>ERZ795053.392-NODE-392-length-55954-cov-10.112149_pt1 | contig 55954 bp, 60 predicted proteins | sample MGYA00375137_ERZ795053 | MGnify/ENA primary metagenome ERZ795053 (study PRJEB30182, sample SAMN05720284) | activated sludge metagenome | isolation source: Anaerobic digester | place: Hong Kong | collected 2014-12-17 ...
TGAAAAGCTTCGTTAATACCCTGCGCTATCAGCCTTTCTATTGTAGGCGCGGAGTCTCCGCTACATGACCAGCCGACAAGCAGATAAAATAAGTCCACACTGTACATTTCCGCATTGTGCTAGAGCAACCCTCGCGCAATCGCCACACCGCGCCATTTGGCCTACCCACAACAGGCCGTTCCCTCCTATCTCCAGGCTATTGGGTAAGCTATACTCGCGGTTGTCACAATTTAGTATTTTTTGCTGGAGTCGAAATGTTAAATTGTGATAGAGCCAAGTATATATTGATTGTGTCAAAAGATGATCGGTAAGCAGGGGTGCAACGTAACAGGAGGCGTGTGGGGCAATGGAGACACAAACTCGATCTGAAGTAATCCGTCGGCTGAAAACCATTGAAGGGTGTGTGCGGGGCGTGATCCAGATGGTGGAAGCGGATCGTCCTTGTGCTGCCATTTTACATCAAACACGGGCAGTTCAAGGATCGTTGAAGCAGGTGACAGGCTTGCTGCTGTCACAACACATAGATGTTTGTCTACATGAATTGTGGGGAGATGAGATGGATAACACGCAACTGTTGTTGCGTGACGAATTACATGCCCTGTTTGCACAAAGAGAGTGACGGAGGCTGATGATGAAACCTGAAACCAAAGTGATTGATACTGTAACTGATCCCGTCTGCGGCATGACGATTGAACCGGCCGTGGCGGCCCAGTCGCGTGTGCATAAGGGGCAGACTGTTTTCTTCTGCTCTGACCAATGCGCCGACCAGTTCGACCGCGAACCGCAGCGCTATCTTAAACCAAACGGCGGTTCAACCCAACCTATACTTGTCCAGAAAAGTTCCGTACCACATCTCAAGGAGCAGAGATGGGACAGAACTTTTCTGGAGGACTATATCGCGCAGTCGGCCACCACCGGCTTCAATCCCGATCTCGCCGGATCCTTGCGCGTAGAGTTGCCCATCGCCGGGCTGACCTGCTCGACCTGCGCCACAACTATAGAATCCAGCCTGGACTTAATACCTGGTATCGAACAAGTCCATGTTAACTACGCACTTGGCCGAGCACACGTCACCTATGATCCGCAACGCGTAGCGGTAGACCAGATGGTGGCAGCTATCAAGCGCGCCGGCTACACAGTCGGTGCAGACGAGATGCAGATACACGTTTCTAACCTGCACTGCGCATCGTGCGTACGCTTTGTAGAGGAGGCAGTGACTGCCCTCCCTGGGGTGCTGGATGCTGTCGTGAATCCCGGGACGAGCACAGTCCAGGTGCGCTATCTCACTGGGCAAGTAGATTTCCCGGCGCTAAAGCAGGCTATCGAATCCACCGGCTACCAAGTTGAACGCCCGTTGGAACAAAAAGATGAGAGTGCGGACGATGAGACGGCCGCTCATGCCCGCGAATACCACAGCCTGATGCGCAAGTTCTGGGTCGCTGCTGCCATCGGCATTCCTGTGATGTTGGTGGCCTATCCTGAATTACCGTGGCTATACCTGCCCAATCTGTTTATCAAGAACGTTTCGGAAGCTCTGATCTGGTGGCTCTTTGTCATTTCCGGTATTGCCACCTTGCCGGTGATGTTTTACTCGGGACGCCAGTTCTTCACCGGAGCGTGGGGTGCGTTCAAGCACCATACAGCAGATATGAATACGCTGATCGCCCTGGGCACGAGCGCGGCCTGGATCTACTCCACGGTTGCGATCTTTTTGCCGAGACTTTTTCCGGAAGGCACGGCCACGCCTTTTTATGATGTAACAGCAGTGGTAACAGCCCTGGTCGTATTGGGCCAAGCCCTAGAGGTGCGGGCCAAAGGCCAGACCAGCCAAGCCATCCGCACGCTGCTTGACTTGCAGGCCAAGACGGCCCGTGTGCTGCGCGACGGTCAGGAAGTAGAGATCCCGGTCGAAGAGGTGCTGGTGGGCGACACGATACTCGTCCGCCCCGGTGATAAAATTCCGGTGGATGGTGAGATTACGGAAGGCCATTCTGCGGTGGATGAGTCCATGGTTACCGGTGAAAGCCTGCCCGTGGATAAACAGATCGGTGATGAGATCATTGGTGCCACGGTGAACACCACCGGCAGCTTCAAGTTCCGCGCCACCAAAGTTGGGAAGGACACGGCCCTGGCCCAGATCGTAAAGATGGTGCAGGATGCCATGGGCTCCAAAGCGCCGATTGCCCGCCTGGTAGATGTGGTCTCAAGTTACTTTGTGCCGACAGTGATGATCATCTCTGTGTTGACCTTTTTGGCCTGGTTTAACTTTGGGCCCGGGGGCGCAGCTTTGTCTTTCGCGGTGGTGACAGCGGTGACGGTGCTGATCATTGCCTGCCCGTGTGCCGTGGGCATGGCAGTGCCGATGAGCTTGGTGGCCGGCGTGGGTAAAGGCGCAGAACATGGGGTGCTCATCCGCAATGGTGAGGCGCTACAAGTGGCTTCGCAGCTCAAAGTTATTGTGCTGGACAAAACCGGCACCATTACCAAGGGCAAACCCGAGCTAACCGACACGATCCCAGCCTGGGGGTTTGACACGGCCACGCTGCTACGCTTTGCCGGGAGCGCCGACCGCCCCAGCGAGCACCCCTTGGCCCAAGCGATTGTGGACGGCGCACGCCGGCAAGGATTGGAATTGGCTGAGCCAAGCAACTTTGAGGCAGTACCCGGCCACGGCGTGGAGACCACAGTAGATGGGCACTCTGTGCTGGTGGGCAACGCCAAGCTGATGCGGCGCTTTGAGGTCGATGCCAGCGTTCTGGAGGACGACGTGGTGTACTTACAGAGCGAAGGCAAGACGGCCATGTATGTAGCCGTGGACGGCAAAGCCGCCGGCGTGGTGGCAGTGGCCGACACGATTAAAGAGGACTCGGTGCAGGCGATTCGCGTCATGCAGGAGATGGGGCTGGAAGTGGTCATGTTGACGGGTGACAATGAACGTACCGCGCAAGCTATCGCGCGTCAGGTTGGCATCGACCGCGTGCTAGCCGAAGTGCTGCCCGAAGACAAGGCGCAAGAGGTTCACATGCTTAAGCGCGGCGGTCAGAAGATCGGCATGGTGGGCGATGGCATCAACGATGCCCCAGCTCTGGTCGAGGCGGATGTCGGTTTCGCCATCGGCACCGGCACGGATGTCGCTATCGAGGCCGCCGACATTACGTTGATGAGTGGCAGCTTGAAGGGCGTGGCCTATGCCATTGAGGTGAGTCGGGCCACCATGCGCAACGCCAAGGAAAATCTAATCGGTGCCTTTGTCTATAATGCTCTGGGTATTCCTGTCGCGGCAGGTCTGCTCTATCCGTTCTTTGGTCTGCTGCTCTCGCCGCTAATCGCCGGGGCCGCGATGGCAGCCTCTAGCGTGACCGTTGTGAGCAACGCCAACCAGCTGCGCTTCTTTAAGGCCAAGAGTTTTGCAGCATAACGTGCGAATGAGCTCACAATTCGCTCATATGGGCGACTGCGTGAATTGGTTCAATCTACCAGAGAGAAAATAGATGCATTTCATCCGAAGACCTATATGAGCCTCACAAGTAATACCAATTGCCGGTTGTGAAGCCATGAATGGACGCCAATCTACCACTGGGAAACCGTGGCTCATTCATGCTGCTTGCAGAGGCAATTGATATAAGGAGCATGAGCAATGGACATTACACAACTGATCATCAATCTCGCCGGAGTAGCGCTCATCGCCTGGATCGTCTGGTACTTCTGGCTCTATCGCAAGGAGGGAATCCAGGTCGCCGAAGTAGCCGGCGTACAACAAGTACCCATCACCGTTAAGGGCGGCTACGATCCGGATGTGATCGTCGTCAAGCGGGGCAAACCCGTGCGGCTGCTCTTCAATCGTCAAGAGTCATCCATGTGTAGCGAGATGGTGATCTTCGACAAGATCAATCAATCGGCCAAGCTGCCTGAAGGGGAGACGATTCCCATCGAATTTACGCCGCAAGAGACCGGCGAAATCCCCTTCCAGTGCCAGATGGGCATGTTGCGCGGCAAGATAATTGTGGAGTAAATGCCACATACCCTGGCTGACCATCTACATTTGTTGTAGGTTTGAAAGGGGAAAGTGCTATGAACACAACATCCAACACAAAAATAGCAAGCGAGACCCGACCAGTCGTACTCCCGCTATACAACTTGAGTTGCAGCGGTGATGCACAGACAATTGAGCGGATCATCAAAGCAGAACCAGGCGTGGTGGAGGTCTATGCCAACCCAGTGAGCGAGAAAGTCTATATCAAATACGAAGTGGCGCTCACGAACCCGGATCGGCTGCGGGCTGTATTGCAGCAGGCTGGTTTCTGGCGGGAAAAAGGCGGCGTGGCGTGCGGACATTGCAGATAAATAGAATTAACTATCGATTTAACGCTAGTTCGGATAAAGAGGAGACTACACTATGTTACAAAGTAAAGATCCAGTTTGCGGGATGATGATAGACGCCGAAACCACCAAGCTCAGGGTTGAGTACGATGGACAAACCTACTATTTCTGCGCACCCGGTTGCAAAACCGCCTTTGAAAAAGCCCCGGCGAAGTATGTGACACAAGAGCAAAGCAGCCATGATGACCATGCACATCAACATGGTCATCTGTAAAGAAAGGGTTGATGATCGTGGTCAGGGATGGCTAGCAAACCATCCCCAATGTACGGATGCAAATTGCTAACGTCATCGTTTCAAGGGTAGGATATAAAACGATTCTTGTGACAAAACGGCTCTGTCATCCCACCGCTTCGCTAAACTCGATAGTCCTGTGTATCAGGGAGCGGATACAGTCAACGTCCCTGTCATACCGGCTAGGTAGTGACCTGGATACGTACAGAGAAATGTATAACTGCCAGGGATTGCTGGTGCCGTAAAAGAAATGGTTTCTTGGTTCCCAGCTGGGATCAATGCTGTCTGGGTGAGCAAAGCGGAGGTGTCTTTTGGCAGAAAGTTATTCTTTTCACCCGCCATAAGGGCCTCTTGATAAACTAGGTCAGCCACACTCTTACCATCATCAACCAGAACCCAATTATGTGCAAATGCGGTTGAATTATTCGCAAAGGTCAGCTCGATTCGCTCACCGCTCTGGGCGCGCAATGTAGATTTATCGAATGCCAGTTGATTATCTTGTGTGCCAATTGTCATTATTTGTTTTAGTTCTGCATCACTTCCTATGCCTTGTGCCGTTTTGCCACACGCACTCAACCAGAGAGTTAGGACGATGAAGAGCAATCCAATAATTGACGACTTCGGCTTGTTGAACATATAGAAAATCGACATCTTGTATGCCTCTCCTTGAGTAGTCTGCTAAAACTTTACCAGGAAGGCTGTAAAGTACATAATTGCCACGCCAAGAGCGACACCGCTGAGGTTTACCCAATTTACCAGCGACTGCTCCTGTCCGGCGGTATCTTTGGCAATTAACTTGCCAACTTCCCAGATCACTTGCAAGATGGCACCAATGCCAATGGCCAGAAAAATCGTGGCGAGCACTGGGTTGAATGCAAAGCCACCAATCCATGTCCCCAAGATGGCCGGCCCACCAGCTAGAAGAATCAATAGCGCAAAATGAACCAGTGGTGGACGCTGTCGCACAATAGGGGCCACGATCCCTACCCCCTCTGTTATGTTGTGAAGCGTGAACCCCAGCACCAGAAATGTACCGAGGGCAGCTTCACCCAAAGCAAAGGCTGCGCCAATCGCTAGACCCTCACCTAAATTGTGGAGACCAATACCGAACGCGATCAGGTATGCAATCTCCAGAGGCGCACGTTCCTGCCGACTGCCCCGGCTGCCGATTGCCAAGAGTGCGCCCAACGCGATTAACGTGACAAAGACAACCATTGGCATCCCTTGCCAAAACGCAGGCAGTTCGGCGGCGAATTCCAATGCATCCAGCCAAGTTCCGACTGCAAGAAAGATCAGCAGGCCAATTGTAAGCGCCAGAATAAAGTTCATTGCCTGTCGACCTAGCCGACGCATGAAGGGATACCACAACATGCCAAGCAGCACCGGTACAACGCCAACGTAGAGACCAATCAGGCCAAATCGCCAAAACAGATTCCACGATGGGGATGGCGTTTCTACCGCCGCCGCAATTTCTCCCGTGAATGTGAGCCCCGTCGAGCTGATTAGCGTCACGACATGTGTTTCTTCTGCTACCCATGGATAAGGAATCGTGAAAACAGCTTTCGCTAGCCGCCCCAGCGTGTTCGATGGTTCAACAGTAAATGACCAGTAGGCGTCGTCAACCAGCACCTGGGGAATTGTCACGGATTGTGGTCCGTCATTAATCACTTCAACCTGAATCAAACCAGGTTCAGGCAGTGTAATGCGCTGAATCGTGAGTTGTTCAACCGGTGGCCCTGTTAATTCAGTAAGTCCACCACCCGTTACAACAATAAAAGCAAGAATCACACCCAGCAACAGCAGCGGAATCAAAATCATCACCCAGCCGAATCCGCCAAATCGTGTTCTATCAACCGTTTGCGTATCAGTGTTCATGGGTTCACCTCTGCTTTCATTGCGACTGTACTGCCGTTGCGCGCTTTCTCATCCCAGGTTGCGTCTACACCTACTTCGGCTAACGCTGCAGGCAAGTTTTCCGGCGTAACAATGTTGAGATTGCTCATCCACCCCAACTCTGCAAATTCGCTCTGATGGGCGTGAAACATATACTTACCTGGCCAACGATATTTGAATTCCAAGATGCCGCGCTGTGCTTGACACTGCATGATGGTATCAACTGTGCGCAATGATGGCTCCAGCGTCGTGCCGTGATCATAGTAATCGAAGAACTCAGCATGCAGGTGGAAGGAATTAATCGGGTCAAACTCAGTGATGTTGATCAGATAGATGCGAATCAGTTCATCCACAAGGGCTGGAATTGGTCGCCGCATATATTCATGCCCCACGGTGTTAGCCGCATAAATCTCATTTTCACCGTCGAAGTTCGTGTCAAATGCATTCATCACAATCACGAATTCGCGTGCGGGGGGGCGACCTGCTTTCGGATCCACAATGAACGCACCATATAGCCCTTTATGAATATGGCGCGTCAATGGAATCGCATGACAGTGATAGAGATGGCAGCCAAAGGGTTCGGCATCAAACTCATAGATAAAACTCTCGCCGACCCCGATCATACCCGGCCCTGCGCCCGGAACACCATCCATTTCGGATCGATGGATCCCATGAAAATGAATCGTATGCGGATGCGTCCCGGCATTAATAAAGTTGATGCGGATGCGGTCGCCCTCAGTACAGCGAATGGTTGGTCCGGGAATGCGACCATTGTAAGTCCAAGCGGGAAAGAAAATGCCGGGAGCGATTTCGACTTCTTGATCGACTGCGACAATCTCGTACTCACGCAATGTTTGTCCACTGTCCAGTTGGCTCACTTCACCGTAGTCCCAGTCAACCAAAATTTGCATGGGATCAAACCCATTGCGTTCATGGTTGACTTCTCCCATCAGCATCATCTGGCCATGCTCATGGGCATTGACGGTTATGGTTGGCGGCGTTTCTTGTTGACCGATGACGGACTGTCCAAGCATGGCTGCGCCTGCTAACCCAGCCGTACTGCCCAACCCCAGTCGTAGAAAATCTCTCCGAGCCAAGAAGCGCCAAATTGCATAATTCACTGTTACCTCCTTTTGTCAGTAACTCTTTTGATTGCCTAAACGCGGAACACTACTGTAGTCACAAGTTGTTTAGCTGTGACTAAAAATTATATTACCAAATGATAAATTGGCAAAATTTGGGAAATGAGACTTGAGACGGAACAGCAGAAACTTGTGCATCTTTCTGGGCAAGGCATAAACGATGGTCCATTGAGTTTGGTATTAATGGTCACACTTGTAGGTGACTTGTCATCTTGGTAGTCTTTTTGCTCTATCAATTGGCGACGAATCACTGCTGCACGCAAGCGTGTATGTATAAAGACGTGACGTGCGGAAGGCTGGATCGGCTTGGTTTTGACTAACTTCAATTTCCTGAATGTCTTACCTGAGATTAGGCAGATGCTCTATGGCCTTCTTGCACCCCCACTTCCTGTAGTTGACCATATAGCAAAAGCCGCCACGTAACTTAGCTAGTACTTGTTGCGAAACGCCGTCATTTGGATCCAGGTGCCAGGCACTACCCAGCAACACTCGGGTAGTGGAAGCTCTCATTGGTCAGTGCCAGGCACCCTACCGCTACTTTCGCAACAAGTACTAGCTAGTGTTTTTGCTGGTTATAGCTAAATGTACTACAATGTAGTAGTAATTCATGATAGGAGCACATATGCAGGCAAAGTTTGATATTGGCTATCCAAACCATTCTGCGCGAATGGCCGAAAAATTACTTGGCGACCTGGAGTTGGCAATTATGCAGATCGTCTGGGCGCAGCAAAAGGTCACGGTCCGGAATGTGGTCGATGCCTTGGCTGAAAAGCGGCCATTGGCCTATACAACGATCATGACGGTGATGACACGCCTAGCAGAGAAAGGGCTTCTCCGGCAACACCGGCAAGGGCGGGCCTATAAGTATGAAGCGGTGTACACCCTGGAAGAACTGGCAACCCGCTCCGCCGGGCAAGCGATTCGCTCGTTGCTGGCGGATTTCGGTCCCGTGGCAGTAACTGAATTCATCAACCAAGTTGGTCAGGTAGATCCTGGGCAATTGCAACGATTGGCCGAGTTGGCACAGGAGGCAGTTGACAATGAGACGATCTGAGCAACTGTTTATCGGCACTCTCGTTTTTTTGTGGCTGGCAATGATGTGTACCTGGATGTGGGGGGTGCGCTGTCCTGGTTGTGTGCTGCATGGATTACACGCCTTGGCAATTGGCGTGTTGTGGATTGCGGCCGCGATTGGCGGTACCGTCTTGCTGCTCGCGGTCTGGCGCACGCAGCGCCTGTGGCGATTGTGTCGTACATCTATCACACCCCATCCGCCCAAATTGCAGCAAGTCTGTCGAAAATTGGGGATCGGCCTAGATCAGGTCACTTGTACTGCACAAGTTGATGCAATTGTGTTTTGCATGGGTTGGTTGCAACCACGCATTGTGATCAGCACGGGATTGTTGACGCAAGTTTCTGTGACAGAATTAATCGCGATCCTGGCCCATGAGCAGTGGCACCAACAGCGTCGCGATCCACTACGTTTGCTGTTTATGCACCTATTACGAACGGTTCTGTACCCCTTCCCGATTATTCACGATCTGCATCGCGCCTTTTTGACCCAAATTGAAATTGAAGCTGACGCGGCAGCTGTAGAGTGCAGCGGCCGCCCGGCGTTAGCCTCCGCACTCTACAAACTCCTGACCCTTCCCGCTCTCCCTGCATCCACGACTTACTCCGCTGTCGTGACATCATTCAGCCCGCAGGCGAGTCGGCTTGCGCATCTGCTCGACCCGCAACGTTCGCCACCGGTTGCACTTTCTACCATTCGTCTGGCGGTGAGCCTTCTCCCCTTTTTCTTGCTCTGTCTCACCATGTTCACCGTCTGATTTTCACAGCGCAAGCTTACCCACAAGCGCGCTAACCAATAGCGCATACCAATTTGACACCTACTAGAATATTGGGTATAGTAGCTATCTACTACATTGATGTAGTAGATAAGCATTGTTATGTTTGTGGCTGTCGATGCATACAAAATTGAAAAGCTGGGAGCGGGATTGAGGAGAGAAGGAGCGTAAACAAACTATGCGCAAGATGATCACAGTTGTTCTAGTGCTGTTTGGCTGGATGATCCTTGCGGCCTGTTCACCAAGTCAGGCCGCACAATCAGCCAAGCCTTCAAGCAGCGGTAACGAAGCTAGTGGTATGGATTCGGTCTCATTGACCTACGATCCAGTCGATGGCAGTTTGCTCAAAGCCGACAGCCTGGGGTTGTGGCGTTGGCGCGTTGACAGCGGTTGGCAAGCACTCCCTGTCCCCGAAGCCGCTGCCGGTTTCTCTGGTGTCGTTGCTAATCCTGACCAACCAGGGCTGATCTATGCGAGTGGTCCAGGTTTGGGTGTGATTGAGTCGGATGACGGTGGAGAGACTTGGCAAGCAAGCAATACGGGACTACCCAATTTGGACGTGACTGCCCTGGCGTTACATTCGTTTCGCCGGGAAACATTGTACACGTGGGTACGCGGCGAAGGCATTTATCGCACTGAAGATGGCGGTGCTACTTGGGAGCAAGTGCCGGATGAGGGACCCAGTGACACCGATGTACGCGGTCTCGTCCATTCAACGTTGCCGGGCAGCATGAACACCGGTTGGCTCTACGCAGCTACACCCAGTGGCGCATATCTAAGTATGGACTGTTTCTGAGGCTGGCGTCAACTGGGCAGTCTGCCCAGCAACAAGATAATACGTTCGGTAGCCGTGGATTCCGCTACGCCAGAACGCGTCTACGCTGCCGGCCCAGCCGGCCTTGTCCGTTCTGATGATGGGGGACTGACGTGGGAAGTGGCTGGTGAAGGGTTAACGAGCGAGCCACTGGCTGTAACGCTCGACTCAACCGCCCCACAGAATCTATACATGGTTCTCGCCGATGATTCGGTTTGGCATTCTGAAGATGGTGCCACAACCTGGCAGAAGCTAGGTGTCGGGCAATGAGGCATAAGATCCTCTGGCTGTTGCTATTGCTGATAATGCTACTCACGGCGTGTGGCAGTCGGACGACCGCCGCTGAAAGTGCCGTTCCGCCTTTGCCGACACTAGATTCCGTTCAGGTTGATCGTGGACGCGCGCTCTATGCCCAGTACTGTGCGGCTTGTCATGGCGCACGCGCCGAGGGTGCTTCTGGCTGGCCAACACCAGTGGCAGACGGCTTGCCACCGGCACCACCGCATGATGACAGCGGCCACACCTGGCATCATGCAGATCGGGTGCTCTACGAGACTATTCATATGGGCATGGGGGATCCGTTACGACCTGGCTCGCCGCTGCGGATGCCGACCTTTGGTGACCAGCTTTCGGCAGACGATATTCACGCGATCATTGTCTATTTCAAGAGTCTGTGGACGGAGGAGCATCGGCGCTATCAGATGAAGGAAACTGCAAAAGATTTTGCGCCGACCCCAACAGCGTCATCTTCGCGCTGAACACGAAAGGAAAGAGATAAAAATGCAAACGTATCTAGCCGTAGGCATGATGCAAGGCGGTATGATGAATGGCATGATGGGGGGTGGGATGCTGCTATGGTGGATCATCGGCATTTTGCTCATTATTTTGATTGTGGTCGCTATTCTTCGACTCATGGGCGGTCGAAGTTAATCTGCAACACACGGAGAGGTGCCATGAATAGTCATAGGAGAAGTACCAGTAGCGCACTGACCTTGGTCCCACTACTATTGCTCCTGCTCTCGCTGGTTGTGGCTTGTGCTGACACGAAGGCAATCACCGTCGCGCCGGCAACCGACCAACCAACGTTTATCTGGATTTTCAGTGATCCCTGACCACAGTGAGAACAGATGAAACCCGTCGTGAACGGGTTAGAACAAGTATACGGCGACCAGATTGCGTTTCGACGATATAACATTGCTTCACCAGAGGGTGAAGCCTGGGCCAGTCAATACAGCTTGCGCGGGCATCCAGCTTTTTTGCTACTAAACACCCAAGGCGAGGAAAGTTGGCGGTATGTTGGTGTCGTTGCGCAAGCGGTTGTTGAAGCTGAACTGAATGCGCTTTTGCCTTAAAGGGATCATAAGAAGACGAATAGCGTTGTCAATTGTAATGCTTTGGACAAACAGAGCAGATGAAAGATAGGAGACAAGGCACCATGATGGATGGCATGATGCAAGGCGATATGATGAGCGGCGGCATGATGGGCGGTATGATGATCGTTTGGGGTCTACTCAGTCTGGTCTTGCTGATTAGCCTCATTGTTCTCATTATACTCGCTGCCACCTCGCTGATTCGACGGATGCGTGAACCTATGTCTGATCGAACGGTAGAAATGCCTTTGGATATAATCAAGCGACGCTTGGCCCAAGGTGAACTTACGCTTGAACAGTTCGAGACGATGAAAAATCAACTCCAAGAAAAGTAGGGCGAGCTATGGCAAAGCAAAAAAAATCAGTCCGACCGCGTGTTGCTCGCCCTTCGGCACAAACGACTCAATACCGGCGGTGGGGTGCTGTCGTCGTTGGCATACTCGTTGTGATTGGTCTTGCCTTTTGGCAACTCTGGGACGGCGATGAGCAGCTACCTGTGACAGCGGATCTCTTCCCTACACCCATCGGCTTCCCAGAATCCGCGCTGGATGTCGGCACGATGCAAGGCGAATCAGCTCCGGCCTTTACGTTAAAAGATGAAACCGGTCAGCTCATCACAGTGGACCCCGTGAAGGCTAATCAACCCATCGTACTGATCTTCAACATGGGCTTGGGATGACAGCTCTGTGTACAGCAACTCGGTGAGTTGCAACAATTTGTTTCTGAACTAGAGGATCAGGCTAAAGTCTACACGATCAACCGCGACCTTCCAGCACAGACAACTCAGGTGCGGCAGATCAGCCAAACGACCTTGCCTATTTTGTATGATGAAAATCTGGAGGTTGCCCGCCAGTACGATTTTCTGCCAAAACGCGGTCAGCCAATGGGTGGCATGTCCGGCATCCCCCAAATGGGGTTTGTGATCATTGACGCCCAGGGCGTCATTCGGGTGCAGCGGGTAGATATCTACTATGGTAGGGATGGCGGGCAGATTCTGGAAATCGTGAAAAATCTGTGACGAGGTTACGCGACACAGTGCCATTGCTTGTAATCTGAGAGGAGTGCCGGGTGGAAGATCGTGTTCAGATCCATGAGCGCAGCGTGGTTGACGAAACCGAACTCGAGAAAACGCATGATAGGCGCTTTCAGACGCCGGTTGCATTGAGCCGCGGCCTGGTTACAACGCTAGCGATCAGCCTGTTTATTCTCATCCTGGCGTGGATGACATGGCGGGAAATAGACGGCACAAAGTCGCGTGATCTTTCTGCCTCGGGTGTAGAACAATCTACCTCACGTGTTGATGACAAGAGCAACCTGACGACCGATCTACTGGCACCGGACTTTACACTGAAGACCCTGGATGGCAGCGAAATCACGCTCTCTGATCTGCGCGGTCAACCGGTCTTGATCAATTTCTGGGCCAGTTGGTGTGGCCCGTGCCGATTAGAAATGCCCGAACTGATTCGTGCCTATGAGCAGTACCAAGCCGACGGGTTTACGATTTTGGCTGTAAACCTGACTCATCAAGATTCACTTCCTGCCATAGAATCCTTTGTGGAAGAAGTTGATATACCTTTCCCTGTGCTGTTGGATGAAACTGGCGAAGTAGCGGAAGATCTTTATCTGTTACGGGGCCTTCCAACAAGCGTCTTTATCGACCGTGCAGGCCGCGTCAAGCGTACGTACGCCGGCGCAATGACAGGCGCACAGATTGACCAATTTGTAATAGAGATTTTGGGGAAATAAGCAAATCGCCTATGTTGTTCGCCTATATGTGTATTTGAACCGCGGATACGCTGACTATGATTCAGGAACATACGAAGATAGATGCTACGGATGGTGCAGCCGCCACAATAAGCGCACGGTCGGTGTTTGTGCATGCCCTCTTGTTTGTTTTGGGTTTTTCTCTGATTTTCGTGGTCGGCTGGGGTGGTGCGGCTACAGTAATGGGGCAACTCTTTGGTCAGTACAAATCAATATTGGCACAGATCGGGGGAGTTGTTGTCATCCTGTTTGGCCTTCATACCATCGGTCTCCTGCAGATTCCCTGGCTCTATTATGATTTACGCCCGCAGTGGTCGTATAGCCACAAGGGAGGCTTTCTATCATCTGGGTTAATGGGGATCTTCTTTGCCGCCGGTTGGACGCCCTGTATCGGCATTACTTTGGGTGCGATTCTCACGCTCGGCCTGAGTCAGCAAAGCACCGGACAAGCCATGGTGCTGGCCAGTGGCTATGCCTTGGGATTGGGCATACCGTTTCTTGCTCTGGGATTGGTCGTAGCACGCGCCACAACCTTCATCGGCCGCGTCAAACCCCATCTGCGCAAGATCCAAATGGCGAGCGGCTTCTTGCTTGTGCTCATCGGTCTGATGTTGCTAACTCAACAGATGATTTGGATCGCCATTTGGGCCCAACGCAATGGCCTCTTTCTTGATCTATCGCTGGGTGGTACAGTGCCCACCTATCCGGTTGCAATACTGGCCGGCCTGATTTCGTTTTTATCGCCCTGTGTATTGCCGCTCGTCCCCGCCTACCTCGGTTATTTAAGCGGTCAGGCCGTCCGGCAATCGTAAAGCAGCGGCAAAATTTCTAAACTGGTTCCTTCCCCAACAGCAGCAACGTGTGCGCAGGGGCAGACAAAGGCAAAACCAATGAAAATTTCACGTCGTACCTTTCTATATCTATCCGGGTTGACCACGCTTTCAACGGCCACTGGATGTGTTCCCTGGCGGCGCAATCCAACATCCAATCCGTTGGCATCAGCACCACAAGCGGTTGCCGCCATGATCAATCCCGATGTTGAGATTAGATTAACCGCCAAAACGGTAGAATGGGAACTGGCGCCTGGTAAGGTTATTACGGCCTGGTCCTACAACGGTTCGGTGCCGGGTGAAACGATTCGCGTCAAGGAAGGCGACCAAGTGCGCGTACTCTTCCAAAACAAACTGCCCGAACCCACCACCATCCACTGGCATGGCATCGATGTGCCCAATGTCATGGATGGCGTGCCCGATCTCACGCAGCCAGCCGTGCAGCCCGATCAGCAGTTTGTTTATGAATTTGCAGCGCGGCCAGCCGGTACGCGCTGGTACCACACGCATTTCAATTCGGTGCAGCAGCAGGACTTGGGGTTGTCTGCACCGTTCATCATTGAGCCGGCGACCGAGACGCCCTCCGATCGAGAGTATACGCTTGTGCTGGATGATTGGCTGATTGACCAAACATCTACCAGTTCATCTGACAATCAAGGGATGATGGGGGGAGGGATGGGAAACATGATGGATGGTGGCGCGATGAATGGCATGATGGGCGGAACCGGTCCCGCCTATGATACTTTCACCATCAACGGCAAGGCCCACCCAGCCACTGAGCCACTAACCGTGAAGCAGGGCGAGCGCGTGCGTCTGCGTCTGATCAATGTCAGCAATAACCAGACCTTTGTCATCGGCCTAGTGGGCCATCGCCTGCAGGTGACGCACACCGACGGCAACCCCCTGCAAGCGCCAGTGGCAGTGGATGCCGTACCGATTGCTCCCGCCGAACGCTACGATGTAACCTTTGTTGCCGACAATCCTGGCCGTTGGCCGCTCTATGCACTCGATCCGGGGCACACAGCAGGTGGACTCAAAACGTTAGTCGTCTACAAGGGCTTTGAGTCAGCTACCGCGGCGCAAATTCCTGGTGCCACCAACAAGCTCCGCATCTGGTCGTATCCGATGGGGCAGGGTATCGATCTGTTACCATCTTCTTCAGGGCGTAGGCGATCTTACAATCTTACTCTCTCCGGCGGCATGATGATGAATCCAGACCATTGGACCATCAACGGCAAGGTCTATCCCAACACACCGCAAATTCAGGCGAGCCGCGATCAACTCGTCACGCTACGGCTGTCGAACATGAGTATGGAAGCGCATCCGTTCCATTTGCATGGCCAATCCTTTCGCATTCTGCGCGTCAACGGACGGACGCTTTCGGCACCATTGATAAAAGATGTAGTGGATATATCGGCTCATATGGGATCGGTTGATCTTGCGTTTGTCGCCTTCAACCCCGGTGACTGGCTCTTCCATTGTCATAAACCCATGCACATGGATGGGGGCATGAGCATGTTGGTGCGTGTTGCCTAGTCGGCAGGGTATTTTTTTACGCCAATCTACTACAAGTTTGTAGTAAATATTTCGCTGGAAGGTGCGGAAATCATGGGTGCATGATCCTCTACCTTCAAGTCGTCATTGAAGTAAAGGAGATTAAATTTATGCTGAAGACGCGTTTTAAGGCGTGGCTGCCGATGGTCCTTTGCTGCGTACCCGCAGTGGTCATTGCCGTCATTGTGGGTCTCGGCGTTGCCGTCGGTGGTGTTACGCTGGGCACTGCTGCCAGCAGCTCGTGGCGTTTGGGACTAATTATGCTGGCCTTGCTGGCCTGTCCCCTACACATGGGCTGGATGATGTGGCGGATGCAGAGGCAGAACGGTGCATCTGGGCAATTGTCAATTGGCGCTGCCGCCTGCTGCCCACCGGCAAAGCAGATAGCCGCGGCTGAAACCGACGCGCTCGAACGTGTGGAGGTGTTGCGCCGCCGACGAGAAGCGTTGGAGCAGGAAGTCGCACTGTTGTTGCAAACACCGCAAACACAAACAGTTGTTGAATAATAAGGAGAATTTGAGATGGATCTGAACAATTTAATTTATGTGGTTGCCCTATTGGCCTGTCCCGTCGGTATGGGCCTGATGATGTGGATGATGAGCAGAAACATGGGGGGAGATAAGGGCCAATCGGTCTCTGACACCCAGATGAGCGCCGGTGCGAGTGCGGCACGATTAGATGCCTTGCGTGCCCAGCGGCAGGCCCTGGAAGCCGAAATTACCGAAGTCACGAAACTGACCGAATTGGAAGCCCGACGTGAAGCATTGCTTGCAGAGCAGGTACTGGCAATGAATGAAACAGGCTCGACAAAGATGATCCAAGCCCCAGCGAGCACGGTTAATGGCGTATAAAATAAACGTTTGCACTATTTAATCAAAGGAGATATAGACGATGACAAAGCGTAAATCCCTGCATTTTGCAGCAACACTGGCTGTTTTTAGTCTGCTGACCCTGCTGCTAGGGGCCTGGACCACGGGGCAAGCTGCTCTTGGCACAAACAACAGCACAGTCTCATCTAAGAGCAATTCACAAACCCAGATCGAATATACATCTGCCACCACGGAAACCATGGCAATGGATGATATGAGGATGGGTGATATGACGATGGATCCGATGATGATGTGCATGATGTATCACATGCAGATGATGTCCATGATGCAGGCGGGCATGGGAGCAATGGGTAGCACATTGCCGATGACTGGCACCATGCATATGACAGGGACAATGCCCATGACTGGTACGATGTCGATGGACGGCATGAAAATGGGCGATATGATGATGCAGCACATGCGCATGATGTCCATGATGCAGTCAGGCATGGGAGCAATGGGTAGTGCAATGCCGATGACCGGCACCATGCATATGACAGGGACAATGCCCATGACTGGTACGATGTCGATGGACGGCATGGAGATGGGCGATATGATGATGCAAATGCATACAATGGGGCGCATGATGCAGATGATGGGCAAAATGATGGAAATGATGGGGCAGGAATCAATGGGTATGGAATCATCCATGCCAATGACCAGCACGCTGCCATGACCGCAACTCTGTTCATGGATCACAGCCATGTTCAGAAGTTACAGAGGATAAGGATAACAGAATCCTTAGCTGCCGATTTTGTCATCCTAAAGCCTTGGGCTGATCACTACACTTTAGTAGTAAGATTACCTATTATAGACCCGACGCATGGGGGAATCACCCCTACAATTGGGCCTAGATTGAGGGGGCAAATCTGGGTTTTGGCAAAACTCAGATTTGTCAGCATCCGTCAGACTAGCTTGATGACACACTCGTATCGGTAGATACGATAGCCAGACTTTGCTGTCTAAATAAGTTAAGCTATTCTCAGTTTATGAAACAATAAGAGCAAAGATGCAAACACAGTCTCACTTCTTGATTACAGCCTTTGGGGCTGACAAATTCAAGCAGAATAGCCCAATTCCGCTCCATGCACGGGCGTTGTTAATCGGCTCGGTGCTGCCGGATCTACCGTTCTGGCTGCTGACGATTTTTGGCGAACTCTACTTTCTCTATGTTGCGCCACTACCCGGCGTGGGCAGGGGCGCGACGGCCATGCAAATTATGGAGTATTTGCACTTCGACCGTTTTTTCAATGATCCGCTCTGGATCATCAGCCACAACTTTTTTCACTCGCTGATCATCAACACGCTGCTGATTGGATTGGGTTGGTGGTTATGGCGTAATAGAAAACGGTGGGGACTGATGCTCTTTTGGCTGGCGATTAGCACGCAAATTCACACCTTTATCGACATCTTTACGCATAGCAGCGATGGCCCACTGCTCTTCTTTCCGCTCAACTGGACGTACCGTTTTCAAAGCCCGGTCAGCTACTGGGAATCCGATTCCTACGGCTACGTGTTTATCGTTTTTGAGTACCTGTTGGATACACTCATTCTTGGCTATTTTGGCTTGAAGTGGTTGCGACGCAGGACGCATACAGACGTGAGTACTGATCTGAAGAGGAAACTTCAACCATGAGTGAAAATCTGTCGCTTGCTGGCGATAGCCTAGCCAGCAACCCACCAGACGGACAGAACCCGGCGTCCACTGGGCGACGGATCGGACCGTGGCAGCTATTCGTCACTGTGTTACCTCTGATCTTTATCATATTTTTGGCGATAGCTCTGCGGTGGCAGATCGTGTCCGAAGGGCGCGCCGCGGGCATTGCACCTGATTTTGAATTCATAACCTTCAGTGGCGAAACAGTTCGCTTAGCTGACTTCAGGGGCAAGGGTGTCGTGGTCAACTTTTGGGCGAGTTGGTGCGTGCCATGTCGGGCCGAAGCCCCGCTGCTGGAAGCTACATGGCGACGCGAGCGCGACCGTGGCATTGTCTTCATCGGCGTGGACTATCTGGATCAGGAGCACGCGGCCAAAGCATATTTAGCCGAATTTGACATTACATATCCGAACGGTCCTGATTTGCAGAGTCAGATCGCGCGGCACTATGGTATTTCAGGCGTACCAGAAACCTTTTTTATCGGACCTGACGGTACAATTGTCAGTATGGTCATTGGGCCGCTCACCAACGCGAACGATCTCAATCAACGAATCGACGCCATTCGACCCGTGCAATCTCAATAAAATGACTTACCAGACTTTATTCACCTCACCAGGCCCTAACTGGTATGCGTTGGACTGGATATTGTGTCTTTCCGCCGGCAAATCTTATTTTTAATAAAGGGGTTAGGTAATGTTGAAACCCAAAATAGGGTGGACGCCATTTCTGCTTATCGTCGCGATCATGGTGGTTACCACTTTTCTAAGCGCGTGCAATGCGAATGAACTCGCGAACAAATTTACTACTGCGAATAATGAAGCCGCCATTGCTCAAGCCGTTGAAGCAACGTTAACAGCCGTGGCTACAGATCCCGGTGTTACTACCCGTCAGGGACAAGCCACTCAACTGACAGAGGCCACTACACCGACGCCTGCTACATCACGTCCGGTCATGCAACTGCCGCCGCCTGTGCCCGACTGGCAGTCAATTGCCAGCAAACCTCTCGCCGAGAAGGGTAGCCCAGATGCACCAGTGCTGCTCATCGAATATAGTGATTTCCAGTGCCCCTGGTGCGGCCGTTTTTTCCAACAGGTTATGCCTCAAATTAACCCCTTGATTGAGGCCGGCGATGTCCGTTTCGTCTATAAACATTTTCCTGTGCTTGGCGACGCTTCCATCATCACGGCACAGGCATCTGAGTGCGCCGGCCAACTGGACGATTTCTGGTCGCTTCACGACTGGCTGTTTGAAAACCAGAGCCAGTGGAAGGGCCAATCGGATGTACGGACCGTAGTGTTAGACGCCGCTGTTAATCTTGGTTATGACCAGGAGGCGCTCAGCACCTGCATGGACGACCCGGCGACGATGCAGGCGATCACCCAGGATTATCAAGAAACGCAGAAATTCGGCTTTCGGGGTACGCCCAGCTTCATGCTCAACGGACGGTTGATTCCCGGTTTCTTGCCCTGGGAGCAATTTGGACCATTGATTGCAGCGTCAAAAGCTGAAGCGCTGGGGCAAGCGCTCCCGTCAGGCTACGCACTGGCACCGACACCACTGCCACCGGACACAGACTTTGATCCGGAAGAGTTCGCCGTGGCTGGGGATCCAGAAGCCCCAGTCACGATTGTTGAGTTTAGCGACTACCAGTGCCCCTTCTGCCAGCGCTTCTTTCAGGAGACCAAACCACAACTGGACAAGACTTATATCGCGACCGGCAAGGTACGCTTTGTCTATAAGGACTTCCCCCTTGATAATATCCACCCGCAAGCGCGCGTGGCTGCCCTGGCGGCTGAATGCGCCGGCGCCCAGGATGCTTATTGGGGTATGCATAATCGCCTTTTTCAGGGTAAAGACGAGTGGGCGGACCAGGCGCAGGCCGTCGAAGTCTTGCAGCAGTATGCGTCCGAGTTGGGCTTGGATACAGTCTCATTCAACGACTGCATGGACAATCAGAGCTATGCGGCTGAGATTCAGGCTGATTTTGAAGAAGGGCAACGCGCGGGTGTCTCTGGAACGCCTACATTTTATGTCAATGGGCAGCCGTTGGTCGGCGCGCAACCTTTTGCCGCCTTTGTTCAACTGATTGAGGCGGAGTTGAGCAAATGAAGCGCGCGAACGAGGGGACACTAGCCATCCTTGGTGGATGGCGCAACCTGCTTATGCCTGGCACTATGGCAGTGGTATTTGCGCTGCTAACATGGCCAATCTGGCGCTGGCTCTGGGGCGAATGGATGGCGAATGACTATTACAGTCACGGCGTCCTCATCTTGCCGGTGGCACTTTATCTGATCTGGCGACGATTGTACAATGCATCCAGTGCTGAACGTGAACTGCTGCAGGGAGATACGCGCGGCCTTCTCTTGCTGGGGATCGCGTTAGGACTCTATCTCTTCTTTTATAATAATAAAGCCTACTATTTGGCAGCGTTTGCCATGCTCGCCATGATTATAGGCTTGGTTTGGACATTGAACGGTTTGTGGTGGCTGCGCATGCTATCTTTTCCCATCGGCTATCTGACGCTGATGGTGCCGCTGCCTTTTGTCGAGCGGGCGACCCTTCCGCTGGCGCTCTTTACCGGTGTCTGTTCAACGGCTCTTGTGAGATTCTTTGGGTTAGAACTGACTGTTATCGGCAACGCAGTCAAACTGCCCAATGCTGATCTGCTGATTGGCGCGCAGTGCAGCGGCATCAATTCGATGATCGCACTGATTGCCCTCACCGCGCTCTGTGCCTATGTATTGGAAGGGCCGTGGTGGGGGCGCTTGATGCTGGTCGTACTTGCGGTGCCTATTGCCATGTTGGGCAACATTCTGCGCGTCTCCAATCTGCTTGTGGTGGCGCGCTACTGGGGTGCAGACGCTGCCTTCCGCTTCTACCATGACTATTCAGGTATTGTCTTTTTTGCCGTGGTCTTGCTGCTACTTATTCCACTCACAAGGATCCTTCAATGCAGAACATTGCGCCTCGACGTGCTTTAATGCGCAATGATACGGTGCTTACTTTCCTTGCGTTGGGGAGACAGAAGATATAGTGACTGGATAATTAGAGATGAGACTTGATGACTAAAAATATAATCGAGGCTTCGTCTTCTAAGCCTTGTGAACGAAAAATAAGGGTAAGGAGAGGCAAGGTGAATCACAAACTTGTTCACTTTTTCTGGATTGCGGCGCTCATGTTGCTAGTGGCATGTGGACGGGATGAAGAGGTGGGAACCGCGTCACCCCCAACTACACCTGTAACCGCGGTTGGTACTGACGTTTCCGAACTTCAAATCAGCGTTGTCAGTGATGATTTTGCGGTGGGTACACCGCGTGTTCCTTTTATTCTATATAACGGCCCTAGTCGGGTCAGCGATGCGCAACAGGTGAAGGTGACAGCCTTCGACCTGGCGCAGGAACCAGCCAAAGCCGAATGGACCGGTTGGGCAACCGGGTATGGTGATTATGCTGTGCCCTACTGGGTGGTCTACCCCGACTTACCCCGCGCCGGTAATTGGGGCTTATTCGCGCAAATTGCACTGGCCGATGGTAGGTCTACAGAGGCGCAGTTTGTGGTCGAGGTGCTTGAACAGTCTCGCTATCCGTCGATTGGCGACATCCCGCCGCACAGTGAGAATCGCACGCTGACCACCGAGCCGGACATCAAAAAGCTAACATCGGCCTTCGATCCCAATCCAGCCTTTTATCAGATGACGGTAAAAGAGGCAGTGGCAAACGAACAACCGTCAGTGGTTGTCTTTTCGACGCCCGGCTTTTGCCAAACCGCTTTTTGTGCGCCGGTGCTGGGCAGCTCTGAAGAAGTCTACACATCATTTGGTGATCAGGCGAACTTTATCCACATTGAAGTCTATAAGCAGTTTAATCCCGAACTGGTGTTAGCCGATGAGATGGCGGAATGGAAGCTCATGACCGAGCCCTGGACATATGTGTTGGATCGGGATGGGCGCGTGGTTGCCCGTTTTGGCGGACCGGTTTCCCCGCGCGAGTTGACTGCTGCGCTGGAGTCATTGCTCCAATGAACTGTATTGCCAGTCATGATGAAAGCAATGGTTATATGATGAAGGAACGGAATCGCCGTCTAGTGTCCCTGCGCTCTTTTTTACCTGTTGTTGTTGTGGCGGCTACTCTCTTTTTCCTGGGTGTGCCAACCGCAGTGTTGGCTCACGGAGATCTCATCGATGCCGATCCTACGCCTGGAGCAGCGTTAGGTGTTGCGCCAAGTGAGCTACGGCTGACGTTTTCCGAGCCAAACAGTGCAGAAAGCAAGATTGAATTATACGGGGTGGGCTTTCAAAAGATCGACGATGTCCACACCTCTGTCAATCCCGATAAACCGGAACAATTGATTGCTACAATACCATCGCTAGACAAAGGTCGATATACGGTACAGTGGCAGGTCATTTCTCAGGATGGGCATGAACTGCGCGGCAGTTATGCTTTTGAAGTAATACTGGGTGCTCAAGATGAAAGCCGTTCCAATACCTGGATCTATTACGGATGGCTGGCTCTGCTCGTAGCAATTGCCTTAATGGTTGTTCACTTGGTCGTGAAAGTAGGGCAGCGGCGCTCGGCATCATTGAGGGGATCGCCGATGCGGTGGCTGCATTCACCAAGATCGTCTCCGGTTATATTGCCGATGAACTGGGCCATCGCAAACAATTGGTGCTGGTCGGCTACGGTCTGACTCCGGTAGGGCAGGCGCTAATTGCCTTAGCGACCGGATGGCCGCTGCTCTTGCTGGGCCGCATCGTCTCCTGGTTTGGCAAAGAGCTGCGCGGCCCGCTGCGCGATGCTATTGTGATTCAGGCCGTCTCGCCCGTGACACGGGGCCGCGCCTTCGGCTTCCACCGCGCGTCCGATACCATCGGTGCGGTCGCCGGGCCGTTGCTCAGCGTTGCTTTGCTGGGCTGGGCACAGGGGCTGCACTGGGAGGGCGAGGCCGAGCCGTTCCGGCTGGTGCTCTGGCTCTCACTGATTCCCGGAGTGCTGGCGGTACTGGCCTTTCTGACGCTGGTCAAGGACCCAGAACACTCACCAAATCCGGCGTTGAGATTCTTTGGCTCCCTGCGCGAATTGCCGGCGCGTTTCAAACGCTACCTTGGCGCTGTCGGCATCTTTGGGATTGGGGATTTTTCCCCCAGCCTGCTGATTCTGGCGGCAACCACCTTACTGACGCCTTCGCTCGGTGTGATCCGGGCCGCACAGGTGGGGGGGCTGCTGTATGTGTGGCGTAATGTAGTCCAGGTGGCGGTTTCCTATCCAATTGGCGTGGCAGCAGATCAAATAGGACACCTATCGGTTCTGATCGCCGGCTATGGGTTGGGCGCACTCACGGCAGCGCTGACCGCACTCGCCTTCTGGTTTGGCATTGACGGCTTACCGTTGCTGGCTGGTATCTTCTTTGTCGCTGGCCTTTACGTTGCCGTCCAGGAAGCCTTGGAGTCAACCGTCACCGCCGAAATGGTCCAGCCGGAGACGCTGGCTATGAGCTATGGCGCGCTGGGTACGGTAAACGGTACGGCCAAATTCATTTCCAGCGCCACGGTCGGCGTCGTGTGGACATCGGTGTCCCCGACCGCTGGCTTTAGTCTCGCTGCGGTCCTTATGACGCTAGAAATCCTGGCCTTGCTGCGCATCAAAGGCGAGTAAGTGGTGCGCCTTACTTCGACATAGTCCGAGAACAGCTTTAGAGTGTCCTCAATATTGCGCAGGGTGGTGACTGTATGCGAATGACGAACAAGATGAGAACCTGGGCGCGCTCGATCAAGCGTGATGCACATGCGCTTTATCTGGCCGCACGCGACCCGCGTACCCCTTGGTATGCAAAAGTGCTCGCCGTCTGTGTGGCTGGTTATGCGCTTTCGCCTATCGACCTTATCCCCGACTTTGTTCCAGTTTTAGGGTATCTAGACGATGTGGTCATTGTTCCGCTTGGCATCCTGGCCGTAGTGAAGTTGCTTCCGCCAGAGATCATGGCAGAGCACCGCCGGACAGCAGCGCTAGTCGCTGAGCGACCCGTAAGTCGCACCGCTGCCTTCTTCATCGTCCTCATCTGGGTAGCATCCATTGCGCTAACCGGCTGGCTAGTCTATCAATATCTTATGCGCTGAATTTTTGGACTGATACCCCACTGCTCTTCTTTCCCATCAACTGGACGTACCGGTTCCAAAGCCCGGTCAGCTACTGGGAATCCGATTCCTACGGCTACGTGTTTATCGTTTTTGAGTACCTGTTGGATACACTCATTCTTGGCTATTTTGGCTTGAAGTGGTTGCGACGCAGGACGCATACAGACGTGAGTACTGATCTGAAGAGGAAACTTCAACCATGAGTGAAAATCTGTCGCTTGCCGACGCAAATTGTACTGATCTCCTCCATCTCCGCACCCGCTGAACTGAAGACTAGTTCATGGTAGGTATGTATCATTGAATCGTTGCCGTCTATGCCGCCGCTGCCCAACCTTCCCGATATGGAGGCTCTTACCATTTCTGTCCAACTATATCGCCCACGATACTCAGATCTTTTTGCATAATTTAGCAGAGAGCGATTTGACAAGTTAAATCCAAAGTACTATAGTTGATAATTATCTGCATAGTTGTTCATATATCAAAGAATCAAAATGAACCTTAGTCCAGCTGTTGATACAACCATAGACGAGACATCAGCGACTAGGGTGTCAGAACTCTTTGCCACCTTGGCCGATCCCAGCCGCGTGCGCGTGATTGCCGCCTTGACCGGTGGTGCAATGCATGTCGGCGCCCTTGCTGCTGTGGTTGGCATCAGTGAATCGGCGGTTTCCCACCATCTTCGCATCTTACGCCAAATGCGCCTGGTGCGGACGCGCAAAGCGGGGCGGTACGTTTTTTACATGTTAGATGATAGCCACGTGGCCGACCTGTTTCGTTGTGGCTTGGAGCATGTCCAACATGGCTAAATGGCTTTGCACCCATCGCAGAGAGATCATGCTCTTCTGCTTACTCCTGGTTCTTATGGCCTTCGTCGGCCACTTTTTGGCCGACGCGACCGGTTTTTCGCTTCATTCACTAGCCGCAGTAGACCTGCATGGTAATTTTCTGCTCGCCTTCGTTGCTACGCTCTATGCCCCACAAACCACTGCCATTGTTGATGTACTACCCCTGACGCTCTTCCAGTTTTGCACCGCTCCGCCCACCCCACCGCCACCGATCTCCTTGTTTATCTAAATTCACTATATGGATTCCCCTCAGTTCTGCGTTACCGAAGTAAGTTAACATTTGTCATTCCGCGCCCAGCGGGCTCCCGGTAGCGAAGCGGAGGGAGGAATCCTCCTCCACAAGACGTAAAGATTCCTCTCTTTGCTTCGGAATGACAATGTGAGAAAACTTCTGTAACAGTGTACTCAGTCTGTTCCAAGCGCCGGAAGTGCTTGGCGGCCGGGTATTGGCGATTGTGAAAATAACAAGCGAGGAAGGCACCTATGGATAAACACCAACTCAATTTATCGTTGATCCTGCCGGCGATTGACGAGCAAGATCAATGTGTTCAGCTCTTGACCGACCGCCTAGCGGGAACTAAAGGCATTGAAGAGGCGCATATTATTCGTGACAATGGCACGGCACAGTTGTGTCTTCATTATGATCCCAATTTGTTGACATTAAGCAAAGTAGAACGGTTGGCGCAGGAAACCGGCATTCAGATGACGGATCGCTATCGGCATGAGAAAATTCCCTTTGCGCGCATGGATAGCGCCGATGCCGCCATCACCTTAACGCAGACGCTGGAAACGCTACCCGGCATGTTGCACGCCGAGGCGAACTATGCGGCGGGGTTGGTTTTTGTCGCCTATGACGGTGAAGTCGTCGCGCGCCCGGCCATTGAGCAGGCGATCCGCGGAATGGGCTTCAAAGTGCTGCCTTCCACCGGCACGGAATCGGAGCCGGAGAGAGCTATGGATGAAGGCGAACACGACAGTCATGCCGGTCATGATCATGGCAGCGCGCCGACCTTTCTGCCCCACTGGATGCAGGAACGCTGGCCATTGCTCCTAGTGGCGCTGGCCGGTCTCTTCTTGCTGATCGGTTGGATTGGGGAGACCTTTGCCGGTCTGCCCTCTTCTGTGGCACTGATCTTCTATCTTCTGGCCTACGTTGCGGGAGGCTATGACATTGCCACCCATGCCTTGCCCGGCCTGCTCAAGGGGAAGTTTGATACAGACGTGCTCATGTTGGCGGCGGCAGCGGGTGCCGCGGTTTTGGGGGAGTGGGCGGAAGGGGCCTTTCTGCTCTTTCTCTTTGGGCTGGGCCACGCCGGTGAGCACTATGCCCTGGATCGCGCCCGTAACGCCGTCAATGCCCTGGGCGCTTTGATGCCCAAGACAGCGCGTGTCAAGCGCGGTGAACAGATTGTCGAAGCGCCGGTCGCCACCTTGCGGGTAAACGATGTGGTCGTGGTGCGGCCGGGTGACCGCTTGCCGGTCGATGGCGAGATTGTCAACGGTGCCGGGGCGATTGACCAAAGCCCGATTACCGGCGAAAGTGTGCCGGTGGACAAGGAGCCGGGCGATGCGGTCTTTGCGGGCACGATCAACCAGGATGCGGCGCTGGAGGTAAAGGTGACGCGTTTGGCCAAAGACAACACCTTGAGCCGGGTCATGCAGATGGTGGCCGAAGCACAGAGTCAACAGAGTCCCACCCAGCAGTTCACCCAGCGCTTCACCCGGTGGTTTGTGCCGACCATCCTGATCGTTGTGCTGTTGGTGATCGTTGTGCCGCCGCTGGTGGGATGGCTACCCTGGCGCGATAGTTTTTACCGGGCCATGCTGCTCTTGGTCGCCTCTTCCCCGTGCGCGTTGGCGATTGGCACGCCAGCCGCGGTGTTGGCCGGTATTGCCCAGGCGGCACGGAATGGCGTGCTGATCAAGGGCGGCGTTCACCTGGAAAACCTGGGACGCTTGCAGGTGATGGCCTTTGACAAAACCGGCACACTGACGGAAGGTCGCTTTGCCGTGGCTGAAATTGTGCCGCTCAGCAGTGAGCCGGTCGAAGAGGTGCTGCGCGTGGCTGCGGCGGTCGAACAGCAATCCAATCATCCGCTGGCCCAAGCCGTTGTGCAAGCGGCGCAGACTAGGCAACTGGCATTACCGGTAGCGACAGGATTAGAAAATATTGCCGGGCGCGGCGTCCGCAGCACCATCAATGGGCAACCCGTCCTGATTGGCTCCCTCAAGCTCTTTACCGAAACCGTTGGCATACAACCCGCTCCAGCCGTGCTGCAAACGGTGGAACAACTCACGGCTGACGGACTGACGACGATGGTGGTTAGTCTGAATGATGAAGTGCTTGGCGTGTTGGGTCTGGCAGACGCGCCGCGGTCAGGGGTCAGCCAAACGATGAAGCAACTGCTCAGCTTGGGCATCAAACATCTGGTCATGCTCACCGGCGACAACCAGACCGTGGCTCAGCGGATCGCACAAATTGTTGGGGTGACGGATGTGCGCGCCGAGCTATTGCCCGAACACAAATTGGCAGCGATCAAAGAATTGCAAACCCAGTATGGCGCGATCGCCATGACCGGCGATGGGGTCAACGACGCCCCGGCGCTGGCCACGGCCACGGTTGGCATTGCGATGGGGGGCGCCGGTACAGCGGTGGCGTTGGAAACGGCGGATGTCGCACTCATGGCTGATGATCTGGGTAAATTGCCTTTTGCGGTGGGTCTAAGTCAGTTCAGCCGCGCCATTATTCAGCAGAACCTCGTCATTTCGCTGGGCGTAATCGGCTTGCTGATTCTCACCTCGGTGATGGGGTGGGTGCAATTGAGTGGTGCGGTTGTGCTGCATGAAGGCAGCACGATTGTCGTGGTGTTGAATGCGCTGCGGCTGCTGGCGTATAAATCGTAGGTAGGTCTCAGGGATGACGGGATGATGACATTTGTGTTCGCTCTATCAATCACTGCTGCCGGGATTATTCTTTGCCTGTCGGTGATTTCTCTATTCGCGCGCGATTTGCAATTTTGGCCACCGCCTGACGAATCGTCTTGGCAATCCAACCTATTTTGGAGCCTATTTCGCCTGATGTTCGGGAGCTTGATGGTGCTATGTGTCCTCGACTACGCTGGCATCGACGCGGTTCCGTTATTCCAAACCATCCTTGGTACTTTTATGGCGGTCGCCGGATTCGGCAGCGCGTTTGCATTGACCTATGATTTGGGTTGGGGTAATGCCCATGGCAGCACGGAAGGTCTCAAGACCGATGGTTGGTATCGGTGGAGCAGAAACCCAATATACATCGTGACGATTGTGGGCATGATCGGTTTGGGCGTCGCAATCAATTCCAGGCTCGTTAACTTCGTGTTAGTAATTTGGGCGGCATTTTATATCCTTGCGCCCTTTTTAGAAGAACCGTGGCTGGAAAAACATTATGGTGATTCGTTTCGCGCATACAAACAAACGGTTCCGCGCTTCCTAGGTCGCACTGTAGATAGAACCTAATCTTCTGCCGATGATATCGTATATTATGCTCAAATATTTCTTATTTATCTACCTTCTGGTTTTCTTCGGCACAGCCTTTGTCTGGCGCTCCTATATGGTTTGGCGGCACACTGGCGTAAATCCATACAAGTTGGGCAACAGTGAAAGCGCCCACGATTTCATCGGCCGACTCTTTCGCTTGACCAATGTGGCCGTCTTTGTGGTGGTTTGCACCTATACGTTCTCCGATACACTCTATTCGTATCTTGTGCCGATCACCTGGCTGATCCACCCGGCACTAGTGATGAGCGGCTGGCTCCTTTTGGGGATCGCATTGATTTGGGTGCTGATTGCGCAGTTGCAGATGGGCGACAGTTGGCGCATTGGGATTGACAGCGATACGCAAACGGCATTGATACGCCATGGCATATTTGCACGCTCCCGCAACCCAATTTTTCTTGGCATGCAAGTGATGCTTGCGGGGCTGCTGTTGGTCATACCCAATGCTGCGACCCTTGTAACCTGTGTCCTGGGTATCGTGCTGATGCAGATTCAGGTGCGTTTGGAAGAAGAACATTTAGAGCAACTACATGGCGATGACTATCAAGCCTATCGTCGGCAAGTACGTCGTTGGTTTTAGAGATAACCGTTACACTGCCAACATTACTACATAATTGGCCTTCCCGGCCCTAAATGGTACCATTCACTCATGTTAGATTCAAGCTTACTTCGTCCTGCCATCACTAACAATAGCTCAGTCCAGTATTTGCTACTGGTGACACAGTTGCTTTTTGTGCTCATCACATTTACTATTACCGCCGAATGTGATGCAGTGACGCTGATCCACACAGACATTTGTGTGTCACACATGAATAGCTACAGTGAGCATGAACATCCCCACTGCCAACCAACTGCTGGTTTACCGCTTGTATTCGGATCGGCAATGGTAATCCTAACGCTTGTTTCTGCTTTGACCTTTCTGCTTCCTGCCTCAATCATCCTCGACACGATCAAACCGCCTCCTCGGTTTGCATAACCGCGGTCACCATTCGGGGGACGCCGTACCTTGCATCTTCTCAAACTTGGTGCTCGATATGGCATTTAGCCGGTTGGTATAGCTATTTTGCTTGCCGCAAAGTTATCTTCGTTCTATCCCACAGATAATTTGATGTGTGACGATTATAAGGAGAATAGCGTGAGCTTACGCGGTGCTTATTCTTTTGTATTGGGGGGCATCATCTTCTTGACGATGCTTACTTCCTCGCAAACTGTTTTCGCCTTGGGCACCTTGGTTGTTGTCCATGAGTAGTCGTAAGAAAAGGATTGCCGATCACGTTACTATTTTAGTATTTCTTGACAGCAGTGGAGACCTCATTAATGAGATATAGGCACTTGCGTCGATGGGTATATGTACTTTGGGTAACCCTCATGATACTAACGCTTATTGATACGCGTGGTTTGCGAGCGCACGGCGGCGTCGTGATCGACAGCGGTTTTACAGACTACTTTGAATGGCTGGTGTCGATTAGCCCTTATCCGGTGACGACCGGCGAGGCCACCATTACCCTCTTGGTCTATGATATTGCCACCTATAGTCCAGTCAATAACCTAAAGGTAATGTTGTACGCAACCGGGCCGGAGGCGTCTCAGGCCGAGTTGGATCAGCGCGGCAATAGCGTTGACTTGATCATCGATCCGGCGATTTATCCCGGCGATTATTCAGAAAACATTCCGTTAGATCAAATCGGGGAATGGCGGCTGCAATTTGTGGTAGAAGGAGCTGACAAATCGTTTGAGATTACTGTTCCTGTTCAAGTAGCCGCCGCTCCTCTTGTGGAAGCACCACTCACAGCGGTAACGCCTGATCGAGCAGCTACTGCAACGGTCTTCGCCCAAAATATAGAGAGCGCCCGCCAACAAAATAGTCCCTTGTCTGCACCGGTTTCACCGCTCGCCTCCAACAACCCTGTTGAAGATGCAACGACAGTGATGGATATCTTGGCCTCGGCTAACTTCCTTGGGATCGCTTGGTGGCTGTGGGGTATTGTAGCGGTCATTCCCATCATCATGAGCTGGCTCCTGTTGCGTTCACCCGGACAAACAGCTATCGATGAGGTCTATGACGAGCTCGATACCAGTGGCGACAATCGTAGCGCCAACGATAACCAATCGCCGGCGGACGCAGCATTAAAAGAGAGAGATGTATGACTATCTTTGTTCAAAAGCAGCGTGGACGGATTGATTTGTTACGCTTGCCGCTGCTCGGCCCCCTTTTACGATGGAAGCACAACCGCACCGTTGCTCAACTCCTACTTTTTGTGTTGGCAGCCGCCATTATCCTTGATGGCCTGCTTGGTAGCCCACTCGCAGCTAAGAACGTAGCGACGGTGGCGGTCTGGGTGCATTACCGGGGGCTGGTCGTGTTGGCGCTCTTATTGGCTGGGAATCTCTTTTGTGCCGCCTGCCCGTTTGTACTACCGCGCAAAATGGCGAAGTGGCTTGGGCGACCAACACGGCGATGGCCACAAGTCTTGCGCAACAAGTGGCTGGCGTTGGGCGGTCTGCTGGCCATTGTCTACGCCTATGAGCTTTTTGACCTGTGGGCCACTCCTTGGTGGACAGCGTGGCTGGCGGTTGCCTATTTTATGACGGCTTTTGTGCTGGAAGCTTTTTTCACGCGCAACAGCTTCTGTCTATATGTCTGCCCATTAGGTACGTTTAATTTTCTTTATAGTACAATTAGCCCCCTTCAAATTACCTCACATAACGCAGATGTTTGTCGAGATTGTCAGGGCCACGAGTGCATCAACGGCAGCGTCACCCAACAAGGCTGTCAGCTTGAACTCTTTGTGCCGACGATCCAGAGCAACCTCAACTGCACCTTCTGTCTCGACTGTGTGAAAGCCTGTCCCTATGACAATGTGGCGCTGGCCGTGCGTGCGCCGGGCGATGAACTCTTCCGTCAGACCTGGCGCCATCGGCTGGATCTAGCTTGGCTGGCCGTAATTGCAGCCTTTTTGGGGCTGGGCAATGCCTTTGGTATGACACCACCTGTCTATGTGTTGGAGCAACAGTTGGCGGCTCTATTGCAGACTCAAAGCGAAGCCATTGTACTGGGCTTGATCTACCTGGGAGGTGCGGTGGCAGGGCCGCTGTTGTTGGTCTATGGGGCGGCGTGGCTCAGTCGCAGCATGACCAGCCGGACGCGTAACGCCGAGCAGTCCCTGCACCGCTTGGTCATGCGCTATGCCTACAGCTTTGTACCGCTGGGCTTTGCCATCTGGTTTGCCCACTACTTGTTTCATTTTCTCACCGGCGCGATGACGATTGTGCCGGCCTTCCAGACTTTCTTCCAGCGAACGTTGGGGTGGCCGATCCTGGGCGAACCGAATTGGCAGGTGGCCACCCGCTTTGTGCCAACCGTCGAGACGATTCAGATCTTGCAGAGCATCATTACCTATGGTGGTTTACTGGCGGCGTTGGCCCTGGCCTTAACCGCTGCGCGCAACAGTCAGCGTGAGGGGCGGGTTGCTTTAGGGGAGGCGTTGCCCTGGCTGGTTCTTTTGACTTTACTAGCTGTGGCAAGCGGCAGTACATTTCTGCTGCCGATGGAAATGCGCGGCAGTGCGCTAGGCGGATAAGTAGATTGATGGCTTAGAAATACAAATTTCCCAAAATTCAAGAACAGATCGGAAGAGAATACCTATGCCCAAAACGTCGAAACGTTCATCAAAAGCGACAAAATCTGGCTTTGATAAAGCGGTGCCGTGGATCGGTGCTGCCGCGGTTACAATTATCGGTGTTCTAGTTGTGATTGCTGTGGCGAATCAAACCCAAAGCAATCAAATTGAAGGGCTGCAAACCTATGGCAGTCCGGTACAGGAGCATACAACCGAACCGGTTACTTATACGCAAACACCGCCGGTTGGTGGCCCCCATGATCCCACCTGGCAGAACTGCGGCGTCTATGACCAGCCGATTCGTAGCGAAAACGCGGTTCATTCACTAGAGCACGGTGCCGTCTGGATCACCTACCGCCCAGATTTAGCTGCTGACGATGTTGCAGCCTTGAATAAGCTAGCTAGCGGCCGTAGCCATTTGCTACTCTCCCCGTACCCGGATCTGCCGTCGCCAGTGGTTGCCAGTGCTTGGGGGGTACAAGTACAAGTAGATCGCGCTACTGATAAGCGGTTGTCTACCTTTATCACCCGCTACATGCAAGGACCACAGACACCTGAACCCGGCGCGACCTGTAGCGGCGGCATCGGCTCGCCAATCAGCTAAGCCAGAAGGGATGATTTCCTCATGACAGTAACCCACCTATCACATCAAATTGACCACGCTATGCCAACCGAGCGCAAGCCCCTATTCTGGGTGGGGCTCATTTGCTTACTACTTATAGTGAGTATCCCGGCTTTGCTCTACTGGCGTCACCGTCCACCGGATGAAGGTAGCTCGGCTGTCTCCTTTGCCCGCGATATGACAGCACATCATGAGCAGGCCGTGGAGATGGCATTACTCGTGCGAGAACGCAGCACCGATGCTGAACTACGCCAACTGGCGCTCGATATCTTATTAAGCCAACAGGCGCAGATCGGCCAGATGCAGGGTTGGCTGGCGGTTTGGGGATTGCCATTGGCCGGCGCACAGCCGCCCATGGCCGGCCAAGCCGCCATGATGGGCATGGCGATGCAGAAGGAAGTCAATGCCCTGCAAATCTTGCCGCTAGCGGAGTCCGAAGTTTCCTTCTTGCAGTTGATGATCCGTCATCACCAGGGAGGCGTGGCGATGGCCGAGGTTGCTTTGCGCCAGACGCGTCGCGGTGAGGTCGTACGGTTGGCGACGGCGATTGTCCAGGCCCAACAAAGTGAGATTACGTACATGCAACGCTTATTAACCCAACGCGGTGGCGAACCCTTACCACCGCCATCGCCAATGATATCGATGGATCACTGAAAAAATGCGCCGAGGTTTTCTCAAATTGATTTGGCTGACAATGTTGCTCATCGCTAATTGGCCAGGGGGGGTGCTGGCGCATGGCGGCGGCACCCCCCGCTTAACGGACGTAGCTGTAGGGCCATACCGGCTGTTCGTCTGGTCGCAACCGGATACCCCGCGTGTGGGCGAGATGCACTTCACCGTAGCCGTGGTAGAAATGGATGGCGACGCCTCGGCTAGTAATAGCGGTGCGAGACTTGATACGCCGGTCCTTGACGCGACTGTGCAACTGAAACTGCGAGCCGCGGCCAATCCGGAGCAGATGCTTTTGGGGACAGCCACACGGGACCAAGCACTTTTCCCGCAATACTACGAAACGGATCTTGAAGTGCCGATGGCTGGAACGTGGCAGGCTCATGTCACTGTTACAGGATCCAAAGGGGTAGGCGACGCCGGCTTTGAGTTCGCTGTCCTACCGCCACGCCAAATCAATTGGATGATGGTGACAGGTGGCATCTTGCTGATTCTCTTGATCACTATTGCGGGTCGTCTCAGAGGAAAAGCTAGTATAGCCGGATAGTAGTTGTTTCTGCCGTCAGAAAGGTGTTCGTACTCCAAATTGCTCCTCCTCTCACACTGGGCGGCAAAATTCAATCCGATGCCTCTTGGTAGAGATGGTAGGTAGCGACTTGCGCTAAATAAGGAATTCAAGTTTATGGTAAAAACAGAATGTTTTCAGCCAGAAAGGGCCAAGTGGTTACGTTGGTTACTTATCCTGCCTTTGCTCCTGGGTGCGTGTGGGAAAGAGGAGCCGCCAAACCAAACAACGATATCGAGCGCGTTACTACCGACATTAATCAACGATGTACTTCCAACGCTGCAAGTCGCCGTGGTGAGCGACGATTTTGCGGTGGGGACGCCGCGCGTGCCGTTTGTGCTCTATGACGGTCCTAACCGAGTGAAGGATGCGCAAAAGGTAAAAGTGACGCTCTTTGACCTGATGCAGAATCCGCCCCAGCCCGGTGAGTTTTTCTGGGCCACGGGCTACAATGATTATGCCATCCCCTACTGGATTGTCTATCCAGAGATCGAGACAGCGGGTAATTGGGGTTTGCTGGCGCAAGTGGTCGAGCCGGATGGCAAGGTCGTGGAAGCGCAATTTGTCATCGAAGTACTGGACAAACCCAAAGCCCCGGCGATTGGCGATGCCGCCTTGCCCAGCGCCAATCGCACCCTGGCCACCGAGCCGACACTTGAAAAATTAACCTCGGATGTGGAGCCCAACCCAGCGCTCTACCAGATGACAATTGCCGAGGCTATTACCAATGGCCTGCCCTCGGTGGTGGTCTTCTCTACCCCCGGTTTTTGCCAGACGGCGGTCTGTACACCGGTGCTGAACAGTGTGAAAGAAGTCTATAAAGCGCAAAGCGACCGCGCCAACTTTATTCACATTGAGGTCTACAAGCAGTTCAACCCCGAATTGGTGTTGGATGATACGATGATTGAGTGGGGGTTTACCAGTGAGCCATGGACTTATGTACTGGATGGGACAGGACAGGTGGCGGCGCGCTTGGGTGGCCCGGTGTCACCGCGTGAATTGACAGTGGCGCTAGAACCATTGCTTGGCAGAGAAATCCAGTGAGCATCTGTAATTTTGTGAAGAAGCGTTGGTGGAACCTTATAGGAATGTTGTTGCTGATTTTGCTTGGCTTATCGCCCAAAGCCGTGTGGGCACATACCAATTTGATCACCGCCGATCCTGTTCCTGGCGCGCTGCTGTCAACGTCACCGCAGGAAATTCGCTTAACATTTGGTGAGCCGAACGATCCGCTGAGCCGTATTACGCTCTTTGCCCCTGGTTTTCGCGCTATTTCGGGGGTTGCCACAAGCGTCAATCCCGCAGCCCCGGAGCAACTCATTGCTACATTGCCCCCTTTGGAACCCGATACCTATACTGTGCAATGGATGGCTGTGGCTACAGATAAGCATATTGTACGCGGTAGCTATACTTTTGGCGTGCAACCAATAGAAACATGGTATCTTTGGCTCTCAGTGGTGGTAACGCTCGCTATTTGGCTGTTATTCTTGACTGGCCCTCCTTGGCGTAAAAAACTGCGCCAGATTCGGCACGCAAACAATCAACCTATGAACAGAGATAAAGGAGGCTTTATCTGATGCAATCCAGCAAGATTTGGCATAGTTTTATTTTGTGCATGCTGATGCTGACAACAAGTTGTACACCGCGTCCACAGCTCAATGGCACTGTGTTTGACACGCCGGTAGAAGCATATAACATTAGCGGCACAAACTATGATGGCGCGCCCTTTCGCCTGAGTGACACACAAGGCAAGATCACAATGGTCTTCTTTGGTTATACCTTTTGTCCAGATGTCTGCCCCTTCACCCTAGCTGATCTCAATACAGTCAGTGAAGAGCTTGGCGATAAAGCATCCGAGATGGCGGTGGTGTTTGTGACTGTCGATCCAGAGCGAGATACATTGGAAAAGATGGCGCAATACGTCAAGGCGTTCAACCAGACCTTCTATGGGGTGCGTGTAGAAGGCGATGCCATGGAAGCTGCCAAGGCCACCTTTGGCATTTATGCCGCCAAAAGTGATGTACAGACCGGCAACGATGATGCGTATTTTGTCGATCATACTGCTGCCATCTACCTGATTGATCGGGATGGGAACCTGCGGGAAACCTTCCTGTATGATGCCGGCCCTGAGCAAATCCTGCCGGATGTTGAATATTGGTTGCAAGAGGGATGAATCACACAAACACCCGCCTATGGGAGGTAGACGCTCTGCGCGGCGTTGCTATTGTGATGATGGTGATCTACCACTTGCTCTATGATCTCAATTACTTTCGCGTGACAGATACCATCTTTACCAACCTGTTCTGGTTTTACTTCCAACGCGTCACTGCGGGAACATTTCTGGTGCTGGTCGGCGTCTCGCTCACCCTGAGCGTCGACGCATGGCGTCGACGTGGACAAAGCGAACGCACGATTTACGGCGTACTGTTCCGACGCGGACGGCGCATCTTTGGCTGGGGATTGGTGATTACGGCTGCCACCTGGTTCTTCTTTGGCTGGGCGACGGCGGTCAAGTTCGGCATTCTCCACTTTATTGGTGTAGCAATCATGCTCGCCTTCCCATTTCTGACCTTGTGCTGGACTAACCTTGCGCTCTGGATCGGTCTATCGTTGCTGGGCCGCGCGCTGAGCGAGATCACCATTAGCGGGCCGTGGCTGCTCTGGTTGGGAATCCAACCGATGAATCACGTCTATGTGGACTATTTCCCGCTTATCCCGTGGTTTGGCGTGGTGCTGCTAGGCGTTTTTCTGGGTAACATGCTCTACACCAACGGCGAACGTCGCTACTCGTTACCTTTGCCTGTTACACCTTTCAGACCCTTGCAAAGGTTGGGAGAACGTTCGCTGCTGCTCTATCTGATTCATCAGCCGCTCTTGTTTGCTCTGCTGGCACCAATCATTTGGCTTTGGCGCAGTGGTACATAAATGACGTATAATTTTATGGAGAAAATAAGTTACTATGACAACACAGACACGAGTTTTACTGGTGGATGACGAACCTGAATTTGCTGATTTCGTGCAACGCGGTCTCACCTATGAGGGCTACTCCGTTGGCGTTGTCCACACAGCCAAATCAGGCCGCCAGTCGATCCTGGCAAATCGACCTGATCTGGTGCTGCTGGATGTGATGTTGCCGGATCTAGACGGCATGGTCTTTTGCCGACAACTACGGGAGGTCGGAGAGCAAACACCCATTTTGATGCTGACTGCACGCGACGCGATTCCAGATCGCGTCGCCGGGTTGAACGCCGGTGCCGATGATTATCTGCCGAAACCCTTTGATTTTGACGAATTGCTGGCACGAATGCGCGCCTTGTTACGGCGCACCGCTGAACAAGAACCAATGAATTTACTCACCTTTGCTGATGTAACCCTACAATTGGACCGCCGTGTCGTACAGCGTGGCAGCCACACCTGCCGCCTGACCGCAAAAGAATTTGACTTGTTGGAATTCTTACTCCGTCATCCGCGCCAAGTGTTGACGCGCGCGCTGTTGATGGATCGCGTCTGGGGGTATGAATCTGAAGTGGAATCAAATGTACTAGATGTCTATATACGCCAACTGCGCAAGAAACTGGGAGAGCCTGATCTGATTGAAACCATGCGGCATGTCGGCTATGTGTTGCGTGAATCGGAGCGCTAACCATGTCGTTGCGTTGGCGCTTGACACTCTGGCAGGTCGGTTTATTGGCCACCATTCTAATTGTGTTTGCCATTCTCTCTTATCGCTTTTTGGCTGCCGGGCTGGCGCAGGAAGTGGATAAGAGCCTTCAGGAACGCGCCCAACATGTACTACATGCGCTTCAGGTTGTCCCCAACCGGCATCTTGCTCCTGTCTCTGCCCCTACGGATGAATTTGCCACTCCTGGCATCTATGTACAAGTGCTGACGCCGCTGCGCGTCGTAGTGGCGCATTCTGACAATTTAGGCCAGCAAAAGCTGCCCATCGCCGCCCGCCCTTTTCAGGCAGCATTGGCCGGACGCCCCTCGTACCTGACTGAACTGGTCGGGCAGCAACCCGTTCGCCTCTACTATGAGGCTGTTTGGCGGGAGGGGCGACCGGTGGGTGTCGTCCAGGTGGGACAATCGCTGCGCAACTTGGAGATTGCCTTACGCCAACTGCAAACCATCTATCTGACGGGTATTGCCATCGCCCTGATGCTGGGCGGCAGTGTTAGCTGGCTACTCGTGCGTGTGGGGTTACAGCCTGTGACACAAATTTCACAGATGACCTACCGGATCGCCCAGTCGGGCGATCTACAAGAGCGACTCGTCTATGACGGCCCACAGGATGAAATCGGCCGTCTGGCAACCACCTTTAATCAAATGATGGCGCGCGTGGAGGCGGTCTTTGAAGCGCAACACCATTTTATAGCCGATACAGCCCACGAGTTGCGTACGCCCTTGGCCACCATGCTGGGCAACCTTGACTTACTACAACGCTACGGAGATGATGCAGAACGCCGCTGGCAAGCATTGGAAGCCATCAAACGCGAAGGCGAACGCACGGCTCGTCTCGCGGCAAACCTGTTATTAATGGCGCAAGCCGATGCCGGTCAACAGCTCGACTTACACCCCGTGGCTCTGGATGAAGTGCTGCTCGAAGTATACGAACAGACCGTAGGGTTGACCAACAACATATTTATAACCTTGGAGCAATGTGAAGAAGCCCTAGTGCTGGGCGACCGCGACCGGCTGACCCAACTGTTGATTAATCTGATCGACAACGCCTGTAAATATGGCGAACTGGGAGGGCGGATAACACTCTCTCTGACCTGCCAAGATAGTCAGGCGTGTATCACTGTCTCCGACAGCGGCCCAGGCATTCCGGCGGCAGATCTGCCGCACATCTTTGAACGCTTCTACCGCGGATGCGGTTCGCTTGCTACCGGTAAGTCCAGCACGGGGTTAGGTCTGGCGATTGTCAAATGGCTTGTAGAAGCACATGGCGGCACGATTGCGGTTGCCAGCCAAGTGCAGCAAGGCACAACCTTCACCATCCGGTTGCCGCGCGATAAAAATGCATTAGCATTTTCCACGCCGATTGCACATGCGGCATCTGCCCCCACCTCTTGATGCGCGATACTCAGTAATCGGCTTTACGCGGAAATCCTGAACCAACCAGCAATGTCTGGCTGGCCATTGCGCACAAAACGCTAGTATCTTTTTCATTTTCGATTCAGTTTCCTTTGCTACCATCAAAACTGGTTGCGGTTTCACGCAGGGATTGGTGTATCGACAACTACCTCCAATCTTTTGAACCAAGGGGAGCAAGTTCATGAATCGCAAAGAAAAAACCATCATCGTTACCATCGTTGCCAATCTGGTGCTGGTGGGATTGAAGTATGGGCTGGCCATCTCTTCCAGCAGTCTGGCCTTACGCGCCAGCGCTTGGCACTCATTGGCCGATGTCTTTATTTCGCTCTTTGTGCTGGTCGGCCTGTTGTTGAGCCGTTGGGAAATGGATCGCCGGCGCAGTCAAGTGAGTGTTATTGAAAATCTGGTGGCTCTGGTCGTCGCCGGCTTCATTTTCTATGTGGCCTATGACATCTTTCAGGAAACGATCCTCAACCGTGAAACGCCCGATCTGCGCAACCTCTGGCCGGTGACTATCGGCTCACTGTTGACGGTAATCATCACCTATTTCACGGCGCGCTACAAGGAGTATGTAGGACGGATCACCAGCTCGCCCAGCTTGATTGCCGGTGGCTATCACTCGCGTATGGACCTCTATGCCTCCGTGTTGGTCGTGGTCAGTCTGGCGGCGGCGGCAGTCGGTTTGGGTGCGATGGATCGGCTGGCCGCCGTGGTCGTCATCCTCTTTGTGCTGGTGGCCGGCTGGGAGATCGCCAGCTCAGCCTTGAACGCGCTGCTGCAAGGCGGTGTCTTGAACCTGGCTGAAGAGGACATTACTCACATGCGGCAGCACACCCGCCGTTTTATTCGCTACGGAGTGGGTGTACTCCTCCTCTTTACGCTGCTCTCCGGCATTTATAGCATCCAGCCGGGGGAACGGGGCGTTGTGCGGCGCTTTGGCCGCGTGGTAAGCGAAGTAGGAACAGGGCTACACTATCGACTACCGTTGGTGGATCGGCTGGACCGGGTGGCGATGACGCAGGTGCGCCAGGTGCAGACCGGCACGGCCTTAGCACTCGCCGGCGACACCAACCTGATTGAGGTTGAGCTGAGCGTCCACTACACCGTAAACGATGCCGTTGCTTTCCTTTTTAATGTCAACCAGACTGAGCAACTGGTGCGCCAAAGCGCTGAAGCCGCACTGCGCCAGGCTGTAGCTGCCCGTAATGTGGATGAGTTGCTCACCACTGGACGCCAGGCGATTCTGGCCGTAGCACTCACACGCATCCAGGCGTTGCTTGACCAAAACCTAGCCGGCATCCAGGTTGCGAATGTGCAACTGCAACAGGTCAATCCACCTACCGCAGTGGCCGAAGCCTTCCGCGATGTGGCCAGTGCACGCGAAGACAAGAACACCTATATCAACGAAGCGTTGGCTTACCAGAATGAAGTTGTACCAGTGGCGCGCGGCGATGCGGTTAAGATCACGGAAACGGCTGCGGCTGAAAAACAACGGCGCGTCGACCTTGCCACCGGAGAAGCAGCGCGCTTTGCGCAGAAGTTGCTCGCGTATCAGAAGGCCCCGGAGGTCACACGAACCCGGCTCTATCTAGAAGCCCTGGAAAAAGTCCTGCCCAAGGTTAATAAGTTTATTCTTGATCCGAGCGTTGAGACCGACACCACCGACCTCTGGTTCACCAACGGCCAGTAACCCGACCCGATTGCCGGCCTAGCAAAAATCTAAAAGGAGCTTCTCTATGCGTTTTCTACGCAATTTTCTCATCGGCATCCTATTGATTGCCTTGATCGCCGTGAGTTTAATGTTCTATCAAGTCGATACAACCGAATATGCGATTGTCACCCAATTTGGTCAGCCGGTGCGCTCGGACATGGAACCTGGTCTCTACTTCAAACTGCCCGATCCGATCCAGAGCGTCCTGCGGCTGGATCGGCGCACGCAGATTTACAACCTGGTGCAAACTGAATTTCTAACCAAAGACAAGAAAAATATTCTGGCGGAAGCCTACACCACCTGGCAGGTGGCTGACCCGTTGCGCTTCTATGCCAGTGTGCGGACCCCTATTGGGGCTGACACACGGCTGGCTGATATTGTTGTGTCGGAGCTGGGCGCGACAATGGCGCAATATGACCTGACCAACCTAGTGACTACCGAGCCTGCAACCATGCAAATGGATAAGATGATGAATCAAGTGACCGAGCAGGTGAATCAACGCACCATCACCTATGGGTTTACTGTCACCGATGTGCGGCTAAAAATGCTCAACTTCCCAGAGGCCAACCGGCAGAGCGTCTTTCAGCGCATGAAGGCGGAACGTGAGCGCATCGCCCGTCAGTTGCGTTCAGAAGGCACCGAAGAAGCGACCAAGGTGCGCGCCATCGCCGACGCCGAACGCACCACAATTCTCTCGGCGGCGCAACGCGATGCGGAGCGCGTGCGCGGCGAGGGAGAAGCCGAGGCTATTCGCATCTATGCCGAAGCGTTTGGCCAGGACCCGGAGTTCTACCAATTCCTGCGCACGCTCCAAGCCTACGACCTGGTGATCAATGACGGGACGACGTTGGTATTGCCCGCCGATTCGGAACTGCTCAAGTACCTGAACCAGAACGGCAACGACATTCAGCAGACAGCGATTACCACGGAGCCGACCGCAGCGTCGACTACGGCGTCGTCCCCCACTGGCGATGACCAGCAAACAACCAAGCCGTAACGGAGGTAACCCAATGGATGAACAAAATACACCCGATCTTTCGCCTGATGCAGAGCCGGGACGACCAGCGCAACCGGAGCCGGCCGGCAGTGAAAAGCAACCAGCCATAACACCCCCGTCTGCACCTCGGCAGAACAGCCTGCGCACTACGCTGATTGCCCTGGCGCGTCTGTTGGGCCGCGGCTGGCGTATGGCGCAACTGATTCTTCAAGGGGACGGCTACTCACCGCTGGAGGATGTGCGCGCAGCATTTGCTCATCTCAATCCACGGCGTATTCTCCTGGCGTTGGCTGGACTGGCGCTACTGGCCTATCTACTTTCCGGCATCTACACCGTACAGCCCGGAGAGGCGGCAGTCGTGCGGCGTTTTGGCCGCGTAGTCATACCGCTGGTGACAGAAGGGTTGCACTATCGACTGCCCTGGCCGATTGAACAAGAAGACGTGGTCAATATTGCTGAAATACGCCGCGAAAGTGTCGGGCTGACAGAAGCTGAACCGGAACACCCCTTGCACCTGGAAGACCCCGGAAAGCTCCAGGTACTCAGCGGTGATACCAATATTGTGGACTATGAAGTCATTGTGCAATATCAGGTGCGCGACCCGACAGCCTATCTCTTCAACTTGAACTACCCCTCCTATCAGGTTGTACGTGACGCCGTGCGCGCGGCCGTGACCCGCGTGAGTGGAAGCACCGGCGTGGATGAGATCCTCACCAGTGAACGGCAGTCGTTGCAAAACGCGCTGCGTGAGACGGTTCAGGCGTTGCTTGATCAATACGACAGCGGACTGGCTGTGATCAGTGTTAGCCTGCAAAAAGCCTACCCGCCCGATGAAGTGGCCGATACATTCCGTGATGTCTCCAGCGCGCGGGAGGACAAGGCGCGCACCGTCAACGAAGCCGAATCCTATCGCAATAGTATAATTCCCGAAGCGCGCGGTCAGGCAGAGCGCGTGCGCGCCGAAGGCGGCGGATACGCGCTTACCCAGGTCAATCAAGCCACCGGTGCAGCCCAAAGTTTCAGTGCGATCTTGCAAGAGTACCAGACCAACAGTAAGATCTACGGCGAAGCAGTCACGCGCCTCCGCCTCTACCTGGAGACCATGGAGCGAGTGATGCCCCGTGTAAAAACCTATGTGGTGCAGCGGGGCGAGCGGATCAACTTGCGCCTGCTCAATGGCGGAGAGGTGAACACATTCCCACCGGTACCGGGGCAATAAGCGCAAAAGCGAGTAGAGCAATGAATGAAAGCTGGCAACAAATCTGGCAAGACATACGCACGGCGTTGCGCGATCCGGAGAGCCGGGAACAGGCCCACGGAGCTACAGAAACCGTCAATGTACCTGGGGATGAGCCCCCGGTTGGCGAATCAGAACAGGCAGCAGAAGCAGTACAGACGCAACTACAAGCAATGGATAACGCCGCGCTGCCAACACAAGTTAATGAAGATGTTGCTACAGCAGAAATGCCGATAGTAGCCGAACCCACGGAGCCAATTGCTGAAAGAAAACCATGGGGTAGCCGGTTCGATAGGTTGCTTGGGGTTGGCGTGGTGCTGGTATTGGGGTTTCTTCTGTGGCGCAACGGCTGGTTGGTACGCGCCTCACCACCACCGGCACCCAACGTCGTTGCTACCTTTAACGGTGGTCAAATCACGGTTGAAGATGTCCAACAACACCTGGCACTCCTAGTTCCCGATATAACCATGCAAGCGCAGTTTCGTGATGTAGAGGCGTACCGTATGATCGTGCAAGAGATGCTCAGCGATGAATTGGTACGCCAGTGGGCAACGGAACGCAAAGCGGATCGCGATGAAAATCTCCAGCACGTGATGAAACATATCACCGAAGAGATTAACCTGGATGAGTTACACGCTCAAATGCACAAAGACCAGATGGGTGTGGCCGAAGGCGATATCCAGGCGTACTATGAGGCAAACCGGACGCAGTTTGGCGACCAAACCCTCACCCAAGTGCGCGATCAGATCCGTGGCACGCTGGAGGCGCAGCAGGAAGATCAGTTTGTAGCTAATTACATCAAGGGACTGACGGAAAATGCCACCATTACCCGCGACTTCGCGCTACTGGACGTGCCGGAACCGGAGGAACGTGAGTTACAGGCATACTATACCGCCAATCTGGCGCAATATAGGCTGCCTGCTCAAGCCATTGTCGATGAAGTGCGTATTGTGGTCGGAGAAGACGAAGTCATCGCCCGTCAGCAGGCAGACAAAGCCCTCGTACGTCTGCGGGCCGGTGAAGAATTCGCTGCTGTCGCTAGAGAGGTTGGAGGAGTGCCTGTCCCCACAGGTGGCGTCGCGATAAGTGCGGGCGTGCGCGAGGCCACCTATGATACGATGGTTTTTACGCTGGACGAGAACCAAATCAGTGACGTCTTCCAAAGTGGCGACACCTTTTATATTGTCCGTTTGCGTTCGCGACAACCCGAGCGCCAACACAGCCTGGATGAAGTGCGTTCCCAGGTGCGTAAGGCTGTGTTACAGGAAAAAGAGCGCGATTGGTTTATGGAAAAGGCGGATCTCACCCTCTTTACTGTCCACGGCAAACGGTATACCGTTGGCGAGTATTGGCAGGAATATCAGGAATTGCCTATTGCCTTTGTGACCGAATACCAGGGCAATGAAGGGCGCAAGCAGCTGGCCGAACAAATTATTGAGCGTATGCTCCTTGTGGAAGACAGCTATGACCGCCTCCTGACGGCTGGTAACGAGAGCGAGTTGGAGGAAGTGCGCCTTGACGTGCTGGCTCAGATGATGGAACAGGAAGAAGTAGATGATCAGATCGAGGTGACTGATGAAGAACTCCAGACCTATTATGACCAAAATCAGTCTATGTTCGTTGCGCCGCCACAGTCCCGCATTCGCCAGATTCTCATTCGGCTCGGTCAGACCGAAGACGAACGTAAGCGCGCGTGGGACAAGGCGAACGAAGCTTACAAACAAGTGGCCCCCGGTCTTTTTCGGCAGGGCGAAGATTTTGCCGATGTCGCCCGTCAATATTCAGAAGACGAGGCAACTGCCGGCAACGGTGGTGAAGTGGCGAGTTGGATAAGTGAAGGGGTTGATCTCTTATCCGAATTGACCGAACACCCCTTGCACCAGCAAATCCTGTCACTAACCGTGGGTGATATCAGCGCCCCGTTTGAGTGGGACGGTGCCATCTACATTATCCAGGTGATCGAGCGCAAGGGGCCGGAGCCACTTGTTTTTGACGAAATCAAGGAATTGCTGCGTGAAGAATTACGCGCCCGCAAACACGACGAACTGCTGGGCCAACTTCAGCAGAGACTGTTCACAACCGCGGATATTCAAATTTATGACAGCGTGATCGCCGCAAACTTGGTCGAATCGGCGACGCCAGTGCCATAACACTGCACGCTCATTTTGTAAGACGTTTGTGTTATGGCATCACAGATGCAAGGTGAATTTTCGTAAACAGTGATGCCCTATCCGTTGTCTCCAAAAGGACGCTGCGATCTGAACCGCAACGCCCAAACCTGTTACGGATTATGCTGGATGATCGGCAAATAGGACTGGAAACCAGCTAATGGTGTTGTGTTTGTGCCCGGGGCGTTCACTACAAGTGCCGTTGCCGGCAGTGGTTTTACTTGGGCTAAGGCCGCCTCTGGAATGGTGGCTTGATTGTTCTGCGCAAAGTTATTTGTGATAACACTCAAATCATAAATGGCATCGTTATAGCCATGTACTTCGCTGAGATATACGCCATCTGCAGGTGCAATGAATGTTACTTGGTCATCGCCTGCACTGGCATTGCTCCACCATTGGGGCTGACCATTGCTGCCTGGCTGCCAAATATGGAGATCCGCATCACCTTGCTGGCTATGAACGGTAGCGGTGACAGATTGTCCGGCTGTTAGAAAGTGGCGATACTGATGTATACCACCGGCGTCAACGGCTGCTTCGTTTGGTACGAGGTTGATCATAGCGGTGGTCGGTGGCCCCACATTCCAAGCCGCGTCGGCAAACCAGACAGTTACATATTTGATCCCAGGTGTAGTAGAAAGGTTCCATGCCAACGAGGGCGTAAATGCTCGCCAGCCGCATTCGTGTCCCGGACCACCATGGTCATTGTCAAACCTGTCATCGCCATGACCGCCATCATCATGGGCATCGTGCCAGCCGTGGCTATGATCCCAGCCCCACTCGCGAATATGCATCCAGGCCACGCCTGTCCCACCTGGGTTGTCGCTGGCGTTCAAACCAAACATTACATGGGAATCGACCGTGCTCGTAGAACCAGTGTTAATCAGGATATTCCCGTTGGGTGGTGTATGATCATCGGCACTGGGTGTCCCGGTAGGTTCTGGATGGTGCGTCTCTGTTGGCTGTGGCGTATGATGATCATCGGTTGGGTGCGGCATCATACTCGGCTGGGGTGTGTGATGACTATCATCGGTTGGGTGCGGCGTCTGATGGTCACTCGCTGCCTCGGTGGCTTTACGGATATTCTGACTCCATGATATGTTACCAGTCAGTGCTTCTGACCAATGGGCTTGGACACTTTCGTTGCTCCAGAGATATAGACCGGCAATGAACACTGTAATTGTAAATATGAAGAAGATAGAATGCTTCAACATAATGATTTCCTTTTCCTTTACCAGGCAAGGTAAACTGCCGTTTTCAAACAGAACTTACTATAGAATCGCATGAATAGTTGTCTAGTCGATCCATCAACCGGAGGGTCTTTAGCCTAGTCAGGTGGTTGGCCTGGCGGTGGGGATAAGTCATCATTTGCCCAGATTGGGTTAGCGGGCGCATTTAAGTCAGATTAGGAGGAGAGATTGCCCTCTCCCGCCCTCCTAAGAATCGCCCATATCACTTACCCTCTAGCCACGATCAAAAGAAAGGTACCGACGCTTGACTGAATTAATCAAAGCAATTGTATTAGGCATTGTCCAGGGGGCAACGGAATTCATCCCAGTAAGAGAGACCAATCAGAACCGGGGGCAAACTTTCGTGTCTCATGATTCTTGACACATTCCGGAGGAGAAGTTATGACACAGATTGCACAAGAGCCACAAGCTACACCGCCAGCCATTGAACAACTCAAGGCGGCAAAGCATGTGGAGGCCGGCGATAACCGCTTGGTGGTTTTCTTACATGCTCTGGCCTTTGTACTGGGTTTTGGCACTGTCTTCACGCTGATGGGATCGGCGGCAGGGCTTCTTGGTTATAGTCTTTACCCTTATCTGCGCTTGATCCAGCAGATTGGTGCGGTGTTGCTTATTATCTTTGCGCTGGTTACGCTTGGCGTCTTTCGTTGGTTGGTTACACAGATCAGCACGCGGGTCGACCTATATACTAATCCGGCAGCCGCAGCGTTGGTAAGCTTTCTTGAGTTTTTTAACCGGCTGCTCTATACCGAACGGCGGGTGACGGAGATGCATCAAGTCAATCGCCGTTGGGGCTATCTGAGCAGCGCCATGTTGGGGGTAAGCTTTAGTGCCGGCTGGGTGCCATGTGTCGGCCCGATCCTTGCCAGCATTTTTTTCCTGGCCCAGGATAGCGGCACGGCAGCACAGGGGGCTGGTCTATTAGCAATCTATAGCTTAGGTTTGGGGATTCCCTTTCTAATTACGGGCGCAGCCTTTAGTTCGATGGGCACTTTCTTGCGCCGTATCAATCGCCATGCCAATATTGTTAGCATTGTCAGTGGGATTTTCCTGATCTATGTCGCCTACTTACTCTGGAGTGACAGCTTAGCCTTATTGGCAACGCGCTTTTTCTTCCTCAACGAATGGGTTTTGGAACTAGAAGATTGGGTCTCTGTGTCATCGGGCACCGGTGGTGATTTGATCAGTCTGAGTTTTCTTGTGGCGGCACCGCTGGCATTGATTGCCGGACTGATTAGCTTTATCAGCCCCTGCGTATTACCACTTGTCCCTGCCTATATTGGACATTTGAGTGGTGCTTCGGTTGCTGGACGCAAGGTATAGCCTGTGCGTGTAACAGGGGTTTGAAGTCCAACGGAGTCGGCAAGGTCTCCTCCTCGTCTCAGAACTGCGCCTAGGGGCATCCGGTGCCTTTCAACGCATCACGGCTCAATCATCCCAAAGGCCCGGTGAAAGACCTGGTCATGTGAAGATATGGCTTCACGATAATGATGTTGCGTCAGTTACCCTAGCTTGTGTCAAATTAGGGGGCTACGTTAGTAAAATCCCCCTTTGGTTGTCGACGCAAGTTCACAATTCCAGATTCAACTTCTCCGAATCACATCTCGTGCATTGCAAGAATTGAACTTATTTCTTTTGTTTGATATCATATCATTATATCATCATATAATGATATATAGGGAGGATTGAATGTTTTTGGCTGCTGAAAAAACTAACTTGGCTATCAAAGCAAAACTATTTCGGGGATTTGGAGATCCGTCACGTCTCCGTATTATTGAGACACTGCGCCAGAACCCACTTACTGTAAGCGAGATTGTCGAATCAACGAGTCTATCACAATCTAATGTATCGAATCATTTGGGCTGTCTGCGCGACTGTGGCCTGGTTGTTGCCGAACAAGAAGGACGTTATGTCACGTATCGCTTGAGCGATGAGCGCGTGGGCGAATTACTGGCACTAGCCGAAGCGTTGCTGGCCGATGTCGCACGTGGGGTGTATGAATGCACTCGCTATACTCCACCAATGATCAAGTCTTCTCGGGAGAATTAGCATGAAATTCTGGCAACGGTTGCTCCTCGTCTTTTTCCTGGCGCTGGCGTTAGATGTGTTCACAAAATTGTGGGTCGAAAGGGCGCTGACGATTCATACGCCTGTTCCCATTATGGAGCAGATGTTCCAGTTCACCTTGAGTTACAATACAGGCGTCGCCTTCGGCTTGTTCGCCAACGGTGGGACATGGCCGCTTATCCTCAGTGGTGTAATCATCGCAGGGTTAGCGATCTGGGTGGTGGTTACTTTGAGGAGCGGGGAGCTGCCTTCAAACTTGGTCTGGCCGCTGGCGGCCATCTTGGGCGGTGCCATTGCCAATTTTTCTGATCGCCTCTTTGATGGTCGTGTGACCGATTTTCTCGATATTGGCATCGGCGTAACGCGCTGGCCCACCTTTAATCTGGCGGATACTTTTATTGTCACGGGTGTTGCGTTGCTGGCATTAGTGACTTTCCTTGACAAACCTGCCTCTCAAGAGACTTCACGTTGATGTCAGTGGAGGAAAGAGCGTGAGGCCACTGTGATTGCAACCGCGATTAAGTCGCCTTTAGCGCATGAGCTACGAAACAGTAAGGGCATGATGGTAGATATCAAAACGGATCAGAGGCAGTTAGCCGAGTGGTTTGTATCTTTGGTAAGAGCGATCCAACCACAGCGGTGGACCAAACTGGTCGTCATCTATGCGGCGTTGGTCTTTGACGGTAAACTCTTCCAGCCCAATCTATTGCTGGGTACGACATTGATTGTTCTCGCTTTTTGTCTGGCTGCCGGCAGTATCTCTTTGCTGAATCATTGCATATACGGCCAGCAGCGCCAACGTCCGCAACTGCGGACACGATTAGGTGAATCCCTCGGTTTGCGTACAGCGTTGGTTGTCGTCATGCTGTTAGCCCTGCTTAGTCTCGGCATTTCTATCTGGCTTGATACGCGGGTGGGACTGGTGACGGCAGTATACCTGCTTGTAAATATTGCTTATCACTTTTATCTCAAGTCTTTGGTCATTATCGATGTCCTTGTTTTAGTGCTAGGCTCGCTGTTGGGAGTGTTCGCTGGAGCGATATTTGTAGATGTAGAAAAATTTAGCCCATGGCTCTACATCTGTGTTACGCTGCTTGCCTCCTTTTTAGGCTTCGCTAAGCGTCGTCACGAACTGACCCTATGGCAAGACGCGGCAATTCAGGATTGTTCTGTCCTAGCACATTATAGCTTGCCTCTGATCGATCAGATCATCGGTCTTGTTACGACTAGTATGTTACTCACTTATACATTGTATACCTTTGGCGCAAGCACGGCTCTTACTGACGATGGGAGACTCTTGCTGACAACGCCTTTTGTCTTCTACTTTGTTGTTCGGTATTTCTACCTGATCCACGTCAAAAAGATAGGCGGCGCACCCGACGAGTTACTCTGGAAAGATAAGCCGCTGTTGGTCAATAGCTTATTGTGGGTATCAGCTATTGTAGGATTGATATACATTGGGTGATCTACAGGGCATGTATGAGTGGTAGTTAGTCAGTGATCTATTCGGATGTCTCTGCCACATCGCGACTAGCTTGTCATTCGTCATGAATTCCAAAAAAAAGTAATGTTTTACAGTTTTTAGTTTGGTGATGATATATTACTTTGAAAGGTGAATTATGGCTGATAAGATCCAGAACCTCAATCTTCGTGTCCAAAATCTCGATTGTGAACACGATGCAAATGTTATTGAGCGCGGTTTGACAGGTCTTTCCGGTCTGGCCACAGTAAGGGTTTATCCAAGATCAGCAAAAGTTGCATTTAAATATAATCCAGACGCCACATCACCGGCTGCGTTAGAGGCAAAACTGGCATCACTGGGTTTTCCCGCTCAGCAAGGATTGGAGATGACTGGGCCGCCAAAACCCTGGCGAAACCCGAAGGTGTTAACGTCACTAATGTCAGGTCTGTTGTTGCTAGTGGGTTGGCTCTTAGGCGTGGCCGGGCTAGCAGAGAGCCTTTCGCTGGCGCTGTATATACCCGCTATCCTCATCGGCGGTTACTACTTTGGGCGCGAAGCCATTGAAGAATTAATCTTCGAGCGCGTGATTGGGATTGAGTTGTTGATGAGCATCGCCGCCGTCGTCGCTGCGCTAATGGGGCAGGTTGCGGAAGGGGCTATGTTGGTCTTCCTCTACTCGATTTCGGAGGCCGCAGAAGGGTACACGGAAGAACGCACCCGCTCGGCAATTAAAGCGTTAATGGATTTGGCACCCAAGACGGTGCTGGTACGCCGCAATGGGCGCGAGGAGGAGATTCCAGTCGAAACCATCCAGGCAGGTGATCTTTTCATTGTTCGCCCTGGACAGGCTATGGCCACAGATGGCCAGGTGCAGGTTGGTCGCTCCAGCGTTAACCAAGCACCGGTGACGGGTGAAAGTGTGCCAGTGGAAAAGCAACCAGGCGATCCAGTTTATGCCGGGAGCATTAACGGTGAAGGGGCATTGGAAGTACAGGCCACAAAGGCGTTTGCTGACAATACCATCAGTCGCATCATTCAAATGGTGGAGGAGGCGCAGGAGCGTAAAGGCCAGAGCCAACGTTTCATTGAGCGTTTTGGCGCGCGCTACAGCCCCGTCGTGCTCCTTATCGGCATCCTCCTTGCCCTTCTGCCCCCGCTCTTCTTCAGCGGTGAGTGGACTGATTGGATCACCCGCGCCACGGTATTTATTGTGGCCGCTGCTCCATGTGCACTTGTTATCTCTATTCCGATTACGATGGTAGCAACATTAGGGGCAGGTGCTCGCCAAGGCGTGCTAATCAAAGGTGGTCTTTATATAGAGGAACTAGCTCGTGTCAAAGTGGTGGCCATGGACAAGACAGGCACACTCACGCGTGGTGAGCCGGAGGTGACGGATGTGATGCCCCTTCACGAATCGGCAAGCCGGGCCGAGGTGTTAGCGTTGGCGGCCGGTATAGAGCAGCATAGCGAACATCCACTGGCGCGGGCCATTGTTCATCGAGCCACAGCGGAGAGTATCACACCAGTTGCCATCAGCGATTTTCAGTCCCTGACCGGTGCTGGGGTCTCTGCACAATCGAACGGCAAGGCGGTTTATGTGGGCAGTCCAGACTTCTTCCAGCGCCAGCTGGGTGCAGTACAGGGCGATGTTCAGACGACAATAACACGCTTGCAAAGTGAAGGAAAGACGGTCATTTTGGTGGGAGACGCAATGGCACCCGTTGGGTTGATCGCTATCCGCGACAACATCCGTCCTACTGCGCCCCAAACCATTCAAGACCTACACGCCATTGGCATCGAGAAAGTAGTTATGCTCACCGGCGACAATGAACGCACTGCACATGCCATCGCCCGTGAGTTGGGCATTGATGAGATATATGCCGACCTGAAACCAGAGGACAAAATGACATGGGTACGGACATTGGTAGAGCGCTACGGTCATGTGGTCATGGTAGGTGACGGCGTGAATGATGCACCTGCCTTGGCCGAAGCAACAGTGGGTATTGCTATGGGCGCTGCTGGCACCGACGTGGCATTAGAGACGGCAGACGTGGCCCTAATGGCCGATGATCTGGCGAAATTACCTTATGCGATCACACTTGCCAAGCGGAATCAGCGCGTGGTTAACCAGAACTTAGTGCTATCAACTCTGGTCATCAGTGTGCTGGTTATTGGTGCCATCGGCGGATTCTTTACCCTTCCTGTCGCTGTAGTTGGACACGAGATTAGTGAGTTCATTGTCATCGGTAGTGGACTACGTATGTTGCGCGGCTAGCAGCAGCTAGATATGTAATGTGCCACATTGCTAATCAGTGGAAGGTCATACGACAGATGTTGTCAATGTTTGTCTGTCTAGCATGGATGTTAGCTGCATGTGGCAGTGTTAGTGAGACATGCAACGGAAACCTAAAGGACACCAATGCAATTTGCCGTCACCTTCGCACTGAATCTAAGGCCAAATTCTGATTGTGGTAGCTATTCTAAAATTAATGCGGCAATAAAGTTAATTCATAATACACAGAGAGGTGCTGAATATAGGCATTGTTGTGCCAGAGATCATAGCTTGTGCACCAAAGTGACAACGGGATGTTGCTGGTTCCAAGTCATGGACCTCGCAAAGCTGAGCACGGCCTCAAGGGAATCGAGGAGTTTACCGTTCCAGTGTTGTTCAAGATGCCCCAGAACCGCTAAAGAGGATTGTACTTGCTGTGATAAGGCGGATATTAGGCCAGTTGGATGTTGAGTTGAAGTTGGTCAGCGATTTGAACCATGCGATGTATGAATTGGGTGCGGCGACGGTCTTATTAGGAACCCGTGCGGATAGAGGAGAGGAGAAGTAAATGCATTAGCATATTCTCCTGGTCAACTGGATAGGTGTACGTCAGGCCATTTGGCCTGTGTTAGAACGCGTACAATACCTCTCCCGCCAAGAAAAAAGTGTTGATACGATTGAAAGGACGTGCATCAACGACTTCTTGAGTTCACTTTGGAGAAAACAGACTATGAAATTACGCTACTCACTTCCCATCGCCGTAATTCTTGCCGTATTAAGCCTCATGCTTGCCACGCCTGCATTTGCCGCTGATGGGCATGGATGCGCGCACGACCCTACAGTACAATCATCTGTCCTATATTATCTGCTAATCTTTACCTAGCCTCGTAAACATAAACGGCAGCCGGATATTCTCTTCAAGCAGGTTGGGTCTGACGGGTTGAGGACACCGCATGATGCGCCATGCGATTGTGTGGCTCTGCTCCTCCATGTCCACAGGGATCGACATGGATATTGACCAGCGACAAATGTGGTTGATCATGGAAAAGCATGTGCCGCACTTCCTCAGCGATGCGGTGGCTTTCACGCGTCGGTAGATCTTCATTAACAATAACATGCAAGGCCACCTGTAACCGGTGGCCGTGCCAGCGCACCCGTGTATCATGCACATCTAGGACACCAGGAACACCATACGCGATCTGCTCGACCCGATCTACTACTTCCGGGTCAATGGCATCCATTAGCCGATACCACATGGTGCGTGTTGCGTCCCAGGTGATGAAGATAATCGCAACGCCGATCAGTAAGCCGATGATCGGATCGAGGATGGGAAAGCCAAAATAAGTGCCAATCACAGCCACTAATACGGCCAGCGATGTCAAGCCATCGGTACGGGCGTGTAGCCCATCCGCAATCATGGCAGCAGAACCGATTTTACGTCCCACACGAATCTGCAAAATCGCAACTGCTTCATTCCCAATGAACCCAATGATAGCCGCAGCGGCCACCCAGCCCAGATCGGTCATCGGTGCGGGATTAATGAGCTTGGCAAAGGATTGCCAGAGCGCTACACCGGCGCTGAAGGCAATGGAGAGGACAATGAAGATGCCGGCTACATCTTCTGCTTTGCCAAAGCCATAGGTGTAGCGACGCGTGGCAGCCCGTCGTGCGAGGTAAAAAGCAATCAGCAGTGGAATGGAATTGAGTGAATCGCCCAGGTTGTGCACAGTGTCGGCAAACAGGGCGACACTGCCGCTCATATAGACAATCACGATTTGTAGAATCGTCGTGAAACCAAGCGCTCCCAGCGCAATCCAGACCGTGCGGATCCCCTCGGTATTATCGGCCAGCGCGGGATCGACGGCGCGTTGCAATTGCTGATCGCTGTGACCATGCAAATGAAACACCGTATTGATCCAGCCCCATAGGCCGGTGCCGTGGTGATGGTCATGAGCCCCATGTGGCTCATGTGCGTGTTCATGATCATGTGAATGAGGGTGGTTATGTTCTTCGTCATGCCCCTCTTCATGAGAATGAGTGTGAGGGGTCGCGCTGTTTGCCATTGTTTTGCTCCATGATTCTAATGAGGATCGATGATTAGGCGATAGGGTAGGGATGATCTGGTAGATTTTGGCGCACATGATCCAGGTGAAATAACGCCTCTCGAAAGAGTGCTGCCACATGTGCATCGTCAATGGAATAGAAGACTTGGTTGCCATCCCGACGTGTATGCACCAATCGGATAGCTCGTAAGCGCGCCAAGTGATGCGAGACGCCGGAAGCTGAGATGCTGACCCGTTCACTCAATTCGTTCACGCTATATTCGCCCTGAGTCAGTACATAAATTAACTGCGCCCGCGTCGTATCGCTCAGTGCTTTGAAGGTTTCTACCACATCCATAAGTAGATCTTCAGGCAAAGTACGGGAGTCTGATTGAACGGAATGTTGCTGTGGCATTATTTTGCCCTTTGTCCAGAATATGAATATCTGAGTACCTGTTCAAGTACAAAGTTTATTTCTGTTTTTCATATTCTGCAAATTAAGAGCTAGGCATTACAAAGAAATAAATATGTTCACCAAGCAAAATTGCCTAGTGCTGGCCTGTCTATATAGCCGATCTCCATCAATATAGTAAGGCGTATAATAGGGGAAAATACAATTCCAACGAGGATGATACAATGACAACTAACGAAAAAATGACCGAGCGGACGCGCGCTCGTTATCAGCGCATCGCACCGATCTACGACAGCATGGAAACCATGTCCGAACGCCGTTTTCGCACATGGCGACCTCAGGTATGGTCGCTGGTGCGCGGCCCCAAGGTGCTGGAGGTTGGTGTGGGCACCGGTAAAAATATGTCTTACTATCCGCAGGGGCTGGCGATCACGGCCATTGATCTGACACCCGGTATGCTGGAACGGGCGAAAACGCGTGCCCAAGCGCTCAGCCTGGACGTAAATCTGCACCTTGGCGATGTCCAGGCTCTCGACTTTCCGGACAATATATTTGATGATGTTGTCGCAACCTGTGTCTTTTGCTCTGTGCCGGACCCGGTGTTGGGGCTGCGCGAGATCGAGCGGGTGGTCAAGCCGGGCGGCCAGGTACTCTTATTAGAACATATGCGTGCGGCTAATCCTCTGCTTGGTCTGCTCATGGACGTGCTGAATCCAGTTGTTGTACGCATGATGGGTGCCAACATCAACCGGCACACAGTGCAAAATGTACAGACGAGCGGGCTGCAACCAATCCGTGTAGAGGATATGGGCCTCGGCGGTATTGTCAAAATGATTGTGGCTACCAAAGCGGTGATGTAATCAGAAATGGCTAAAACATAAACGCTCATCTCCCAAATGTGTGTA
>ERZ795053.393-NODE-393-length-55906-cov-16.476375_pt1 | contig 55906 bp, 57 predicted proteins | sample MGYA00375137_ERZ795053 | MGnify/ENA primary metagenome ERZ795053 (study PRJEB30182, sample SAMN05720284) | activated sludge metagenome | isolation source: Anaerobic digester | place: Hong Kong | collected 2014-12-17 ...
GCCGCCGGCTGCAAGCTGGTGGTCTGCATCACCGAGGGCGTGCCCACCCTGGACATGGTCAAGGTCATGCCCTACCTGGAGGAGAAGGGCGTGCGCCTGGTGGGCCCCAACTGCCCCGGCTTCATCAACCCGGGCCAGAAGGCCAAGCTGGGCATCATGCCCGGCAGCATCGTGGCGCCGGGCCCCGTGGGCCTGATCAGCCGCTCCGGCACCCTGACCTACGAGGTTGTGGACGCCCTGACCAAGGCCGGCCTGGGACAGACCACCTGCCTGGGCATCGGCGGCGACCCGGTCATCGGCACCAACTTCATGGACGCCCTCAAGGCCTTCCATGCGGACAAGGAGACCAGGGCCCTGGTCATGATCGGCGAGATCGGCGGCGACGCCGAGGAGCAGGCGGCCGACTACATCAAGGCCAACATGGACATCCCCGTGGTCAGCTTCATCGCCGGCCGCACCGCGCCTCCGGGCAAGCGGATGGGGCACGCCGGCGCCATCGTGACCGGCAGCAGCGGCACCGCCGCGGATAAGAAGAAGGCCCTGGAAGCGGCTGGGATCCCGGTGGCGGACCGCCCCGCGGACGTCGTGCCGCTGCTCAAGGAGATCTGGAAGGAAGCACCGTAATTCCCTGGAGGAGCGAGCGTTGGAACAGACGTACATGATGATCAAGCCGGAGATCGTGGCCGCCGAGCAGCAGAAGGTGGGCGAGATCCTGGCCGCCGTGCAGCGGGCCGGCTTCCGGATCCTGAACATGCAGCTCAAGCAGCTGGACCGGGCCACCGTGGAGGAATTCTACGCGGTGCACAAGGAGCGCCCGTTCTACGGCGAGCTGGTGGACTACATCCACTCGGGCCCCATCGTGGGTCTGCAGCTGGAGCGCGAGAACGCCGTGGCCGCCATGCGTGAGCTGGTGGGCGCCACCAATCCGGCCGATGCCGCCTGCGGCACGCTGCGCGACCTCTACGGGGTCTCGCTGTCCACCAACGCGGTGCACGCCTCGGACTCGGTGGAGAACGCCCGCAAGGAGATCGGCCTCATCTTCGGATAGGGCCCGGGCGGCGCCGGAACCCTGCGGCCGTCCGCGCTTCCGCGGGCGGCCGCAAGTCGGCCAGGACAGGGGAGTTGGTCTTGACAGCATCGATCCTCCCGCTTATCGTCCCCGATTCGCGATGAAGCTGAATCTCGACACTCTGCCGTTCGGACGCTCCGAACTCACGGTGGATCAGGACGTCCCGCTGCGGCCGGACGACCCCGAGACCGAGCGCTTCGGTGCGCGTGGGACCCTCTCCGTGGAGAACACGGAGGCGCGGGTCCTGGTGCACGGCGAGATGACCGTGGCCGGCCCGGCCGTGTGCGACCGCTGCCTGCGCTCGTTCACCCTGGAATACCCGGCCCCGGTGGAGATCACGATCGTCCGCACCACGGCCCCGGCGCCGGAGGTGACGGAGGACGATAGCCTGGTCCTCCACCAGATCCGCGGGCAGGTGGATCTGGGCGAGCCGTTGCGAGAGACGGCCGTGCTGCATCTGCCCTTGACGTCGATCTGCCGCGAGGATTGCCTGGGCATCTGCCCGAGCTGCGGCGCCGACCGCAACCAACAGCCGTGCGAGTGCGCGGCCGAGCCGACGGATCCCCGCTGGGACGGACTGCCGTCCTGACCCGGACCGTCACCGAGGAACACCATGGCCGTTCCCAAGAAAAAGACCAGCCACTCCCGCAAGGGCATGCGCCGCAGCCACTGGCACCTGAGCGCTCCGGCCCGCAACCGCTGCCCCAACTGCGACTCTCCCTGCCGCCCGCACCGCGTGTGCCGGAAGTGCGGCCACTACGGGGAGCGCGAGGTGATGGTCGTCGAGTCCTAGCCGATTCCGGACGACGCGACCGCATGGGGGGCAGCGACAGGGAGGTCGGAGCATGAACCGGGACGTGGAGACGGGCCACCGCCCGACGATCGTCGTGGCCGTGGACGCCATGGGCGGCGACCACGGGCCCGCCGTCGTCGTGCCCGGCGTCCTGGACGCCCTGGCCGACCGCACCGACCTCCAGGTCCGTCTCTACGGCCTGCCCGATCCCGTCGCCGCAGCCCTGGGCGACGCCGCCGGCGATCCCCGCGTGACCATCGTTCCCTGCCTCGAGGACATCGAGATGGGGGAGGCGCCCGCCGCGGCCATCCGCAACCGACCCGACAGCCCCATCGTCCGCGCCATGCGCGACCACCGCGCCGGCGAGGTCCAGGCCGTGGTCAGCGCCGGCAGCACCGGCGCCATGGTGGCCGGCAGCCTCATGCTGCTCGGCCGTCTGGACGGCGTGGACCGTCCGGCCATCGCCACGGTGGTGCCCACCCTGGAGGGCCACTTCCTGCTGCTGGACGCCGGCGCCAACGTGCAGTGCTGCCCGGAGCACCTCCACTGCTTCGCCCGCATGGGCCGCCTCTTCGGCGCCGAGCTCCTGCAGCTCGAGGCGCCGCGCGTCGGCCTGCTCAACATCGGCGAGGAGCCCAGCAAGGGCACCGAGCTCTGCGTGGCGGCCCACCAGCTCATGAGCGCGGATCCGGACCTGGGCTTCGTGGGCAACGTGGAGAGCCGCAACCTCCTGCTCGGCGCGGCCGACGTGGTGGTCACCGACGGCTTCACCGGCAACATGGTCCTCAAGCTCATCGAGGGCTTCGGCGGCTTCCTGCAGCGCGCGGCGCGCAAGCTGGCGGCCGGCGGCGCCGCGGGCGGCGGCGGCCTGCGCGATCTGCTCGGGCACATGGACTACGAGGAGTACGGCGGCGCCATGCTCCTGGGCGTGCGCGGCACGCCCATCATCGCCCACGGCACCAGCAGCAGCCGCGCCATCGCCAACGCGGTGCGCGTGGGCGCCCGCCTGGCGGCGCGCGGCGTGCCGGACCGGCTGGCGGCCGCGGTGGCCCCGCATCCCTGACCCGCTCCCCGGACGCACGGAGGCTCCCAGTGATCCAGGTCCCCATGATCTTCCCCGGCCAGGCCTCCCAGAGCGTGGGCATGGCCGCCGACCTCATGACCGGCTCCGGGCCCGGCGCCACCTTCCTGGCCCAGGTGGACGGCCTGCTGGATCTCGGCCTCACGGCCCTGATGACCGACGGCCCCGCCGAGACCCTCACCGAGACGTGGTACGCCCAGCCCGCCATCCTGGCCCACTCCGTGGCCGTGGCCCTGGAGCTGCGCGCGCGCGGCGTGACGCCGTCGGTGGTGGCCGGCCATTCGTTGGGCGAGTTCTCCGCCGCCGTGGCCGCGGGGGCCCTGGCCCCCGCCGACGGGCTGCGCCTGGTGCGCCGTCGCGGCGAGCTCATGTTCGCCGCGGGGGAGAAGGCCCCGGGCACCATGGCCGCCATCATGGGCCTGGACGCCGACGCCGTGCGCCGCGTCTGCGAGGCCACCGCCGCCGAGCACGGCGTCGTGGTCCTGGCCAACCACAACTCGAGCAACCAGATCGCCATCTCCGGCGCGCCCGACGCCGTCGCCGCCGCCTGCGAGGCCCTCAAGGCGGCCGGGGCCCGCCGCGCCGTCATGCTCAACGTGAGCGGCGCCTTCCACTCGCCCCTGCTGGACGATGCGGCCCGCGAGTTCGCGGCCCACCTGCAGGCGGTGGAGGTGGCGGATCCCGCGTGTCCCCTCGTGGCCAACGTGAGCGCCGCGCCGGTGACCGACGCCGCCACGCTGCGCGCCGGCTTCGCCGCCCAGCTCACCTCGCCCGTGCGCTGGCACGAGATCATGGGCGTGCTCTGCGCGGGACCGGACGGGCCGCCGCCGCTGGTCCTGGAGGTGGGGCCGGGCAAGGTGCTCGCCAACCTGGCCAAGCGCGAGTTCCCGGACACGGAGTTCCTGTCGGTGGGCACCGCCGCGGAGCTGGAGACCGTTCTGGACAAGCTCGCGCAGGCGGGGTAATAATGCGCGCGCCCGCCAGCCCAGGGAGGTCCGCATGAGCAAGGGCACCGTCATCGTCACCGGCGCCAGCCGCGGCATCGGCGAGGCCATCGCCCGCCGTCTGGCCGCCGAGGGCTACGATCTGGCCCTGGTCGCCCGCAGCGCCGAACGCCTGCAGGCCGTGGCCGATTCCCTGGAGGGGGAGGGCCGCCGCCTGGTCTTCGCCGCCGACGTCAGCGACGCCGGCGCGGCCGGCGAGCTCGTGGCCCGCATCGCCGATGAGCTGGACCCCATCTACGGCCTGGTCAACAACGCCGGCATCACGCGTGACACCCTGCTGCTGCGCATGAGCGAGGCCCAGTTCCGCGAGGTCCTGGACGTGAATCTGACCGGGACCTTCCACTTGACCAAGGCCGTGGCCCAACCTATGATGCGCCAGAAGATCGGCCGCATCGTCAACATGTCGTCGGTGATCGGTCTGACTGGCAACGCCGGACAGGCCAACTACGCCGCCAGCAAGGCCGGCCTCATCGCCTTCACCAAGTCGGTCGCGCGCGAGCTCGGGGGCCGCAACATCACCGTCAACGCGGTCGCCCCCGGCTTCATCGCCACGGACATGACCGCCGACTTGCCGGAGCAGGTCAAGACCGACATGCTCAAGAGCATCCCGCTGAAACGCTTCGGAGAGGGCGAGGACATCGCCGGCGCCGTCGCGTTCCTCTTGTCGAAGGACGCCGCGTACATCACCGGCCAGACGCTGGTGGTCGACGGCGGCATGGTCACCTGAAACACTCTGTAGGAGGACGTGTCAGAGATGAGCTCCATTCAGGAAAAGGTCTACGAGATCATCGAGCGGAAGCTGTCCGTGAACCCGGAGCAGATCACCCCGGAGGCCTCGTTCACCGATGATCTGGGCGCCGATTCCCTCGACACCGTCGAGCTGGTGATGGATCTGGAAGAGGTGTTCAACATCACGATCCCCGAGGAGGATCAGGAGAAGCTGCGCACCGTCCAGGACGCCATCGACTACCTGGAGCAGCACCTCGACTAGGTCCGCCCGCCGGCCCTTGCGACGCTGCGAAGCTTAGTGGATTCCACGACCCCGGTCCTGGCCTTCTGGTCCGGACCGGGGCCGATTTCATTGGAGGAGCGTGCTCCTCGAGGAGGATACGATGGCCATGGAACGCCGTAGGGTCGCCGTCACCGGCATCGGCATGATCACCGCCGTGGGTCTGGACCGCGAGAGCACCTGGAACGCCCTGAAGGATGGTCGCGGCGGCATCGCGCCCATCACCGCCTTCGACACCACGGAGTACAAGGTCGCCTTCGCCGGCGAGGCGAAGGGCTTCGATCCCAACACGCGCATGGATCCCAAGGACGCCCGCAAGGCCGACCGCTACGCCCAGTTCGCGGTCTGCGCCGCGGCCGAGGCCATGGACCAGGCCCAGCCCGGCGACGTGGACCCGGTTCGCGCCGGCGTCATCATCGGCTCGGGCATCGGCGGCATGCTCACCTTCGAGGAGCAGCACTCCAAGCTCGTGGAGCGCGGCCCCTCGCGCGTCTCGCCCATGTTCATCCCCATGATGATCGCGGACATGGCCGCGGGTCTCGTCTCCATCCGCTACGGCTACCGCGGCCCCAACTTCGCCACCGTGTCGGCCTGCGCCTCCGGCGGCCACGCCATCGCCGCGGCCTTCGAGCAGATCGCCATGGGCAACGCCGACGTCATGATCACCGGCGGCAGCGAGGCCTGCGTGTGCCCCATGGCCATGGCCGGCTTCGCCAGCATGAAGGCCCTGTCGTCCCGCAACGACGATCCCGCCACCGCCAGCCGCCCCTTCGACGCCGAGCGCGACGGGTTCGTGCTGGGCGAGGGCGCCGGCATCCTGGTCCTGGAGGAGTGGGAGCGCGCCGTGGCCCGCGGCGCCGACATCCTGGGCGAGGTGGCCGGCGTGGGCATGACCGCCGACGCCTTCCACATGACCCAGCCCGACAACGACGGCAACGGCTCCCGCGAGGCCATGCGCCTGGCGGTGGCCTCGGCCGGCCTCGCGCTGGACGACATCGGCTACATCAACGCCCACGGCACCAGCACGCCGTTCAACGACAAGATCGAGACCAAGGCCATCCGCGACCTCTTCGGCGCCCACGCCCAGAAGCTCGCCGTCAGCTCCACCAAGTCCATGACCGGCCACACCCTGGGCGCGGCCGGCGGCGTGGAGGCGGCCATCACGGTGCTGGCGCTGCGCGACGGCCTGCTGCCGCCCACCATGAACTACGCCAACCCCGATCCCGAGTGCGACCTCTTCTACTGCCCCAACGAGGCCGTGCCGCGCAAGGTCGACGCCGCCCTGTCCACGTCCCTCGGCTTCGGCGGCCACAACATCTCGATCTGCGTCCGCGCGGCGCGCTGACCCCGCCGTGGGACTGCGCGACGTCCTCCAGCGCTGGCTGGGCCATCCCCGGGACTCCGGTCCCGGGGATGACGCGTCCGCGGCCCCGCCCGACGGCGTCTCCCGCCGCCTGCTGCCCACCCTGGCCGCCGTGGAGTCGGCGGTGGGCTACACCTTCCGCGACCGCACCCTGCTGCACCGCGCCCTGGTCCACCGCTCCCACGCCCACGCCGCCGGCCTGGACCGCCATGAGAGCAACGAGCGTCTGGAGTTCCTGGGCGACTCCATCCTCGGCCTCGTGGTCAGCGAGGACCTCTACCGTCGCCATGGCGAACGCGAGGAGGGGGACCTCACCAAGATGAAGGCGCGCCTGGTCTGCGGCGCCACCCTGGGCCGGGTGGCGCGGGATCTGGGCCTGGGCGATCATGTGCTGATGAGCAAGGGCGAGGAGGCCACCGGAGGCCGCGCCCGCGCGAGCATCCTGGCCGATGTGGTGGAGGCCATCCTCGGCGCCATCTACCTGGACGGCGGCCACGATGCGGCCCAGGCCGCGGTGCGCCGCTGGATCCTGGACCGTGCCGATCTCCAGCCCACCGACGCGCGTCTCGGAAACAACAAGAGCCGCCTCCAGGAGGTGGTGCAGGCCCGCATGAAGTCGCCGCCCCAGTACCGCGTGCTCTCGGTCACGGGCCCCGACCACGAACGCGGCTTCCACGTGGAGGTCCGCGTCGCCGGACAGTCCCTGGGCGAAGGCCGGGGACCCAGCAAGAAGGCCGCCGAACAGAAGGCCGCCGGTCAGGCCCTGGAGCGCCTGGAGTCGGACTCCGCGCTGTTCGGCCCCACGGAGGAGACCACCGATGCCTGACGCCCCCACGCTGCGCGGAATCGTCCTCGCGCTCCTGCTCGGCCTGGCCGCGGGCCCGGCCGCGGCCGTGCGCGACGTGCCCGTGGTTCCCGACTCCTCCCGCATCCGCTTCTCCGCCCCCGAGCGCCACTTCGGCTCCGCCACGAGCTGGATGGTGGGCGCCACGCTTCTGGACCAGGGCGATCTGTCGGGCGCGCTGCCCTATCTCATGCAGGCCTGGCGCATGAGCCCGGGTGAGAAGGACCTGGGCCTGGTCTGCCGCGACGTGCTCTTCGAGCTCGGCTTCGGCGCCGACGCCCTGGACGTCTCCCGCCGCCTGGTGCTGGACCACGGCGACGACCCGACGGACGGTCCCGCCATCCGCGAACGCCATGCCGCCATCCTGGCCACCATGGAGCGCTACGACGAGGCCCTGCAGACCCTGCTCGACCTGCGGGCCGCCCATCCCGACAGCCTGGGATACCTGCGCCTGGAGGCCGAGGTCCAGGCGCGTGCCGGCCACGACGCTGCGGCCGAGCGCCTCTTCCGCGAGCTCAGCGACCGGGACCCGGACCAGGCCGCCCAGCTCACCGCCACCCGCGCCGGCCTGGCCGTGCGCCGCGGCGACGTGGACGGCGCCCGCAGGCTCTGGCGCGACGCCCTGGCCCGTTGGCCCGAGGACGCGGCCCTCTTCGGGGCCTGGCTGCGCTTCGCCCTGGACCAGGGCTGGGACGCGGAGGCGCTGGATTCGGCGGCGCACGCCACGTCGCCCGGCCCCCATCCCGGTCTCACCTGGCTGACCATGGCCTCCGGCCTCCTGGTGGGCGAGGGGCGCGAGGCCACCGCCCACGACTGGCTGCTGGCCCGCGCCCGCGCCGGCGAGCTCAGCCCCGACGACACTGTCTTCCTCTGCCGCCTCCTGGCCGCCCGCGAGGACGACGCCACCGGTCTGCAGGTCCTCGACGCCGCGGTGGACCGCTGGCCCGACCACGGCCGGCTGCACATGTTCCGCGCCGAGTTCCTCATCGCCGCCGACCGCGACGAGGAGGCCGTCCGCGACGCGCGCCGCGCCGCCCAGCTCGCACCCGACGACGCCGACATCCTCTTCTCCCTGCTCGCCGTCCTGAGCCGAGCCCATCCCGAGGCCTTCCGACCGGCGCCACGCACCGAACTGGGGGAGAGGATCCGCGGCGAGCTCCTGGATCTGGCCCGTCGTCTGGACGCCTTCGACCTGAGCCTGCCCGCCTCGTCCCACATGATCCTGGGCGGCACCTACGAGGCCCTCGCCCAGTACGGCGAGGCGGAACGCCATTTCCTGGCCGCCGCCGAAGACGACGCCATGGCGCGCGACGCCCTGCTCAGCCTGTCGTTCGTCTACGAGCAGCAGGGGAGGGACCTGGACCTCCTCGGCGTCCTGGAGCGCGCCCATGTCCTGCAGCCCGACGATCCCGTGGTCCAGAATGCCCTGGGCTATTCCCTCGCCGATCTGAACCGCGATCTGGACCGCGCCGACTCCCTGATCCGCGCGGCCCTGGCGGCCCAGCCGGACAACCCGGCCTTCCTGGATTCCATGGGCTGGGTCCTCCACCGCCGCGGCGACTCCGCGGCCGCCTTCGACTATCTGGTCCGCGCCGCCAACGCCCTGCCCGAGGACCCCGTGATCCTGGAGCATCTGGCGCGCGTCCTGGCGGCCATGGGGCAGAGCGATCGTGCGGCGGGCGTGGTGCAGAGGGCCCTGGCCGCCGGCGCCGATCCCGACGATCTGCGGGACCTGCCCGGAGCCCCCCGATGAGACTCTGGGCCGTCGCCCTCACCGCGACCCTGCTCCTGCTCCACGGCCATGCTCCCGGCTCCGAGCTCCAGGACCTCGTCTGGAGCGCCGGCCTCTTCGGTCGCGGCATTTCCGGCCAGGCCCTGCTCGTCGCCGTGCCGGGCGAAGGGTGGCGGGCCGAGGCCGCCGGTTCCGACGCCGTTCGGGACGATCTCCTCCACGCCCGCGGCGACGGCTGGACCCTGGTGGGCGGCCCCGACGGCCGTGTCTGGGGTGCGCCATGGGGCGAGGCCCTGCGGGAGCTGGACCCGCCTCTGGCCCGCACGCTCACCGCCGCCGCCGCCGCTTTCAGCGAACGGACGATCATGCCGGCCAGCGTCGCGTTCCCGGCCGCCGGCGAGCCTCCCGCACCGGACCTCCGCCGCCGGCTCGCGTCGCGTGCGGACGGCCGCGGCGGCCCCTTCGAGACGATCACCCTGCGCCGCGCCGCCGACCACGCCGGCCTTCGCCTCGCTTCGCGGCGTCGTCCCGGGCTGCTCCGCATCGACCGCATCGCCGCCCGAGCGGTGCCGGGGGACCCGCGGGATCTGCTCCTGCCGGCCTGGACCCTGGCGGAGCTCCTGGATCCGGCATTTTTTTGAAGGTGGGGCGGAACTCGCCCCCGATCCCTCTTGTAAGACCCCTTCTCGCGCCACCCGGCCAGGTGAGGAGGTCCCGAGGTGTTCATGACCGACCGCCAGCACGACGCCCCGAGCCCGCGTCCCGCATCCTACGCGGATCTGCGGGACGAGGATCTCATCGCTCTGGTCCAACAGGGCCAGAAGCGCGCGTATGACGAGCTGGTCCGCCGCTTCAAGGGCCGGCTCTACAGCTTCATCCTGCGCATGGTGGGCGACCCGGTGGAGGCCGAGGAGCTGGCCCAGGAGACCCTGATCCGGGCCTACATCCACGCCGACAAGTACCGGGAGATCGCCAAGTTCTCCACGTGGCTGTTCACCATCGCCACCAACCTGGTCCGCAACCAGGTGCGCAAGCGGAAGCGTCAGCCCTTCATGCTGACCCTGGATCCGGCGCCTGAGGACGACGACCGCGCACCGCTGGATCCGGCGGATCCGGTGGCCGACCCCACCCGGGACCTGGAAGGGGACGAGCTGGGCCGCCTCATCGCCGAGGCCACCCGTCAGATCCCCGAGAAGTACCGGATCCCGTTCCTGCTGCGCGAGGTGGAGGAGCTCAGCTACGAGGAGATCCAGCAGGTCACCGGGCTGAAGCTCGGAACCGTGCGCAGCCGGATCAACCGCGCGCGCAACCGGTTCCGCGCCAACATCAAACCGCTGCTGAAGAACGAGGCGCTCCTGGAAGAGCTCGAGCGCCTGGAAGCCCGCATGGACGCCGACGACTGACGCGGGGAACGACCCCAGGAGGAGCACGATGCGCTGCACCAAATCTCGCAAGAACATCAGCCTGGCCCTCGACGGCATGCTGCCCAACGAGGACACCCTGGCCATGGAGGAGCACCTGGCCCTCTGCGCCGACTGCCGCGGCTACCGCGACGAGCTGCTCATGGGCAGCCGCATCCTGCGCGCCACGGCCGCCGAGCCTTCCGACGCCTTCGAGTGGAAGCTCCAGCTCAAGCTGAACCAGGCCCTGCAGGAGGCCGCGGCGGCCCGCACGCCCTGGGAGGAGCCGGCGCGCGGCTCGCGGTTCGGCTGGCTGCGCGGCTTCGGCCTCAGCGCGGGCGCGGGTCTCGCCGCCGTGGTGGCCCTGTCGCTCTGGGTCTTTCCGCAGGGGGCGGCGCTGGTGACGGAGGATCCGATCGTCGCGTCTCCGACCACGCTGGCCCAGTCCCAAGACGCGCCCGCAACGGCGGGCGTGGGCACCACGGCCGGCAACGCCGACCGTCGCGCCTTGAGCGGCACCTTCCAGCCCCTTTCCGGTCTGCAGCGCGGGCTCGGGGGCAGCCTGGTGAGCTCCGGCGGCGTCTTCGGCGATGCGGCTTCCGGCGGCGCGACGCCCTGGGACCGCAGCGTCAACGCGCGCAGCCTGAGCACCCTCCAGTCCGAGATCGCCTGGCTGCGCAACCAGCTCCGCACCACCCAGGCCGCCAACGATTCCCTTCGAGCGTTGCTCGCCGGGCAGGCCGTGGGTTACCTTGAGGGGGAGAACGCCGCGAACCCTTGAGCCCGGAGCCGGAACCGTCATGCCGTCGACCCGTCGAGCCGCCGCCGTCATCGTGGCGGCTCTGCTCTCCCTGACCCTGGCCGGATGCGGCGACCGCGAGGACGCCTCGATCTTCTCCGCCGTGGGCTCCTACGGCGATGTGGCCGTCTTCGCCTCCAGCCCGGCGCTCCGGCAGGCCGCCGATCCCATCCTGGCGCGCCTCAACCCCCAGCGCACCTTCGTCCTCGATGAGGAGGACACCTACCGCTTCGCCGACTACGCGGGCAAGACCTGGAAGGACGGCCGCAACTACCGCAACATCCTGTTCCTGGTGCGCTGGGGAGACGGTGGTCCGGTGGAGCGCGAGCTGGCCTCCCTGCTCAGCGACGATGCCCTGGAGCGCAGCCGCGGCGGCCGCGGCGGCTGGTTCGTGCTGCACAATCCCTACTTCCGCAATCAGCTCGCCCTGGTGGTGGCCGCGCCGGACCCCAACGCCGTGCTGCGCACCCTGACCCGGGGCGCCGATGCCATGGGCGACACCCTGAGCACCGACATCATGCGCCGCATCCGCCATGATCACCGCCGCGAAGGCCTGCGCGAGGAGGATCGCCGCCGGCTCTGGAACGACCTCGCCTGGAGCGTGGAGGTCCCCGCCACCTACGACCGCAACGATCGATCCGGTCGGCCCCGGAACGGCGTCGAATGGCTGCGGAGCGCCGACAACGGCCTCACGCGGGGCCTCACCGTCACCTGGCGGGAGCTTCCTGACCCCGACGCCGCCCTCCGGGATCGGGACCTCCTGCTGGCCGCGCGCCGCGACCTGGGTCGCGATTTCCACGCGGAGCGCCTCGTGTCCGAGTCCCTGGAATGGGGGGAGGAGGCCCTGGCCGGACTGCCCGCCGTGCGCCTGCGGGGCGCCTGGGCCAGCGAGGAGGTCAGCGTGGGCGGACCGTTCGAGTGCTTCTTCGTCGCGGATCAGCAGCGGGGCCGGCTGTTCTGCCTGGACCTGCTGGTCTACGGACCGGGGAGCGAGAAGATGGACGACTTCCGGCGTCTGCGCGCCATCGCCGAAACGTTCACCCTGCAGCAGCCCGAATTCTGAGCGGCGCGGACGCCGCCTCCGAAAGGACCGTCATGAGCCACCGCTTCCTCTTCCTGCTGATCGTCGGTACGCTGCTGGCGCCGCACGCGACCCTGGCCGACGCCCGCGTGGTGACCGGCCGCACGCCGGCCGGACGCGAAGAGGCGCGGCCCGTCGCCTCACCGTCCCGCTGGAGCCTGGACTTCGGCGCGGGCATGCTGGCCGGCGGCGATCTCTTCCGCGTGGGCGGCGAGCAGACCGTGACCTGGCCCACGCCCGGGGGCGGCTCCTTCCAGGCCCGCACGTACGAGGTCACGGTGGACGAGGACGCGGCCTTCCTCATGGGTCTCGATATCCGGCTCCGCGACCGTTCCAGCCTGCGCCTGGACCTGACGTACGCCAAGGCCGATCTGACGGCCCTGGCCAACGATTCCCAGTACGTCGTGCCGGTGCCCTGGGACCGGGCGACGTTCACCCGCGCGGGCCTCGTCTGGGAAGAGCGCCTCACCGACACCCGTCTGCGTCCCTACGGGGTGCTGGGCCTGGGCCTCACCGCCTTCTCGGCGGCCGACGGCGCCCTGGACCAGACGGGGCTCACGCTCCTCGCCGGCGTAGGCGGACTGTACAGGATCCTGGGTCAGACGGATCTGCGCGTGGAGATCCGCGACGGCATCCGCCAGCTGGACAGCCGCCCCCTCGTGGGCGACCTCCTGCCCGAGGGCGTCGACCTCCAGGAGCGGGGCCCGCAGCATCTCGTGGCCATCACGGCCGGCCTTCGGCTTCCATTCTAACAATAAGGCAAATAAAGAGCCATTTAGGCATGGCGGCGTGAGCCGCGAAGCCGCGAGATGGGCGGAATGGGCCTGTCTCGGGGCTTGGGTTGCATCATTCTCCTGAATGACTATAATTGCTAGCTTGCCAGCCAATGCGGATCAGGGGGCGGCATGCCGCCCGGAAGGGGGAGCGATGGGCAACGTCATTGCGGTCGTCAATCACAAGGGCGGCACCGGGAAGACCACCACGGCCCTCAATCTGGCGGCAGGACTCACCCGATACAGCGATATCACCTCCAGCTGTCTCGTGATCGACATGGACCCCCACGGCTGCGCCACCTCCACCTTGCTGGGCAAGCTGGACGGAGAGCCCGCCGCGCGCTCCATCTTCGACGTCCTGCGACGCGCCATCACCCCTCACGACGGCATCACGTCCACGGTCTACGACGAGAACATCGACATCATCCCGTCCAACCCCTCGCTGGAGAGCATGGCGCGCACCCAGCTCACGGACCGGCTGATCAAGGTGACGCAGGCCCTGTCCACCTCGTACGGCTGGATCATCATCGACACGCCGCCCAACCTGGGCGTGCTGACCCAGAACGCGCTGGTGGCGGCGGACTACGTGCTGATCCCCACCCAGTGCACGGGCCTCGCCGTGCCCACCATGCACCAGCTCAAGAACCTCATCGAGCGGATCCAGGAGCGCCAGAACGTGTGGCTGCAGATCCTGGGCGTGCTGGTGACCATGAAGGACGGCCGCACGGAGCTGCAGAAGAACGTGCTCAAGGAGCTGAAGGGTCTCTACAAGAACGACATCTTCAAGACCATGATCACGAGCAACATCAAGATCGAAGAGGCTCCCTCCAACTTCAACAGCATCTTCGCCTACGATTCCGGCTGCCTCGGCGCGTCGCTCTACCGCGACTGGATCAAGAACGAGTTCCTCAAGCGCCACAAGCTGCTGGAGAAGAAGAAGGGCGAGCGGCTGGAGCAGCTCAACGCCGCGAACCAGGCCCAGAGCTGAGGCGGACCAAGGGGAAGGCCTGCTGCGGCGGGCTTCAGGCCACGGACTCGAACGCGCCGGAAGCGATCCGTCCTCGACGACCCTTCGGGGTCGCCTGCGGATGATCACTCCCGGCGCGTTCGCTTAGCTCCGCCTCAGCGGCGGACGAAGGGGTTTTCGGCGGCCTCGCGGGCGACGGTGGTCTCGGGGCCGTGCCCCGGGTGGAGGACCGTGGCGTCGTCCAGCACATAGACCTCGTTCAGGATGCTGGCCTCCAGGACCTCGTAGCTGCCGCCCGGCAGATCCGTCCTTCCGATGGAATCATAGAAGATCACATCGCCCACCAGCGCGTGGCCGGGCAGCGTGAGCATGACGTGGCCGGGGCTGTGGCCCGGCACGTGCGTCACGCCGATCTCGCCGCCGGCGAAGGGCACGGCCGTGGTGAGATCCGCCGCCGTGCGCGGCGGGACGGCGGGCGGGAATCCGTAGGCGGCGCGGGTGGCGTTGAGGTGGGAGACCAGGGCGGTCTCGTCGGGGTGGTGGCGCAGGGGGAGGTCCGCGGCGGCCTGGATCGCGGATGCGGCGGAGATGTGGTCGAAGTGCCCGTGGGTGGACAGCAGGCCGGTCAGGCGGCACCCGGTGGCGTCCACGGCCGCGAGCAGACGCTCGGGCTCGTCGCCGGGATCGATCAGCAGGGCCTCGCCCGCGCCCGCGCTGCTCAGCAGATAGGCATTCATGAGCAGCGGGCCCACGGTGATGCGTTCCAGGGTCCAGTCGGTGCCGGGCACGGCGAAGCGGTCGGGCATGGGGGATCCTCCGATACGGAAACGCGGGCGGAACCGGAGTCCCGCCCGCGCGTCACGGTCCGCACGCGGCCTAGCGGTCGTCCAGGCTCACGTCCTCGTAGTACTCGCGGCCCAGGTGGGTGATGAGCTCCTCGCCCATCATCCAGCGCAGGGTGTTCTTCATCTTCTTCTGCTGGATGAAGAGGTCGTGCTCCGCCGGCACGCCGGGCGCGGTCACGGGGCTCTTCAGGTAGAAGCTCAGCCACTCCTGGATGCCCGACAGGCCCGCGCGCTTGGCGAGGTCCAGGAACAGGGCCAGGTCCAGCACGATGGGCGCCGCCAGGATGGAGTCGCGGCAGAGGAAGTCCACCTTGATCTGCATGGGCAGGCCCAGCCAGCCGAAGATGTCGATGTTGTCCCAGCCCTCCTTGTTGTCCCCGCGGGGCGGATAGTAGTTGATCCGCACCTTGTGGTAGAGGTCGCCGTAGAGGTCGGGGTAAAGCTCGGGCTGCAGGATGGTGTCCAGCACGCTGAGCTTGGACTCCTCCTTGGTCTTGAAGCTCTCCGGATCGTCGAGCACCTCGCCGTCGCGGTTGCCCAGGATGTTGGTGCTGAACCAGCCGTTCATGCCCAGCATGCGGGCCTTGAAGCCGGGGGCGAGGATGGTCTTCATGAGGGTCTGGCCCGTCTTGAAGTCCTTGCCCATGGTGGGCGTGCCGGTGGCCTTGGAGAGATCGTGCAGCGCGGGGAAGTCGGCGCTCAGGTTGGGGGCGCCGTTGGCGTACGGCACGCCCATCTTGATGGCGGCGTAGGCGTAGATCATGCTGGGGGCGATGTCCGGGTGGTTGGTCCGCAGGCCCTCCTCGAAGGCCTCCAGGGACATGTGCACGTCGGACTTCTTCATGAAGATCTCCGTGGAGCCGCACCAGACCATGACCAGACGGTCGCAGCCGTGGGACGTCTTGAAGGTCTCCATGTCCTTCATGACCTGCTCGGCCAGGTCCATCTTGGTGGCGCCCTTCTTCACGTGGGTGCCGTCCAGCTTCTTCACGTAGTAGTTGTCGAAGACGGCGGGCATGGGCTTGATGGCGTCCAGCTCGGCCTTGATGGAATCCAGCAGCTCGTTGGGCAGCACGCCGCTCTTGACGGCGGCCTCGTAGACGGAGTCCTCGAAGATGTCCCAGCCGCCGAACTCGATGTCGTTCAGGTCGGTCAGGGGGACGAAGTTCTTGATCAGCGGCTGGCGGTTCTCGGTGCGCTTGCCCAGGCGGATGTGCCCGAGCTGGGTGACGCTGCCGATGGGGAGGCGCAGTCCCTTGCGCACGGCGATCACGCCGGCGATGAAGGTCGAGGCCACCGCACCCATGCCGGGGGTGAGGATGCCGAGCTTTCCTTGCGCGGGCGCGACGTTCAGGCCCTGAGCCATCGTTGCTCCTTCCTGTGAGACCGGTGCGCCGCACACGCGTTCATCGGTCTTTCAAGTTGACGGAATAACAGCCGAAATCTAGCTTGGCAGTCATTCCTCGAGGTGGTGCGGGACCGGCGGAAAATCCGGCCCGGATCCTGCACGAATAAACCAGTTTCGTGGCGGAACGCAAGCCTTTTGTCAGGACCTCGACGGGGTCCGCGGACGGTCGAAACGACGCCATCGTCACCACTTGCGAGGAGCATCACCCACGCCCCGGCCGGCCGTTCGGCCCGCCGGGCGCTCCGCGGCCCCCTTGCGGGCTGCACGACTGGAGTCGTCCATGAGCACCGATCGCCGCCCCGTTCCGTTCCTGGATCTCAAGGCCCAGGTCCTGCCGCTCCGCGCCGAGCTCGACGCCGCCATCGCCGACGTGGTGGACAACACCGCCTTCATCCTGGGCCCCCGGCTGGAGGCCTTCGAGAAGCGGTTCGCGGAGTTCTGCGAGTCGCCCTTCTGCGTGGGCGTGGATTCTGGCACCCAGGCCCTGCACCTGATCCTGCGGGCCCTCGGCATCGGCGCCGGCGACGAGGTCATCACGGTCCCCAACACCTTCATCGCCACGGTGGAGGCCATCATGTACACCGGCGCCACGCCGGTGTTCGTGGATGCGGACCCGGACACCTGGCTCATGGACGCCACCAAGCTGGCCGACGCCATCACGCCACGGACCAAGGCCATCATGCCCGTGCACCTCTTCGGACACATGGCCCCCATGGACGAGATCCTGGCCGTGGCGGGGGACATCCCGGTCATCGAGGACTCGGCTCAAGGCCACGGCGGCCGCTACAAGGGGCGCCGCGCTGGTTCGCTGGGCACGGCGGCGGGCTTCAGCTTCTACCCGGGCAAGAACCTGGGCGGCTTCGGGGACGGCGGCGCCGTGACCACGTCGGACCAGGGCATGGTGGATGCCATCATGAGCTTCCGGCACCACGGCCAGGGCACGGCCAAGAACGTGCATGACCGCTGCGGCTACACCGGCCGTCTGGATGCGCTCCAGGCCGTGATCCTGGACGTCAAGCTGCCCCATCTGGAGGGCTGGAACGAGCGCCGCCGCGCCATCGCGGCCCAGTACCGGTCGCGCCTGCAGGGCCATTACCGCATGCCGGCCCAGATCCCGGAGACCGTGGCCGTGCACCATCTGTTCCCCATCAACGCCGCGGATCCCGAGGGGCTGATCGAGTCGCTGAAGGAGAAGAAGGTGTTCTGCGGTCGCCATTACCCCGTGGCCTGCCATCTGCAGCCGGCCCTGGGCGACGCCATGCGCCCCCGGGGTTCCTTCCCCGTGGCGGAAGAGCTCTGCGAAAAGATTGTTTCCCTGCCGATTTTTGCAGAAATGACCGAGGACATGGTGGACACGGTCTGCGATGCTCTGCTATAATGAGGATCGCTGACCGATCAGGGGGATCGGGACAGCCTTTGCGAGAGGGGGCGGATGACGCCAAGCTAACGCGTTTCCTTCGACGCTGAGCAACTGAGAACGGACCAGGAGTCCAACGACATGAACAAGGACGCGGTAGCCCTGTCGGCCATGGCCGACGAAGCGGTATCCTCCGCTCCAGCTCTGTACGTGGTGGCCGACACGACTCGCCTCGCGGGCCTCCAGGGTTGGATCAAACGTGCGCTCGACGTGACCCTCTGCGGTCTCGCCGTTCTGATTCTCTCGCCCCTGCTGGGTGCGATCGCCTTCCTCGTGAGGCGGTCCAGCCCGGGGCCGGTTCTCTTCGTCCAGGAGAGGATCGGCAAGGACGGCGTGCCCTTCCGCTTCTATAAATTCCGTACCATGGTGCACAACAGCGACGATGCCATCCACCGGCAGTTCGCCGCCATGTTCATCAACGGCGGCGAGGAGCAGGAGGAGGAGGCCCCCTCCGGCAAGGTCTTCAAGCTCACCAACGACCCGCGGGTGACCAAGATCGGGCGCTGGCTGCGCAAGACCTCCCTGGACGAGCTGCCCCAGCTCTTCAACATCCTCAAGGGCGAGATGACCATCGTGGGCCCCCGCCCTCCCATCGCCTACGAGCTGGACCACTACTCGCCGTGGCATCACGAGCGCCTGCGCGTGACCCCTGGCCTGACCGGTCTGTGGCAGGTCAGCGGACGCAGCAACGTGCCGTTCGAGGAGATGGTCCGCCTGGACATCCACTACATCAACACCTGGTCGCTGGCCGAGGACGCGCGCATCATCCTCAAGACCGTGCCCGTGGTGCTGAGGGGGTCCGGGGGTTATTGACGATCCCCGCGCCAGGTCGGCCTCAAGTCGGCTCCGAACAGAACGAAGACACCCACGGGGTCCCTCCTCCACAAGAGAGCGGCCCCGTTTTCTCGCCCGGGGGACCTTTCGGACTCGTCAAGGAGATCGTGCAATGCTGAAGATGGCGGCCATCGGTTGCGGCTATTGGGGCCCCAACCTCATCCGGAACTTCAACGCCCATCCCGAGGTGGAGCTCGCCAAGATCTGCGACCTCGACGAGGGCCGTCGCCGCCACATGGCGTCGCTCTACCCTCACGCCGAGGTGGTGGGGGACGTGGACGCCGTCCTGAACGACGCCAGCATCCAGGCGGTGGTCGTGGCCACCCCCGTGAGCACGCACTTCCCCCTGGGCAAGGCCGTGCTGGAGTCCGGCAAGCACCTCTTCATCGAGAAGCCCATGGCCGCCAGCGCCGCCGAGTGCGAGGAGCTGAACAAGGTGGCCAAGGCCCAGGGCAAGCACATCATGGTGGGCCACACCTTCCTCTTCGTGCCGGCCGTGCGGAAGATCCGCGAGCTCATCGCATCCGGCGAGCTGGGCGACATCTACTACGTGAACATCCGCCGCCTGAACCTGGGCATCTTCCAGAAGGACGCCAACGTGGTCTGGGACCTGGTGCCCCACGACGTGGCCATGCTCAACTACCTGTTCCGCTCCTCGCCCGAGCGCGTGAGCGCCACGGGCCAGTGCTTCGTGCAGCTGGACAAGCAGCTGGAGGATGTGGCCTTCGTGACCCTGGAGTACCCCACCGGCCAGGTGGCCCACATCCATGTGAGCTGGCTGGATCCCAACAAGATCCGCGAGGCCACCTTCGTGGGCAGCAAGAAGATGGTGGTCTACGACGACGTGGCCATCACCGACAAGATCCGCATCTACGACAAGGGCGTGGACGTCATGCCCCACTACGACGGCTTCGACCAGTTCCAGCTTGCGTACCGCCACGGCGACATCCTGATTCCCAAGATCGACGCCGCCGAGCCCCTCAAGGTGGAGACCAGCCACTTCGTGGACGTGGTGATGGGCCGCGAGCCCTCCCTGAGCGACGGGGCCCTGGGGCTGCAGGTGGTCGAGGTGCTGGAGAAGACCTGCGTGTCGATCCGCCAAGGCGGCGCCCCGCAGATGCTGGCCCACACCAACGTCTAGGAACCGTCCGGGAGGATCGCCGGCGTGACCCACGAGCTGCGGGTGGCCATGATCGGCCAGAAGGGCTACCCGCCCGTGCACGGCGGCATCGAGCGACACGTGGCGGAGCTGGCCGTGAGGCTGGCCCGCCGCGGGATCGCCGTGGACATCTACTCGCGTCCCCACTACAGCGACGCCGACGGTTCCACGCCGGAATCCGGCGTGCGCGTGCTGCGCCGTCCCAGCCTGCCCACCAAGCACCTGGACGCCATCAGCCATACGGTGGTCTGCACCCTGGACAGCCTGGGGCGCGACCACGACGTGGTGCACTTCCACGCCCTGGGCCCCGGCCTGCTGGCGGGCCTGCCGCGCTGGCTGCGGGGGAGGCCCACGGTGACCACCGTGCACGGCCTGGACTGGCAGCGGGAGAAGTGGGGCCGCGTGGCCCGCACGGTGCTGCGCTGGGGGGAGCAGGCCAGCGCGCGCCTGCCGGACCGCACGGTGGTGGTCTCCCGGGCCCTGGGCGCCCACTACGCGGCGGCGCACGGGCGCGACACCGTCTGCATCCCCAACGGCATCCCGACGCCCACGCGACGGGAGCCGCGCCTCATGGGGGAGCTGGGCGTGCGCGCGCCCTACATCCTGTTCGTGGGGCGTCTGGTGCCCGAGAAGGGCTGCCACGTGCTGCTGGACGCGTACGCGCAGCTGCCGGAAGAGCTCCGCGATGCGTACGGCCTGGTCATCGCCGGAGACGCCGGCTTCACGCACGGCTACGCCGATGAGCTGCGGGCTCGAGCGGACCGTCGCGTGATCTTCACGGGCTACGTGCACGGCCCGGTGCTGGACGAGCTCTACTCCAACGCCACGCTGGTCTGCCTGCCGTCGTCCCTGGAGGGCCTTTCCATCGCCCTGCTGGAGAGCATGAGCTACGGCAACGCCTGTCTCGTGACCGACATCCCGCCCAACCTGGAGGCAGGGGGAGAGACCGTGCGCACCGTGCCGCCCGGCGATCCGCAGGCCCTGGCCGCCGCCTTGACCGACCTGCTCCGCGCGCCGGAGGAACGCGCCCGCCTGGCGGCCGCCGCGAGGACCCGCGCCCTCGCTCACTACAGCTGGGAGACCGCCGCCGACGCCACCGCGGCCCTCTATCGCGAGCTCTGCGGCGGGCGCTGAATTTCCTGTTTGACAATGGGCCGGAGGGGGTTATCATTTCCCCTCGTCGCCACGGCGGCTGCGGGAGTAGCTCAGCTGGTAGAGCACCACCTTGCCAAGGTGGATGTCGCGGGTTCGAGTCCCGTCTCCCGCTCCAGATCGAGGAGCCGTCCCCTTGGGGCGGCTCCTTTTTTGCGTGCGGCATTTTCAGTCCGGCCACGGCTTGACACCGCCCGCGCCAGCCCGCATCCTTGTGCGTCCGGAGGCGGCATAGCCAAGTGGTAAGGCGACGGTCTGCAAAACCGTTATTCCCCAGTTCGAGTCTGGGTGCCGCCTCCAGCCTCATCCAACCCGGCTCCGCCGGGTTTTTTCTTGCCTCCAGGCCACGCCCGGGCGGCCGAAAGGAAGGCGATGCGGCGCCGTTGACAACCTCCGGCCCCGTGGTCATGATGCCCCCCGTGCCGGGATGGCGAAACTGGTAGACGCAAGGGACTTAAAATCCCTCGGTGCGTTGCACCGTGCCGGTTCGATTCCGGCTCCCGGCACCATCATCCCGCCCCCCGGGGCAACGCGAACGGAGCCCGCGTGCGGCTGGCCTTCCTCTCCATCGGTCGCCACATCCACACCGAGCGGTGGATCCGCTGGTTCGCCGAACGCGGCGACGAGTGCCATCTGCTGACGGTGCAGCCGGGCCCGGTGGAAGGCGTCACGGTGCATGACATCCGCCGCGGCGGCGGCCCCAAGCCGTGGCGCTACTGGCGCTCCCTGGGCGAGGTGAAGCGGCTGCTGCACGACCTGCAGCCCGATCTGCTCAACACCCACTTCCTGACCGGCTACGGCTACTGGGGCCACTTCAGCGGCTTCCAGCCCAACGTGCTGACCGTCTGGGGCGACGACGTCTACGTCACCCCCTTCGAGAATCCCGTGAAGGGATGGCTGGCCCGCAGGGCCGTGGCGTCCTGCCGCGCGCTGACGGGCGACAGCACGGACATCCTGGCGGTGGCGGCCCGCGAGCTGGGTGCGGACCCCGAGCGGAGCTTCCGCGTGCTCTGGGGCGTGGATTTCGACCGCTTCCGTCCCCGCGACGCGCGCGACTGGCGGCGGGCCCTGGGCTTCCAGGACCGCGACCTGCTCTTCTTCTCGCCGCGCAGCTACACGCAGCCCTACTACAACATCGACGTGATCATCGCGGCGGCCCGGGTGGTGCGGACGCGCCTGCCGCAGGCCCGCTTCCTCTTCGCCGGCTACGAGGGGGATCCGGCGCCCTTCGAGGCCCAGGTGCGCGCGGCCGGACTGGCGGACGTGAGCCGCGTCATCGGCCGCATCCCCCACGCCGAGTTCGACGCGGCCCTCAACGCCTGCGACGTCATGCTGACGGTGCCTTCGGTGGACGCCACGGCGGTGAGCCTGCTGGAGGCCATGGCCTGCGGCTGCGCCGTGATCTGCTCGGATCTGCCGTCGTCGGTGGAGTGGATCCGGAACGGCGTCTCCGGTCTCGTGGTTCCGCCCCGGGACGCCGATGCCCTGGCGGCTGCCATGGTCCAGGTCGCGGACCCGACGCGCCGTCTGGAGCTGGGCGCGGCGGCGGCCGTCCGCTGCCGCGAGGTGGCGGGCTTCGAGCAGAACATGGGGCTCGTGGCGGACATCTTCGCCTCGTGCCTGGAGGCTCCTGGCGCCGCGTGGCCCAGGGCGGTGAGCCTGGCGGTCCTGGGGGAGGACGGGTCGTGACGCCCGACATCACCGTGGTCATCCCCACCCACGGCAAGCGTCCGCTGCTGGAGCGCACGTTGGCGGCCCTGCGTGCCCAGACGTTGCCGCCGGAGGCCTGGAACCTGGTGGTGGTGGATGATGCGTCGCCGGACGACACCGCGGCGTGGCTGGAGGGGGAGAGCCCGCGCTGGGCGGGTCGCTTGGCCGTGGTCCGGCCCGAGCGGAACGTCGGCCGGGCCCGCGCCCGCAACCTGGGCGCCGCGGCGGCCGACGGGCGCTGGATCCTCTTCCTGGACGACGACGTGGTGGCGCCGCCGGATCTGCTGGCGGCCCACCGCGAGGTCCTGGGGTCGCACCCCGACCAGGGCGCCATCGGCCTGGTGCTCACGGATCCGGCCCTGGTGGACGCGCCCCACTTCCATTACATCGACAGCCGCGGCGCCGCCAAGGTCGTGGGCGACACCATCCCGGCCCGCTACCTGGTGACCCAGAACACGTCGGTGCCCCGGGAGGCGTTCCAGGCGATCGGCGGTTTCGACGAGGCCTTCCGGGCCTACGGCTTCGAGGACATGGATCTGGGCTTCCGTCTGGAGGACGCCGGCGTGGTCTTCCGGCCCCTGCGCCGTCCCGTGCCGCGCCATGTGCACCACCACACCCTGGACCAATGGCTGGCCAAGAAGCGTGAGTGCGGGCACGGCCCCCTGCAGCGGATCGCGGAGATCCATCCGGAGCGGCTGGTCGAGATGCGCCTGCATTGGGTCCTGGATCCCCCGGGGGTACGACCTTCCCTCGCGCGGCGTTCCGTGCGCTTCGGGGCCCGCCGTTTGGGGCCCGTGCTGCTGCGGTTCGCCCTGGCCTGGCCCACCGCCGACGGTCGCCGTCCCCGCCTGCCGCGGCTTCACGCCCGCCTTCTGGATCTGCTGGTCCTGTCATCCTACTGCCAGGGCGTGGCAGAGTATGGCAGCCCAGCCGGCATCCGCGCCTGACATTCTCCTGACGATCTGGCGGTCATGTCTCGTCGCATGCTGCCGGCCCAATTCCATCCCTATGCCTTATAACGACATAGCGATCTCTTCGTGAATTGCGTTCCGGCACGGTCCTTGTAATGGGAGCGGCGATTGGACGGAACAATTACGCCGGGAGGAACGGAACATGGGAAAGATCATCGGCATCGACCTGGGCACCACCAACAGCGTGGTGAGCGTCATGGAGGGCGGCGAGCCCAAGGTCATCCAGAATAAAGAGGGCAACCGCACCACCCCCTCGGTGGTGGCGTGGAACAAGAACGGCGAGCGCCTGGTGGGCCTGCTGGCCAAGCGCCAGGCCGTGACCAACCCCACCAATACGGTCTACTCCGTGAAGCGGTTCATGGGCCGCAAGCACGCCGAAGTGGCCAACGAGATCAACGAGGTGCCCTACCAGGTGGTGGCCGGCCCCAACGGCGACGCCCGCATCAAGACCAGCGGCGGCGAGTTCGCGCCGCCGGAGATCTCCGCCGTGGTCCTGCAGGCCCTCAAGGAGACCGCCGAGGAGTTCCTGGGCGAGCCCGTGACCGGGGCCGTGGTCACCGTGCCGGCCTACTTCAACGACAGCCAGCGCCAGGCCACCAAGGACGCGGGGAAGATCGCGGGCCTGGACGTCAAGCGCATCATCAACGAGCCCACCGCGGCGGCCCTGGCCTATGGTCTGGGCAGCAAGAAGGAAGAGACGGTGGCCGTGTTCGACCTGGGCGGCGGCACCTTCGACATCTCCATCCTGGAGATCGGCGACGACGTGTTCAGCGTGCTGGCCACCAACGGCGACACCCACCTGGGCGGCGACGACTTCGATCAGCGCGTGGTGGAGCACCTCATCGCCACCTTCAAGAAGGAGGAGGGCATCGACCTGGGGAAGGACCCCATGGCGATCCAGCGCCTCAAGGAGGCCGCGGAGCGCGCCAAGTGCGAGCTGAGCTCGTCCACCCAGGCCGAGATCAACCTGCCCTTCATCACCGCCGACGAGAGCGGCCCCAAGCACCTGGCCCTGACCCTGACCCGGGCCAAGTTCGAGCAGCTGGTGGACGACCTGGTCCTGCGCACGGCGGACCCCTGCCGGGCCTGCCTCAAGGACGCCGGCCTGAGCCCCGGCGACATCGACGAGGTGATCCTGGTGGGCGGCTCCAGCCGCATCCCCGCGGTGCAGGCCAAGGTGAAGGAGCTCTTCGGCAAGGAGCCCAACCGTTCGGTGAACCCGGACGAGGTGGTGGCCATGGGCGCCGCCATCCAGGGCGGCGTGCTCGCCGGCGACGACGTGGGCGTGGTGCTGCTGGACGTGACGCCCCTGACCCTGGGCATCGAGACCCTGGGCGGCGTGCGCACGGCCCTGATCGAGCGCAACACCACCATCCCCACCAAGAAGAGCCAGATCTTCTCCACGGCGGGGGACAATCAGGACACGGTGGAGATCCACGTGCTCCAGGGCGAGCGCCAGATGGCCCTGGACAACAAGACCATCGGGCGTTTCCAGCTGACGGGGATCCCGCCCGCGCCCCGCGGCATCCCGCAGATCGAGGTGACCTTCGACATCGACGCCAACGGCATCCTGTCCGTCAGCGCGGTGGACAAGGCCACGGGCAAGGAGCAGTCCATCAAGATCCAGGCGTCCAGCGGTCTGAGCGACGACGAGATCGAGCGCATGGTCCATGACGCGGAATCCCACGCGGACGAGGACAAGAAGAAGCGCGAGCTCATCGACGCCCGCAACACGGCCGACAGCTCCATCCACCAGGTCCGCAAGAGCCTGGCCGAGCTCAAGGACGACGTGGACGAGGCCCTCAAGCGGGAGTGCGAAACCAAGATCTCCGCGCTGGAGGAGACTCTGAAGGGCGACGATGCGGCCATCATCAAGACGGCCACCGAGTCCCTCATGACGTCCATGCAGGCCCTGGCCAGCAAGGCGTACGAGAAGGCTTCCGCCCAGCAGGCCCAGGCCGGCGGCGGCGCGTCCGACGGCGGCTCCGCGGAGGCTCCCAAGGCCGCCAAGGGCGAGGTGGATGCGGACTACGAGGTCGTGGACGATTAGCCTCATGGGGGCGGAGAGGGCCGTAAGCGTCCTCTCCGCACCCCCTTAGACAAAAATAAGACAAAAATACTTTTTCATTGTTGACAGGGGTGGGGGCGGAGCCTAAGATCCGCCTTGTGAGATTGAGTTTCATGAGCGGCATCAATTCCGGGAACTCCTGCGGGAAGCGGATGTAAGAGGTCCGGCACCCCGAAACAGGAACAGGAGCCCCCCGGACGCGGCCGGAAGCGCGCCGGCCGACGCGGGACCCCAGCGCTCCAGGAGGAACGCACGTGTACGAGATCGAACTGAGCAGCGATCGTCGCGAGGATCCCCACCTTCAGCATTACCTCCAGACCATCGGTCAGTACGACCTGCTGACCCGTGACGAGGAATTCGCTCTGGCCCGTCGGATCCGCGAGGGCGACAAGGAAGCCCTGGATCATCTGGTGAACGCCAACCTGCGCTTCGTGGTGAGCGTGGCGAAGAAGTTCCTCAACCAGGGCCTGAGCTACATGGACCTGATCGCCGAGGGCAACATCGGCCTGATCACGGCCGCCAAGCGCTTCGACGAGCGCCGCGAGTTCCGCTTCATCAGCTACGCGGTGTGGTGGATCCGCCAGGCCATCCAGAAGGCCATCGCCGAGCAGACCAACACCGTGCGCCTGCCCATCAACCGCACGCAGCAGGCCCAGCGCATGAAGAAGGCCGCCCAGCGGGTGGAGCAGACCCAGCACCGCAAGGCCACCGACGAGGAGATCGCCGGCGAGCTGGGGCTGACCCTGCGCAAGATGAACCAGATCCGCAACGCCAGCCGGCCCCTGGCCAGCCTGGACGAGAGCGTCTACGACGAGGACGGCGTGACCCTGGCGGAGACCCTCACGGACCCGGAGCACCTGGATCCCGAGGAAGCCTTCGTGGGCGACGAGCTGCTGTCCGAGCTGCATGAGGCGCTGGATCTGCTCAACGAGCGGGAGAAGAGCATCATCATGCGCTACTACGGGCTGGGGGACGAGGAGCCCCAGAGCCTGGAGACCATCGGCCAGGACATCGACCTGAGCCGGGAGCGGGTGCGCCAGATCCGCAACCAGGCCCTGCGCCGGATCCAGCAGGCCGTGGCCGGAGCGCGTCTGGTGGACTATCTGAGCTGAGGAGCTTGACAACCCCCGGGCCCGCGGATAGCTTGGGGCCCACCGCGTGGGAGATTAGCTCAGCTGGTTAGAGTACTTGCTCGACACGCAAGGGGTCACTGGTTCGAATCCAGTATCTCCCACCATCGGAACCCGACGGATGAGGTGGCTCTTCGGACCCGCCTCATCTTTCTATCGGCGACTGCCGGACGCGGGCCCGCCGCGTCGAAAGGACCGACATGGCGCAGCTGCAGCTCACCCTGCCCGACGGGAACGCCCTGGCCGTGGAGCCGGGCGCGACCTTCCTTGACGCCGTCTCCTCCCTGAGCCCGGCCCTGGCGCGCAACGCCGTGGCCGTGACCCTGGGCGAGACCCACTACCCCCTGGCCGCCGCCGTGCCGGGGGAGGGTCGCCTGCAGGTGATCACCCGCGACAGCGACGAGGGCCTGGAGACCCTGCGCCACTCGACCGCGCACCTGCTGGCCTGGGCCGTGCAGGACCTGTTCCCCGGCACCAAGTTCGCCTTCGGTCCCGCCGTGGAGAACGGGTTCTACTACGACTTCGACCGCGAGGAGCCCTTCACGGAGGACGACCTGGCGGCCATCGAGACGCGCATGCTGGAGCTGGCCAAGGAGAAGGCGGAGATCCGCCGCCAGGTGATCACTCCGGCCCAGGGCCGCGAGATGTTCGCCGATCAGCCCTACAAGCTCTGGCAGATCCAGAACCTGGGGGAGGTGGAGCTGTCGGCCTACACCATGGGCGGCTTCACCGACCTCTGCGAGGGCCCCCACGTGCCCAGCACCGCGGAGATCAAGGCCGTGAAGCTGCTGAACGTGGCCGGCGCCTACTGGCTGGGCGACAGCGCCAACCAGCAGCTCCAGCGCGTGTACGGCACCGCCTTCTACAAGAAGAAGGACCTGGACGCCTACCTGGAGATGCTCGAGGAGGCCAAGAAGCGCGACCACCGCAAGCTGGGCCGCGAGCTGGACCTCTTCGGGATCATGGACGAGGCGGGCCCCGGCCTGTCCTTCTGGTTCCCCAAGGGCGACGTGATCCGCGACGAGATCATCACCCACTGGAAGGCCCTGCACCGCCGCGACGGCTACGAGACCGTGACCACGCCCCACATCTCGCAGGCGGACCTGTGGCACACCTCCGGCCACATGCAGTTCTACCGGGACGACATGTACGTCTTCGAGCAGGACGGCCGCGAGAACGTGGTCAAGCCCATGAACTGCCCGGGCCACATCCTGATCTACAAGCGCCACAAGCGCAGCTACCGCAACCTGCCGGTCCGCTACGCCGAGCTGGGCACCGTCTACCGGGCCGAGCTCAAGGGCGCCCTGCACGGGCTGATGCGCGTGCGCGGCTTCACCCAGGACGACGCCCACATCTTCTGCACCCCGGAGCAGCTCGAGGACGAGGTGTGCGGCGTGCTGGACCTGGTCAAGGAGGTGCTCGGCACCTTCGGGTTCCAGGAGTTCAAGGTGGAGCTCTCGGTCCGCGACCCCGAGAACAAGCAGAAGTACGCGGGGACGGACGAGGAGTGGGAGATGGCCGAGCGCTCCCTGGTGCGGGCCATCGAGAAGCACGGCCTGGACTACTCCCGCGAGGAGGGCGAGGCGGTCTTCTACGGGCCCAAGATCGACGTCAAGCTCATCGACGCCATCGGCCGCAAGTGGCAGACCAGCACCGTCCAGTTCGACTTCAACCTGCCCCGGCGCTTCGACGTGACCTACGTGGATTCGGACGGCCAGGAAAAGTACGTGTACATGGTCCACCGGGCCATCATGGGGTCGCTGGAGCGCTTCATCGGCGTGCTGACGGAGCACTTCGCGGGCGATTTCCCGCTCTGGCTGGCGCCGGAGCAGGCCCGGGTGCTGTCCGTGAGCCAGGACCAGCACGCCTACGCCGAGAAGGTGGCCAAGGAGATGCGCGCCAAGGGGTTGCGGGTCTCGGCGGACGTTCGCGAGGAGAAGATCGGCTACAAGATCCGTGAGGCGGAGACCCAGAAGGTGCCGTTCATGCTGGTGGTGGGCGGCAAGGAGCAGGAGTCGGGGACCGTGGCGGTCCGGGCGCGGCACCGGGACGACCCCGGCGTGACCGCGCCGGAGGATCTGGCCCGGATGATGCTTGACGAGATCGCCCGCAAGGTATAGCTTTTCCGGGTCGTCGCTCCGGCGACGGCCCGAGACAACTCAATCCAGCGCCAAGCAGGGGCCCCGCAAGGGCGTGCTCCTCACCGTGACCGGCCCAGAGCCGATGCGGTTCGCTCGACGAACAGGCGGACCCGTGTGTCCGCCTTTTTCGTGGTGCGGCGGCGCTCCAGCAGGAGGAGAGGACCATCAGAGAAGACAGGCAACTCCGCGTGAACCGGATGATCCGGATTCCGCGCGTGCTGGTCGTCGACGAGAACGGCGAGCAGCTCGGGGTGATGGAGACGAGGGATGCCCAGGATCTGGCCATGGAACGTGGCCTGGACCTGGTGGAGGTCGCGCCCACGGCGCGTCCGCCCGTCTGCCGGATCATGGACTACGGCCGCTACAAGTACGAGCAGAGCAAGAAGGCCAAGCTGGCGAAGCAGAAGTCGCACCAGGTCAAGCTCAAGACCGTCAAGTTCCGGCCCAAGACCGACGACCACGACTACAACTTCAAGAAGGGACACATCATCGAGTTCCTGGAGAAGGGGTTCAAGGTCAAGGTCATCATGCAGTTCCGCGGACGCGAGATGTCGCACATGGAGCTCGGCATCGACATCCTGAAGGATCTCGTGGACGAGCTGGTCGATCACGGCGTTCCCGAGTCCCGTCCCTCGCAGGAGGGGCGCACGGTCTCGCTGGTCCTGACTCCCAAGAAGGACGACTGACAGGCACCCGCACCGTCGGGCCGGCCGCATGCCGCGGCTCGGAACGCGTGCGGCCGAGAAAGGTGAAGACAATGGGCGGTCCCAAGCTCAAGACCAACCGCGCGGCGGCCAAGCGCTTCAAGCGCACGGGTTCCGGTCGCTTCAAGCGCAGCCAGGCCTACCACGGCCACCTGTTCACCCGCAAGAGCCCCAAGCGGCTGCGCAACCTGCGCAAGGGCGAGATGGTCGCCGCCGCGGACGAGGCCCGCGTCAACAAGATGCTGGGCGGCAGCTAGGCTGCGCCCGGAGTACACCTAAGACGGAGGCATCGTCATGCCCAGAGCAACGAATAATGCTGCCGCGAGGCAGAAGCGTAACAAGGTGATGAAGCAGGCCCGCGGCTACGTGGCGGGTCGTGGCAGCCAGTTCCGCATGGCCCGCGAGCAGGTCGAGCGCGCCGGCGTGCACGAGTACATCGGCCGCAAGCAGCGCAAGCGCGACTTCCGCCGCCTGTGGATCGTGCGCATCAACGCCGCCTGCCGCCTGCAGGGGATGAGCTACAGCAACTTCATCAACGGGCTGAAGAAGGCGAACATCGACATCGACCGCAAGCAGCTCGCGGACCTCGCCGTGCGCGACATGGCCGGGTTCGCCAAGCTGGCGGAGACCGCTCGCGCAGCCCTCTAGACACCTTCCGGGAGGACAAGGATGCCGGGCATCGACCTGGACGGACTCCGACGCGAAGGGCTGGCGCACATCGAACAGGCCGGGAATCTCGAGGAGCTCGCACGCGCGCGTGCCGAGCTCCTCGGGCGTAAGGGCCGGTTGACCACGGAGCTGCGCGGCCTGAAGGACGTCTCCGCCGAAGAGCGTCCGGCCCTGGGGGCCGGACTCAACACCCTGCGCGAGGAGCTGGAGGCGGCCTTCGAGGCCCGCAAGGACCAGCTCACCGCCGCGGCGGACGCCGCCGTGATCGCGGGCGCGGATCTGACGCTGCCCGCGGTGGCCCCGGTGCGCCCGGGCGGGCTGCACCCGCTGCCCTCGATCATCGAGGAGATCTGCGACATCTTCCGGGGTCTGGGCTTCAGCCGCGCCGACGGCCCGGACGTGGAGCTGGACTACTACAACTTCACGGCCCTGAACTTCCCCGACGACCATCCGGCCCGCGACATCCAGGACACCTTCTACATCGACGGGAAGCGCCTGCTGCGGACCCAGACCTCGCCGGTGCAGGTGCGGGTCATGGAGCGGCACGCGCCGCCCCTGGCCGTGGTGATCCCGGGCCGCGTGTACCGCAACGAGGCCGTGGACGCCTCCCACGCCGCGGAGTTCTTCCAGATCGAAGGCCTGTACGTGGACAAGGACGTGAGCCTGGTGGACCTGCGCGCCACGGTGCGCGAGTTCATCGACCGGCTCTACGGCGCGGGCACCGAGATCCGCTTCCGGCCGCACTTCTTCCCGTTCACCGAGCCGTCGGTGGAGGTGGACATGGGCTGCTTCGTCTGCAAGGGCGAAGGCTGCAACGTGTGCGGGCGCACGGGCTGGATCGAGATCATGGGCGCGGGCATGGTGCATCCCAACGTGTTCAAGGCCGCCGGCTACGACCCGGACGCCTACACGGGCTTCGCCTTCGGGCTGGGGATCGACCGCATCGCCATGCTGCGCTACGGCATCGACGACATCCGCCTCCTCTACGAGAACGACCTGCGTTTCCTCCAGCAATTCCGGGGCGTGCGATGAAGATCAGTCTGAACTGGCTGTCCGACTACGTGAGCTGGTCGGGCACGCCCGAGCAGCTCGCCGAGAAGCTGACGTTGGCGGGGCTGAACGTGGAGGGCGTCGAGCGCATCGAGATGACCTTCCCCGACGTGGTGGTGGGCGAGGTGCTCACCTGCGAGCGCCATCCGGACGCCGACAAGCTCAGCGTCACCACGGTCTTCGACGGCGAGGAGACCCGCCAGGTGGTGTGCGGCGCGCCCAACGTGCGCGCGGGCCTGAAGGTGCTGCTGGCCAGGACAGGCGCCGTGCTGCCCGGGGACTTCAAGATCAAGAAGAGCAAGATCCGCGGCGTGGAATCCCACGGCATGATCTGCAGCGCGTCGGAGCTGCGCCTCAGCGCCGAGAGCGACGGCATCATGGAGCTGGAGACGGACAGGCCGGCCGGCACGCCTGCCGACGAGCTCTACGGCTACCGGGACGTGGTGCTGGACATCGAGGTCACGCCCAACCGCCCGGACTGGCTCTGCCATTACGGGGTGGCCCGCGAGGTGGCGGCCCTGGAAGGCACGCTGCTGGACGCCCCGGTGGTCTGGTCGCCCGGCAAGAACGCCACCGAGAAGCCCGAGATCTCGGTGGAGATCGACAGCTTCGCCGACTGCCCGCGCTACACGGCCCATCTGGCGCGCGGCGTGAAGGTGGGTCCCGCGCCCCTCTGGATGCGGCAGCGCCTGCAGGCGGTGGGCATGCGCCCCATCAGCAACGTGGTGGACATCACCAACTACGTGCTGCTGGAGCTGGGCCAGCCGCTGCACGCCTTCGACCGCGACCGCCTCAACGGCAAGAAGATCGTGGTGCGACGCGCCCGTGCCGGCGAATCCCTGCGCACCCTGGACGGCGCGGACCGCGCGCTGTCGGTCGACGACCTGGTCATCGCCGACGCCCAGGGCGCCGTGGCCCTGGCCGGCGTCATGGGCGGGGCCTCCAGCGAGGTGGGCCCCGAGACCCAGGACGTGCTGCTGGAGAGCGCGGCCTTCGCGCCCGGCCTGGTGCGCGTCACGTCTCGCCGCCTGCAGCTGATCAGCGAGAGCTCCTACCGCTTCGAGCGCGGCGCGGACTGGGATGGGGTGGAGCTGGGCGCCCGCCGCGCCCTGGCCCTGCTGCAGGAGCACGCGGGCGCGCGCATCTCCAACGCGGTGGTGGACCGCCGCGACCCGGACCGCATGGAGCACGATCCCGTGAGCCTGCGCGTGGAGCAGGTCAACCGCTTGCTGGGCACGGCCCTGACCGCGCCCGCGGTCATCGACAGCCTGCAGTCCCTGGGCTTCAAGTGCCAGCCCCTGGGCCAGGCCAGCGACCGGGACAGCCGTCACGGCAAGATCATGGTGAGCGTGCCCGGGTTCCGCCGCGACGTGCTGCAGGAGGTGGACCTCATCGAGGAGGTGGCCCGTCTGCACGGCTTCGAGCACGGCGCCGAGGACCACCGCTTCCGCAGCCGCGCCTCGGTGGAGACGCGCGCCGAGGACGTTGCCGTGGCCGCGTTGCGCCGCGTGCTGGCCAGCCTGGGCTACCACGAGGTGGTGACGTCGTCCTTCCTGGGGCGCGAAGCCCTGGATCGCCTGGGGCTCCCCGCGGACGATCCGCGCCAGGAGACCCTGGCCATCCTGGATCCGCATCACGGCGGGGAGACCCTGCTGCGCACCACCGCCCTGCCCGGGCTGCTGGACGTGGCGCGCCGCAACCTCAACGCGGACCGCATCCCGCCCTTCCGCCTCTTCCAGTACGGCCGGGAGTTCCTGCCCGCCGGGCGCCGCCGCGACGACGTGCGTCACGAGGACGAGCGCCTGCTGCCCGAGGAGCCCCACGTGCTGCAGTTCGCGGTGGTGGGGGATACGGGCGCGGCCTACGGCAGCCTGCCGGCGTCGTTGATGGAGGCCAAGGCCCTCGCCCAGGATCTGGCCGACGCCATACGGGTGCCCCTGAGCCTGGAGGCCGCCGATTCGCAGCCGTTCCTGCGTTCGGGCCAGCAGTGGCGGCTGCGCGCCGCAGACGGCCGGGAGGTGGGCTGGGTCGGCGCCCTGGCCCCCGCGGTGCAGCGCGCCTTCGACCTGGACGTGCCGATCGTGGTGGGCTCCTGGAACCTGGCCGACACGGACCTGACGCCCACGCCGGCGCGTTACGAGCCCTTCAGCCGCTATCCGGCCGCGAAGCGGGATCTGTCCCTGGTGGTGCCCGACGGCGTGAGCTACGCCGCCATCGACGCGGTGCTGCGGGAGCACGGCGGCCCCCTGCTGCAGAGCTGGGAGCTCTTCGACCATTTCCGGGGCGGCAGCCTGCCCGCGGGCACCGCATCCCTGGGAATTCGCTTGCAGTTCCAATCGGCCAAAGGTAGTCTCAAAGGCAAGGCCGTGGAGATGGCCGTCGACGCCGTGCGGAGTCGCCTGGAGGGCGATCTGGGCGTGACGATCCGGGCCTGAATCACTTCGGGTGGAATGTGAATGGATTCGCACAACCGGAGGTAGGACACTACGATGCAGACCAGCAGCCTGAAGCTTTTGGAAGAGAAGGTGCTCCACGCCGTCCAGCGCATCCAGGAGTTGAAGGCCGAGAACGACGAGCTGCGTCGGGCCCGGAGCGGACTCGAGGATCAACTGGCCGAACTGCGGGACCGGGCCGACCGGACGCAGCGCGAGCTGGACGCCTCCCGCGAGGCCGCGGCCGAGATGGCGCAGATGGAAGAGAAGCGCAGGATCATCGAGGAAAAAGTGGGAGGCCTGCTCGACAAGCTCGACGCCATAGAGTGACCGCGCGGCGGCGCCGTCGCGGTACGGACGCCGCCGTGGCCCGGCCCGAGGGCCGGTTCGGGAAAGCGAGACCCATGTCCGAGCCCAAGAGCGTGACCGTGACCATCTACGGTCAGGACTATACCCTGAGGGGCGATGCCGACACGGCCTACGTGGAACGCGTGGCGGCCCTCGTCGATCAGAAGATGCGCGAGATCTCGCAGCGGTCGGATCTCGCCTCGACCAGCAAGGTCGCCATCCTGGCGGCCGTGAACCTGGCGGACGATCTGCTGCGCGAGCAGCAGAAGCATCAGGAAGCCCTGCACCTGTTGGAGGAGCGCACGAACCAGATCTCGGCGTTCCTGGAGCGGGAGATGGACAAGCTCTGACGGCGGACGTACCTTGTGGATTCCCTGCCCCGTGCGTGATGGTTCGATTTATTGAGCCAACACTCTAGTCGCGGGCAGCCGGTGTCCGGAGTCGAAGGCCACACCCCCTCGGGGGTCGGCCGTGGACCTCGGCAGGCCGCCCACCATGAAGCAATGGTTCAATTGCTTCCGACCACACGGCTGGGCGGGGAATCTTGACCCACCACGGCGTCGCCTCCCATGTTTCCTCTTCCCCCGTCGGGGAGGAGAGCGAGATATGACACCCCTCATCGCTGTGATCGCCGCCGTGGCGGGCCTCGGGAGCGGGGCCCTGCTGGGCTGGCGCCTGGAGAAGTCGCGCCGGGATCGGGACGTGGACGGTCTGCGCCGCAAGGGCGAGAGCGTCCTGGCCGACGCCGAGAAGGAGGCCGGCGCGCGGCTCCGCGCGGCGGACCTGGAGATCAAGGAGCGCAGCCTGCGCGCCGAGCAGGACTTCGCCTCCCGCACCGAGGAGACCCGCCGCGAGCTGGCCCGTCGCACGGAGACCCTGGACCAGCGCGACGCCGGGCTGGACAAGAAGGTGCTCTATCTGGACCAGAAGGAGGCCAAGCTCGAAGAGCGCGAGCAGGCCCTGGCCCAGTCCCGTCGCGAGACCGACGCCCTGCGCGGCGAATTGGCCGCCGCCGCCGCCAAGGAGCAGGCCAAGCTCGAGGAGCTGGCCGGCCTGAGCCGGGAGCGGGCCCGCGAGATCCTCATGGAGACCATGGTGGGCGAGGCGCGCATGAGCGCCGCGCGTACGGTCAAGGACATCCGCGACGAGGCCGAACGCACCGCCCGCCGCAGCAGCCAGAAGATCCTCAGCCTCGCCATCCAGCGCTACGCGGCCGAGCACGTGGCCGAGACCTCCGTGTCCGTGGTGGATCTGCCCAACGACGAGATGAAGGGCCGCATCATCGGGCGCGAGGGGCGCAACATCCGCTCCTTCGAACTGGCCACCGGCGTGGACGTGATCATCGACGACACGCCGGAGGCGGTGATCATCTCCGGGTTCGACCCGGTGCGCCGCGAGGTGGCGTGCCGCGCCCTGCGCACGCTCATCGGCGACGGCCGCATCCATCCGGGCCGCATCGAGGAGGTGGTGGCCAAGGCGGAGCAGGAGATGCAGGAGCATCTGCGGGAGATCGGCGAGCAGGCCTGCCTGGAGCTGGATCTGCAGCGCATCGACTCCCGCCTGCATCCGCTCATCGGCCGCCTCCACTACCGCACCAGCTACGGCCAGAACCTCCTGCTGCACAGCAAGGAGGTGGCGGCGGTGGCCGCGGGCATCGCCCAGGAGCTGGGGCTGGACCCGGTGCTGGCGCGGCGCTGCGGCTTCCTGCACGACATCGGCAAGGCCGTGGACCACGAGCAGGAGGGGCCCCACGCGGGCATCGGCGGGCGGCTGGCGCGGAAGTTCGGCGAGCACGAGGTGGTGGTCAACGCGGTGGAGGGGCATCACGAGGACGTGGAGGCGGTGTCGCCCTACACCTTCATCACCGCGGCGGCCGACGCCGTGTCGGCCTCGCGTCCGGGCGCGCGGCGCGAGAGCCTGGACAACTACATCAAGCGCCTGGAGAGCCTGGAGCGCATCGCCGACAGCTTCCAGGGCGTGGAGAAGTCCTACGCCATCCAGGCCGGCCGCGAGATCCGCATCCTGGTGGACCACACCCAGGTGTCGGACGAGGAGGCCACCCTGCTGGCCGAGGAGATCAGCCGCCGCGTGGAAGGCGAGCTGGAGTATCCGGGACAGATCAAGGTCATGGTGCTGCGGGAGAGCCGCGCCGTGTCCTACGCACGCTGAACGAGGACCCGCACGGACGGATCCGAGGGGAGACGACGCATGAGCAGCAAGGTGCTCTCGGGGCTGACGGTGCGGGACCAGGTCCTGGCCGACCTGACGGAGCGCGTGGAGCGCACGGGCCGCCGTCCCGGCCTGGCCGTGATCCTGGTGGGCGACGATCCGGCCTCGGCCGTGTACGTGCGCAGCAAGGGGCAGGCCTGCGAGAAGGTGGGCTTCCGTCATGCCACCCACGTGCTGCCGGCGGATACGAGCGAAGCCGAGGTGCTGGCGCTCGTGGCCAAGCTCAACGCCGCCGCCGACATCCACGGCATCCTGGTGCAGATCCCCCTGCCCCGCCACATGGACGAGGGCCGGGTGCAGCGCGCGGTGGCTCCGGCCAAGGACGTCGACGGCTTCCACCCGGAGAACCTGGGGCGCCTGACCGCGGGCGAACCCGCCTGCGTGCCGTGCACGCCTCTGGGCGTGCAGGTGATGCTGGAGCACTACGGCGTCCCGGTGAGCGGGCGCGAGGTGGCGGTGGTGGGCCGCAGCGTCATCGTGGGCCGGCCGCTGGCCATGCTCCTGTCCCTGAAGGGCGCCGACGCCACCGTGACCCTCTGCCATTCGCGCACCCGGGACCTGCCCGCCGTGACGCGGCGCGCGGACATCGTGGTGGCGGCCCTGGGCGTGCCGGGCCTGCTGACCCGCGAGCACGTGGCCGAAGGGGCCGTGGTGGTGGACGTGGGCATCAACCGCGTGGACGATGCGTCGGCCAAGAAGGGCTACCGCATCGTGGGCGACGTGGCGCCGGAGGCCTGCGACGGCTGGGCGTCGGCGTACACGCCGGTGCCGGGCGGCGTGGGCCCCATGACCATCGCCATGCTGCTGCGCAACACCTGGGACGCCATGATCCGCCAGGAGGGCGCGTGAGCGCTGCGATGGCCGGCGCGAGCCTGGACCGCGATCTGTCGCGGACGCGGCGGGCTGTGGAATCGGCGCTGAAGCGGCTGCTCGCGGAGCAGGGCACGCCGCCACGCCTGCTGGCCGCCATGCGGCACTCCCTGCTGGCCGGAGGCAAGCGCCTGCGGCCGGTGCTGCTGCTCTGGGCCCATGAGGCCGCGGGCGGCCGCGACGATTCCGATGCCGCCCTTCGCGCGGCCTGCGCGGTGGAGATGATCCACACCTACTCCCTGATCCACGACGATCTGCCGGCCATGGACGACGATGCCCTGCGGCGCGGACGTCCCACCTGCCACGTGGCCTTCGACGAGGCCACGGCCATCCTGGCCGGCGACGGGCTGCTGACGCGCGCCTTCGGGCTGCTGGCCACGCTGCCGGCCCACGGCGCGGCCTTGGCGGCGGAGCTCGCCGCCGCGGCGGGACCGGCCGGCATGGTGGGCGGACAGCAGCGGGACCTGGAGGCGGAGGAGCTGGAGCCCTCGGCCGCGTTGATCCGGCGCATCCATCGGGACAAGACGGCGCGGCTGATCGCCGCGCCCCTGGCCATGGGGGCCGCGCTGGCGGGCGCCGGGGAGGCCTCCGTGGCGTCGTTGCGCGAGGCCGGGCTCAAGCTCGGCCTGGCGTTCCAGGCCGCCGACGACCTGCTGGACGCCACGGGCCAGACGGCCCGTCTGGGCAAGGCGGCGGGCAAGGACGCGGCAGCGGGGAAGGCCACCTGGGTGGCCCTGGAGGGCGAGGCCAAGGCCCGCGCGCGCGCCGAGCGTTACGGACGCGACGGCGCCCGGCTGCTGCACGCGGCCCTGCCCGCATCGCCGGCCAGGGAGCGGCTGACCTCCCTGGCGGAGCGCCTCTGGCGGCGCGACCGCTGACGTGATCGGAACTTGCCGCGTCCACCCCCTCGGGACTATCCTGGGGGCCGGTTTCCCTTCCCTCGAACCAAGCGGCGGCGCCCTGCTTCGCCCACGGACTCCATGACCAGAATCATCGAACAGCTCCAGTCGCCCCACGACCTCGCCGACCTCAACCATCAGCAGCTGCTGAAGGTATGCCGGGAACTGCGCGAGGAGGTCATCGGCACCGTGAGCCAGACGGGCGGCCACCTGGGCGCCAGCCTGGGCGTGGTGGAGCTGACCGTGGCCCTGCACCGGGTCTTCGAGTCGCCCAAGGACAAGATCGTGTGGGACGTGGGGCACCAGGCCTACCCGCACAAGCTGCTGACCGGACGGCTGGGACGTTTCGACACGCTGCGGCAGCAGGGCGGCCTGAGCGGCTTCCCCAAGCGCTGCGAGAGCGAGCACGACATGTTCGGCGTGGGCCACGCCAGCACGTCCATCAGCGCGGCGCTGGGCTACGCCAAGGCGCGCGACATCCAGAAGCAGGATCACTCCGTGATCGCCGTGATCGGCGACGGCGCCCTGACCGGAGGGCTGGCCTTCGAGGGGCTGAACAACGCGGGGCAGTCCGGCACGAACCTCATCGTGGTGCTGAACGACAACGAGATGAGCATCTCGCCCAACGTGGGCGCCCTGGCCAAGTACCTCACGCGGATCACGTCGGGCCAGATCTACAACCGCTTCGAGGCGGACCTGTGGAACGTGCTGGGCAAGCTGCCCAAGGGCGCGCTGGCCCAGAAGCTGGCGAGCCGCGTGAAGGAGGGGCTGAAGCAGATCGTGGTGCCCACCATCCTGTTCGAGGAGCTGGGCTTCAAGTACTTCGGCCCCATCGACGGCCACGATCTGCCTCTGGTGACCCGCACCCTGCGCCGCTGCAAGCAGCTCAAGGGCCCCATCCTGATCCACCTGGTGACCACCAAGGGCAAGGGCTACGCCCCGGCCGAGGCGGAGCGCGTGAAGTATCACGGCGTGGGCCGCTTCGACAAGGAGGAGGGCGTGCAGTCCAAGCCCGCCGCCGTGCCCGCCTACACCGATGTGTTCCGCGACGCCATGCTGGCCGAGGCCGCCCGCGACGAGCGCGTGGTGGCCATCACCGCGGCCATGCCCGAGGGCACCGGCCTGGCGGCGTTCCGCAAGCAGCACCCGGAACGCTTCTTCGACGTGGGCATCGCCGAGGGCCACGCCGTGACCTTCGCCGCCGGCCTGGCCTGCGCCGGGCTGCGGCCGGTGTGCGCCATCTATTCCACCTTCCTGCAGCGCGCCTACGACCAGCTGATCCACGACGTGGCCCTGCAGAAGCTGCCGGTGGTCTTCGCCGTGGACCGTGGCGGGCTGGTGGGGGAGGACGGCCCCACCCATCACGGCGTCTTCGACCTGAGCTACCTGCGCGTGGTGCCCGGCCTCGCCGTGGCCGCTCCGCGCGACGAGCACGAGCTGCGCCGCCTCCTGCGCACGGCCCTGACCCACGACGGCCCCATGGCCCTGCGCTACCCCCGGGGCGCCGGGACCGGCGCGGATCTGACGCAGGAGGTGACGCCCGTGCCCCTGGGGCAGGGCGAGATCCTGCGGCGGGGCGGCGGCGTGTGTCTCCTGGGCCTGGGCAGCGGCGTGGCCGCCGCCCTCGCGGCCGCGGACGCGCTGGCCCACGAAGGCATCCTGGTCTCCGTGGCGGACCTGCGTTTCCTCAAGCCCCTGGACGAGAAGCTGCTGCGCTGGGCCCTGGCCGAGCACGACCACGTGATCACCGTGGAGGAGAACGCCCTGGCCGGCGGCGTGGGCTCCGCGGTGCTGGAGTGGCGCGAGGCCCAGGCCGACGGCCCGACCACGCCCGTGACGCCGGTGGGCCTGCCCGACGCCTTCGTGGAGCACGCCTCCCGCGATCAGCTCCTGGCCCAGGTGGGCCTGGACGCCGCCGCCCTGGCCACGCGCGTGCGCGAGCTCCAGACGGGGGCCGCCCGCTCCATGAGCTCGGGGGCCTGACGTGACGGCGCCGGCCATCGGCACGGTGGGGCTCTTCGGCAACCCGGACAAGCGGGAGATCGGCGAGGCCATCGCCACCGCCCGCGCCATGGTGGAGGCGGCCGGGCGCACCCTGCTGGTGCCCCGTTGCCTGGCCCCGTATCTGCCCGACCTCGGAGAGGGCATCGACCACGAGACCCTGGCGCAGCAGGCCGATGTGATCATCGCCTTCGGCGGCGACGGCACCATGCTGCGCGCCGCGCGCTCCATCGGCGAGACGGGCACGCCCCTGCTGGGCATCAACCTGGGTTCCCTGGGCTACCTCACCGACATCCCCCTGCCCGAGCTTCCCCAGGCCCTGGAGCAGCTCTTCGCGGGGGAGTGGGAGCCCACGCGGCGGGAGCGCGTGGAGGCCGTGGTGCTGCGCGATCGGCACGAGCAGGCGCGTCTGCGGGCCCTGAACGACATCGTCATCAACATGGGGCCCTTGCCGCGGGCCCTGGACATGGAGCTGCGGCTGGACCGCTCCGCCCTGGGGCGCTTCCTGGGCGACGGGCTCATCGTCAGCACGGCCACCGGCTCCACGGCCTACAACCTCTCGGCCGGGGGGCCCATCGTCCATCCGGCCGTGAAGGGGTTCCTGATCACGCCCATCTGCCCCCACAGCCTGGCGGTGCGCCCCATCCTGGTTCCCGACGAGATGACCGTGGAGCTGCGCCTGCACGAGGTGGGCCAGGGCGCCACGCTCACCGCCGACGGCCAGGCCGCCACCTCGCTGGCGGCCGGCGACCGCGTCCAGTTCCGCACGGCCGCGGACCCGGTCTTCCTGGTCAAGTTCCCCAACTCCGACTTCTTCCGCGCCATGCGCCGCAAGCTCCAGTGGGGCGCCATCAAGCGGCGGCGCGCCCGCTCCTGACATGCTGCTCGAGCTGCGCATCTCACGCCTGGGACTGGTGGACGAGCTGGCCCTGACCTGCGGGCCGGGGCTGACCATGCTCACCGGCGAGACCGGCGCGGGCAAGAGCATGATCGCGGGCGCCCTGGGGCTGCTGCGCGGCGGCCGCGTGGACAAGGATGTGGTGCGCGACGGCGCCGAGGACGGCGCCGTGGAGGCGGTGTTCGACCTGGGCGAGAAGCCCGGCCTGCGCCGGGCCTGCGCCGAGGCCGGCGTGATCCTGGCGGACGACGCCCTGCTGGTCCTGCGGCGCGAGCTGCGGCGCGAAGGGCGGGGGCGCGTGATCGTCAACGGGCGGCAATCGTCGCAGGCGGTGCTGGAGCAGCTCGGACCGCGGCTGCTGGCCGTGCAGAGCCAGCACCAGCACCTGGAACTGGCCCGCCCGGGCTTCGCCCGCGACGTGCTGGACGGCACGCTGGGCCTGGAATCCCTCCGCGACGAGACGGCCCGCCGCCACCGCGCCTGGCGCGACCTGACCCACCGCCTGGAGCGCCGTCGCCAGGAGGCCGCCGCGGCCCGCGAGCAGGCCGACCTCTGGCGCTACCAGCACGACGAGCTGGCCACGGCCCGCCTGGACCCCGAGGAGGAGGCCTCCCTGGCCGAGGCCCTCCAGCTCAAGCTCAACGCCGCCGCCATCCGCGACGCCGCCGCCACGGCCCTGGCCCTGGTGGACGACGGCGATGCGGGCGTGCGCCGCAACCTGGGCCGCGCCGTGCGCGCCCTGGAACGCCAGGGCGGCGCCAGCGCCCGCCTGGACGAGGCCTGCGCCTCCCTGCGCGACGCCGAGAGCAGCGTGCAGGACGCCTGCCTGGCCCTGGACCGCTTCCTGGACGGCCTGGATCTGGATCCCCGCGGCCTGGACGAGCTCCAGGAGCGCAAGGCCCTCTACGAGGAGCTGCGCCGCAAGTACCGCCTGGAGACCCCGGCCCTGCTCGAACGCCAGGCCCTGCTGGCGGAACGCCTGAGCCGCCACGACGCCGCGGACCGCGATCTCCAGGACCTGGAGGCCGAGACGGAAGCGGCCCGCACCGCCGCGGCCGACGCCGCGGCCGAGCTGAGGCGGGCGCGCCTGGCCGGGCGCGACGCCGTGGCCCGGGAGGCCGAGCGCATCATCCGCCCCCTGGCCCTGAAGGACCTGGAGCTGGAGTTCGCCGTGGAGCCGCGGCGGGATCCCGCCGGTCCCGACGTGGACGGCGTTCCCTGCCGCTTGGACCCGGACGGGGCCGACGTGATCACGCTGCTGGCGGTGACGAACGTGGGCGAGCGCCTGCGCCCCGTGGCCGAGATCGCCTCGGGGGGCGAACGCTCCCGCATCCATCTGGGCCTGACCGTCCTGCAGCGCCAGGACGAGGAGGCGCCCCTGCTCCTGCTGGACGAGATCGACGCCGGTCTGGGCATGGACGCCGCACGCCCCGTGGCGCATCTCCTGCGCGACCTGGCCGCGACGGCCCAGCTGCTCTGCATCACCCATCTGCCCACCATGGCCGCCCACGGCGCCGACCATTGGCGCGTGGCCAAGAGCACGGCCCGCGGCCGCACCCGCCTGACCGTGGCGCGCCTGGAGGGGGAGGAGCGCGTGCGCGAGGTGGAGCGCCTGCTGGGCGCGGTGGACGCCGAGGAGGCCGCGGCCGGAGGCCGCGACTACGCCCGGACCCTTCTGGCCGAGGCCGGCTGATCCCGCCGGAACCGGAATACGGGTTGACCCGCGGGGTCCCGGTTCCCATACTTGGCCGTCCCGACGTGCGCCCGTAGCTCAGCTGGATAGAGCGCTTGCCTCCGGAGCAAGAGGTCGTGGGTTCGAATCCCGCCGGGCGTACCAAACCTTCCGATTCCCGGGTCGATCGATGCTGCGCAACCTCGTGATCCTGGTGGGGCTCTACGCCGTCTGGCGGCTGGTGAGCAACGCCCTGCGCCCGCGGCGGCGGCGACCCGCCCCCGGCCGCGCGGCCGATCCCGAGGAACGACGCTACAGCGACCTGACGGACCAGGAGATCAGCGATGCCGACTACGAGGACCTCGACGGCTCGTGATTCGGACCGCCCCTTCCGCTCCCGCTTCGCCGACGGCGAGGACCTCTTCCCCCTGCGCCAGTACCTGCGGGCCCGCGACGAGCTGGTCCACCGCCTGATCACCGCCGTGATCCTCACGGGGTTCGGCGTCGCGCTCCTGCTGTTCGGACGCTCCGTGCACCACATGATCGCCCGCCACGGGAACGGCGGGGCCGGCTGGCTGGAGCCCGCGGCCTGGGCCGTCATCGGCCTGGCGCTGGCCGTCACCGGACGTCGGATCTGGCGCCATGTCCGGGCCATCGCGGAGCTGCGGGCGGAGATGCGAATTTCCCGTGAGCACGTCAAGGAGCTGCGGGATCGGGCTTGATCCCGGGCCCCCGCCGTGGCAAGTTGAGCGCGATTTCACGTTCAGTTCCTTTGGCTTGCGCCGATAGGAGTCGGGCGACGGGTGTCGGCGTGCCGCCGACACCGGTCCAGGACGTACCGGCGACCGCCGGAAGTTCAAGGAAGGCGAAGAGTTGAACATCAAGGAACGGTTCCAGTCCAGGGACGCCGTGCTTGGCGTCATCGGTCTCGGTTACGTGGGCCTGCCCCTGGCCATCGAGTACGCCAAGGCGGGGTTCCGGGTCGTGGGCATCGACCTGGACGCGGACAAGGTGGCCCAGCTGAACGCCGGCACGAGCTACATCATCGACGTGCCCACGGCCGAGGTGGCCGACGCGGTGGGCAAGGGCCTGCTGCGCGCCTACACCACGGCCGAGGCCCTGCGCGAGTGCGACAGCGTGAACATCTGCGTGCCCACGCCGTTGAGCAAGACCCAGGACCCGGACATCAGCTACATCCAGGCGGCCGTGGACGTCATCGTGCCCAGCCTGCACCCCGGCATGCTGATCATCCTGGAGAGCACCACCTATCCCGGCACCTGCGAGGAAGTCATCCTGCCTCGCCTGAGCGAGAGCGGGCTGGAGGTGGGCAAGGACTTCCACCTGGCCTTCTCGCCCGAGCGCGTGGATCCGGGCAACCCCGTCTACCAGACCAAGAACATCCCGAAGGTGGTGGGCGGCATGACTCCGGCCTGCACCGAGGCGGCGGCGTCGCTGTACGCCGAGGTCATGGACACGGTGGTGCCCGTGAGCAACGCCCGCGTGGCGGAGACCGTGAAGCTGCTGGAGAACACCTTCCGCAGCGTGAACATCGGCATGGTGAACGAGATCGCCCTGATGTGCCACTCCCTGGACATCGACGTCTGGGAGGTCATCGAGGCCGCCAGCACCAAGCCCTTCGGCTTCATGCCCTTCTATCCGGGCCCCGGCCTTGGCGGCCACTGCATCCCCATCGATCCCTTCTACCTGTCCTGGAAGGCCAAGCAGGTGGGGCACGAGGCCCGCTTCATCGAGCTGGCGGGCCAGGTCAACGGCTCCATGCCCAAGCACGTGGTGAGCCTGGTGGCCGACGCGCTGAACGAGCGCGGGAAGTCCGTCAAGGGCAGCCGCATCCTGGTGGTGGGCGTGGCCTACAAGCCCAACATCGACGACGTGCGCGAATCGCCGGCCCTGGACATCATGGAGCTGCTGCACAAGAAGGGCGGCCGCGTGGATTGGTACGATCCGCACGTGCCCGGCCTGCACGGTCTGGACGGCATGGAGAAGGTGGACGGTTGGAACGCGTCGGCCCTGGCGGCGTACGACTGCGCGGTCATCGTGACGCCGCACAGGACCGTGGACCACGGCGTGCTGCTGGAGGCCGATCTGGCCGTCGTGGACACGCGCAACGCCCTGAAGGGCCGCACCAGCGCCAGCCTCAGCCGGCTGTAGTCGAACACACGGAGGGAACATGACTCGCTGTCTGGTCACCGGAGGCGCGGGCTTCATCGGCTCGCACCTCGCCCACGCCCTGGTGGAGAAGGGCTGGGATGTGCGCATCCTGGACAACTTCTCCACGGGCAAGCCCCAGAACATGGACGGATTCCGCGACCGCGTGGACTTCGTGGAGGGATCCATCACGGACATGGAGACCGCCAAGCGCTGCTGCGACGGCGTGGAGGTGGTCTTCCACCAGGCCGCGCTGGCCTCGGTGCCGCGCAGCGTGGAGGATCCTCTCACGTCCAACTTCCACAACGTGGACGGCACGCTGACCATGCTCATGGCCGCGCGCGACGCCGGCGTGAAGCGCTTCGTCTACGCGGCCAGCAGCTCCGCCTACGGCGACTCCGAGGCGCTGCCCAAGCGCGAGGACATGCCCTACGAGCCCCTGTCGCCGTACGCGGTGAACAAGTACGTGGGCGAGCTCTACCTGAAGGTCTTCGACCGCCTGTACGGGCTGAGCACCGTGGGCCTGCGCTACTTCAACGTCTTCGGCCCGCGCCAGGACCCCAAGAGCCAGTACGCCGCGGTGATCCCCATCTTCATCACGCGCATGCTGCGCGGCGAGAAGCCCCTGATCAACGGCGACGGCAGCTTCTCCCGCGACTTCACCTTCATCGCCAACGTGGTCCACGCCAACATCTGCGCGGCCACGGCCGAGGACACGGGCGGCCGCACGGTCAACGTGGCCTGCGGCGACCGCTTCAGCCTGAACGAGCTGGTGCGGCACATCAACACCCACGCCGGCACGAGCATCGAGCCCGAGTACGGCCCGGTGCGCGCCGGCGACGTGCCCCACTCCCAGGCGGACATCACCCTGGCCCGCCGGGTGCTGGGCTACGAGCCGCAGGTGTCGTTCGAGGAGGGGCTGGCCCGCACGGTGGCCTGGTACCGCGAGAATCTGGGAGCGTGATGAGGGGGGAGACGCCGATGCGCACGCGATGGGGATGGACGACCCTTCTGCTGCTGGCCCTGGCCGGCGCGGCCCTGGCCCAGGCGCCGGAGCCCTACCTGATCGGTCCGGGCGACGTGCTGCAGCTGAACGTGCTCCAGCAGCCGAGCCTGGACCGTGAGCTGCAGGTGCGGCCCGACGGCACGGCCGTGATCCCCACCGTGGGCGAGATCGAGCTGGCGGGGCTGAGCGTGGCCGCCGCCGAGCAGCTCCTGGCGCAGAAGCTGCGTCTGTACGACCGCAACATCCGCGACGTCTCGGTGACCGTGGTCCAGTACAACGCCCTGCGCATCTACGTGATGGGCGCGGTGGCGCGGCCCGGCAACTACACCTTCGACGCCGCGCCCACGCTGTGGTCTGTGCTGCGCGAGGCCGGCGGCCTGGCGCCGGACGCGAACCCGGCCGCCGTGCGCATCATCAGCGCCGGCGAGGGGACGCCGGGCACCACGCTGGTGGACATCTCGGCCTTCGTGGCGGGCACGGGCACGCCGCCGGGAACGCCGCTGCGCGCCGGAGACACCGTGGTGGTCCCCAGCCTCAGCGAGGCGGCGGCGACCCCCGAGGCCGGCGTGCAGGTCTTCGGCAGCGTGGCGCGGCCGGGGGTCTACCCGGTGAGCGAGCCCATGCCGCTGCTCTCGGTGCTGATGCTGGCCGGGGCGCCCATCCGCGAGGGCGATCTGAGCAAGGCCTGGTGGATCCATCGCCTGCCCAGCGGGCGCTACGAATCCAGCCTGGTGGACATGAAGCTGTTCCTGGAGTCGGGGGACCCCATCGGCAATCCCATGGTCCACCCCGGCGATACGGTGCGCCTGGATTACGACACCCCGGGCTTCTGGGGACGCGCGTTCCCGATCATGCTCGGCACCCTGACCACGGCGGCCACCCTGTACCTGGCCATCGATCGGGCCCAGAACTGACGAGGTTGCGACGGACAAAGCGGTTGAAAACCGTCTGAAAACGAAAATGAGACTGGTTCTCTGTTGACGGTTCTGCTAAGATGGCAGGGCCACGCCCGGACAAGCAGAGAAAGGACCGGAACGGCTCAAGCTCATGGACGTCGGGGGGACGTTCGAGGGGGAACGTTGGAGAGCGCCAAGAGCAATGCTCCGCTGCACGATGCGGGGCCGATCGGCGGATTGTACCTCGCCGAGGATCATCCTGTTGCTCGGAATCCGCACCGCCCGACCGAGGACGACATCCTCCGGTCCGCCGACCTGCGCTACATCGCGCGGTCCAAGCGGATCACGGACATCGTCATCTCGCTGGGAGCCCTGACGGTCTTCGGCCTCCTGCTGCCCTGGATCGCCCTGGCCATCAAGCTGGATTCGCCGGGTCCCATCTTCTTCCGCCAATCCCGCATCGGCATCGACCGGCGCCGCTTCCGCCACGCGGACTGCGCCAGCGACGGCGAGCGCCGCAGCATCGTGTATCCCGGCAAGCCTTTCGACATCGTCAAGCTGCGCACCATGCGCACCGACGCCGAGAAGGACGGGCCCCAGTGGGCCAAGGAGCACGACACGCGCATCACCCGCGTGGGCAACTTCCTGCGCAAGACCCGGCTGGACGAGTTCCCCCAGTTCGTGAACGTGCTGAAGGGGGAGATGAGCGTCATCGGCCCGCGGCCCGAGCGGCTCTGCTTCATCCGCCAGCTGGAACACGACGTGCCCTGCTACATGGACCGCCTGGCGGTGCTTCCCGGCATCACGGGGCTGGCCCAGGTGGTCAACGGCTACGACACGGACCTGGAATCCGTACGGCGCAAGGTGGCCCTGGACCGGCAGTACATCCGCAGCCTGAACTGGAAATCGGACGTGCGGATCTTCCTGATGACCTTCCGGGTGCTGTTCAGCGGCGACGGCGCGCACTAGCCGCCGTCGCCCGAGGTGCGCGGCCCGCCGGGACCTTCCCGGCGGGCCGCTTTTCTGTTGCACGGGCCCCGGCCGACCACCATCATGCACCCCATGACTGCCCGGCTGCTCATCGTCGACGACCAGGCCCCCATCCTGCAGTTCCTGCGCCGGACCCTGGAGGATCAGGGGCATCAGGTGCGCACGGCCGCCACGGCGGCCGCGTGCCGCGCCGCCGTGCGCGAGGAGGTGCCGGACCTCATCCTGCTGGACGTGCGCCTGCCCGACGGCAACGGTCTGGAGCTGCTCAAGGAGCTCCACGCCGAGTTCCCGCACACCGCCGTGATCCTCATGACCGCCTACGCCGAGTTGGAGACCGCCGTGGCCGCGGGCCGCGCCGGCGCCCAGGACTTCCTGACCAAGCCCTTCCACCTGGATCAGCTCCTGCTGGCGGTGGAGCGCGCCCTGGGCAACACGCGCACGGCGCGGCGGCTCTATACGGCACGGCGGCGCGAGCAGTTCTACCACGTATCGCCGGGCATGGTGATGAGCGCGGCGCCGGCCATGCGCGAGGTCTACGAGACCGTCCGCAAGCTGGCCGCCAGCGACCGCACCACCGTGCTGATCCAGGGCGAGAGCGGCGTGGGCAAGGACGTGCTGGCCAACATGATCCACGCCACCAGCGTGCGCAGCGACGAGGCCCTGCTGGAGCTCAACTGCGCCGCGCTGCCGGAGAAGCTGCTGGAGTCCGAGCTCTTCGGGCACGAGAAGGGCGCCTTCACCGGCGCGGTGCAGACCAAGCCCGGCCTGCTGGAGCTGGCGCACAAGGGCACGCTGTTCCTGGACGAGATCGGCGAGATGAGCCCGGCCCTGCAGGTGAAGCTGCTGCGCCTGCTGGAGAAGCAGGTCTTCCGCCGCGTGGGCGGCGTGGAGGACGTGGGCGTGGACGTGCGCTTCCTGGCCGCCACCAACCGCGATCTGGCCGCCATGGTGGCCGCCGGCACCTTCCGCGAAGACCTCTACTACCGCTTGAAGGTGGTGCCGTTGACGGTGCCCCCCCTGCGCGAGCGGACCGACGACGTGCAGGCCCTGGCCGAGCACTTCCTCTCGCTCTTCAGCGCCCAGTTCACCAAGCGCTTCCAGGGCTTCGCGCCCGGGGCCATGGAGCTGCTGGAGACCTACCGCTGGCCCGGGAACGTGCGCGAGCTGCGGAACGTGCTGGAGCGCGCCGTGTTGCTCAACGACGGCCCCGAGCTGCGCGCGGACATGATCCACCTGGGCGAACCCGGCGCCTCTGCGGTCACCGCCGTGGCCCATGACCTGCCGCCGCTGGCCGTGGAGCTGGCCGCGGCCCTGCAGGCCCCCTGGAGCGCCGACGGCGTGGACCTGGAGGAGCTGGTGGGCCGCGTGGAGACCGCCCTCATCCAGCGCGCCTACCGGGAGGCCGACGGCAATCAGAGCGGCGCGGCCCGGCTGCTGCGCCTCAACCGCGACAAGATCCGCTCCAGGGTCAAGAAGTACGGACTCCCATGATGCGACGCACCTTCTCGATCGTCCTCCTGCCGCTGGCGGCCTGCCTGGCGGGCTGCGGCATCTATTCGGCCAACTCCGCGCGGGTGGACGAGGCGATCCGCTACGTCGCCATCCCCACCCTGGAGAACCGCACGGCGGAGCCGTCCATCGGCATGGAGCTGACGGATCTCATCATCGCCGCGATCCAACGCGACAATACCCTGAAGGTGGTGGGCGAGGACGACGCCACCGCGGATCTGGTGGGCGCCGTCACCCTGTACCGCCGCAAGGAAGCCTTCACCACCAGCCAGCTCCAGGTGGACGAATACCAGGTGCAGATCCAGGTGGAGCTCTCCTTCCTGCCGCGCGACGGCAGCAAGCCGCTGTTCGAGAAGAAACGGCTGCAGGGCACGGGCAACTACCTGCTGGACGGTTCCGACGGCTCCGATGAGACCAGCGCCCGCACGCTGGCCGCCGACGAGATCGTGCGAGGGGTCCTGGGCGCCATCGCGGAGGACTGGTGATGGCGGGGCGCGGGGGAGGCGACGGCCGCGGTTTCACGGAGCTGCGCAAGGAGCTGGCGGCCAAGGAGTTCGCGCCGGTCTACGCCCTGGTGGGCGAGGACCAGCTGCGCGCCCAGTCCGTGGTGGAATGGCTGCGCAAGAACCTGCTGGGCGACGCCAACGCGGCCTTCAACTACCACGTGTTCGACGGCGAAGACTGCGGCGCCGACCGCGTGCTGCAGCAGGCGCTGAGCTATCCCATGCTCGCCGCCCAGCAGCTGGTCTGGGTCAAGCGCGCCGACGCCATGCTGGGCGATGCCGCCGCCGAGGAAGCCATCTGTCGTTATTTTAACAAGCCGCCCGCCGAGACCTTGCTGATCCTGACGTCGGACAAGGCCGACGGCCGCAAGCGCTGGGTCAAGGCCGCCAAGGCCGCCGGCTACTGGGTGGACATGGCCACGCCCAGCGGCCGCGATCTGACGAGCTGGGTGGAGCGCGCCGGACGCGAGCGCGGGCTGGCGCTCACGCAGGATCTGGCCGTGCTGCTGGTGGAGCTGGTGGGCGAAGACCTCCAGGCTTTGTCCAGCGAGCTGGACAAGCTGGGCACCGCCGTGGGCGACGATGCCGCGGCCCTGGACGAGCAGGCGCTGCAGGAGCTGATCCTGGAGCAGCGGCCGGTGGATCCGTTCGTGCTGGTGGGCTCGCTGGGACCCGGCCGGGCCGCCGAGGGCATCCGCACGCTGCGGCGCTTCCTGGCCGAGGGCCGCACGGTCTTCGAGCTGACGCCGCTGCTGATCTGGCGCATCAAGCAGGTGGCCCAGGTGGCGTCCCTGTTGGACGAAGGGCTGGACACGCGGCAGATCCCGTCGGCCCTGGGCGCGTCGCCGTACGCGGTGCGGCAGGCCTCCGACGTGGCCCGGAACTGGGGACGCGAGCGCGTGGACCTGGCCATGGCCGCGGTGGCGCGTGTGGAGCGGACCCTCAAGAGCAGTCCGCTGGGCGGCGAGCTGGTGCTGGAGCGGGCGATCCTGGAAATCTGCGCGTCCTGAGTCGTTCTCAGGGTGTACTTAACATAATATACATTATGCGCAATCAGTGAAGCGAACGATCCAAGCCGTTCCCCGCCATGGGCCTGGGTGTCCTCAGACGTCGGCCTCCACGGGAACCTTGACCGCGATGTCGTCCAGATACGGGATGTCCCAGCTCTCGCCGGCCAGGGCCTTGACGAAGCCCAGGACGCTCAGGCCCAGGGCGGCGAGCACCACGGCCAGGTGCAGCAGCAGCGAGATGATGAAGCCCAGCACGGGGATCACGCCGATGGTGGCGTCGAGGACGGCCAGGGCGATCAGCGCCACCACCTGGGCGAAGAACAGCGCGAAGCCCTGGCGACAGTGGCGCGCCAGGAAGGCGGTCTTGGGCTTGGCCAGGAAGATGGGCAAGAGCACGGCCACGGACAGGTAGCAGAGACTGGCGAACCAGCGCTCGCGGCTCGACGGCATCGTCATGACGGGCTCCCCCGATCGATGGTGACGTTGGATCGCCATCCATGATACACCGCGCCCGCGGGATTGGCACCTGCAGAGAAGGCCTGAGGCGACGCATGAGATTCCGGCGCGAAGCTCCCTGGTGGCATCACGTTCCGTTGGAGAATCTCCGCGTGCATGCGCGGGTGCACGATCGGACGGATGCCGCGGGACGCACCGTCCTGCTTCCGGAACGGTTCCGCGGCCGCTGGTCGCGATGGCTGCAGCGGAGCCTGCCGAGCGAACGTCGGCATGCCGAGCTGCGGCTGGACGAGCGCGGCGCCGTCGTCTGGAGGGCCTTGAAGAGCGGGGACGGAATTTCCGTACGGGAATTGGTCCTGGCCTACGAGGCGGCCCGGCCGGAAGAGCTCGAGCAGGCGGAGACCCGCGTGGTGCAGTTCCTGGCGGGCTTGGCGGGCGAAGGCTGCGTGGAGTTCAGCGCGATGGAATGACGCCGCTGATGCGAACGAGCCGCGGCGCGCCGCGGCTCGGACTGTGGTACCCCAGACAGGGCTCGAACCTGTGACCCCTGGTTTAGGAAACCAGTGCTCTATCCAACTGAGCTACTGGGGCACGGAAGACAGGAACGCCCCGCGGGGCGTTCAGGCGTCGGTGAAGGCCGATGCCGTAAGCTAGGCCGACCGCTAGAACTTGACAAGCGAAAACACGGGATCGTCGTCCAGGGCCGCGCGTCCCTCGAGGAAGGCCAGCTCCACCAGGAACAGGTGGCCGGACACCTCTCCGCCCAGCCGCCGCACCAGGCGCGCGGCCGCCGCCGCGGTGCCGCCGGTGGCCAGCAGATCATCCACGATGACGACCCTCTCCCCCGCCGCCAGCGCGTCGCGATGGACCTCCAGGGTGGCCTCGCCGTACTCCAGCGCGTACGACTCCCGCACCGTGTCCGCCGGCAGCTTGCCGGGCTTGCGCAGGATGGACAGGCCCTTGCCCAGGCGGTCGGCCAGCGGTGCGGCGAACAGGAAGCCGCGGGATTCCACGGCGGCGAAGCGGTCGCAGGGGACGTCGGCCAGCAGGGCCTGCAGGCCGTCCAGGGCGGCGTGGAAGGCGGCCGCGTCCTGCAGCACGGGCGTGATGTCCTTGAAGAGGATGCCGGGCTTGGGGAAGTCGGGCACGTCGCGGATCACGGCGGACAGGTCCATGGCGTCTCCTCCGTTTCAGGGCAGGATGCGGGCGGGATCCACGGCCTCGTGGTGCCGCCGCAGCTCGATGTGCAGGTACGGGATGCTGCCGTCCACGGGCTCGCCCACCCGGCCGACCGGATCGCCGGCCAGCAGGAGGTCGTCGCGGGCGACCAGCGGGCCGTCGGGATCCAGGGGGCCGAGCACGGTGGCGTAGCCGGCGCCGTGGTCCAGCAGTGCGATGAGGCCGAAGCCGTCCTGCTCGCCCACGTAGAGCACGTGGGCGTCCGCCGGCGCGAGCACCGGCACGCCGCGGGCGCAGCGCACGTCGGCGCCGGTGCGGCGGGCGGCCAGCCGGCCCTGATGGACCACGCCGAAGGGCCGCAGCACGCCGGCGCCGCGCTCCAGCGGGGCCTGCCAGCGGATGCGCGGCGAGGTCATGCGGCGGAAGGGTTGCGGCACCGTCAGCTCCTGGCGCGGGTGGAGCACGTCGCCCGGCAGCGGGTTGGCCCCGCGCAGATCCTCCAGCCCCACGCCGAAGCGCTGGGCGATGCGGCCCAGGGAGTCGCCCTCGCGCACCACGTAATGCCCGTCGCCGGCAGCGGCGGCGCCGGCCGTCAGGATCAGGAGCAGGGCGAGCAGGCGACGTGTCACGGATGCGGGCGTCTCTCGGCTGGCGCGATGGGTGGACGGACTCGCGGGCATCATCGGCGGCGGGACGGCGTCGGACAAGGAAAAAGCCGGCACGCGGACGCGCCGGCTCGATCTTGATGTGGTCGGGGCGGGGAGATTCGAACTCCCGACCTCCTGCTCCCGAAGCAGGCGCGCTAACCGGGCTGCGCTACGCCCCGACCGATTCGAAAAGGGCCTTCCGGCCCTTGATTCCGCGGCTCATGACCAGAGGTGCAGCGCACCCATGGACGCCAGCGTGACGATCACGCCGGCCAAGCAGATGCCAATGATGATACAAGGCACCGCGAAACGCAAGGGCAGCTTGAACAGGTACGCCGCCACGGCGCCGGTCCAGGCGCCGGTCATGGGCGCGGGGATCGCCACGAAGAGGATCAGGCCCAACGCCTGGTAGCGCTGGATCACCGCGCTGCGCTTGCGGGTGCGCGCGAAGAGCCAGTCCAGGAAGCGGTCCGCGCGCGGGATCCCGCGGAAGCGCCGTTCCACGGGCCCCAGCAGCGTGAGGATGGGCAGGACGGGCACGAAGTTCCCCGCCACAGCCAGCAGGTAGGTCAGCAGCGGCTGGGCGCTGCCGTAGTTCCCGGCCAGCGGCGAGTAGGCGTACGGGATGGCGCCGCGCAGCTCGAAGACCGGCAGCATGGCGATCAACGGGATGGCCACCGCCGGCGGCAGGTCGTGGAACTTCTCCAGCAGGGCTTCACGCATGATCTTCCTTCCGGACCACGCCCTCGAGCAGGGGCACGAAGCGGCAGGGCACCGAGCGCTCGATGCGCGGCTCGCCGTCCAGCTTGCGGTAGCGGTAGAGCACCTGCTCCTCCCCCCGCGCGATGGGGATCACCAGGCGGCCGCCCTCGGCGAGCTGGTGGAAGAGGCCGTCGGGCAGGCGCGGGGCGCAGGCGGTGGTGATCACGGCCTGGTAGGGGCCGTGCTCGGGCACGCCGTCGCTGGCGTCGCTGGCGTAGACCTCCACGTTGGCGCAGCCCAGCTCCTCCAGCAGGCGCGACGAGCGCAGGGCCAGGGCCTCCACCCGTTCCACCGTGACCACGCGCGCGGCCAGGCGCGAGAGGATGGCCGCCTGGTAGCCGGAGCCGGTGCCCACCTCCAGCACGGTCTCGGTGCCGCTCAGCTCCAGCAGCGCCGTCATCAGCCCCACGATGAAGGGCTGGCTGATGGTCTGCTCGTAGCCGATGGGCAGGGCGCAGCCGTGGTAGGCCCGGTGCCGCAGCACCTGGGGCACGAAGAGGTGGCGCGGGATCTCGCGCATGACCTGCAGGACCGCGCGGTCCGTGATGCCGGCCTCCTCCAGCTGCTCGGCCACCATGCGGGAGCGGGCCACGGAGAAGTCGCGGGCGCCGCGGATCACGCGGGGGCCCCCAGGGGGCCGTCGTGGTCCAGGCCGCCCAGGCCGGCCAGGGCCTCGCGGTGGGTCAGGTCCACGCGCAGGGGCGTGATCACCACGTAGCCCTGCTGGTTGAGCACGGCGTCGGTGCCGGGCACGTCCTCCCAGGTGGGACCCGAGCCGCCGATCCACAGGTACGGGCGGCCGCGGGGATCGCGCTGCTCGCTGATCACGTCGTCGTAGCGTCGGCTGCCCAGGGGGCAGACGCGGATGCCCTTCACCTCGTCCGCGGGGATGTCCGGGATGTTCACGTTGAGCAGGCAGCCGGACGGCAGGGGCATGCCCAACAGGTCGTCCAGATGGTGCGTGAGGAAGGCCTCCACCGCGCCCCAGGAGCGCGGGTGCCACGACGTGCAGCTCAGGGCGTAGCTGGGCAGGCCCATGATGGCGCCTTCCAGGGCGGCCGCCACGGTGCCGGAATAAGTCACGTCCTCCCCCATGTTCGAGCCGTGGTTCACGCCGCTGAGGACCAGGTCCGGGGGATCGTCCCGCAGGATGTGCTCCACGGCCACCAGCACGCTGTCGGTGGGGGTGCCGGTGACGCCGTAGCGGCCGGGACCGTACTCCACCACGCGCAGGGGCACGCGCAGGGTGAGGCTGTGGCTGGTGGCGCTCTGCTGGTCCGTGGGCGCCACCACGGTGACGCGCACGTCGTCGCGGGCCTCCAGGATGCCGGCCATGAGGTTCAGGCCGTAGGCGTCCACGCCGTCGTCGTTGCTCAGCAGGATGTGCCGGGTCATCCGTCGGTCCCTTTCTCGTTCAGCAGGCGGGCGGCCAGCCTGAAGAAGCGCACGGTGTCGCGCAGGGGGTGGATGGAGCTGGTCTCGTCGCCGTAGACCGTGGCCGTGGGCACCGCGGTCACGCGGGCGCCGCGCCGGGCCAGGCGGACCAGGATCTCCGACTCCATGTCGTAGTTGGTGGTGGTCAGCCGCAGGTCCTGCAGCAGGCGGGTGCGGAGCATGCGGTAGCCGTTCTGGCTGTCGGGGATGCGCGTGCCCGCCAGGTTGCTCACCACGGTGCTGGTGAAGCGGTTGGTGGCCAGGCGCAGCCAGGGCATGCCCGTGGTGTCGGCCATGCGGTCGCCCACGGCCACGTCGGCCTTGCCGCGGCGGGCCACGGCAAGGAAGCCGGCCAGGTCCGACGGGAGATGCTGGCCGTCGGCGTCCATGGAGATCACCCAGTCCAGGCCCTGGGTGCGGGCCCAGGCGTAGCCGGTCAGCAGGGCGGCGCCCTTGCCGCGGTTCACGGGGTGCACGGCGGTCTCGGCGCCGTGGGCGCGGGCCGTGTCGGCGGTGCCGTCCGTGCTGCCGTCGTCCACCACGAGCAGGCGCAGCTCCGGGTGGAGGGCGCGGATCTCGTCCAGCAGCGGCCCCAGGAAGCGGGCCGCGTTCAGGGCGGGGATGACGACGCCGACGGTGGGCATGGACCTCTCCTGCGGGATGGGGACCGGGGCATGGTAGGCCATGGGGGCCCCGGTGGCCAGCGGCGGTGCGTCGGGCAACAGAAAGGGCCGCCAGCGGCGGCCCCGACCGTAGATCCCGTAGGATCCGTTTTCCGTTCTGGTCGGGGCGAGAGGATTTGAACCTCCGACCCCTTGCCCCCCAT
>ERZ795053.395-NODE-395-length-55648-cov-21.305380_pt1 | contig 55648 bp, 53 predicted proteins | sample MGYA00375137_ERZ795053 | MGnify/ENA primary metagenome ERZ795053 (study PRJEB30182, sample SAMN05720284) | activated sludge metagenome | isolation source: Anaerobic digester | place: Hong Kong | collected 2014-12-17 ...
GCCGCCGAGCAGGCCAGGCCTGCCGAAGAGACGGTCGAGAAACATGAAGCGCCGGCAGAAGTCGAGCTGGTGGTGCCGGAAGATGCCGCCGATCCGGATCAGCCGCTTGATGTCAGCGATCTCGATGAAGAGCTGCTCGACATCTTCCTGGAGGAAGGTGGCGACATCCTCGATCACTCCGACGGGCTGTTGGCCAAGCTTCGCGAAGAGCCTTCCGAGCGCGAGAACATCATCGCACTGCAGCGTGACCTGCATACCCTGAAGGGTGGTGCGCGCATGGCCGGCCTGCCGGAAATCGGCGACCTTGGCCATGCCATGGAGTCGCTGCTCGAAGCCGTCGCCGAAGGCAAGCGCGAACTGGGTCGCAACGATGTGAGCCTGCTGGAACGCGCCTTCGATCGCCTGCACAGCATGACCACCCGCATCGGTGATCGCCGCGCGCTGGCGATGCCCACCAACATGATCGCCCTGATCGAAGGCATGGTCAGTGGCGAGGCCGTGCCGACCGTACAGACGCCGGCTGCACAGCCAGCCGTCAGCGAGGAAGCACCGGCGACAGCCAAGGCCGAGCCGGCTGCCGTTTCCAGTGACGGCAAGCCGCCGGCGCTCAAGCCGCTGCACGAGCCGCTGCCGGAGCTGGAAGACGAAGACCAGCCGATGGCACGCGCGCCGCAAGAGCAGATCCGCATCCGCGCCGACCTGCTCGACCGTCTGGTCAACTACGCCGGTGAGGTCGCGATCTATCGAGCCCGCCTGGAACAGCAGCTGGGTGACTTCCGCGGTTCGCTGGTCGAAATGGAACAGACCAACACGCGTCTGCGCGAACAGCTGCGTCGTCTGGAAATCGAGACCGAAGCGCAGATCATCGCTCGCTACCAGCGCGAAGCCGAGGTCGGTGAATCGACCTTCGATCCGTTGGAGCTCGACCGCTTCTCCACCTTGCAGCAGCTGTCGCGAGCGCTGAGCGAGTCCGCGGCCGACCTGGTCAACCTGCAGATGACGCTGGAAGACCAGACCCGTCTGCATGAAACACTGCTGCTGCAGCAGTCACGCGTCAGCTCCGACCTGCAGGAAGGCCTCATGCGCACGCGCATGGTGCCGTTCGATTCGCTGGTGCCGCGACTGCGCCGCATCATGCGCCAGACCTCCGGCGAGCTTGGCAAGAAGGCGCAGCTCAAGGTCGACGGCGCCCAGGGCGAAATGGATCGCAACGTGCTGGACCGCATGACCGCGCCGCTGGAGCACATGCTTCGCAACGCGCTGGCGCACGGCATGGAGACCCCGCAGGAGCGCAAGAAGGTCGGCAAGTCGGAAGAGGGCACGGTGCGCATCGCACTGAGTCGAGAAGCTTCCGAAGTCGTGCTGCGCGTTTCCGACGATGGTCGCGGCATGGATCGCGACGCCATCCGCAAGAAGGCCATCGAGCGTGGCCTGCTGAAGGAAGACGCCCAGCTGTCCGATCGAGACCTCTACGGTTTCGTTCTGGAGACGGGCTTCTCCACCGCGCAGACGGTCAGCAAGATCGCCGGCCGTGGCGTCGGCATGGATGTCGTCAACAGCGAAATCAAGCAGCTTGGCGGTTCGCTCTACATCGAGTCCGAGCGCGGGAAGGGCACCGAGTTTGTGGTCCGCCTGCCGCTGACGCTGGCGGTAACCCAGGCGGTGTTCGTGCAGCTGAGCGAAACCTCCTTCGCCATGCCGATCTCCTCGGTGCAGGGCGTCTCGCGTATCGCCCGCGACGAGCTGGAACAGCAGCTCGCCAGTGACAACCCGGTGTTTGAATACGTCGGCGAGGAATACCAGATCTACGACCTCGGCCTGCTGCTCGGCCAGGCGCATGTGCGTGCCGAGGACAGCCTGCAGGTGCCGCTGCTGCTGGCGCGTTCCGGCGACCTCCGTGCCGCCATCTGTGTCGATCAGGTCATCGGCAGCCGTGAAATCGTGGTCAAGCCGACCGGCCCGCAGATCAGCTCCATTCCGGGCGTCTTCGGCGCCACCGTCATGGGTGATGGCCGCGTGGTCGTGATCCTCGACGTTGTGCCGCTGGTGCGCCATGCCGCAGCCCTCAAGCAGAGCGGCGATGCGCCGGCGCCGGCGCCGGTGATCGAGCAGCGCCGCGTCCCGGTGGTCATGGTGGTCGACGACTCGATCACCATGCGCAAGGTCACCGGCCGTATCCTCGAGCGCCACAACTACGAGGTGATGACGGCGAAGGACGGTATCGACGCCATCGAGAAACTGCAGGAGCGCATCCCCGACGTCATGCTGCTCGACATCGAGATGCCGCGCATGGACGGCTACGAGCTGGCCACGCACATGCGCAACGATCCGCGCCTGCGCAACGTGCCGATCATCATGATCACCTCGCGTACTGGCGAGAAGCATCGCCAGCGAGCCTTCGAGATCGGCGTCGACCGCTATCTCGGCAAGCCGTACCAGGAGCCCGAGCTGATGCGTAACGTGAAGGAAATCCTCGAGGTTGGTCGTGGCGGCGGTGATTGACGCCGACCAGCGGGCGCAGGTCGCGCTGGTCAGCCGCCAGGATGCGGCGCGGGCGCAGCTGCGCAGCGCGCTGGGCGACTTCGGCGCCGACGTCGTGGCCGAGCAGGACGCCGGCAGCCTGGATGTCGATGCCCTGCGCGGCAGCGGCGCCACGGTTGTCATCGTCAGCCTGGATAGCGATAACGACGCCGAATTCGATGCCCTGCAGCCGCTGCTGGAAGATCCCGATGTGTCAGTCGTCTTCGACGAGGCATCCGTCTCCAGCCAGCTGAGTGGCTGGGACCTGGCGCGCTGGGCTCGCCACCTCGCCGCCAAGGTGCTGGGTCACCAGGACGCTGACCCACCACGCCCGGAAGGAGCGGAGGCCCTGGGCGGCAGCGAGAACCTGATGCCGGTGCCCGGCGCACCTCCCACTCCCGAGCAGCTGGCCGGAGAGCCGCTGATCGAGGAGTTCACCATCGAGGCCGACGAGCTGGCCGACGCTGTACCCACCGACTACATGCCGATGGAAGAGCCGTCGAATGTCAGTCTGGATGGCGACGAAGACCATCTTGATCTGGACCTCGGCGATGTCGAATCGGCGATGTCGGCGTCGGAAGCCCGCGCCGAGGTTTCGCCCACGGCGGTGCCTGACGCCACGCCGGAAGACCCCGAGTTCGAGCTGCCGGAAGCGGACTTTTCCGCACTCGAGATCGAAGTGAGTGAAGTCGAGGTCGAGGTTGCCGGTATTGCCAATGACAGCGATGTCGGTGACGTGACCACCACGCTGGCGGATATCGATTTCGACAATGACGAGCCGGTCAACTTTGGCAGCTTTGATGCCGAAGGCGGCAGTGACCTCGATCTGGATGCGGACGAGGATGTGGCTCGACTGGCCGCCCAGCTGGACGAGCAGAGCGACGCCGGTGACGACGGCTTGTCGGTGGAAGACCTGACATTCGTCGATGATCGTCCGGCGGCTGATGATGGAATATCCGAGGCGGTTGAGACCGTCGAGGCCGTCGAGGCCGTCGCATCATTCGAGCTTGCCGACGACGATTCAGGCTTCGACGCGCCGGCCATGGAAGAAACCGCCGCGAAGGACGATGGAGAGGCCGCCACCCGCAGCTTCGATTTCGGCTCCCTGTCGCTGGAGCCGATGGAAGGTGATGCAGAAGAGGGTGCTGCCGGCGCGGAAGCCGCGGTTTCCCCGTTCGCATCGCCAGCGCCTGTCGAGGTACCCAGGCCCAAGCCTGAACCAGCTGCGGCGTCGGTCGAAGAGCGTCCCTCCACGGGTCGCGCCGTCTTCAGTCTGGAGCCGATGGAAGACGAGGCGTCTGGCGAGGAAGCCCCAGAGCCCGTTGTGGCTCCGGTGGCTGCCGCGCCGACTCCTTCTGCTGTTGCGCCTGCGCCCAGCGCGGATGGCATCACCCGGGTCATCGTGCTCGGTGCTTCGATTGGCGGCCCGGATGCATTGCGCACCTTCCTTGGCGGCATCCCCAAGGGCTTTCCGGCATTGTTCGTGCTGGCGCAGCACCTCGAAAGCGGCTTCTTCGGTCGCCTGGCCGAGCAGTTGCAGAAAGCCAGCGCCTTGCCGGTGCGGGTCATCGACCCCACGCAGAAGGCCGCGAATGGCCAGGTTCTGGTGGTATCCGCCGAGCAGCGCGTTCGCGTGGCGAAGGACGGCAGCATCTCGCTGGAGCCACACGACGAAGCACCCAAGTACCAGCCAAGCATCGACAACGTCCTGCGTGACGTGGCGGACATCTTCGGTGGTTCGGCCACGGCCATCATCTTCAGCGGTATGGCTGGCGACGCTATCGAGGGAAGCGTCTATCTGACCTCGAAAGGTGGCGAAGTCTGGGCGCAGGACAGCGAGTCCTGCGTGGTGAGTTCGATGGTCGACGGCGCCCGCGCCCGCGGCGTGGTCGAGTTCACCGGCAGCCCGCGCGAGCTGGCCTCGCGCTGCGTGGAAAAATACGGCGCCTGAGCGCCACGGCAATCGGAATCGGAAGACGGCAATGGCAGAGACGCAAAGCGATATTCGAGGCGTGATGATTTCCGTCACCGGCGGGCGCCTTCTGCTGCCCAACGCGACCGTCGCCGAGGTGATCACCTACGCCGAGCCGGAACCGGTCAACAACGCGCCGTCCTGGCTGCTGGGTCGCGTGCGCTGGCACGGCTGGCGCCTGCCGCTGGTCAGCTTCTCGCGCATGGTTGGCTATGCCGAGAAGGAGGGCGAGCTGGGTGCCAAGGTGGCCGTACTGAAGTCGCTGGGCAACAATCCGCGAGTTCCGTATTTCGCGCTGCTGACCCAGGGTTTCCCGCGCCTGACCACGGTGAATGCCGAGGATCTGGTCGCGCGCGAGACCGAGGAGGGCGCCGAATCGCACCCGGCGATCCAGAGCGAAGTCAGCCTGCGTGAGGATGACGCGGTGATCCCCGATCTCGAGGGCATCGAGGCGGCTATCGGCGAGGCGCTGCTGCGCGAGAACGAGGCGGCCTGAGCCAGTAGTCCGGCTTGTAGAAGTCCGATCAGCCGCGCAGGTCGCCGTAAAGCGCCTGCAGGGCGGCGATCACCGCCGGTCCGGCCGTTTCGGTGCGGAGTACGCGCGGTCCCAGTCGAAGTCCCCGGAACCCGGCCGCCTGTAGCGTGGCGATGTCGGTGTCGTCAAAACCGCCTTCCGGGCCGATGACCAGTCGCAGCGATGCGTCACGGTCAAGCGACAGGCTGGCCAGCCCGTCTTCCGCCATCGGATCCAGATACCATCCGGGCACGTCGTTCGCTTCCCCGCACCAGTCGCCAAGGCGGCTGATTGGACCCAGTACCGGCAATGTTGCGCGGCCGGATTGCTCGCAGGCCGAGGAAATCACGCCCTGCCAGTGTCGCTGGCGTTTCTCGGCGCGTTCACTGCTCAGCTTCACCTCACTGCGCTGGGTGACCAGCGGCGTGATGGCCATAGCGCCCAGCTCCGTGGCCTTCTGCAGCACCCAGTCCATCTTTTCGCCGCGTGCCAATGCCTGCCCGAGATGGATGCGTAGCGGTGATTCGCTGTGCACCGGGCTGGCATCGAGGATTTCCACCTCCGCTCCGGATTTCGAGCCGCTAAGGATTCGCGCCGAGTATTCGTGGCCGTCGCCGTTGAACAGGCTGATGCTGTCACCCATGGAAAGCCGAAGGACGCGCAGCAGGTGGTTGGTGGTGTCCGCCGGCAGCACGACATGGCAGCCGATCGTGAGCGGGGAATCAATATGGCAGCGTATCTGGCGCATCGTTGTCAGTTGGCCGTTGCGGTTTCAATAGCGCTGGCGGTGACGGCGGCAAGCCGTTCCAGGTCACGTTCATCCACGCAGTAGGGTGGCATCCAGTAGAGGATGTCGCCCAGTGGCCGCAGCAGCACGCCGCGCTCCAGCGCATGACGGTAGGCTCTGAGCCCAACCTTGCGCGACGGGTCGAAGCCGCGCCGCGTTTCGCGCGAATGCACCAGTTCGAAGGCGAGGATCATGCCGGTCTGGCGCAGCTCGCCGACACAGGGATGCTCGGCAATCGGTGTCGCCAGCCTGGCCATGAGCTGTGCCGTCGTCCGGTTGCGCGCGATGACATCCTCGTCCTCGAAGATCGCCAGCGTTTCCAGGGCGGCCGCACAGCCCAGCGGGTTGCCGCCGTAGCTGTGCGAGTGCAGGAAGGCGCGTTCGCGGCTGTCGTCGAGGAAGGCCTCGTACACGTTATTCGTGGTCAGCACCGCAGCCAGCGGCAGGAAACCGCCGGTCAGGCCTTTCGACAGGCAGATGAAGTCCGGGGAAATGCCGGCCTGCTCGCAGGCGAACAGACTGCCGGTGCGACCGAAGCCGACCGCGATCTCGTCGGCGATCAGGTGTACGCCGTACTGGTCGCAGAGCTGCCGCGCGCGTCGCAGGTAGTCGGGATGGTGCATGCGCATGCCGCCGGCGCACTGCACCAGGGGTTCCAGGATCAACGCGCTGATCTCCTCGCCGTGGCGTTCGAAGATCGCCGCCAGCTCATCGGCGCGACGTCGTGCCACGTGCTGCGCCGACTCGCCGGGCTCGGCGTGCCAGGCATCTGGCGACGGCGCGAAGATCGGTTCCAGCAGCAGCGGCGCGTAGGTGCGGCGATACAACGGGATGTCGGCCATCGACAGCGCGCCCAGTGTTTCGCCGTGGTAGCCGTTGGTCAGCGCCACGAAGCGCGTGCGCTTCTGGTTGCCACGATTGCGATGGCTGTGGAAGCTCATCTTGAGCGCGATCTCCACCGCCGCCGAACCGTTCTCGGCGTAGAACACACGTTCAAGCCCTTTCGGTGTGAGCTCGACCAGCTTCTCAGCGAGGCGAATCGCCGGTTCATGGCTGAATCCGGCGAAGATCACATGCTCCAGTTCGTGCGCCTGCCGCGCGACGGCATCGGCGATGCGCGGATTGGCGTGACCGAACAGATTGGTCCACCAGCTGGACACGGCATCCAGATAGCGTCCACCGTCGTGGTCGATCAGCCAGGCCCGTTCGCCGCGTGCGATGGGAACCAGCGGCAGCGTGTCCGGGTGCTCGCGCATCTGCGTGCAGGGATGCCACAGCACGGCGAGGTCGCGTTGTCGCCAGTGTTCGGAGTCGTGTCGGGCGTCGGTCATGGGATGCAGGCGGCCTGATACTATCTGCGGGCGTTCCGTTCAGTCGGAATCAGACCGTATTGTCGAATCGAGACCCCGCATGATCCAGCGCTTGTCCCGCTCTGTCCAACATCGACTGCCTGTCCGAGGCTTCACGCTGCTGGAAGTGGTGGTCGTGGTGGCCATCCTTGCCATCCTTGCCGCCGTGGTCGTCCCGCAGTTCCTCGACCGTCCCGGCGAGGCGCGCCAGGTGCGGGCGAAGCAGGACATCGCCGCGGTGGTGACGGCGCTGAATCTCTATCGCCTCGACAACTACCGCTATCCCAGCACCGACCAGGGCCTGGAGGCACTGGTCAACAAGCCGGCCGGTTCGCCGCCGGCGGACAACTGGCGTTCCGGTGGCTACCTGCAGCGCTTGCCGGTCGACCCCTGGGGCCAGCCCTATCGTTACCTGAATCCCGGTCGCCACGGTGACGTGGATGTCTACAGCCTGGGTGCGGACGCTCGCGCGGGCGGTGAGGGCGAAGACGCCGACGTCGGCAACTGGGACGGCTGAGCAGTCGCACGAGCGGCAAGACCGATGAAGCAGCGCGGCCTGAGTCTGCTCGAAGTTCTGGTGGTCATCGCCATCGTCGCGGTGATGATCGCAGCGCTTACGCTGAGCTTTGGCGGTAGTGCATCGCGGCGGCTGGAAAACGCCGCGCGCCGCGCACAGGCGCTGGTCGAACTGGCTTGCGACCGCGCCAGCCTGAGTGGCGGTGACATGGGCATCCGCGTCACCCGGGACCGGTTGGACTTTGGCTTCATGGACGCCGCCGGCTGGCATGCCATCGCCGGGCAGGACAGCGGCGATCCGCTGCGACCGCGCGCGCTCGGCGATGGTGTCACGCTGCGCCTGCAGCGTGATGGTCGCGATCTGCGCCTGGGAGATGCCACCGTCGGGCCGCAGCTGGCCTGTCTCGGCTCCGGCGAGCTCACGCCGTTCGCGCTGGAGTTGCGTGCCGACGACACCGACGAGGCCTGGCGACTGCGTGGCGATGCCATGCGGCGCTTCACGCTGGAGCGTATCGATGCGGCCCGTTGAGCGGCGTCGGCGTGGTTTCACGCTGCTGGAAGTGCTGGTGGCGCTGTTGATCCTCGCCGTGGTGATGGCGGCGCTGATCCGTGGCGTTGGCCTGGAAGCGCGAGCGCTGACGGCACAGCGCGACGGCACGCTGGGCCTGTGGGTGGCCTCCAACCGGATCGCCGAAATCCGCCTGCTGCCGGGTGCGGCGCCCGTTGGCCGCAGCAACGGGCGCGCGCGCATGGGTGGGCGCGACTGGACCTGGCGTGCCGAGGTCAGCGGTACCGAGGTCGCCGGCATCCAGCGTATCCGCGTCAGCGTGTTCGAGGACGACAGCGCCGTGGATCCGGTGGCGACGCTGGAAGGCTTTGACGATGGCGGGCTGCGTTGATGTGTTCAAGACGCCAGCGCGGTTTCACGCTACTCGAACTGCTGGTTGCGGTCGCGCTGTTCGCCGTGGTCGCGGTGCTGGCTTACGGCGGCCTCGACCAGATCGCGCGCCAGGGCGGTGACCTCGAAGCCGAGTCCGCACGTCTGGCCGACGTGCAGCGTGCCGTGGACCGTCTGGTCAGCGATCTGCGGGCCACCGCACCGCGTCCCGTGCGCGATGGCAACGCAGGACGCTTGCCGGCGCTATCCGGCGACCCGTTGAGCATCGAGTTCACCCGCGCGGGCTACGGCAATCGCCTCGCGGAGCCGCGCGCGGAGCTGGAGCGTGTCGGCTACCGGTTGGAGCAGGGCCACCTGCGACGCCTGCACTACGCGGCGCTGGATCGCCCGTCGCCGCTGCCCGAGCGCGATGACGACCTGCTGGATGGCGTGCAAGAACTGCGTTTCAGCTACCGCAGCGTCGACGGTCGCGAGCTTCCGGCCTGGCCGGCAACGCGACAGGGCGATGCCAGCCTGCCCGGCGCGGTACGCGTCCTGCTACGGCTCAAGGACTATGGTGATATCGAACGCCTGGTTGAGCTGCCGCAGGGAGATGCGTCGCCATGATGCGTCACTCTTCCCGGCCGCAACGGCAGCGCGGCGTCGCCCTGCTGGCCGCCGTGCTGGTGGTTGCCATCGGCCTGTTGCTGCTCACCGCGCTGTTGCAGCGCGGCGAAGTGCAGCGCGCGCGTAGCGGCTACCTGCAGCGCCATGAACAGGCCTGGCAGCTGGCGCGCGGCATGGAAGCCTGGGCCGGTCGAATCCTGCGCGAGGCAAGGCAGCGCGGCGCCGGCATCGACAGCCTGGATGATCCCTGGCTGCAACCGATGGCGCCGATTCCGCTGCCGGCCGGGCAGATCAGTGGCCGGCTGATCGACCGTGGCGGCTGCTTCAACGTCAATGCGCTGTGGCGCGACGGAACCGACAACCCGTTGGCTGCCGCGCGGCTGGAGCGACTGCTGAAGGCCGTCGGATTGCCGGAAACCCTGCTGCCGACCATCCAGGACTGGATCGACCCCGACTTCAGCCCACGCGGCGGTGGTGCGGAGGACGCCTTGTATCGCGGCCGGCCGCCCGGCTATCTCGCTGCCAACGCACCGATGCTCGACCTCAGCGAGCTGCGGCTGCTGAACGGCGTCGATGAAGCCGCCTACGATCAGCTGCGTGGTCTGCTCTGCGCGTTGCCTGACGACACCAGCATCAACCTCAATACCGCGCCGCCGGCACTGTGGATGGCGCTGGACGAGCGCATCACCGAGCCGGTGGCGCGTCAGCTCGCACTGGATGGCCACGCTCGCTATGGTGGCATTGATGCCGTGCGCGCGGCGCTTGTGCGGCAAGGTATTGAAGGCGTGAATCTGGATGGCTGCGGCGTCGGTACGCGCTATTTCCGCGCCGCCATCCTGGTGGAAGCCGATGGCACGCCGTACCGCTTCGGCGCGCTCCTGCGCCGGGACGAGAACGGCGTCGCGGTTCTGCTTCGCTGGCAGGGCGACTGAGCCGGCCAGCTGATCCCGGCGGGTTGCTACAATCGATGCAATGTCACGCCGCTTCCTGATCCACCTCACCCCTGACCTCCATGCCGCCGACGGCATCGCTGCGTGTTGGCGTCGGCTGGACGCCGATGGCGTCACGCAATCGGGGCTGCCGGCGGGTGTGGGCAACACGGACGATGTCAGCGTGCTGGTGGGTGGCGAATGGGCGCTGCTGCTCAAGGCGCCGTCGCTGCCCGGTTCGCGCAGCCAGCGCGAGCAGGCCGTCGCGTTCGCGGTGGAGGACCAGTTGGCGGCGCCGGTGGAATCACTGCAGATCGCGCTGGGCGAGGATCGCGGCGGTCGCGCCGAGCGCCTGGCCGTCATCGATCGCGCCCTGTTGCAGCGTCTGCTGCGACGGCTCGCCGACGCCGGCATCGAACCGGATCGGCTGTTGCCGGACTCGGCGCTGCTGGACAGCGCGGCCGGTGCGGCCTGCCTGCTGTTCGATGGTGATCGCGCCCTGCTGCGTACCGCCGATGGCAGCGCGCTCGTTGGTGATCTGTCCGAACTGGCGCACTGGCTGCCGCTGTTGGTTTCGCGCTCGGCCCTGTCTGGCGGCCTCGACGCCTACGGCGGGAATGGCGCCTGGCCGGGCGGACTGGATCAGCCGCAAGGCCTGCGTCTGCAAGCGGTCGATGATGTCCTCGCGTGGCTAGGTTCACGTCTGGAAGTAGCATCGGCACCAAACCTGCTGCAGGGCGAGTTCCGTCCGCGCCATCGTCGCGAAGGCCAGATGAAGGTCTGGCGCTGGGCGGCCGTGCTGCTGCTGGCGGCTGGCATCAGCGGAATGTTGCATGCGCTGCTCGACTACCGCGCGCTGTCGCAGCGCGTCGATGAGCAACAGGCGGCAATGGAAACCGAATACCGCCGGCTGGTGCCGGACGCTACGCGCGTGTTTGATCCGGTCAACCAGCTGCGTTCGCGGCTGAGCGGTTCGTCAGGCAGCACCAGCGATGGCCTCGACCTGATTGCCCGCGTGGCGCCAACGTTCGCCGCTGCCAACGTGCTGCCGCTGTTTGCCATGGACTATCGCGACGGCACGCTGGAAGTGACGCTACGCGCCGGCAGCGTCAGCGCGCTGGACGACATCCGCCAGCGCATCGGGGCGCTGCCAGGACTCAGTGCCGAGCTGACCTCGGTGACGCCGGGGCAGGGCGCGACCGAAGGCCGTCTGCGCATCGTCCGTCGAGCGGGAGCCGCCTCGTGATGGCGCGCTGGAACGACTGGTGGCAAGCGCGCGCCGAACGTGAGCGCTGGATACTGCGGATCGGCGCGCTGCTGGCATTGCTGATCCTCGGCTACGGCCTGCTCTGGCTGCCGCTGTCGCGCGCCCGCGATGGTCTGCGCCAGCAGGTGCAGCAGGGTGAACGCGACCTCAACTGGATGCGACAGGTGCCGGCATCGGCGCTGACCGCTCCGTCAGCCACGTTCGTCGCGCCGAGTGGTGAATCGCTGCTTTCCCGCCTCGATCGCGGTGCCCGCGCCGCTGGTTTGGGCAACGCGCTGCTGGCGGTGGAGCCAGTGACCGACGGCGAAGTGCGCATGCGCTTCCAGCAGGTGGACTTCGACGCCGCCATGCGTTGGCTTGAGACGCAGTCCGCGGCCGGCATCCGCGTGCGCGAACTGTCCGTGCAGCGCGCGGAAAGCGAGGGTCGTAGCGACCTGCGCGTTGCGCTGGGCGAAGGGGCGTCGAACTGATGCCGCGCGATCAAAACCATGCGCGGATGCAACACGGCCTCGGCCGTCTCGGACTGCTGTTCGGCATCCTTGCTTTGATTGTCCTGCTACTGGTGGCGCTGGTCTGGTTCTTTCCGGCGAGCAAGGCCATCGACTGGGCCGGTGATCGCCTGAAGCCGCTGCAGTTGCAGGATGTCAGCGGCAGCGTCTGGAACGGGCAGGGTCAGGCCTCGCTGAACGGACAGGCGCTGGGCCGTCTGCGCTGGCAGGCCAGTCCTTTGTCGATGCTCGGCGTGAACCAGCGCATGCAGCTGCAGCTGGATGGTGGAACGGTGATGGCGGATGTCGATCTGGCGCCGGGTGCGATGAACGAGATCCAGTTGTTCCCCTCGCATTTCAGGGTGCCTGCCCAACTGGCGGCACCGGCACTGGATGTTCCCGCACTGCAGCTGCACGGCGACATCGATATCGACATCGAGTCGGCCACCGTCGGCATGGCGTTGCCCAAGAACGTGAAGGGCCGCGCCGTGTGGCGTGGTGCCTCGGTCAGCGGGCCGGCACAGGCGCTGCTGGGCGATCTGGAAGCCACGTTCGAAAGCCCGCCGGCTGGCGGACTCAGTGGCAGGCTGAAAGACCTTGGCGGCCCATTGATGCTGGACGGCGAATTCCACCTCGACTATCGCGGCTATGCTGCCAGCGCGACGCTGCGCGCGCGAGACGACAACCCTTCGGTGCGCGATGCGCTGCGCTACATCGGCGAACCACAGGCCGACGGCAGCAGTCGTTTCGAGTTGCAGGGCAGCCTGCTGGGTCTGCAATGAATGATGCCGCAATGAGCAACCACCCCATGAGCGACGCGTTCGACATCGATTTGGACCAGGCACTGGACACCGCCAAGCGCGCGGCGCAGGCGGCTGCCGACATCATCCGTGATGGCTATGAAGCGCAGCAGCGCGGCGCCGATGTCGGCGTGCGCATCAAGGCCGATCAGTCGCCGGTTACCGAAGTCGACGAAGCCGCCGAACGCGCCATCCGCGAGATCATCCTGGCCGATTTTCCCGATCACGCCATCTATGGCGAGGAGCAAGGTTGTAGCGGCGAAGGCGACTGGCTGTGGCTGGTCGATCCGCTCGACGGCACCAAGAGTTTCGTGCGCGGGCAGCCGATGCTGTCCACGCAGATCGCGCTGATGCACCGCGACAGGCTGGTGCTGGGCGTGTCATCCGCACCGATCCTTGGTGAGCTGGCCTGGGCACGACGCGGCGGAGGCGCCTTCCTCGACGGCAAACCCATCCGCACCGTTGCCTGCGAGACGATGGCCGAGGCGGCGGTGTCCACCGGCAACCTCAAGTCGCTGGCGGCGGGGAAGTGCTGGAACGTACTCGGCGAGGTCGCGCGTGAGGCAAACCGCCTGCGCGGCTATGGCGACTTCTTCCACTACCACCTGCTGGCGCGTGGTGCACTGGACGTGGTGATCGAGTCTGACGTCAACATCCTCGACGTGGCCGCGCTGGCGGTGATCATCGAGGAAGCGGGTGGCGTGTTCACCGATCTCGATGGCCGCGCGCTCGATCTCGACACGCGCAGCGTGCTCGCCGCCGGCCCGACGCTCCACGCGCAGCTCAAACCACGATTCGAAGGATGGCGGGCATGAGCATCGACAAGCCACCGAAGCTGCCCATCATCCACGAGCGCGAAATGCAGGAGTTCGGCGAAGGCCGCTTCCGCATCGAGCGCATCGACCTTGAATTCAGCAATGGCGCGCGTCGACATTTTGAGCGCCACGTCGGGCGCGGCCCGGGCGCGGTGATCGTCGCCGCCTTGCACGATCCGGAGACGATTCTCCTCATCCGCGAATACGCCGCCGGCACCAACCGCTATGAACTGGGCCTGCCGCGTGGCCGCATTGATCGTGGCGAGGAACCGCTTGAAGCCGCCAACCGCGAGCTGAAGGAAGAGGCCGGTTTCGGTGGTCGCAAGCTCACGCTGCTGCGCGCGCTGACGCTGGCGCCGACCTACATGAGCCACCAGACCTGGCTGGTGCTGGCCGAGGATCTGTATCCCGAGCGCCTGCCCGGCGATGAGCCGGAGGAACTCGAGGTGATTCCGTGGCGGCTGGATCGCCTGCACGAGCTGATGCTGCGTGACGACTGCTCGGAAGGCCGCTCGCTGGCCGCGATGTACATCGTCCGCGACTACATCGCCCATCGCGAAAAATTTGATATCCAAGGACCATCTACATGACTGAGTGGCGCGACGCCATCATCGACATCGCCCATCAAGCCGGCGACGCCATCATGGCCGTGTACCGCCGCGATGATTTCGACATCGAGACCAAGGGCGACAATTCACCGTTAACGGCTGCCGACCTCGCCGCCAATCGCGTCATCGTCGATGGCCTGCGCGCGCTGACGCCGGACATCCCGATCCTTTCCGAGGAAGGCAAGGAAATCGCTTGGGACGCGCGCCGCGGCTGGACGCGTTTCTGGCTGGTCGATCCGCTGGACGGCACCCGCGAGTTCATCAAGCGCAACGGCGAGTTCACCGTAAACATCGCGCTGATCGAGAACGCCGAACCGACTCTCGGAGTTGTCCATGCGCCTGCGCTGGACTACACCATCTGGGGCCAACGCGGCGTCGGCGCCGCACTGCGCGAAGGCAACGAGGACATCGGCGTACAGACGCGTCGCCCGGCCATCGCGCCGCTGCGCGTCGCCGCCAGCCGCTCGCACCTCGACGACAAGACCGCCGCCGCCATCGCGCGCATGGGCGACACCGAGCGTCGCGGCATGGGCAGCTCGCTGAAGTTCTGCAAGATCGCCGAGGGCAGCACCGATGTTTACCTGCGCTTCGGCCCGACCAGCGAGTGGGACACGGCGGCCGGCCAGTGCGTGCTGGAAGCCGCCGGTGGCGTGGTGCTGGGCATGGACGGCCAGTCGTTCCGCTACGGTCGCAAGGAATCGCTGCTGAATCCCGAGTTCCTCGCGCTGGGCGATGCTGATCTCCCGTGGCGCGACTGGTTGGCGTGAGCGAGTCCACGGCAAATCCGAAAGACATCACGCGCCTGCTGCGCATCATGGCGCGGCTGCGCGATCCCGACGGCGGCTGTCCTTGGGACGTCGAGCAGGACTTCGACAGCATCGCGCCGTACACCATCGAGGAAGCCTACGAAGTCGCCGACGCCATCCAGCGTCGCGACCTCGCCGACCTGCGCGACGAGCTGGGCGACCTGCTGTTCCAGGTTGTGTTCCATGCACGGATGGCGGAGGAAGAGGGCCACTTTGACTTCGGCGACGTGGTGGAAGCCGTCAGCGACAAGATGGAGCGTCGTCATCCGCATGTCTTCAGCGATGCCGATGTCGCCGATGCCGAAGCGCAGACCGCAGCTTGGGAAGAACACAAGCGCCGCGAGCGCGAAGCCAAGGGCGAAGACCGTAGCGCTCTCGCCGGTATCGCCCGTGGCCTGCCGGAATGGCAGCGCGCCATCAAGCTGCAGAAGCGTGCCGCCCGCGTCGGTTTCGACTGGCCCGGACCGGGACCGGTATTCGACAAGCTGGCCGAGGAAATCGACGAGGTGCGCGTCGAGTTCGATGCCGTGGCCCAGGACGACAGCGACGCCGTGAAATCACGCCTCGAAGACGAGATTGGTGACCTGCTGTTCGTCGCTGCCAACCTCGCGCGCCACGCTAAGGTTGATCCCGGCGCTGCGCTGCGGCGAGCCAACGCCAAGTTCGAGCGCCGCTTCCGCCGCATGGAACAGCTGGCCGCAAGCGACGGCATCGACTTGAGCCAACTACCGCTGCAGGCGCAGGATGCCTACTGGGATCGCGCCAAGGCCGAGGAGCGCGAGGAGGGAACAGCATGAGCACCACCGAACACACACCGAATGCCGTCAGCGCCGAGCACGGCTTCGCCAGCTTCCGCGAGTTCTACCCGTTTTATCTCGGTGAACACCAGAACACGACCTGCCGCCGTCTGCATTTCATTGGCAGTACTGGCGTGCTGGTGTTCCTCGCGTTGGCCGTCTTCACGCTCAATCCCTGGTGGCTGCTGGCCATGCCGCTCTGCGGCTACGGCTTCGCCTGGGTCGGCCATTTCTTCTTCGAGCACAATCGCCCGGCCACCTTCAAACACCCGATCTACAGCCTGATCGGCGACTGGGTGATGTACCGCGACATCCTGATCGGCCGTATTCCGTTCTGAGCGGGAGATGATGATGCGTCGAGTGGTTGCCGGCCTGCTGGCCTTGCTGTCTCTTTCTGTTTTTGCTGCTGAGCCCAAGCAGCCCGCGAGTGGCGGCTACGCGCTGATCATCCACGGTGGCGCCGGGACGCTGCAGCAGAAGGACCTGTCGAAGGAAGCGCTGCACGCCATCCGCACCGATATAAGTCGCGCGCTGGATGCCGGTGACGCCGTGCTGCGCGACGGTGGCAGCTCACTGGACGCGATCAACGCGGCGCTGGTGATCATGGAGGACTCGCCGCAGTTCAACGCGGGGCGCGGCGCAGTGTTCAACGCCGAGGGCGTCAACGAGATGGATGCCTCGATCATGGACGGTCGCGACCAGCGTGCGGGTGCGGTGGCCGGTGTGCATCGCGTCAAGAACCCGATCAAGCTGGCGCGTGCGGTGATGGAGAAGTCCAGGCACGTGATGCTGGCCGGCGACGGCGCCGAAGTGTTCGCCAGGCAGCAGGGCATCGAGCTGGTGGATCCGAGCTACTTCCGCACCGAATCACGCTGGGAAGCGCTGCAGCGGGCCAAGGCCGCCGAGCAGCCGGGTGCGAACGTGGCGCAGGACAAGGAAAAGCATTTCGGCACGGTCGGCGCGGTGGCACTGGATCGCGACGGCCATATCGCCGCGGCGACTTCGACTGGCGGCATGACCAACAAGCGCTGGGGCCGCATCGGTGATTCGCCGATCATCGGCGCCGGCACCTGGGCCGACGACCGCTGCGGCGTCTCGGCCACCGGCTGGGGCGAATACTTCATTCGGCTGGGCATCACTCACGACATCTGCGCCCGCGTCCGCTACGCCGGACAGTCGCTACAGGCCGCCGCTGACGAAGTCATCCAGAAGCGCCTGCCGGAAGCCGGTGGCAACGGCGGCATCATCGCCATCGACCGCGACGGCCACGTCGTCGCCAGCTTCGACACTGCCAACATGGTCCGCGCCTGGATCGACAAGGATGGCAGCCGGCATATCGCGATGTTCGAAGAAGAGCTGCCGACCGAGCAACGCGGCAATTTAGGTTGGAGTGAAGAACAATCCGCCCGCGAAACGCTCGGTGTGATGACTGTGTTGGGGTTTGCAGGCTCGCCCCATCCTACTGGTTTGGTAGATGCCTCAACCCGATAGCCTCGTCCATGTCGAATGCAGCAGGTCGTGGGCAGACTTGTGCCACCACTTGATCAAGCTGTGGTGTCTCGGGCTCACAGTGCCTTTAAGCAGGGCGCAGTCGTGGATAGTGAAAGAAGCGTCGATGCCTCCGCCACGCAAGTGAAAATGTGGAGGCGGGTGATCCTTAGGGTAAACATAGATGCTCAGTCCGTTGATCCGAGCCACAAGCTCTCAAATGAAGTACAACTCGCCGCTGGGAAGTACGCCATAGCCACCACCCAACACATGCTCGAGCACCCGCAGCGCGTTTTCCACGCTGGTGGAATTTGCAATTTCTTCGCGTAGATCTTCGGGAAACCTTGTCACAGAACTTCGACGCTATTGGCTTTTTGATTCCTCGCCATCCGCCAGGTCACTACCGCATGGATCGGCAGCCAGAAGCCGATCCAGTCGCCGTTGCTCTGGATGCGGAAAGGCAGGAACTTGAGGAACATGGCGAGGCCAGCGCAGAGGGCGATGATCAGCGCGAGACGGTTGAGCCAGCGTGATGTCGGACGACCGCGCCACAGCGCGGGTAGGGCGACCAGCAGCCCCAGGCACAACGGATTGAACAGCAGGGCGTTTTCGTTCTGCCAGGCGGCGACGTGTTCGCTGAAGCCCCACAGCCACACCAGCAGCAGGCCACCAAGTCCTGCGCCCAGCCACAGCAGGCCGAGCAGGCTGCCGCTGGCGATACGCAGTGCCGCCGGACGCTGTCGTCCCAGCCCGTAGGCGAACAACGCCGCCAGCGCGAGTCCCGCGCCAATGAAGCGCCAGCGCCAGTACGGCGGTGCATAGGGCGGATCAGCCAGCCGCGCCGGCACCAGCTCCTGCTCATCGATTACCAGTGGACTGCCATCAGCGGTCGTGGCTTCGCGCAGGGCTTCCGCCAGTCGGCCCGGCACGAAGCCCTCGGTCCAGCGCGATAGCGCGGTGTCGGCGAACGGGCCCAGGCCGGCGCTCATGCCGAGATACAGCCACAGCTCCGGCTCACCAAGACGCAGCGCCTCGCTGCGATAGCTCAGGCCGCGCGAGCGCCCAAACAGCTGCGGCTTCAAGTGGCCGTCCATGGCAGCGTCCAGCGCGTCGCGCACCATGGTCGAGCAGTTGCGGGTGAAGTAGTCGTAGCGGTAGCGCGAGTTTTCCGGCCGCGCGTTCCAGGCGAGGAATTCGGCGAGCTGATGGGCCTGGGCATTGGTCAGCGCCAGCCACTGCAGGCGCACGCCGCGACCTTCGTCGGTGTAGTAGGCGAGGTCTTCACGCAGGGGGATCGCCAGCAGCCGGTATTCCATCTGCCCATGCAGGAAGCGCAGCAGGAAGCCGGGTTCGTCGAAGTCGAAATAGCCGTAGTTGTACAGCGTCGGATCGCTGCCGTCCTGGCGGTCGATCAGGATGGCGTTGTGGCCGAAGCGCGACCAGTATTCGGCGCCAGCCTGCATGGTCACCACGCCAACGCGGGGTGCAGCGAGTGCAGTGCAGGCGAGCAGCAGCCAGAGGCCGAGCGCGCAAAGGACGCGCCCGGCGAGGCTGGGACGACTATTCATGGATGCTTACGAGGAAGGCGTGTACGCGGCGTGCATCGGCGCTGGACACGCGGAAGTGGAAGCGGCCCAGCACCAGCTCCTCGCCGGTCTCCGGCAGGTGACCGATGGCCGAGATAACCAGCCCACCCACGGTGTCGTATTCGTCATCGGGGAAATCGGCGCCAAAGCGCTCGTTGAAGTCCTCGATCAGGGTCAGCGCATCGACGATGTACTGGCCATCGGTCTGCGCCGAGATCATCTGGTGTTCGTCCGGCGCATCGTCGTGCTCGTCGTCGATCTCGCCGACGATCTCCTCCAGCACGTCCTCGATGGTGATCAGCCCGGCCACGCCGCCGTATTCGTCCACCACGATGGCCATGTGGTAGCGCGACAGGCGGAACTCCTTCAGCAGCACGTCGAGGCGCTTGGATTCGGGAATCAGCACGGCGGGACGCAAGAGCTCGCGGATAGATGTGGTCGGCTGGCCCTCAGCGAAACCACGCAGCAGGTCCTTGGCCAACAGGATGCCGAGGATCTCGTCCTTGTCCTCGCCATGCACCGGGAAGCGCGAATGGCCGCTTTCCACGGCAATGGACAGCACTTCACTGATCGGCGCATCCACCGGCAGCGACACCATCTGCGAACGCGGGATCATCGCGTCGCCGACCTGCTGTTCGGCAACGGACAGGGCGCCCTGCATCATCGCCAGCGTGTCAGCGGTTATCAGCCCGTCCTGCTGGGCTTCGGTCAGGATTTCCAGCAGGTCCTCGACGGAATCGGGGTCACCGGAAAAGGCCTGGCTCAGCCGATCCAGCCAGGAGCGCTTTTCTACCGGCTTCTCAGCGGGGCGCTCGGCGGATCGATCGAATGTGGACGCGGGACTAGGAGGTTCCTCGGACATGGTTCTCGTTTGGGCTCCCGGCGGGTTGCCGGGTGGTGGCGGCAGTCTAGCAGACTGCAGTTTGCCGGATATTTCCCGGCGTCCCGCCCGCGGAGACGGACGTTCAGCCGCGCCGTGCCTGTCATCCCCGCGTAGGCGGGGATCCAGCTCTTGCGTTCTGGTATCGGAGATCAAGAGCTTTCACTGTCCCTTCGGGCCAGCGAGTTACTTTCTCTTGCTTGTCCAAGAGAAAGTAACCAAAGAGAAGGACACCCGAAGTCCGCGCGTCAGCTTCGCTGCCGTTCCCTGCGTTGCTCGGAACCCGGCGGCCGGCGCGAACTCGGCCATCCATGGCCTCAAACAAGCGCGCCTTTCCCCGCCGGCTTCCTCCGCTACTCGGCGCTCCCACGGGATTAGGGTTGGTCGGTCTTGCCAGCCCCGGGGCTGGCGCACGTTTTAGAGCCAACTTCAAAGTTGATCGGCATCTGGAACGGGATGCCTGGCTTGTGTTCGGAGGTATCGAAGGTTTTTGTGCGCATCCCTCGAATGGCGGCTTTGCCGAACCCGTAGTCTTCGGGCATTTCTTTCAACAACTTCAATGTGGTTGCTTTGCCGCTTTCGTCAATGGTGACTTCTAGAAGAACGTCACCATTGACGCAATCGCGAGCTGCCCGCATGGGATAGATTGGAGGCGAAATGATATCGATGATGAGATCTTTCTGATCGTCGGCACGAAGCGCATCAGTCGCTAGCAGAACAGATGCAAGGCAGATGATTCGGATTGCGTTCTTCACTGGATGTGCTACCGGTGTAGTTGATTCAATCGCGTACTGCGCGTCTTTCTATTCGATGCTACTGCATGTTTCGAGCAGTCTGGGCTCTGGCGCATTCATGGGTTCATCTTTTCGTGGCCCGATGATTGGTTCGAGATCGGAGATAGGGCCTGTTGGAAAACGGATGGGTTGAGAGGAGCGCTCTTGATCTGCATTCCCGTGGGAGCGCCGAGTAGCGCAGGAAGCCGGCGGGGAAAGGCGCGCTTGTTTGAGGCCATGGATGGCCGAGTTCGCGCCGGCCGCCGGGTTCCGAGCAACGCAGGGAACGGCAGCGAAGCTGACGCGCGGACTTCGGGTGCCTTTTCTTTTGGTTACTTTTCTTTCGGGCAAGCAAAGAAAAGTGACTCGGCAGCGCCGAAGGCGATGTCGAAAGCTCTTGATCCAAAAAACACGGCCCGCGAGCCACGACTCGCTACTCAATCACCGTGTAGGGATCCGCAATCCCCAGACTGTCCAGAATCTCGCATTCGAGCGTTTCCATCGCGAGGGCTTCCTTCTTGTCGATGTGATCGAAGCCGAGAAGGTGGAGGACGCCGTGGACGGTGAGGTGGGCGTAGTGGTTGCGGAGGGGTTTCTTCTGCTCGGCGGCCTCTTTGGCGACGACGCTGGGGCAGAGGACGATGTCGCCGAGTACCGGAAGCTTCACGCCTTCGGGCAGTTCGGCGGGGAAGCTGAGGACGTTGGTGGCGTAGTCCTTGCCGCGGTAATGGCGGTTGAGGGCCTGGGCTTCATGGTCGTTGGCGAGGCGTATCGCCAAATCGGCACGGCGCATTCGGCCGCGCAGGGCGGCTTCGACCCAGCGGCGGAACGAGGCCGGTGCGGGCAGGCCAGCGCGGGGCAGGCTGTAGCTGACGGACAGGTCGAGGTCGAGGCCGTATCGGGGGCTCTTGCGTCGGGTGGAAGCAGGCATACGAACGACGGAACTGCGACGCGGACGCGCGTCGGGCGGCCCATCGTGAACCCGACGCGGCGCAGGATCAAGCCGTAGGCAGTGTTCCTCAGCCGTCCCCGTCGCGGGCCTCGTAGGCACGGACGATGCGGGCCACCAGCGGGTGGCGGACGACGTCCTGCGCGGTGAAAAGCGTGAAGCTGAGGCCGTCGACGCCCTTCAGCACTTCGATGGCGTCGCGCAGGCCGGATTTCTGCCCGCGCGGCAGGTCGACCTGGGTAAGGTCGCCGGTGATCACCGCGGTGGAGCCGAAGCCGATGCGCGTGAGGAACATCTTCATCTGTTCGATGGTGGTGTTCTGCGCCTCGTCGAGGATGACGAAGGCGTCGTTCAGTGTGCGGCCGCGCATGTAGGCCAGCGGGGCGATCTCGATGACGTTGCGCTCGATCAGCTTCTGCACCTTTTCGACGCCGAGCATTTCATAGAGCGCGTCGTACAGCGGGCGCAGGTAGGGATCGACCTTCTGGCTGAGGTCACCGGGCAGGAAGCCGAGCTTTTCGCCGGCTTCGACCGCCGGGCGCACCAGCACCAGGCGCTGCACGCGAGCGGCGTTGAGCGCCTCGACCGCGCTGGCGACAGCGAGGAAGGTCTTGCCGGTGCCGGCCGGACCGATGCCGAAGTTGATGTCGTTGATGGCGATGGCATGCAGGTAGCTGACCTGGTTCGGGCCACGCCCGCGCACGGTGCCGCGCTTCACGCGGATCGCCACTTCCTGCGCCTGCTCGGCCTTTTCGGCGGCCAGCGCGCCGACGCCGGCCTCGTTGAGGTGCAGGTGGACCTTGTGCGGATCCAGCGCCTCATTCTCGGTGTCGTCGTAGAGCTGGCGGATCACTTTTTCGGCGCGCGGCAGGATGTCGGGATCGCCGCTCAGGCGGAACACGCCGCCGCGCTGCGCGACGACGATGCCGAGGCGCAGCTCGATCTGGCGCAGGTGTTCGTCCAGCGGGCCGGCGAGGTTGGTCAGCCGCTCGTTGTCGATCGGCTCCAGCTTGAAGGTGAGGTCGGTGACATTGCTCATGGGCGCGAAGGGTAGCGACTGGCGGAGTGGGCGACCAGCGGCAGTGGTCATGGCGCTGGCCTATTCGTCCGGCTTGTCTTTAATTAAACGTTGAATTAAATTATGCGACACGCTTTCATCAAGGACTTGTCTGAATGTCCGCCGCATCCTCGACACGCCGCAGTCCCGGTCGTCCGGCCGCCAATGATGGCGGTGACAGCGACGGCCAGCGCACGCGTCTGCTGGATGCCGCGTTGGCGCGATTCGTCCGCGACGGCATGAGCGCCACCACCGCACGCGGCATTGCGGAGGAGGCGGGCGTCACCCCGGCGCTGCTCCACTACTACTTCGGCGGCCGCGATGCGCTGCAGCAGGCGGTGGTCGAGGAGCGCCTGATGCCGGTGCTGCGCGGCATAGGCGCGCAGCTGTCGATGGCTGGTGATGATCCCGCGGCGCTGATCGCCGGCTTCACCAGCGCCATCGGCAAGGCGGTGGCCGAGCATCCGTGGCTACCGACGCTATGGCTACGCGAAGTGCTGCTCGACGGCGGCGCGCTGCGCGAAGTGTTTCTGCAGCGTGGCGCCGACATGCTGCCGCGCACACTGGCACAACGCTTTGCCGCGGCGCAGAAGGCCGGCCGCCTCAATCCCGATCTCGACCCCCGACTGCTGGTGATATCGCTGGTCGGGCTGACCCTGTTTCCCGCCGCTGCCGCGCCGATCTGGCGTCAGGTGTTCGCAGCCGACGATATCGACATGACGAGCCTGCAGGACCACACGTGGCGACTGCTGAACGATGGCCTGCGACTGGAGGATTCCGAATGAACGTCTTTGCCGCCGGAAGCATCCGGCTTGCGCTGGCACTGTCGACGGCCATGTTGCTTGCCGGTTGCCAGACCGAGGCGCCCACGGCTGTCGGCCTGCTGGAGCGTGACCGCATCACGCTGCCGGCAACGCAATCCGAGCCCATCGTCGAGCTGCCGGTTAAGGAGGGCGACAAGGTGCTGGCCGGCACGCTGCTGGTGCAGCTTGATGCACGGACGCAGCAGGCGCGAGTCGACGCAGCCACAGCCGAGTTGAATCTTCGCGAAGCCGCCCTGCGCGAAGCGGAAGCCGGCGCGCGCAGCGAAACCCGCCGCGAGGCCGAGGCACGTCTGTCGGGTGCGCAGGCAAGGGCGAACGCCGCCGACAAGGAACTGCATCGCGTGCAGGATCTGGTGGATCGCAAGCTGATGGCGGATTCCGCGCTGGATACGGCCAGGGCCGAGGCGCGCAGCGCGGATGCGGAGCTGCGCCAGGCACGCGCCGCGCTGGACGCGCTTCGCAACGGCACGCGCAGCGAGGAACTCGAACAGGCCCATGCCGCGGTGAATGCCGCGCAGGCAGCCGTCACGCAGGCGCAGGTGGCGCTGGACAAGCTCGGCGTGCGCGCGCCGCAGGACGGCACCATCGAGAGCCTGCCGTATCGACTGGGCGACCAGCCAAATGCCGGCGCGCCGCTGGCGATCCTGCTGACTGGTGATCGCCCTTACGCGCGCATCTTCGTGCCCGAGGCGCAGCGTGCCGGCCTCAAGCCGGGTGATCGATTGCAGGTGACGGTGCGTGGCCGCGAGCAGGCCGTTACCGGCATCCTGCGCTGGATTGCCGCCGACGCGGCCTTCACGCCGTACTACGCGCTCAGCGGCAAGGACGCGGCGCGGCTCAGTTATCCGGCTGAGGTGGCGCTGGACGATGCGGCGAAGGATCTGCCGACCGGCCTGCCGGTGGTCGTGCATTTCGAGGCAAACACGGCCGATGGTCGCTGAAGCGCATTCATCTAACGCCGTGGATTCGTCGCTGGCGATCCGCGCCCGTGGCCTGACTCGCCGCTTCGGCGAGCTGGTCGCCGTGGATCACGTCGATCTGGACGTGCCGCGCGGGCAGATCTACGGTTTCCTCGGCCCGAACGGTTCGGGCAAGTCGACCACGATACGCATGCTCTGCGGCCTGCTGCTGCCCACCGAGGGCGAGATCAACGTGCTTGGCCTCGAGATTCCCCGGCAGTCGGAGACGCTGCGCCGGCGCATCGGTTACATGACCCAGCGCTTCTCGCTGTTCGAGGATCTTTCCGTGCGCGAGAACCTGGAGTTCCTCGCCGCCGTGCAGGAAATCCCGCGCGACCGGGCGCGCCGACGCGTGCAGGAACTGCTTGAAGACTACCGGCTGGATGATCGACCAAAACAGCTGGCCGGCACCTTGAGCGGTGGCCAGAAGCAGCGCCTGGCGCTGGCTGGCGCCATCATTCACGAGCCGGAGCTGCTGTTCCTCGATGAACCGACCAGTGCGGTCGATCCCGAGTCGCGGCGCGACTTCTGGGACAAACTGTTCGACCTGGCCGACGGCGGCACCAGCCTGCTGGTCACCACGCACTACATGGATGAGGCCGAGCGCTGCCATCGCCTGGCCATCCTCGATGAAGGCCAGCTGGTGGCCGATGGCCCGCCGCATGAGCTCGCCGAAGCGCTGAACGGTCGTGCCTTGCGAGTGAATGCCGGTGTACCGCGTCGCGCGCAGCAGGCCCTGCTCGGATTCGACAGTGTGCAGAGCGTGGCCCAGGTCGGCAGCGTGCTGCGTGTGCTGTTGCAGCGAGGGCACGTGGATGGCGGCGTGCAGCGGGTTGAGCGTCGGCTCGCGGAGGTCGGTATCGATGCGAAAGTTTCTACCGTGATGCCGAATCTCGAGGACGTTTTCGTCGACGTGACCCGCGGTGAGCCGGGGCGTCGCAGTGACGACGAGGGTTCACTGCCATGAAAGCGCGTCGCTTGTTCGCCATCATCGTCAAGGAGCTGCGCCAGCTCGCCCGCGACCGCATGACCGTGGCGATGATGATGGGGATTCCGACGCTGCAGCTGCTGCTGTTCGGCTTCGCCATCAACCTCGACGTGCGTGGCCTGCAGGCCGGCATCGTGGACCAGGCGCAGACCACGCAGTCACGCGAAATCCTGCAGGCGATGCTGGCCACCGGCGTGGTGGAACCGGTTGCAGAGGCAGCAACACCGCACGAGCTGATGGACATGGTGCGGCGTGGCGAGATCAGCGTTGGCATCGTTGTGCCGCCGGACCTGACGCGGCGCCTCGCTGAAGGCCGCGAGGCGGTGCAGGTGCTGGTCGACGGCAGCGACACCAGCGTGCAGCAGGCCGCGCGACAGTTGTCGCAGATGCCACTGGGCAACCTGCATCGCCCATTGCCCTCGCCACGACGCGGCGCAGCCAGCGAATCGCCGGTGTCGTTGGTCAGTTTCTACAACCCCGAGCGACGCAGCTCGGTAAGCGTGGTGCCTGGATTGATCGGCGTGATCCTGACCATGACCATGGTGCTGTTCACCGCCGTCGCCATCGTCCGCGAACGCGAGCGCGGCAACCTCGAAATGCTGATCACGACGCCCTTGAGTCGCGGCGAGCTGATGGTGGGCAAGGTGCTGCCCTATGTCGGCATCGGCCTGGTGCAGACCACCGTCGTGCTGCTGCTGGGCCTGTGGCTGTTCGCCGTTCCGATACGTGGCAGCGTGGTCGACGTCTACCTCGCCGCGCTGCTGTTGATCGTCGCCAACCTTGGGCTCGGGCTGCTGATCTCGACCGGCGTGAAGTCGCAGATGCAGGCCATGCAGCTGGCCTTCTTCGTGTTCCTGCCGTCGATCCTGCTGTCGGGCTTCATGTTCCCCTTTGCCGGCATGCCCAAACCTGCGCAATGGCTGGCCGAGATATTGCCGCTAACCCACTTCGTCCGCCTGATCCGCGGCATCATGCTGCGCGGCGCGCAGCTGCACGAACTCTGGATCGACGCCGCCGCACTCGGCGTCTTCACGCTGGTCGTGATGTCGCTGGCGATTCTGCGTTTCCGCAAGCGGCTTGATTGATGCAGCTAACTGTCTGCAGGCGGCGTTTTGCGCGCCTTGGCGAAAAACCAACCGCCAATTGCCATGAATATGACGCCAGCGACGTGGCGGTACTCGCCAAAATGGATGGGAAAGTTGTGATAGATCGCTTCTTCCCCGCCGAACGTGAGGCGCAAGCCGAGCAAGAAGGCGAATAGTCCCAAAACGATGTAACCCACACTGCTCTCCAACTTTTCATCCAACGGAAAAATGCAGCGAGCCGACGTAGCAGGCCCTTGGCTCGATCCGTTGTGCGGGACGTCAAGTCTGGCGAAGCGTGACCAAGTTGGTCGTACTCAGGCTGCCTCGACTTCCTTGGTCACCACACGACCGCGCAGCGAGTTGGCCATGGCGGCGGTGATTTCGACGTCGACGAACTGGCCGATCAATCGCGCCGGTGCGGCGAAATTGACGAAGCGCATGTTCTCGGTGCGGCCGGTCAGCTCGTTCGGGTCTTTCTTCGACGGGCCTTCCACCAGCACCGTCTGCACGCTGCCGACCATGGCCTGCGAGATGCGCTTGGCTTCCTCGTCGATGGCGGCCTGCAGGCGCTGCAGGCGTTCCTTCTTCGTCGTGTCCGGCGTGTCGTCGTCGAGGTTGCTGGCCGGCGTGCCGGGGCGACGTGAGTAGATGAAGCTGAAACTCTGGTCGAAGCCGATGTCGTCGATCAGCTTCATGGTCTTGTCGAAGTCGGCGTCGGTCTCGCCGGGGAAGCCGACGATGAAGTCCGAGCTGATCGAAATGCCAGGACGCGCCTCGCGCAGGCGGCGGATCTTGGCCTTGTACTCCAGCGCCGTGTGGCCGCGCTTCATCGCGGTCAGCACGCGGTCGGATCCGGCTTGCACCGGCAGGTGCAGGTAGCCGGCCAGCTTGGGGACGTCGCGGTAGGCTTCGATCAGGCCGTCACCGAACTCCACCGGATGCGAGGTGGTGAAGCGGATACGACCGATTTCCGGGATCTCGGCGATGGCGCGGATCAGCAGCGCGAGGTCGGCGACATGATCCGAATCCGACATTGGCCCGCGATAGGAATTCACGTTCTGGCCGAGCAGGTTCACCTCGCGCACGCCCTTGGCGGCGAGCTGCAGCACCTCGGTGAGGACGTCGTCGAACGGGCGGCTGATTTCCTCGCCGCGGGTGTAGGGCACCACACAGAACGAGCAGTACTTGGAGCAGCCTTCCATGATCGACACGAAGGCGGTGACGCCCTCGGCGCGCGGCTCGGGCAGGCGGTCGAACTTCTCCACCTCAGGGAAGCTGATGTCCACCTGCGGGCGGCCGCTGTTGCGGCGTTCGGCGATCATTTCCGGCAGTCGATGCAGGGTCTGCGGGCCAAACACCAGATCGACGTAGGGCGCGCGCTTGATGATGGCGTCGCCTTCCTGCGAGGCCACGCAGCCGCCAACGCCGATGATGACCTTGTCGTTCTTCTTCTTCAGCGTCTTCCAGCGACCGAGCTGGCTGAACACCTTCTCCTGCGCCTTCTCGCGGATCGAGCAGGTGTTGACCAGGATCACGTCGGCCTCGGCCTCGTTGTCGGTGAGTTCAAGGCCGTTTTCGGCGGCGAGTACGTCGGCCATCTTGTCCGAGTCGTACTCGTTCATCTGGCAGCCGTGGGTTTTGATGAAAAGCTTGCCGGCCATGGGGCGACCCTGCGCTGTGTGCGTCTGAAATGAAGTAACCGCGCAGTTTATCAGCTGCTGGGGCAGTGTCGTATCCAATCGCCGCCGCTCGCGACGCAATTGTCTGACTTCGGATGTTCTTGAGCCGACTGGTGATGATTCGGCGTGCCTTGTCGATGGTTTCTGATTGGCTGGATTGATCGTGGGAGCCCGCCGCGCAAGAGGGTGTCTCTGGCCAGAAGTTGCCGTTTACATCCAAAAATTGACCGTTTATCCGCCTTCTTTGCAATAAATGTGAACTAATTCACATTTTGACCTCGGGCTTGGCTATCGTTTGCCTGTCGTCAGGATGCCTGCACTCCCTATGCAGTGCGCCCGGCGGCGCGGCGACGGCCGCCGGTTGTCGCCCTCCCCAGACGTGCTGCGTCGCGGTGGTGTGGGAAGGCTTTCCCCGAGGCTGACTCCGCCACCGCGACCAGCGCGGCTTGGCTTTCGCGCGGCATCGGCCGAAACTAGGGGCCAGATTCGCGGTCCATGGCGGTTCATGCGCCTTTTCCTGCTGCTAACGCTGATTTCCGCTGCCGGCATATCCCAGGCCGGCACGCTGTACCGTTGCAAGGGCAATGGCGGCGAGACGGTCTATTCCACCGAGCGCGGTGGATACAGCGACTGCAGGAAGATCGAGAGTTTCGACGCGCCAAAATCGCCGACTCGGGTGTCGTCCAGCTCTGTCGGCAACAGCGCACCCCGCGTCGAGTTTCGTACTGCGCCAGCCGGCAGCCAGGCCGTGGCGCCACCCAAGTCCAGCGGCGCGCGCGTCACCCGTGGGGCGGTCTATCGCTACGAGAAGGATGGTGTCACCCACTACACGAACAAGGCCCCGGGCAGTGCGGCCAAGGCCAAGCTGCTCTTCAGCTACATCGAAACCTGTTACGCCTGTGGCGCGGCACCGGGCATCGACTGGAACAAGGTGCCACTGAATACCGCCGCCTTCGTCACCGAGGTCACGGCGTCCGCGCAGATGGCGGGCGTCGATCCGGCCCTGGTGCGCGCGATCATGCACGCTGAAAGCGCATTCAGGCCCAACGCCGTCTCGCATGTGGGCGCACAGGGGCTGATGCAGCTGATGCCGGACACGGCAACCCGTTTCGGCGTCAAGGATGCGTTTGTTCCGTCGGAGAACATCGCCGGTGGCAGTCAGTACCTGGCCTGGCTGATGAACCGCTACGACAACGACATCACCCACGTTGCCGCGGCCTATAACGCCGGCGAAGGCGCGGTGGATCGCCACGGTGGCGTGCCGCCATTTGACGAGACGCAGCGTTTCGTCGAACGCGTCGGCATCCTCTACGACCGCTATCGTGATGCGCTGCACGGGACGGCGACGACCGCGTCGGGCGTCGCCAGCAGCAGCGGGTCTGCCGGAGCCAGCCAGTAGTCCGTTCGTGATTGCGCCGGGCGACGTGGTCTATCGCGATGACGTGATGGTTTCGAGTTGTGCTTCTGCCCGACGGGTGAACACATTGTCCGCACTGAAATGCTTCCGGATCGTTGCGACGTCCGCGTGTGCCTGTTTGCGGTCGCTGTCCTGATGTCCCAACTGTCGCCTGCAGAAGGCCAGCGTGAGTCGCGCTTCGGCCAGACGCCATTCGGAAGCATCTTCGCGCGCCGCACTGGTGTCCAGTCCGCGTTGTGCCATCGCCAGCGCCTCCGGTGAGGGATTGGCCTGACAATCGAGATCAGCCACATGCGTCAGTACCGGTCCCAGAATCGGATGGTTCGCGGCTTCGGCAATCGATAACGCTTCGTCCAGCAACTTGCGCGCCGTCACGGCATCGCCCTGCGCCAGCTTGACCATTGCCAGGCTGTTGAGCGGGTATGCGAGGTCATCGAAACCTTCCGTGCGGAACTTGCGATCACTGGCGATGGCGTCGTTGAGCATCGACTCGGCGCTGCTGAGGTCGTCGGTTTCCAGTGCCAAACGGCCGAGGTTGTTCTTCAGCGTGCCGACTTCCGGACTCAAGGGGTCGTAGAGGCGTTCGGCAATGGTCAAGGAGTGCTGCCATTCGCGGCGTGCGGTTTCCATGTCGCCGGCGAAGTAGGCGTTGCTGGCTCTGGAGACAATGGTGGCGAGGCTGTCAGGATGGCTTTCGCCGAACACCGTTGCCAGTTGGTTCAATGCATCGCCGAAATACGCATCCGCTTGTTCGTGATTTCCGGCGAATTGGCTCAAAATGGCGAAACCATTCAAAGCGCTTCCTCTCGTCAGGGCTGCGTCTTCCCGACTCAGTCGGGCCGTATTGGCTATGTTGAGTGCGTGCTGGAAAGCCTTTTCGGCTTCGTCATCACGCTCCTCAAAAAGTAGCGCATTCCCCCTGATGATCTCCGCGCGCGCGCGCTGCGAGTCCGTCGGTTTCGACTGAATTTCGGACGATGTAATCGGGTCGAGCGCAGACAGAGCCGCCCCGTAGTCACCGCTCAGGAAATGCAGGTTCGCGAGCTCCAATTTGGTGTCTACCTGCTGTGCTCTTGTTTCCCAACTGGAACTACTTGAGGGAAGCACCGCTAGCGATTGAAGCAGCAATTCTTTCGCGCGCCGATAAATTCCCAAACTTGCATAGGCTTGTCCCATGGTCGCCAAGTAACGAGATTTGATCGCCGGCCGATCAAACGGCGTGTTGTCGATTCGTGCGACGGCGCGGTCCAGAACTTCCCGCACGGTGACCTGATTACCTCGCGACTTGCCTGCATCAGCAAGTTCAAACACCGAAAGCAGGAAGTTTCGGGTCTGTCGTTCCGAGGTCAGTTCCAGCTCTGCCCGGGCCTGTGCTTCTCGGGCTGTATCGCGGGCGCGTGTTGCCTGCCAGGCAAGGAAGGCAAAGCAGGCAGACAGCGCCAGCGATACTGCAATAGCTAGACTCCAAAGCCGTTGTCGGTGCCTAAGGTCTCGCTGTCGAAGCTCATCGAAGCCAACGTCGAGCAGGCCAGCCACCAGTTTGAGAAAAGCGGCCGAGAAGCCGTCGCCCTGCGCCCGCGCATCTGCCGCGAGTGGTTCCAGCAATTCCGAGTCGTTATCGGCGGGGTCGCTGAGGAGGAGCGGTAACGGGAAAGCGGCGTCCGTAGGCCTCTCTCGCGGATCGGCGGCCGGATCACCCGCTACGACAAAGGCGAGCACGGGCCGATCAGGATGGCGCAGCCTGAAGCCGCGGACTTCCTCACCGACCCAATGCGAGGCCACGGCTGCAGGTGAGCAGACCACGATCAACGCAGCGGATTGTTGGAGCGCTGCTTCGATGGCCTCGGATAGTCGGCTGGCACCAGCCAGTTCGTCTCGGTCACGGAACACCGGCTGGATGCGTCCAGGGCGCGCCTTGCCATCTGTATCATTGGTCTTTAGGCCGCGTGGTGGGCGGTAGCGCTCCAGCCGACGATGCAGTCGCCTGACGATAGCTTCATCGGTATGGCTGTAGCTGATGAAGGCGCGATAGCGTGGGAGGGCGATGCTCTCGGTCATCTTCAGCGGGCTTGCAACATCGATGCATCCCTATTCAAAACGGCCGTTGAAAATGGTGGCCGCCTCCAGGCAGGCGGATCCGATGTCGTCCAGCTCGCCATTCCACAGGCCGGCGTACTCGCCGTCGAGAAAGCAGAAGTATTCGCCATCAAAATCGTTGCCCGCGGCACTCCATAGCGTTGCCGATCCCTGCTTGATCGCGGTGCTGCCATCAAGCACCAGCGGCTCGGGCGGGAAAGGGTCCAGGTCCAGCAGGCCGTAGAGGGCGACGACGGTGACTTCGTTCGGGAACGAGAAGAGGGCCCATTGGAAACTGGGGCCGTCAAAGAGGAAGTCACCCGTCATCCAGGTGTAGCGGACTGCGGTGACGGCATCGCCACTGTTGGCGCCGATCATGGTCCGCAGTGCGGGCTCGGGCGGATCAACGAACTCCAGGTCATCACCACTGAATTGACCCGGCAGCGTGTACTGGCAGTACATATTGTAGGTGTAGGCGGTATCGCCGATTCCGTGGAACCGGAAGGCCCCCCAATCGAGTGGCAGGCTGGCGGCGGCGTTTCCGGAAAGTGCCAAGGTTCCGGGGCAGTTAACGCTACCGAAAGCCTTCTGGTCGCTCCAACCGCCGGCGTCGACGCGAGTTGAGCGCCTTGTTGCGTTAGCTGAGTCGCATGGCATCAGCAAGACAGCAATGATGCCAAAACGAAGGACACTCCGACTGCAAAGCATGGCAAACCTCACAAGTGTGGGCCAGCCGGGCCAGCATAGCGCTGTCATTTGCCCTTCGCCATGGCACGGCGATGGAGGGATAAGATGATCCGGAGCGTTCCGGTGGGCAGGTTCTTGCGGGTTTGGGGATGGATACGACGGCGCTGACATCGTTGCTGGAAGAAGCTGCCGAACGGCTGGTTGATCCGGAGCGGTTGGGTTCGGGTCGGCTGGCAGCGTTGGCGCGACGTGCCTTGTCACTGGGCCATCCACTGCTGGCCTGCGAATGGCTGTTGTCGCATCTGGATCTGTGCGAAGGCGATCCTGACCTCAGATACCTGATGGCGCTGGCCGAAGTCCGCATCGGTGGCTATCGCGAGGCGACTCGCTGGCTGTCACCGTTGCTGGACGCGCCGCTGGACACGCAACGGCGGATCGATGTGCTTTCGTTGGCCGGGCGTATCGCCAAGGATGCCTGGCAGCGCCTGCCCGAAGGCGGGCCGCGTGACCGGGCATTGGATGATGCGGTGGCGCGATACCGGCGGGCCTGGGAGGAGAGTCGCGATCCTTTCCCCGGTATCAATGCGGCAAGCCTGCTCCGGCTCTGGGGTGACGATCAGGCATCGATGGCCTTGGCTACATCTGTTCTGCAGCGAATCGATCAAGAGCCCGGTGCCATGGACGCCCACTGGCGGGAAGCCACACTGGGCGAAGCCATGCTGCTCCTGGGCCAGGTGGATGCCGCGGCGCAACACTACGGCCTGGCAAGGGAGTTGGCCGGTCCGCGCCGCGGTGACGTGGCTGCCATGCGCCGTCAGCTGTCGCTGCTGGCGCGCGAGTTGCCGGCCGCCGACGAGCTGCGCGAGATGCTTCGCCTGCCGGCGGTGCTGGCCTTCACGGGTCATATGATCGACCGAGCGTCAGCGGAGCGGCAGCGTTTCCCCTCGGCGCTGGAGCCGACCGTTGCCAGCGCCATAAAGGCTCGTCTGGACGATCTGGGCGCCGGCGTCGGTTATTGCTCGGCAGCCTGCGGTGGTGACCTGCTGTTCATCGAGGCCATGCTGGCGCACGGTGCCGAGGTCAACGTGACCCTGCCGTTCGCGCGCGAGGACTTCGTTGCCAGCAGCGTGGCGGTGGGTGGCGAGGGCTGGGTGCCGCGTTTCGAGGCGGCAATGGCGAAAGTCAGCCGCATCGACTACGCCGTGCCGGAGCGGCACCTTGGTGACGATGCGCTGTATGGCTACGCCACCACGTTGATCCAGGGCGCGGCGCGCCTGCGAGCCCGCGATTTCGACGATGCGCCGCGGCTGCTGGCGGTCATTGACGCGGAGGGCGGAGGCGGTCCGGGCGGAGCCATCGACACGGTGTCGGCCTGGAAATCGGCTGGACTGGCGGTGGACGTCGTCGACCTGACACAGCTCCGAAGCGAGGCCCGCGTGTCGGTACTTGAAACGGTTCGAGCGGTGCCCGTTCGGGAGGCCGGCGCATTGGATGCCGGGAAGGTGCTGCATCGCGAAGTACGCACCATGTTGTTTGCTGACGTGGTGGGCTACAGCCGCCTTTCCGAGGAGCACACGCCGGCGTTTCTGGTCGGATTCCTGTCCCGCGTCGCACAGCTGGTTGACGGCATGCAGCCGGCGCCGGAGCTGGTGAATACCTGGGGCGACGGCCTGTTCATGGTGTTCGCCGATGCCATGGCGGCCGCGGACTTCGCGCTGCAACTGCGTGACATGGTGACCAGCGTCGACTGGGCAGCGGAAGGATTGCCCGCGGACCTGCGTCTGCGCATCGGGCTGCACGTGGGGCCGGTCTATCCGGCCGACGATCCGCTGCTGCATCGGCGCAACGTGTTCGGCACGCAGGTGACTCGGGCCGCGCGGATCGAGCCCATTGCCGCGGCGGATTCGGTGTTCATCAGTGCCGAGGCGGCCTACGCGCTGGCGGCGAATGGTCAGGACCGGTTCTGCGCCGACTACCTGGGCACGCTGCCGCTGGCCAAGGGCTACGGCAGCCAGCCGATGTACCGGCTGCGGCGCGCCAGCGACATGTTCTGAGCGGTGCTGTCGACGTCGATCAGCCGGCGGGCAGCAGCAGGTTCGGGTCGACCTGGCTCAGCGAGTCCCGGCTGGGGCGCTGGCTCAGCGTGAGTTCGGCGTTGAACGGGACGCCGGCGCGAAGGCCGTCGAGGCGGATGGATGTGCCGGGCTTGAGTGCGGCCTCGCGATCGCGGAGGTCATTCTCGTCGGCGATGTCGGCGCCGTCCAGCTGCAGCAGCACGTCGCCGGGCTCCAGACCCGCCTGGTCAGCCGGTCCGCCACGATAGATGTTGGTGAGCGCGACGCCACGGGGCGCGCCCGGCGGCAGGCCGCCCGGCATCACCGGCGCATCGCCATATTCGGCACCCAGCCAGCCGCGGATCACTACGCCGTGTTCGACGATCTGCTCCAGCACCGATTTGGCGGTGGCCACAGGAATGGCGAAGCCGATGCCCTCGGCGTCCGGCAAAAGGCGCGACAGCACCGCCGTGTTGATCCCGACCAGCTGGCCGCGCGCGTTGATCAGCGCGCCGCCGGAATTGCCGCGGTTGATGGCGGCGTCGGTCTGGATGAAGTCCTCGTAGGTGCTGAGCTTCAGCTGCGTGCGGCCAAGGCCGGACACGATGCCCTGGGTGACCGTCTGGCCCAGGCCAAAGGGATTGCCGATGGCGAGTACCACGTCGCCGACGCCGAGCGGGATCTCCGGGTCCAGCGTGGCTGCGGGCAGCTCGCTGCCATCGATACGCAGGACCGCGAGATCGGTATCGCGATCCGAGCCGATGATGCGTGCCTTGGTCACGCGGCCGTCCTGCAGCACCACCATGATCTCCTCGGCATCGGCGATTACGTGGTAGTTGGTCAGGATGTAGCCGTCGGCCGACACGATCACGCCCGAGCCCTGGGCCTGTTCCAGGCGGCGCTGCGGCTGGCCCAGGGTGATGCCGGAAAAACGCTGCATCAGCGGATTGGGTACCAGCCGAACGGTGCGCTGGGTGACGATCTTCTGCGCATAGATGCTGACCACCGAAGGCGCCGCACGGTTGACCGCGTCCGCATAGGACACCGGGCCATAGCCGGGCGCCGCGGCTGATTCTGCTGGCACCGCGGTGGCGGTGCCTTCCGCCGTTGCCGGCAGTCCGGCACGTTGGCGCAGTCCGTCGCCCAGGCCGGGATAGAACCATCCCAGCACGAACGCCAGCGCCAGCCCGACGATCGCGGCCTTGAGCAGGAAAGTGGCGAAATGGCGATAGGGCTTCATCAGCAGCGGGGATTGTTGAAGGGGCGGAATTGTCGCACGGGGCCGTGAAACATTGTCCGGCCGGACGGGCATCCGCTAAACTAGCGCGCTTTACGGCCTCTTTCCGGGGTCGCAGGTCACGTTCCGGGCCAGCCCTCAGGGCCGGTTCAGCGGGCCTGGGATGGGGATTTGCTTGCTGCAGGACCTGTCTTTTCGCGCGCCGCGAGTGGCCGCGGAACACCGGAAGCTGGCCGGAACCGAACTCCGGAACCGGGTTTTGGCCCGGTTCCTGCCATGTTTAACCGTATTTCAACTGTATTGCGGAGAGCCGGATGGCTAACCAAGGCGTCAATTCAGGCCGCCGCCGCTTCCTGACTGCCAGCACTGCCGTGGTCGGCGGCGTCGGCACGATCTTTGCGGCCGTACCTTTCATCAAGTCCTGGGAACCCAGTGCCCGAGCCCAGGTGGCCGGTGCGCCGGTCGAGGTGGACATCAGCAAGGTCGAGCCCGGCCAGCGACTGACGGTCAAGTGGCGCGGCAAGCCGGTCTGGCTGGTGCACCGCACCGAGGAGCAGCTGGCGGCGCTGGGCAAGCACGACGGCCGTCTCAAGGACGCCGGTTCGGAAAACACCGAGCAGCAGCCCGAGTACGCGAAGAACGCCCTGCGTTCCATCAAGCCGGAGATGCTGGTGCTGGTCGGCATCTGCACGCACCTTGGCTGCGTGCCGCGCTATGTGCCGGAACTGGAGCCGCAGCCCTTCGATTCGGAATGGCCGGGTGGCTTCTTCTGCCCCTGCCACAACTCGCGTTTCGACCTGGCTGGCCGCGTGTTCGACGGCTCGCCAGCGGGTGCCAACCTGAAGGTGCCGGACTACCACTACGTCGATGACCGCAACATCGTGATCGGCGTCGCGCCGCAAGGAGCTGCGTGATGAGCAACATGATCTCGCGAGTCAGCAATGGCGTGATGGACTGGGTCAACGCGCGCGCGCCGGGAATGATGCCGGCCTACCGCAAGCACATGACCGAGTACTACGCGCCGAAGAACTTCAACCTCTGGTACTACTTCGGTTCGCTGGCGCTGCTGGTGCTGGTCAACCAGATCCTCACCGGCATCTGGCTGACCATGAACTACACGCCGACCGCCGAAGGCGCCTTCGCGTCGGTCGAATACATCATGCGCGACGTGGAGTGGGGCTGGCTGATCCGCTACATGCACTCCACCGGTGCCAGCGCCTTCTTCATCGTGGTCTACCTGCACATGTTCCGCGGCGTGATCTACGGCAGCTACCAGAAGCCGCGCGAGCTGGTGTGGGTGATCGGCATGGTCATCTACCTGGCGCTGATGGCCGAGGCCTTCATGGGCTACATCCTGCCCTGGGGCAACATGAGCTACCACGGCGCCGCGGTGATCATCAATCTGTTCGGCACGATTCCGTGGATCGGCGATGACCTGACGCAGTGGATCCGCGGCGACTTCGTCGTCGGCGAGGCCACGCTGAACCGCTTCTTCGCCCTGCACGTGATCGCCATGCCGATCGTGTTGTTGCTGCTGGTGGTCCTGCACCTCGGCGCGCTGCACGAAGTGGGTTCCAACAACCCGGATGGCGTGGACATCAAGAAGGGCCCGAAGGGCAACCGCTGGAGCGACAAGGCCCCGGCCGACGGCATCCCGTTCCACCCGTACTACACGGTGAAGGACCTGTTCGGTGCCGGCTTCTTCCTGATGATCATGGCCTTCATCATCTTCTTCGCGCCGACGCTTGGGGGCGTGTTTCTGGAGCACGACAACTTCACGCCGGCCAACCCGCTGGCGACGCCGGAGCACATCAAGCCGGTGTGGTACTTCACTCCGTTCTACGCGATGCTGCGCGCGATTCCGAGCCCGATCGGCGGCGCCATCGTGATGGGGGCGGCAACGATGATCCTGTTCCTGTTCCCATGGCTGGACAAGAGCCCGGTGCGCTCGATCCGCTACCGCGGCCTGTTGTCGAAGGTGCTGATCGGCCTGTTCGTCATTGCTTTCGTGACGCTGGCCTGGCTGGGCATGCAGGCAGGCAGCACTGTCCAGACCTGGACGGCGCGCATTCTCACCTTCTACTACTTCGCCTTCTTCATCACCATGCCGATCTGGACGCGCATCGACGCGACCAAGCCGGTTCCGGAACGGGTGACCACGCATGACTAAGCGCAGCCTGTCGACATTCCTGGCGACGACCTTCCTCGCCCTCCTGCTGCCGCTGACCGCTATGGCGAGCAGCGAAGGTGGCCTGGAGCCGTCCTACGCCGACATCGGCAACCGGGCCTCGCTGCAGCGTGGCGCGGCGCTGTACATGAACTACTGCGCGGGTTGTCATTCCCTGCAGTACCAGCGCTATTCGCGCATCGCCGAGGACCTGGGCCTCAGCGAGGAGCAGGTGACGGCCAACCTCATCTTCACCGGCGCCAAGGCTGGTGAGACGGTCAAGGTGGCCATGGATGCCGGCGACGCCGAGGCCTGGTTCGCCAAGACCCCGCCGGACCTGAGTCTGGAAGCGCGTTCGCGTGGCGAGGACTGGATCTTCAACTACCTGAAGTCCTTCTACATCGACGAGACGCGCCCGCTGGGCTGGAACAACAAGCTGTTCCCGGGCGCCAGCATGCCCAACGTGCTGTGGGAGCTGCAGGGCATCCAGCGTCCGGTCTACGGCGAAGCCGAGCACGGCGCGCAGCCGCACCTGGAGAGCCTGGAGCTGGCCAAGCCGGGTACGCTGGACCACGAGCAGTTCGACCGCGTCGCCCGCGATATCAGTGCTTTCCTGCTCTATGTGGGCGAGCCTGCGGCGATGCAGCGTGAGTCCAAGGGCGTCTGGGTTATCCTGTTCCTCGCGTTCTTCACGTTCGTGGCCTGGCTGCTCAAGAAGGAGTTCTGGCAGGACGTGCATTGACGCAACACGGCGGGTCGCCGTTTGCCAGACCGCGACCCGGCTGATCCGCTTGACGGCAGGGGAGAACAGTTCCTATGGCAACCAATCCGCGCATGCGTAATGCCCTGACCTTGTTCTCCGCACGCGACTGCGTGCTCAGCCACCGCGTCCGGCTGGTGCTGGCCGCCAAGGGCGTCAGCTACGACCTGATTCCGGTGGATCCCACGGATCCGCCGGAAGACCTGATCGACCTCAATCCCTACCACACCGTGCCGACACTGGTGGATCGTGACCTGGTCCTGTATTCGGCGTCGGTGGTGACCGAGTACATCGACGAGCGCTATCCGCATCCGCCGCTGATGCCGGTGGACCCGCTGTCGCGCGCCCGTCTGCGCCTGGCCATGCTGCGTCTGGAGCATGACTGGGTGCCACATGTGCAGGCCGTCCAGTACGGAACCCGGACGCAGGCCGACGCCGGCCGCAAGCGGCTCAAGGAGCTGCTGCTGTCGTCGCTGCCGCTGTTCAAGGCCTTCAAGTTCTTCCTGAACCCGGAAATGAGCCTGGCCGACTGCGCGCTGGCGCCGATCATCTGGCGGCTGCCGTCGCTGGGCATCAAGCTCGATCGCGACATGAAGCTGATCGAGGACTACGGCCAGCGCATCTTCAACAACCCGGGCTTCGCGCGGAGCCTGACCGCCGAGGAACGCGCCCTGCGCGAGACCGACTGATGTCCGATACACCGGTGCCGATGACCTCGAACCGCCCGTACCTGATTCGGGCGATGTACGAGTGGATCAGCGACAACGCGATGACGCCCTACCTGCTGGTCGATGCCGCGGCCGATGGTGTCCACGTGCCGCCGCAGGCGGTCAAGGACGGCCGCGTGGTGCTGAACATCGCCCAGCGGGCGGTTGCCCGGCTGGAGCTGGGAAATGACTGGATCCGCTTCCAGGCGCGCTTTTCCGGTCAGGTCTTCCCGGTGGAAGTGCCGATTTCCGCGGTGGCGGCCATCTACGCCCAGGAAAGCGGGCAGGGCATGATGCTGCCAGCCGAGGACGACGATGCCGCCGTGGCGCCCGGTGAGGACAACGACAACGGTGACGACGACAACGGCGGCAGCAAGCGCCCACCGCATCTGCGCGTCGTCAAGTAGCCGGCATCTGGCGCGGTTTCGCTGGTCGCGAAGAGCTCACCCTCGCACCTTCCAAGGCTTCAGAAATCTTCCCGTGGCTCGGGGCTTTGCAGCCACTGCAGCTCCGTGCCGAGCATCGCCAGCGCCGCGCGACGGCGGTCGCTGCCACGCTGCGAATAGTCGTACCGGTAGCGACGGCTGATCCGCAGCCGCCCGTCGGCGTTGCGCGCAAGGCCGATGCGATCGAGGCTGACGGTCTGGTCCAGCAGCTGCACGCCGCTGCGCTGGCAGGCCTGTGCCGCCAGTTGGCGCGCGCGTTCATGGGCGTCCCGCGCGCTGCTCCACAGCGCCGCACCGAGGGCAAACAGCAGCAGAATGATCAGGGTTCCGGTCATCGGCGAAGTGTCCTTCGAAGCGCCATCCCGGCACAAGCGCACCGCGGGTTTTGCCGCATCGCGGCCGGCAGCATATGATCGGGCCAGAGCGACGCCCCGGGGAGGGCGTTCATCACGCCTTGCAGGCATCAACGAAAAGGGAATGCGGAAACATGAAGCTGCTTTTTCCGAATGGGGAACATTCACAGGTTCTGTTGAGTGATGGCGTCAGCCGCGTGGGTAGCGATGCGGCCTGCCAGGTCAAACTGGCATTCGACGGTATCGAGAGCGCGCACGCGGAGTTCAACCTCGCCAATGGCGCGCTGAAGCTGCGCCCGCTGGGTTCGGGGCAGACCAGCGTCAACGGTACGCCGATCATGGCGGAGACCGTGGTGAATCCCGGTGACCGGCTGGCCTTCGGCGACGTCCAGGCGCGCGTGGTGGCCGTCGAGCGTGCCTCCTCGGCGCCGAAACCGGCCAAGGTGGATGTCGACGACACCGGCGCGACCAAGCTGCGCATGGCGCTGCCCAAGCTGATCCTGCGTGGTGTTTCCGGCGCAGCCTTCGGCAAGACCTTCCCGGTCGGCAAGGAAATGATCATCGGACGCCAGCACGACTGCGACATCCCGATTCCGGCCGAGGAAGTCTCGCGCCACCACGTTCGCATCAAGCCGGGCGCGGAAGGCCTGCTGATCGAGGATCTGGGCTCCGCCAATGGCACCTACATCAACGGCAAGCGCGTACAGCAGGGCCTTCTGAAGCCCGGTGACGAGCTTCGCCTGGACAGCATCCGCTTCATGCTGATTGCGCCGGGCATGGAAATCCCGCGCGGCAGCGACAAGCCGGCATCGACGCCGGCACCAGCAGCGGCCAGTGGTGGCAGCAAGCTACCGATGATCATCGGCGTGCTGGTTGTCCTGGCGGTGATCGCGGGAGCTGTCTGGTATTTCGCGCTGCGCTGAGCAGCGCCTGCCGACCTTGAACGGCCAGTCCCGGCTGGCCGTTCAGCCCGTCGCCACGACGCGCATGGAAAGGTCCACCGCGCGGATGTGCTTGGTGATGGCGCCGATGGAAATGTAGTCCACGCCGGTCTCCGCGATGGCGCGCAGGCCATCACGTTCGATGCCGCCCGAGGCTTCCAGCTTCGCGCGGCCGGCGTTGAGGCGCACGGCCTCGCGCAGCGCGTCCAGGTCGAACTCATCCAGCAGCACGTGCGCGACACTGGCGGCCAGCGCCTGCTGCAGTTCGTCCAGCGTTTCCACTTCGCAGATCAGCGGTGCATCGGGATGCAGCTGTCGGGCACGCTGCACCGCGGCGCCGATGCTGGCGGCCGCGGCGATGTGGTTTTCCTTCAGCATGATGGCGTCGTAGAGGCCCATGCGGTGGTTTTGCCCGCCGCCGGCGCGCACGGCGTATTTCTGCGCCTCACGCAGGCCGGGCAGGGTCTTGCGGGTGTCGAGGATTACGGCGCCGGTGCCTTCGATCTGCGCCACATGGGCGGCGGTGGTCGTGGCGGTGGCGGACAGCGTCTGCAGGAAGTTCAGTGCGCAGCGTTCAGCACTGACCAGCGAGCGGGCCCGCCCACGAAGTCGGCACAGCACCTGATCGGGCGTGACTGCCTGTCCTTCGTCGACTTCCCAGCTGATGCTGACGCCGGCATCAATCTGCCCGAAGCAGGCATCGAACCACGGACGACCGGCGATGACGGCAGCTTCACGCGAGATGACGCGTGCCTCGACCAGCGCATCGGCTGGCAGCAAGTCGGCGCTGAGGTCACCGCTGCCGATGTCCTCCGCCAGTGCGGCGTTGACACAGTCGAGGATGCTTTCGCGGGGTGGTGGTGCGAGGTCGCTGCGACCTTCGCGGCGCTCAGTCACCGCTGACCCGGGCGTCGTCGCCTTCGCCGTCGCTCGCATCGGACGCGTCATCGGCAATGGCTTCTGCCGCTGGTGCGCCACCCTGCAGCTCCTCAACCACGGCATTCAGCGCGCGGCGCAGCAGGCTGGCGGCTTCGAGCACCTTGGCCAGCCCTTTCTCGAGATCCTCGACGAGGTCGATCGGGCGACGCTCGCCGACCTTGAGGCCGGTGCGGTTGACGAACAGGCAGCGGCCGCTGATCGGGCTGATCCAGGACAGCTTGGCGCGCTCGACTTCGCCGTCCTCGCCGGTGAACTCCACCCAGGTTCCAGGACGAAGGTCGCGGATGCGTTCGAGCGTGGCCGGGTCGATGTCATCCGGCAGTGGCTGGTCCTCGAGGTCGAGGTCAGCGCCGGGGCCGAAGTCGGTGTCCTCGCTGGCCTCGTCGCCGCGCTGCAGGTATTCGGGTGGATCGATCTCGCCAAGACGCCAGGCCAGAAGCCCGTTTAGCTCGGTGAGCATGTCCTCGATTTCGCTGTCGTGATAGGCGACGGTGGTCAGGCCCTGGCGCAGTTGCGTCTCCAGCATGCCCTTGCGACTGCGCAGGCGGTGCGCGTCGTCCGGGCTGCTGCTCGCCTGGGTGCACCAGATCAGTTCGTCGGCAAAGCCCAGCGCATCGGTGTAGGCCTCCGACTGCTCGCCCTGGCGCAGCCACAGCAGCACCAGATAGTTGGCCCAGGGGCGGTTGAGCACCTGGCGGACCCAGGGCAGCGGCTTGGTTGCCTGCAGGCGTACCTGCAAGGCTTGCCGGACCTTGCGCCGCGCCAGTTGCAGGCGCTCGCGGCCCATGGCGGCCTCGACGGCGCGCTGCTCCGACAGTTCCGCGCGACGCCGCGTGGCATCGACAAAGCCGCGGAATTCGCGCAGGCCGCGCTCGAAGATGCCACTGTCGCCTTCGTACTTGCCGACGACGGTGTCCACCACGCTGCGGATGCGCGACAGCATGCGTCCGCCGGGATCGGCGTTCGCGCTCCAGCCCTGCGCGGCCTGGCCCAGCTCGTCCAGAAGCAGGCGCGCCGGATGCTGCTCGTCGCTGAGCATGCCCGGCTCGCTGAGCGCGGTCTGCAGCATGGGCAGGTGCATGCGCGCCAGCGTCGGCTGCAGCGGTTCGGGCAGGTTGTCGTCCTTTTCGACGTGCTGGAACAGCAGGCCCAGCAGGTCGATGGTGTGTTCGTCCTGGCTGCTGAGGCGCGCCTCGGCGGCACCCAGACGCTCGCTTTCGCGCAGAATCTGTTGCTTCAGCGTGCCAGCCTTTGGCGCATGGTCGGGATGGTTGGCGACCTGACGCTGCACGCGGGTCAGCGCGCCGAGCAGCGTGGCCGCGGACAGGCCTTCGCCTTGGGATTGGGTGCTCTTCGACGTGCCCTGAAGTTCGGCGCGACGCCGCGTGATCAGTTCCAGTGCACGGCCAACCAGCGCGGTGGTCTCCGCCGCCAGTTCGGCGTCATCGTGACGCTGCTCGGGTGCGGCGGAGGCCATGGATTCTTCCGGACGCGACTTGCGGCGCTCGGACAATGGCGAGCTTGCGCTCAGCGTGGGCAGCACGCCGGCGTCGGCCAGCTGGATGTTGATCTCGGAATACAGCGTGCCCAGCGTGCCCAGTACGTGCCGGTCGAAGAGCTTGTACAGCACCAGGCGGGCTTCGGTGTCGAGGTCCAGCGGCTCGCAGGCGTTGGCGAACGCCTTGCTGATGCGCGCCGGGCCCACCGGAAGATTGGCTTCGGAAAGCTGCACGTCGCCGAGCAGGAAGCCGAAACGCTGCGTCAGTGCATGCAACGCTCTTGCGTTGCTGCTTTCGGCGCGCTCGATCATGCCGCTGACCGCGACCGTCTCTTCCAGTTCTTCCTCGGGGACGAGGCTCAGCGCATCGGCGCCGGTCGGGCGGGGTGCATCGCGGGTTTCCTGCAGCCGGTCGATCAGCCGCGCGAGGGTGGCGCGCTCCAGATGGCCGCGCTGCCGGCGACATTCGCGCATGCCGTTGAAGAAGGCCTGCTGGCGCATGCCGTCGGTACAGTGCTCCGCCATCTCGAACAGGCTGTCGTCAGCCGCATCGAACAGCGCTTTCAGGGCCGGCGTCAGGCGCGCGCGCAGCAGCTCGCCAAGCGACGTCAACAGGCGTTGGACGGCTTCACGGGTCATTGGCGGTGGCGTCTGGAACTGTGGCACGCGGTGGAGTCGCTCTCACGCAGTTGTCCACCGTTGACTGTAGGCGCTTGCCCCGGCCGGATATGTGACCGGGATCGCGGGATCGGGGTCGAAAAGTGCGAGCGGCGCATTGGCGGGTCTCAACGGGCCAGGCTGTCGATGCTTCGGACGTCGAGGGCTTCCTCGGCCAGCAGCACCGGGATGCCATCGTCGATGCGGTACACCGTCTTGCCGTCCCGGGTGATCAGGCCGTCCTGGATCACGTCGCGCGTGGTCTCGCCGGCGCCGGTTGGCAGGCCATCCTTCGAGATCGCTGCGTTGATGCGCTCGCGCTGCGTGGATTGCAGGGGTAGCAGGGGCTGCTTGCTGCTCGGGCAGCAGAGGATGTCCAGCAATCGCTTGTCGAGGGCCATGAAGTGCTTTGCCGCTGAGGGCAGTTCCTTGTCAGCGCTGATTCTCTCAGGAATGCCCGCTGCTTCCAACATTCCGGCCCCGATGCACGGGCGCCGCCTGCATTTGGATGAGCCGTCCTGCGGACGCGGCAGTCGGCAGCCTTTACAATGTCGTTTTGACGGGAGCCAGCAATGAGCTCAGGCAGCAGCGGATCGCCGTCGGCGGCGACCGCCTCCAGCAAGGCCCTGGTCGGCGTGGTCATGGGGTCGCGATCCGATTGGGACACCATGCGGCATGCCGCCGAGATGCTGGAAAGCCTCGGCATCGTGCACGAGGTCGAGGTGGTGTCCGCGCATCGCACGCCGGACAAGCTGTTCCGCTATGCCGAGACGGCAGCCGCCCGTGGCCTGCGCGCGATCATCGCCGGTGCCGGCGGCGCGGCTCACCTGCCCGGCATGCTGGCGGCCAAGACTGCCGTACCGGTGCTCGGCGTGCCGGTACAGTCGAAGGCGCTCAATGGACTGGATTCGCTGCTGTCCATCGTGCAGATGCCGGCCGGCATTCCGGTGGCGACCTTCGCCATCGGCAAGGCCGGCGCCAGCAACGCGGCGCTGTTCGCCGCGGCATTGCTTGCTGTCGACCATGCGGATATTGCGGCGAAGCTGGACGGCTTCCGCACCGCGCAAACCGACAAGGTACTGGCCGACCCCGACCCGCGCATCGAGTTGAACTGAGCAACTGACATGAGCACCACGATCGGCATCCTCGGTGGCGGCCAGCTGGCCCGCATGCTCGCGCTGGCTGGTGCGCCGCTGGGTCTGCGCTATCGCGTGATGGACAGCAGCACCGACGCCTGCGCCGGGCAGTTCGTGCCCATGCAGGTGGGCGACTACCGTGATGAGGCGGCGCTGGCGGCCTTCGCCGATGCGGTCGATGTAGCCACTTTTGATTTCGAGAACGTCCCGGCGGAGAGTGCGGAATGGCTGGCGCAACGCGTTCCGGTATTCCCCAATCCGCGTGCGCTGGCGCTGACCCAGGATCGCCTCGCCGAGAAGTCGTTGTTCGTCGAGCTGGGCATACCCGTACCGCCTTTCGTGGACGTGGACAGTCGCGATGCGTTGCAGGCCGCCGTTGACCGGATTGGCGCTCCCGCGATCCTCAAGACGCGGCGTCTGGGCTACGACGGCAAAGGCCAGTTCCGCCTGCGCAGCAACGATGATGTCGATGCCGCGTGGGAGGCGCTGGGTGCGCAGGCGTCAACTGTCGGACTGATCCTCGAAGGTTTCGTGCGCTTCGAGCGCGAGCTGTCGGTGGTCGCCGTGCGTGGCCGCGACGGCGAGTTCAGGCACTGGCCGCTGACCGAGAACTGGCACGTCGATGGCGTGCTGTCGGCCAGCCTGGCCCCCGCGCATGTCGACGACGCACTGACGGCGAAGGCGGTGGCGCATGCACGCGCCATTGCCGAGTCGCTGGACTACGTCGGCGTGTTCGCGCTGGAACTGTTCTGTCGCAACGGTGAACTGCTGGCCAACGAGATGGCGCCGCGCGTGCACAACTCCGGGCACTGGAGCATCGAGGGCGCGGAAACCTCGCAGTTCGAGAACCACCTGCGCGCCGTGCTCGGCCTGCCGCTGGGCAGCACGCGCATGGTTGGCCAGGCCTGCATGCTGAACTGGATCGGTGAGCTGCCCGAGGCTGCACCGATCCTGCGCGAAGCCGGCGGCCACTGGCACGACTACGGCAAGTCATCACGGCCCGGGCGCAAGGTTGGTCATGCCACGCTGCGCGCGGACAGCACCGCTGAACTCGCGGAAAGCCTGCATTGTGTCGGCGAGGCATTGAGTCGCGAAGCGCAGGTAGCCCCTGTGATCCAGGTGCTCAAGGGCAGCAGCTGAGCGTCAACGACGAGGATTCATCAGTTGTCTGCAATGAAAGGACGGACGTTCCTACTGCGCCTGTCGCTTGAGCAGTTGCTGCAGTTCATGGGCCTTCCCGTCCAGCAGTTGGGCAAGGTAGAGGTGTAGTGCCGCGTATTCCCGGCTTGCCGCAATGGATGCAGCCAGCGCCGGATCGTCGCCAACCTTGCGGACCAGGAGGTCTTCGTCTACCGGGCCTTCTGGCGACAGTCCGCGTGCGATGCCCAGCTCGATGAAGTGGTTGCGCATCGGGAGGATGGTTCGCGTCTGTGTGCGGTCGAGCGCATTCACCAGATAGTAGTATTCGCGCAGCTTTCCCAGCACTTCGCGATCATCGAGCAGGTCGATCTTGCCTGAGCTGACCAGCGCGTCGAAGGCGCTGCGGTTGGTGTCGTAGACATAGAAGCCAACCACCAGCGGCCAAAGGCGATGTCGTTGGAATTCCGTGAGCGGCGCCTGCTCGGGAATGGCGAAGCGCTCGATGCCATTGAAAATGTCGTCGGCACTTGAATCGGAGATGGCGAATTCTGCCGCAAGCTCCGGGTGACCTGCCTCGCGGAGGATGTGCGTCGAGGCAGCGATGCGGGTGAGGGCAGAGACCCGCGTGCGCGAAAGCTCTTCGATGTCGGCGCGGATGTCATCCGCGATGTCGTCCATGTAGCGCGCTGCTGACCGTCGGTCTGCCGCCGCCTCGTTCCAGTTGGCGGCCTGGATGCCGAGAAAGACGCCGAGCACCAGCAGCACGAACTCGATGGTGATCGCGGTCCAGTTCTGCTCGCGAAGGTGTCGAACGAGACGGCGCGTGATCATCGCGTTCCCAGCTCCCTCTTGTACGGCGCAACGTTGCCTATGGGAGGGCTAGAACAATCCTCCGGTGCGTGCATCAGCAACGACAACGGCCGGGTAATCCCGGCCGTTGTGCGATTCCCGGTTGTCGCGCCGGCTTACGCCATCTGGCTGGCCACGAATTCCCAGTTGACCAGGTTCCAGAACGCCTCGACATAGTTCGGGCGGGCGTTGCGGTAGTCGATGTAGTAGGCGTGTTCCCATACGTCGCAGGTCAGCAGGGCCTTGTCGGCGCCGGTCAGCGGCGTGTTGGCGTTGGAGGTGCTGACCAGCGCCAGACTGCCGTCCGGACGCTGCACCAGCCAGGCCCAGCCGGAGCCGAAGGTGGTGATCGCGGTCTGCGTGAACTGCTCCTTGAATGCAGCGAAGCTGCCGAAGGCGGCGTTGATGGCGTCAGCGACCTTGCCTTCCGGCTCGCCACCGCCGTTCGGCGACAGGCAGTTCCAGTAGAACGTGTGGTTCCAGATCTGGGCGGCGTTGTTGAACATGCCGCCCTGCGCCTTGCCGATGATGTCCTCCAGCGACATCGATTCGAACTCGGTGCCGGCGATCTGCTTGTTCAGGTTGTTGACATAGGCCTGGTGGTGCTTGCCGTAGTGGTAGTCGATGGTTTCGCCGGAAATGTGCGGCGCCAGCGCTTCGCGGTCATACGGCAGCGGCGGAAGTTCGATAGCCATGGTGGCCTCCTTGCACGAAAAGAGTGGGGTGGTGGCCGGGCGTCGCCGGCCGATCTGCCGTAAAATGATAGCAAGCCGGCAGCGCCCCTCGCGGCGACCTGCCAACCCAGACGACCCGCCCGGCCGCAGCGCCGGCAGCTTCCAAGGAATTTTCATGACGGCAATGGACCGCATCCAGGCCGAGATCAGCGCGCATCCGGTTATCCTGTTCATGAAGGGGACACCGCAGTTCCCGATGTGCGGTTTTTCCAGCCGCGCGGCACAGGCGCTCAAGGACTGCGGCGCCAGTTTCCATTCAGTGAACGTGCTGGAGGATCCGGAAATCCGCGCCAACCTGCCGCGCTATTCCAACTGGCCCACGTTTCCGCAGCTGTTCGTCAACGGCGAACTGATCGGCGGCTGCGACATCATCGTCGAGCTGCATGACAAGGGCGATCTGGCGCGCATCGTCGGCCAGTCGCAGCACGGATAGGTCGAGCATGCATCAGACCACCGACTTCTCGCTGCCCGCCGATGCGCTGGCGGATCGCGTGGTGCTGGTCACCGGCGCACACGGCGGCCTTGGCGCGGCCGCGTCGCTGGCGGCGGCCCAGGCCGGGGCGACCGTCGTGCTGCTGGGACGTCGCGTGCCCAAGCTGAATCGCCTGTACGACCGCATCCTTGAGTCTGGCGGGGCGGAGTCGGCGATCTATCCGCTGGACATGGAAGGCGCCACGCCGGCCGACTACGAGGAAATGGCGCAGCGCATCGAATCCGAATGCGGGCGCCTCGACGGCATCCTGCATGCCGCCGCCGAGTTCCCTGGGCTGACGCCGTTGTCGTTGACCGAGCCACAGGACTGGCTGCGGGCGATCCACGTGAATCTGTCGGCGCCGCTGTTGCTGACTCAGGCCTGCCTGCCGCTGCTGAAGCAGGCGCCGGATGCGGCGATCGTGTTCGTCCAGGAGCCGCTTTCCCAGGTCGGGCGCGCCTATTGGGGTGGCTATGGCGTGGCCAAGCACGGCCTGAATGGCCTCGTCGGCGTGCTGCGCCATGAATACGAAGGTACGCCGCTGCGCATCAGCGCGCTGCAGCCCGGGCCGATGCGCACGCCGCTGCGCCAGCGCGCCTGGTCGGCCGAGGATCCCGCCCGCTGGCCGGGTCCGGAAGTCTATGCGCCGGCCTGCGTGCACCTGCTGGCCGGGCTTGCCTCGCCGGCAACCGACGACGATGGCCTGCTGGTCGTACGCCACGATCCGCCCAGTCCGCACTGATCCCGGTTTCCAGCACCATGTCCGTCGTTTCCGCCGCCATCCTGCTGTTCCTGATCCTGGATCCACTGGGCAACGTGCCGCTGTTCCTCAGCCTACTGAAGGAGCTGCCGCCGTCGCGCCGGCGGGTCGTGCTGGTGCGGGAGCTGCTGATCGCGCTGGGCGTGCTGCTGGTGTTCCTGTTCGGCGGGCAATACCTGCTGGCCCTGATGCACCTGCGTCAGGAGTCGGTTTCCATCGCCGGCGGCATCATCCTGTTCCTGATCGGCCTGAAGATGATCTTTCCGCAGAAGGAAGGGATTTTCGGCGATGTGCCCGAGGGTGAGCCGTTCATCGTCCCGATGGCGATCCCGGCGGTTGCCGGGCCCTCGGGCATGGCGGCGGTAATGCTGATGGCCAATTCCGACCCCGGGCGGCTGGCTGACTGGACCCTGGCCCTGTTCCTGGCCTGGTTCGGGACCGCGGTGATCCTTTTCTTCTCCACCTATCTCTACAAACTGCTTGGCCAGCGGGTACTTGTGGCCGTGGAGCGGTTGATGGGCATGCTGCTGGTGGCCCTGTCCGTGCAGATGTTCCTGGACGGCATCGCTGCCTATCTGGCGCCGTCCGTGGGGGCGGGCTGATCGCCCGGGAGGACGTTGGCGCAGGGTTTTGTGCTGGCTGACGGCTCCGCCCCCGATTTGTGGCTCAGTTAGTTACAAATCTGAAAGATTTTGCTGTTAAACTACCGTTAACCTGCCCGACGAAGGCTGTCGACAGGTGGGAGTTCGAAGGGGAGTTGCCAGTTCAAAGCGTCGATTCGGCATGCCGAATGGGCTTTGAACTGTGTAACCGCCGCGGCAGGAAGCCGCACTGAATGCTTTTGTGACTGATAGGAAACCAACCATGATCAAGCGATACGGAGTCCAGCTGTTCCTCGGACTGCTGCTTGCGCTGTTCGCCACGGTGCCTGCGTTCGCGCAGTCCACGTCGGCAGCGCTCGGCGGCCAGGTCACTGCCGCCGACGGTACGCCGCTGAGCGGCGCCGAGGTAGTGATCGTCCACACGCCTTCGGGCACCACCTCCCGCGCCACCACCAATGCCGACGGCCGCTATGTTTCCCGCGGTCTGCGCGTGGGTGGTCCGTACACGGTCACCGTGACCAAGGACGGCTACCAGGGCAAGGCGCAGGAAAACGTCTTCCTGACGCTGGCGGAAACCGGTCAGGTCAACACGCAGCTGGTCACCTCCGCGCCGGAACTGGAAGCCATCGTGGTCGTGGCCTCGGCCAATGACTCCGTGTTCTCGCCGGAAAACACCGGCGTCGGCACCTCGATCGGCGGTCGCGAAATGCAGATCATGCCGCAGGGCAGCCGCTCGGTTGACGACGTGGCCCGTCTGGACCCGCGCATCACCGTTATTGATCAGGCCGGTGGTTCGATCTCCGTTGCCGGTATCAACAACCGCTACAACACCATTTCGGTCGACGGCATGTCGCAGAGCGACCCGTTTGGTCTGAACGCGAATGGCATGCCGTACACCGGCAGCCCGATCTCGGTTGACACCATCGAAGCCTACGACCTGAAGGTCTCCGACTTCGACGTGGCTTCCGACACCGTCGGCGCCACCGTCAACGCGGTCACCAAGTCCGGTGGTAACGACTTCCACGGTTCGGTCTACTACGTCTACAAGGACGCCGGTAGCATGGTTGGCGATCGTGACGGCCAGGACTACAACCTGTTCGACACCGACGAGACCAAGGGCCTGACCATTGGTGGTCCGATCATCCAGGACAAGCTGTTCTTCTTCGCTTCCTATGAAGAGCAGACCATCTCCAACTTCGGCGGCGCCTCCTCCTCGGACGGCGTGGCCAATGGCTATGTCAGCCTGGATGACGTCAACGAGGCGATCGCCATTGCCAGCAGCCTCGGCATGCAGCCGGGTGTGTACGGCTCCACCGGCATCAATCTCGACAACAAGCGTTACCTGGGCAAGCTGGACTGGAACATCAACGAAGATCACCGTGCCAGCCTGACCTACCAGCAGACCGAAGAGTTCCGCCCGTCGCCGTACGACGCGTACTCCGACACGGTCGTGCTGTCGAGCCATTACTACAACATCAACAACAAGACCAAGAACCTGACGCTGCAGCTGTTCAGCGACTGGTCCGACAAGTTCTCCACCGAGTTCAAGATTGGCCAGAACAAGTTCGATCAGGTCAACGGCAACCCGATCGACCAGCCGGAAGTCGAGGTCGAGACGGCTGACGGTGGTTCGATCTTCATCGGTGAAGACAACAACCGTCACGAGAACCAGATCAACACTGATCGCGTTTTCGCCAACCTGGCGGGCACCTACTACGCGGGCAACCACACCATCAAGGGTGGTTTCGATTACCTGCGTCACAAGGTGTTCAACCTGTATGGTCGTGACCTGCATGGTTCGTACGTGTTCACGAGCCTTGAAGATTTCGCCAGCGGCAACTACGACGTCTACAACCTTCGCACGCCGGCTCCTGGCTACACCGTGGCGGATACCGCTGCCGCGCTGACCTACAGCCAGTTCAGCCCGTTCATCCAGGACACCTGGCAGGTCAATGACAACCTGTCGATTGTCTATGGTGTTCGCGTGAACATCCCGAAGGTGAACAAGGCGCCGGTGACGACCCCAGGCTTCGAAGAGGCGTTCGGTTTCCCGAACAACTACAAGCTGGGTTCGAGCAACAAGGTTGTCCTGCCGCGTCTGGCCTTCAACTACCAGTTTGACACCGAGCGCTACTCGCAGCTGCGTGGTGGCATCGGTGCGTTCCAGAGCATCCCGCCGTTCGTCTGGCTGGCCAACCCCTACCAGAACAACGGCGTGACCGCGCTGTCGTACCGTTCGTTTGATCCGTCTTCGGCGCCGTTCAGCCCGGATGCGTTCAACCAGAACGTGCCGGCCGGTGGCCGTCCGAGCTACCAGATCGATTCCATCGATCCGGACTTCAAGCTGCCGACCGTGTGGAAGATCAGCCTCGGTTACGATGCCGAGCTGCCGTGGTGGGGCCTGGTCGCAACGGCCGAGTTCCAGTCCATCCGTGCCAAGGACGCTGTGTTCTATCAGGCTCTGAACATCGGTGATCCGGTGGGTACGCTGGCTGACGGCCGCTACTACTTCTACTGCACGCTGGGCTCGCTCTCGAGCTCGAACAAGTACTGCAACCGCAACACGGACTTCGACACCCGTTCGACGGTCCTGGGCAACACCAACAAGGGCTTCTCGAACTCGGTGACGTTCTCCTTGAACAAGCCGATGTCGAATGGCTGGTACGGCAACCTCAGCTACACCTACACCGACGCCAACGAAGTGGCTTCGGACGGCAGCTCGCAGGCTTGGTCGAGCTACCAGTATGTGTCGCGCGTCAACCCGAACCAGGAAATTGCTACCACTGCCGGTCGCCTGATCCGCAACTCGATCAAGGCCTCCATTGGTTGGGAGCACGCCTTCTTCGGCGACTACATGACCAGCATCACGGCTTACTACAACGGTCATGATGGCCTGCCGTACACCTGGACCATCAATGGCGACGCCAATGGCGACGGCATCTTCCAGGATCCGGCCTACATCCCGATGGTTGACGATCCGAACGTGAGCTATGGTTCGGCCACGCCGGAGCAGATCGCTGCGTTCCACGAGTTCATCTCGAGCAACTCCTACCTGAACTCGCACCGCGGCCAGATTGCTGACCGTAATGCTGCTCACTATCCGTGGGTCAACCAGCTGGACCTCGGTTTCCAGCAGGAACTGCCGGGCTTCTTCAAGGAACACAAGACCATCCTGCGTCTGGATATCTACAACTTCCTGAACCTGCTCAGCAGCGACTGGGGCCACACCATGGGTGAGACCTTCTCGGACAACACCCGTTTCCTGGCTCGTCTGGGTGGCCTGAATGCCGATGGCACCTATGTCTACAACCTGGGCAGCGAGAGCAACCCGTCGTGGGAGAATCTCTCCATCTACGACGCCAGCACGGCATTCCCGTCGCGCGTGGTTTCCCGCTGGTCGGCCCTGCTGACCCTGCGTTACGAGTTCTGATTCACCACTCGTAAAATAGCTGTCTTGGAAACGGCCGGGGAAACCCGGCCGTTTCTTTTTTTCAGACCTGGTATTGCCTGCAAGTCCTGGTCGGGCTTGACCATCAGAATCAAACGCGGCACCGTCGCGGCAGTTGCCGCCCTATGGCGGAAAGGGGAAAACCATGATCAGCCCGGGCGTTTTTCGCGAATTCGTTCCCACCCACACGCTGCCGCCCGGTGATCGCGCGGAGCTGGCGAAGTCCAGCCACGTCATCACCTACCAGCCGGGGCAGGTGATCTTCCAGCGCGGCGAGGCGGCGACCACGGTGGTCTATCTGGTGTCTGGCGAGGTCGAGCTGGTCAGCGAGCGTGGGACGCGCCGCGTCGCCGCCGCAACCGAAGAAGCCCGCCATCCGTTGTCCGGTGGCGCAAAGTTCCTGAACACCGCCACGGCCTTGCGCCCGTCGCAGCTGCTGTTCGTCGATCGCGACAAGATGGACGTCATGCTGACCTGGGCGCAGACCGGTGTGGTCGAAGTGCAGGAGCTCGATTCCAGCGAACCGGGTGACTGGATGAGTGCCATGCTCTGCAATCCCGTCTTCCAGCGCATTCCCGCGGCGAACATTGCCCAGGTGATCGCCAGTGTCGAGATCCTGCAAGTCGCTGAAGGTCAGACCCTGATCAACCAGGGCGATACCGGCGACTATTACTACGTGTTGACCGAGGGTGCCTGCGAGGTGCTGCGCCGCGAGGGTGACGCGGACCACCAGCAGATCGATGCGTTTGGTCCGGGTCGGGGCTTCGGCGAGGAGGCGCTGGTTTCCGGCGAACCACGAAATGCCTCGATCCGCGTGACCCGGGCGGGCAGCGTGGCGCGGCTGTCGGCGGATGATTTCCGCCGTCTTCTGCGTGATCCGCTGCTGTCGACCACCACGCTGGACAAGCTGCCGGCGCAGGTCACGTTGGTCGACGTGCGTCTGCCCGAAGAATACGGTCGTGGCCGCCTTCCCGGCGCGCTCAACGTGCCCCTGCGCTCCCTGCGGGGCGAAGCAGCCAGTATGGACAAGAGCCGTCCGCTGGTCGTGTACTGCGATACGGGCCGGCGTAGCGCCTCGGCGGCGTTCCTGTTCAGCGAGCGCGGATTCGATGTGCGTCTGCTCAAGGAAGGCGTCAGTCCCGAGCAGATGACCGAGTCCTGATAACCCGCTCATTACCGGAAAGTATCGGGGCAATTGTCCCGCACTCCGCCCTGTGTCATCCTCGCCGGCTCACTAATCGACGAGTACAGGAAAAGCGATGGCGCTTGAGACGGTCAATACCCGGATTTTCCCCACCAAGGGCGGCCTTGACGTGCTGTCACGCGAGGAGGTCAGCCGACTGCGTGACGTATCCACGGGCGGGCAGCATGAATTGCTGCGGCGCTGCGCACTGGCGGTGTTGACCTCGGGCAGCCACAACGATGACCCGCGCGCTGCCAGCGAGCTGTATCCGGATTTCGACATCCAAGTGCTGCAGCAGGATCGCGGCGTCCGTTTCGAGCTCAGCAATGCGCCGGCCATGGCTTTCGTGGACGGCGAGATCATCGGTGGTGTGGCCGAGCTGCTGGTGTCGGTGGTGCGTGACATCGCCTATGTCGCCGACGAGCTGGATGGCGACGGCGCCTTTGACCTGACATCCTCGTCGGGAATCACCAATGCCGTCTTCGAGATCCTGCGCAATGCGCGCGTGATGCGTCCGCGCGTCGATCCGAGTCTGGTGGTCTGCTGGGGTGGTCATTCCATCTCCCGCAGCGAATACGACTACACCAAGACCGTCGGCTACGAGCTCGGCCTGCGTGGCATGGATATCTGCACCGGCTGTGGCCCTGGCGCCATGAAGGGGCCGATGAAGGGTGCCACCATCGCCCACGCCAAGCAGCGACGCACCGGCAACCAGTACATCGGCATCACCGAGCCCGGCATCATTGCCGCTGAGTCGCCGAACCCCATCGTCAACCGTCTGGTGATCATGCCGGACATCGAAAAGCGCCTCGAAGCCTTCGTCCGCATGGGCCACGGCATCATCGTGTTTCCGGGTGGCGTCGGCACGGCCGAGGAAATCCTCTACCTGCTGGGCATCCTGCTACATCCGGACAATGCCAGCGTGCCGTTCCCGCTGGTGTTCACGGGGCCGGCCGCATCCGCAGCCTATTTCGAGCAGATCGACCGATTCCTCAAGCTCACCCTGGGCGAGGCCGCGTCGAGCCGCTACCAGATCCTGATCGACGACCCGGTGGGGGTCGCCCGGGCCATGAAGGCCGGTCTGTCCAAGGTCAAGCAGTTCCGCATCGAGCAGCGCGACGCGTTCTTCTTCAACTGGGGCCTCAAGATTCCCGAAGCCTTCCAGTTCCCCTTCCTGCCGACCCACGAAAAAATGGCGGGGCTCAATCTGCACCGCGAACAGCCGGCCCATGAGCTGGCGGCAGACCTGCGGCGCGCCTTCTCCGGCATCGTCGCCGGCAACGTCAAGGAAGACGGCATGCGCCGAGTCGAGGAATACGGTCCCTTCCAGATCGACGGCGACAAGGACATCATGCGCGCCCTCGACGTCATGCTCCGCTCCTTCGTCGAACAGCGCCGCATGAAGATTTCAGGCGAGTACCGCCCCTGCTATCGCGTAGTGGCTT
>ERZ795053.396-NODE-396-length-55604-cov-17.512448_pt1 | contig 55604 bp, 40 predicted proteins | sample MGYA00375137_ERZ795053 | MGnify/ENA primary metagenome ERZ795053 (study PRJEB30182, sample SAMN05720284) | activated sludge metagenome | isolation source: Anaerobic digester | place: Hong Kong | collected 2014-12-17 ...
CTACGCGCGCCGGGTGCTGGAGTCCCTGGCGCAGCACGGCCGCGTGATCCGCGGCTGGCTGGGCGTGCGCACGGCGGACCACCGCGTGGACGGGGTGCCGGCGGGAGCACGCGTCGAGGCCGTGGAGCCCGACTCGCCGGCCGCCGCCGCGGACCTGCGGGCCGGCGACGTGATCATCGAACTGGGCGGCCGTGAGATCGCGGACGCCGAAACGTTGGATTTCCTTGTGAGCATCGCGGATCTCGGCGCACCCCAACCGTGCCGGGTCCAGCGTGAGGGACGGCGGATCATGGTCCAGGTCGTTCCGGCGGAAGCGCCGGCCGACCAATCCCGGGACCGGAACCGTGCGGACGCCTGGCTCGGCATGAGCCTGGCGTCGGCGGTCGGCGACGATCCGCGCGTCACCAGGCTCCGCGAGGTCTTCGGAACGGAGACCGACCGGGGCGTGATGGTGGTCGAGGTGGTCCCCGACGGACCCGCCGCGCTGGCGGGGGTCCGGGTGGGGGACGTCATCCTCGCGATCGGGGAGCGCCCGGTCGCGGACGCCGAGGCTTTCGCGGCGATCCGCATCGAGCTGGGCGAGAGCCCCGACGCCGTCACCCTGCTGCTCGAGTCGGGAGGACAGCAGTCCTACCTGAGGCTCGGGTCCGGAAACGGGACGGGGAAGGGCTGACCTCGATCGGCGCCTTCCAGGGCAACCTTAGCCGGTGACGCCCCCCGCACGGCGAACGGAGAGCACCATGGCAAAGAGGAACGCCATCCTGCCCCCGACCCATGAGAAGTCCCTGGAAGTGTACTTCCGGGAGATCAACCGGTTCTCGCTGCTCACCCGCGAGCAGGAGGCCGACCTGGCCCGCCGCATCCGCGAAGGGGACCAGGACGCGCTGAAGACCCTGGTCAACGCGAACCTGCGGTTCGTGGTGACCGTGGCCAAACGCTACCTGCACCAGGGGCTGACCCTGGCCGACCTGATCAACGAGGGGAACATCGGCCTGCTCAAGGCCGCGGGCCGCTTCGATGAGACGCGCGGCTTCAAGTTCATCTCGTACGCGGTCTGGTGGATCCGCCAGTCGATCCTGCAGGCCCTTCTGGACCATTCCCGGCTGGTGCGGCTGCCTCAGAACCAGACCGCCCTGCTGTTGAAGATCAACCGGGCCCGATCCTTGCTGCAGAGCGAGGGGATCGAGAACCCCAACTCCCTCCAACTGGCTCGTGAGACGGGGCTGGAGGTCTCGGAAGTCCGCCGTGTGCTTGCGCTTGGCGGCGCCGAGGTGGGGCTCGACGACCAAGGGACGGGCGACAGGCCCCTGGTGGAAACGCTGGCGGCCGACCATCAGCCCGGCCCCGAAGCCCGGCTCTACGACCGCGTGATGCGGGAGGACGTGCGCCGGAGCCTCGAAGCCCTGTCGGACCGGGAGGCCGTGATCATCAGCCTCTACTACGGGCTGGAGGACGACGAGGCGATGACCCTGGAGGCCATCGGACAGCAGCTGGGATTGACCCGGGAGCGCATCCGCCAGATCAAGGAGAAGGCGCTGCGCAAGATGCGGCAGTCGGCGGGGAAGGAAATCCTCAAAGACTACGCCTGACGTCCGATAGGGAGAACATTGACAGGTCGGGCGGAGCCGGTATCTTGGCCGGATCCGCCCGGCCCCCTGATCGGACCGATACGTGAGGACCGCGACCGTGCGCAAGACCTTCCGCTTCCTGTACCTCCCCGACGACCACGAGCAGTCCCGGGAGCTCAACGTGCCGACCTGGCTGCTGGGCCTGGTGGGGACCGCGGCCCTGGGCACGGTGCTGCTGGCGGTCTTCTATGTGGTGGGTCTGAGCGAGGGCACGAGTTGGAAACCGGGCGGCTCCCGTCTGCAGCAGGAGAACGCCGAGCTGGCCCGCCAGGTGGAGCACCTGGGGTCCAAGGTGGCCATGCTGCGCGAGAACCTGGCCGAGTCCTACCGCCTGCAGGAGCTGGTCTCGGTGGCCATGGGGCTGGACCCCATGGATCCCGACGTGCGCGAGGCGGGCGTGGGGGGGCGCGGCCTGGTGGGGCGCGCGTCCCAGGAGACGCCCGGCGACGGGCGCTTCGCGGTGGCTCTGGACCGGGACATCGACACCATCCTGCGGCAGGCCCGCATCCAGCACGAGGGCTATCAGGCCCTGCTGGACACGCTGGTGCGACGCGAACAGACCCTGGATCATCTGCCCTCCATCCGGCCCGTGGACACGGGTTGGCTGAGCAGCGGCTACGGCTATCGCCACGACCCCTTCACCAACGTGAAGCGCTTCCATCACGGCGTGGACTACTCCGTGCCGACCGGCACCCAGGTGCGGGCCACGGCCGACGGGGTGGTCACGGCCCTGAAGCGCGACCGCGGCTACGGCCTGATGGTGCGCGTGGATCACGGCAACGGCCTGTCCACCGTGTACGCCCACCTGAGCGAGTGGCGTGTGAAGACGGGGCAGAAGGTGCGCCGCGGACAGACCATCGCCCTGTCCGGGAACACGGGCCGCTCCACGGCGCCCCACCTGCACTACGAGGTGCACGTGCAGAGCCGCCACGTGAATCCGCTGCCCTACGTGCTGGACAACTACGCCCTCCGCTGATCCCCGCAGCCCCTCGGAAGGAGCCGCGGGCCGCACGGCGGCCGGCGGTTCCGGTGCTGGCCGCGGCCGGTCGCCTGTGCTAAGGTGCCGCGCAGCGACGGGGGGCGGCTCCCCCCGAAGGAGCGTTCCATGGGCATGAGGCCGTCTTCCCCCTCGCCATCGCGCCGGACCGGGCGCCTGCCGCTGACCGCGGCGGGGCTCGTGGTGCTGCTGCTGGCGCAGGGCGCCGCGGCCGCGTTGATCCAGCAGGTGCGGACCTGGAGCGGGCCCGAGAAGACACGCATCGTGGTGGACCTGTCCGGGCCGACGGCCTACCTGGCCGAGCGGCACGCAGACGTGCTGACGGTGACGTTGCCCGGGTCCATCTTCGCCGACGAGGGCGCGGACCGGTTGGACGACGGACGCGTGCTCGTTGCGACGCGGCGGCAGGCCGGCGGCGATGCCGTGCTGGAACTGGCGCTGGCGACCGGGACGGCCTTCCGCCACTTCGCCTTGCCGGCGGCCGACGGACGCCCGGACCGCATCGTGGTGGACGTGCGGCCCGCTCCCGTGCCGACGTCGTCGCCGAAGCCGGGGCCCGGGGCCGTGGCGGCCCCCGCGGAGCCGGAGACCCTGGTGGTGATGGTGGACGCCGGGCACGGCGGGCAGGATCCGGGCGCGATCCGCGACGGGCTGCGGGAGAAGGATCTGACCCTGGACATCGCCCGCGAGCTGGCCCGGCTGCTGGACGAGGAGCCCGGGCTGAAGGCGGAGCTGACGCGCGACGACGACCGCACCCTGAAGCTCGCCGACCGCGTGCGGCTGGCGGAATCGGCGGGGGCGGACCTCTTCGTCTCCATCCACGCCAACACGGCGGATCGTGCGGACCTGCGCGGCCTGGTGGCCTACTTCCTGGCGGAAGCGGGGAGCGGGGAGCGGGAGGAGCGTCTGCTGGAGGACGACCGCCAGGCGGCCCGCGTGCTCGGGCTGGACCCGGCGGCGGCGGCGGACCCGGACGTGCTGCCCATCCTGATGGACCTGCGTCGGGTGAGCGTGGCGGACCGCAGCCGCGACCTGGCGGAACGGATCCTGGCCGCGGCGCGCCGATCTGATACCTTGGAGGCGCGGAAGGTCAAGCAGGACGACTTCCACGTCCTTCAGTCGCTGGCCATGCCTTCGGCGCTGGTGGAGGCGGCCTACATGACCAACCCGGACGACCTCGCGCTGCTGTCCACGCCGCGGGGGCGGCGGGCCATCGCCGCGGTGATCCGCGACGGGGTTGCGGACTACGTCGCGGCCCGGCGCGGGGGCGAGGGCGCGGCGGTCCAGGGCTGGACCACCTGGTATGCGGTGCGCAACGGGGACAACCTCTGGGAGCTGGCACGGCGCCACGGCACCACGGTCCGGGAGATCCTGGATCGGAACCACATGGACTCCGACCGCCTGGCGGTCGGACAGACCCTGAACTTGCCCTGACCGGCCGCGGCCGCAGGCACGGGGGAGCCCGCACGTGAATCGGCACGTCCTGAAGATCCTGTGCGTCTTCGCGGCCACGCTCATCTGGATGCAGGTGGCGTCGAGCCGGCAGATGGAGCGCGAGGTGACCCTGCCGCTGGTCCTGGACGGCGTGCCGGAGGGGGCCACCCTGGACGGCAACGTGTGGCCGGAGGCGGTGAAGGTCCGCGCCCAGGGCACCAAGCTCCAGTTCTTCCGCCAGCGCTACCTGGGGCGCGCCCCGGGCGAGGTGAGGGTGGATCTGCAGGACGTGAACGTGGGCGGCCTGTGGCAGCGGGACCTGACGGCCAACGACGTACGGTCCTCGCTGTCCAACGTGGAGGTGCTGCAGCCCACGCGTCTGCTGCTCTACGTGGACGCGGTGGACTCGGTGGCGGTGCCGGTGCGCCCGGCCCTGAGCGGCGAGGTGCCCGAGGGCAAGCTGCTGCTGGGCCGCGTACGCGCCGAGCCCGCGGTCGTGACGGTGAGCGGACCGCGTCGCCTCATGCAGCTGCCCGACTCCCTGGACACCGAGCCTCTGGACCTGCGCCGGGCCCGCCGCGGACAGCCCGTGGAACGCCGGGTCAGGGCGCCGGGTGAGCATCTGCGCCTGGTCCCGGAGTTCGTGGCGCTGCAGGCCGACGTGGTCGAGGCCGAGCGCCGCACCCTGGAACACGTGCCGGTGGTGCCCCTGCTGGACGCCGATCAGCCTTCGGCCGACGCCTTCCCGCCGGTGGTCTCGGTGACCGTGGAGGGCCCCCGGGACCAGGTGGCGTCGCTGTCGCTGGCCGACGTGTCGGTGACCGTCGCCTTGACGGGACTGCGTCCGGGGTCGCATACGTTGCCGCCCGCGGTGCTCCTGCCCGGCGAATGCCGCCTGGTGGGCGTGGCGCCGGAACAGGTGCTGGTGGTGCTCGGGGCCGGCGCCTCGGGCCGGAACGGGGAACGCGTACCGCTGGAGCCCCGCTGAGGATGCAGGAGGGACCGTAGCCATGGAGATCCGCTACCGCCGCCCCCGCGGCACGCGCGACGTGATGCTGGAGGAGATGGAGCGCTGGCTCTGGTGCGAGGAGCGCTGGCGCGCCGTGCTGGCCCGGTACGGGTTCGGCGAGATCCGCACGCCGCTGATCGAGCCTTCGGATCTCTTCGTGCGCTCGGTGGGCGAGGGGACCGACATCGTGGACAAGGAGATGTACTCCTTCGAGACCAAGGGCGGCGAGCGGCTCACGCTGCGGCCCGAAGCCACGGCCTCGGTTGTGCGCGCGTACCTGGAGAACGGTCTGACGCGTCAGCCCGGCACCCTCAAGTTCTACTACATGGGTCCCATGTTCCGATACGACCGTCCCCAGGCCGGACGCTACCGCCAGTTCCATCAGGTGGGCGTGGAGGCCGTGGGCTCGCCCAGCCCCGTGCTGGACGCCGAGGTGATCCGCACCGCCCTGGCCGTGTGCGAGAGCGTGGGGGCGGAGAACCTGCTGACGCAGGTCAACACCATCGGGTGTCCGGACTGCCGTCCCGCCTACGTGGAGAAGCTGCGCGCCTGGGCCCGGGAGCGGCGCGGCGAGTTCTGCGCGACGTGCCAGGCGCGGATGGAGACCAACGCCCTGCGGCTGTTCGACTGCAAGGAGGAGGGCTGCCGCGCGCTGATGCGGGAGTTCGAGCCCATCGACCAGGCCGTCTGCCCGGCCTGCCGCGACCACCACGCGGCCATGCTGGGGGCGCTGGACGGCCTGGGCGTGAACTACGAGGCAGATCCGACCCTGGTGCGCGGGCTGGACTACTACACGCGCACCACCTTCGAGATCTCCGCCCGGCAGGACACGCGCCAGAGCGCCCTGTGCGGCGGCGGGCGCTACGACGGGCTGATCGAGCAGTGCGGCGGGCCGGCCACGCCGTCGGTGGGATTCTCCATCGGCGTCGAGCGGCTCATCCAGCACCTGTGGCCCGAGCCGGTGGACCCCCAGCGCAGCCGCCAGACCGAGGTGGACGTGCTGGTGGTGTGCCTGGGCGACGCGGCTCAGTCCTTCGCCCTGCGCCACGTCGACGCGCTGCGCGCGGCGTGGCGCGTGGAGGTGGACACCACCGGACGCGGGGCCAAGGCCCAGATGAAGGGGGCCGTGACGCGCGGCGCCCGCGTGGTCCTGATCGCCGGCGACGACGAGGTGTCGACCGGCACGTTCCAGATGAAGATCCTAGCCACCGGCGTCCAGAACGCCGTAGCCGCCGCGTCGCTGGCCGACGCGGTGGAGGAGGTCCTGCAACCGTGAGTCAGAACAACAAGCTGCGCACCCACCGCTGCGGCGGCGTGCACGCCGGCCTGGTGGGCGAGAGCGTGAAGGTGGCCGGCTGGGCCGCCAAGATCCGCGACATGGGCGGCGTGACCTTCATCGACCTGCGCGACCGCTACGGCGTGGTGCAGTGCGTCTTCGAGAACGGCGACCTGCCCCAGCTGGCCGGCCAGGTGAAGCTGGAGTCCGTGGTGGCGGTGACCGGCCGCGTGCGGCCGCGCCCCGAGGGCATGGTGAACACGGACATGGCCACCGGCGCCGTGGAGATCGAGGCCGACGGCGTGGAGGTGCTCAACGCCTGCCGACCGCTGCCCTTCCAGATGGAGCAGGCCGCCCAGGTGTCCGATGAGATGCGCCTGAAGTACCGCTACGTGGACCTGCGCCGGCCCGCCATGCTGGGCAACCTGGAGCTGCGCCACCGTGCGGCGCAGGCGGCGCGGCGCTTCCTGTCGGACCAGGACTTTCTGGAGGTGGAGACGCCCCTGCTGATCCGCACCACGCCCGAAGGCGCCCGCGACTACGTGGTGCCCAGCCGCGTGCATCCGGGCCAGTTCTACGCGCTGCCCCAGTCGCCGCAGCTCTACAAGCAGATCCTGATGGTGAGCGGCGTGGACCGCTACTTCCAGCTCCCGCGCTGCCTGCGCGACGAGGACCTGCGCAAGGACCGTCAGCCCGAGCACACGCAGATCGATCTGGAGATGAGCTTCCCCACGGAGGAGGAGATCTTCGCCGTGGTGGAGGGCATGGTGGCCGCCATCTTCCGCGAGGCGGCGGGCCTGGAGCTGCCCACGCCGTTCCCGCGCATGAGCTACGCCGAGGCGATGAACCTCTACGGCTCGGACAAGCCGGACCTGCGCTTCGGCCACCCCATGCAGGACCTGACGGACCTGGCCGCGGGCTGCGGCTTCGGCGTGTTCGAGAAGGCGGCGGAGACCGGCGGCCTGGTGCGCTGCCTGGTGGCGCCGGGCCTGGCTGGCTACAGCCGCAAGCAGATCACCGAGCTGGAGGACCTGGCCAAGCGCCACGGCGCCGGCGGGCTGGCCTTCGCCAAGGTGACGGCCGACGGGTTCGACGGGGGCGCGAGCAAGTTCTTCGGCGAGGCCTTCCAGACCGCCATGCGCGAGCGGTTGGGCCTGCGCGAGGGAGACCTGGTGCTGTTCGGCGCTGGGGCGCCCAAGCAGGTGCTGGAGCCGCTGGGTCAGGTGCGCCTGGCCCTGGCCGCGCAGGAGGGCTGGATCCCGCAGGGGGCCTGGGCCTTCTCCTGGGTGCGCAGCTTCCCGCTCTTCGAGCAGAACGACGACGGCTCCTGGACCGCCTGCCACCACATGTTCACCATGCCCGACGCCGAGACGCTGCCCCTGCTCGAAAGCGACCCCGGCGCCTGCCACGGCCAGCTCTACGACCTGGTGTGCAACGGCGTGGAGCTGGGATCCGGCAGCATCCGCGTGCATCGGCGCGACCTGCAGGAGGCCATCTTCCGCGTGGTGGGCATGCCCAAGGAGGAGAGCGACGCCAAGTTCGGCTTCTTCCTTGAGGCGCTGGAGTACGGGGCGCCGCCCCACGGCGGCATCGCGCTGGGCCTGGACCGGCTGGTCATGCTGCTGACGGGCAGCGCGTCGTTGCGCGACGTGATCGCGTTCCCCAAGACGCACCTGGCTTCGTCCCCGCTGGACGAATCGCCCGGTCCCATCGCCCCGGCGCAGCTCGAGGAGCTGGGCCTGGCCATCGTGCCCCGCGAGGAGGGCTGATGTCCCAGGCGGACGAACGCATCGAACGCCGCGGGCCGGAGGAGCTGGCGATCTCCCTGGAGGGCGTGGACCAGTTCGCGCTGCTGGGCTGGAACGACTCCAACCTGGGCCTGCTGCAGGACCGGTTCGACGGCACCGTGACGGTGCGCGGCGAGTCCATGGTGCTGCGCGGGCCCGCGGACCAGGCGGACCGCCTGGCCACGGCGGTGCTGCGGCTCATCGATCTGGCGCGGCGCGACCGCACGCTGGACTCGGTGACGGTGGCGTACGTGCTGGACCGGGCCGACGAGGGCGCGGTCTCGGCCGCGCCCACCGGCGGGGACGAACCCCTGTTCTACTCCGCCGCGGACCGGCGGGCCATCCGCACCCGCACCGAGGGCCAGGCCGAGTACGTGGACGCCATCCGCGGACACGACGTGGTCTTCGCGGTGGGACCGGCCGGCACGGGCAAGACCTACCTGGCCGTGGTGCTGGCCATGGACTACCTGCGGCGCGGGCTGGTGGAGCGCGTGATCCTGGTGCGTCCGGCCGTGGAGGCGGGAGAGCAGCTGGGCTTCCTGCCCGGCGACCTGCAGGAGAAGATCGACCCCTATCTGCGCCCGCTGTATGACGCCCTGGCGGACACCATCGGCGCCAGCCGGATCCAGCGCTTCATGGCCAGCGGCGTCATCGAGGCCGCGCCGCTGGCGTACATGCGCGGCCGCACGCTGAACCAGGCCTTCGTGATCCTGGACGAGGCCCAGAACACCACCCTGGGGCAGATGAAGATGTTCCTGACGCGGCTGGGCCACCAGAGCAAGGCCGTGATCACGGGCGACGTGACCCAGATCGACCTGGACGGCGACCGGACGAGCGGCCTGGTGGCCGTGCGCGACATCCTGGCCGGGACCGACGGCGTGGCCTTCATGGAGCTGCGGCGGCGCGACGTGGTGCGCCATCCGCTGGTGCGCCGCATCATCGCGGCCTTCGACGACTACGACGACGCGACGGCGGCGGCGCGGCGGGGGCCGGGCGCGCCGCAGGACGAGGTCGCATCATGAGGTGGGCCCTGCCGACCATGCCGTCCCGGATCCGGCCGCGGCCGCAGCCCAAGCGTGGGAAGCGGCGCGGTGGCCCCGCGCTCGAGCGCCGGCCCGAGGGGCGCTGGTGGCTGCCGCCGCTGATCGCCCTGGTGCTGCTGGTGGCGGCGCACGTGCTGACCTTCCCGGTGGTGCGGTCGACGAAATCGGATTTCCCGGCGGCGGGCGCCATCGCGGAGACCGAGATCCGCGCGCCCTTCGACTTCGAGGCGCCGCTGCCCGAGCAGGACATCGAGATGCGGCAGCTCCAGCGCGTGCTGGTGGAGCCGCCGGTGGTGCAGCAGCTCGGCGCCTCGGAGGACGTGGTGCGCGAGAAGCTGACCTCGCTGGGCAGGGCCCAGTCCGAGCTGGCGGGCCTGGCGGCCCTCAGCGCGGCGGACCGCCGCGAGATCCTGGCCCTGCGCTATCCTCAGATCGCACCCAGGGACCTGGTGCGCCTGGCCGCCCTGCCGGATCCCGGCGCCCTTTTCACCAACGCCGGAATGGCCCTGACGGCCATCTACGCCCAGGGCGTGGTGGACGACCTGCCCCCGGGCAACTACCGCAAGGTGCACGTGCTGCACGACGGCCGCGAGTCCGAGGTGGACGCGGACCTGCTGGTGCGTCAGGACGAGCTGGGGGACCGCCTGCGCGACGAGCTGAGCGTGGCGGGCATGGACTCCCTGGAGCTGGACCTGGCCGGACGCCTGCTGCGTCCCCTGGTGACGCCCAACCTGGCCTACGACGCCGAGATGACGCGCGCCCGCCGCCTGGCCGCCCGCCAGTCGGTCCCGAGCGTGAAGGAGTACCTGCGTGGCGAGCGCCTGGTGGACCGCGGCGAGCGGGTCACGGAGGAGGATGCGCTGGCCCTGCGGACCCTGGAGGGGCTGATGGACGCCCGCACCGGGGACATGGCGCCCAAGGAGCTCCTGGTGCGCACGGTGGCCCGCGTGGTCCTGGTCACGGCCATGCTCCTGCTCTGCGGCGTGGTGCTCTTCATCCACGTGCCCTCGGCGCTCACGGACAAGCGGCGCCTGATCTGCCTCACGGCGAGTCTGGCCCTCTTCCTGGTGGGCGCGTCGGTGGCCCTGGCCCAGCCCACCCTCGGCGTGTTCGCGGTGCCGCTGGTCTGGCTGGCGGTGCTGGCCACCGCGCTCTTCCGCGATCGCGTGGGCTATCCCGTGGTGATCCTGGCGGCGGCGCTGGCGGGCTTCGCGCCCGAGATGCAGCCGCTGCCCTGGCTGGCGCTGCTGCTGCTGGGCGTGACGGCGGTGACGCTGGTGCGCCGCATCCGCCAGCGCGACCAGTTCTACCAGGCCATCGCCGTGCTGGCGGGTCTGGGGCTGCTGCTGGTGGCGCTGCTGGAGCTGGAGAGCGGCCGGCTGGACGGACGACTCTGGAACGAGCTGCTGGTGGCGCTGCTGTCGCCGGTGGCATCGGTTGCGCTGGCGCTGTTCCTGCTGCCGCTGGTGGAGCCCCTGGTGGGCGTGTCCAGCGACCTGACCCTCCTGGAGCTTTCGGACCTGAACCACCCGCTGCTCAAGCGCATGGCGCTGGAATGCCAGGGCACCTTCCACCACTCCCAGGTGGTGGGCCAGCTCGCGGAGCACGCGGCGCGCGCCATCCACGCCAACTCGCTGCTGACGCGGGTGGGCGCCCTGTTCCACGACATCGGCAAGATGACCAAGCCCGAGTACTTCGTGGAGAACCAGGGCGGCGGGCGCAACCGCCACGACGAGCTCAGCCCGAGCATGAGCGCCCTGGTGGTGGGGGCCCACGTGAAGGAGGGCATCGAGCTGGGTCGCAGGTGGAGGCTGCCGCAGGCGGTCATCGACTTCATCCCCGAGCACCACGGCACCATGGTGATGAAGTACTTCTACCACAAGGCCCTGGAGGACCCGTCCAACGAGACGGTGAAGGTGGACGACTTCCGCTATCCGGGCCCGCGTCCCCAGAGCCGCGAGACGGCCATCCTCATGCTGGCCGACGCGGTGGAAGCGGCCACGCGCTCCCTGGCCAAGCCCACGCCCGCGCGCATCCGCGAGATGGTCAAGCAGATCACCGACGACCGCATGCTCTCCGGCGAGCTGGACGAGTGCGGCCTCACGCTGCGGGACCTGGCCTCCATCCGCGAGGCCTTCATCCCGTTGCTGACCAGCATCCACCACGCGCGCATCGCGTATCCCGGCCAGCGGGAGCACAACGCCGACGCCGAGGAGCGGTCGTGATCCTGACCCGCGTCCGCAGGGGCGCCGCGCCGGAGTGGAGCGAGGTCCTCCAGGCGGATCAGGACCGGCTGGCCGCGGCCGTGGGGCGCGCCGGCTGGCGCGTCGAGCTGGTGACCGTGGACGACGCGGAGATGCGGCGCCTCAACGGCGCCTACCGCGGCAAGGACGCCGTGACGGACGTGCTCTCGTTCTCGGATCTGCTGGAGGAGGGCACGGGCGCGCCGGACCTGGCGCGCGACGAGGCCGGAGCCTGGTGCGACCTCTGGCTGGACCCGCTGGACGGCGACGAGCCGAGCGCGGGCCAGATCGTGATGGCGCCGGGCTTCATCGCGGAGCGCTGCGCGGAGCGCGGCTGGCACCCCGAGGACGAGGTGGCCATGCTGACCGCCCACGGGCTGCTGCATCTGCTGGGCTGGGACCACGAGGACGCCGGGCAGCGCCTGGCCATGCGGGCGCGGGAGACCGAGCTGCTGGAGACCTGCGGACGCCGCCACCCCATGCGTGACGAGGAGGACGCGTGAGATGACGCCGGGAACCCTGCTGCTGGTGCTGACGGGCGTGGGCTTCGCCCTGGCCATGGCCATGCTGGCCCTGCTCACCGCGTTCTTCCGCGTGACGGGGCTGGCGCGCAACGGCCTGCTGGAGCCGGAGGCCCAGCCGGGCGCGGTGCAGCGCGCCCTGGCGCAGCCGCGCCGCTACATCGTGAGCCTGGGGTCCTGGTACCTCCTGGCGACCGTGATCGCCGCCGCCGCCCTGACCCGCGCCGCGGCCCTGCGCTGGGCCGACGCGGACCTGCTTCGCGTGCACCTGCTCTGCGCCCTGGCCGTGGCGGTCCTCTGGTCGTTGGTCGGCACCGCGGTGAAGAACCTCGCGTCGCGGGATCCGCTGGACACCATGCGGGCGCTCGGACCTCCGTCCATCGCCATGCACTGGCTGCTCACGCCCTGGTCGGCGCTGGTGGTGCGCGGCGAGAAGGGCGATCAGGACACGGGCTGGAGCGCCGAGGCCATGCCTCACCTGAGCACCGGCGAGATCCGCCAGATCATGCAGGACGACGCCGATCTGAGCCTGGAGGAGGAGGAGCGCGAGATGATCCGCTCCATCTTCGGCTTCCACGAGACGATGGTGAAGGAGATCATGGTGCCCCGCATCGACATGATCTCCCTGGACGCCGCCCAGACCGTGGGCGAATCCCTGCGCGCGGTGGTGGAGTGCCGCCACTCGCGCATCCCGCTGCACGAGGGCGGCGTGGACCGCATCACCGGCCTGCTCTACGCCAAGGACCTGCTGAGCCTGGTGGAGTCCGACGGCGGCCTGGCCCGCTCGCGCACCCTGGGCGAGCTGGCGCGTCCCGCGTACTTCATCCCCGAGAGCAAGAAGCTGGACGAGGTGCTGGACGAGTTCCGCTCCAACCGCATCCACATGGCCGTGGTCATCGACGAGTACGGCGGCACGGCGGGCCTGGTCACGCTGGAGGACGTGCTCGAGGAGATCGTGGGCGAGATCGAGGACGAGTTCGACGAGGAGGAGAGCCTCTTCGAGTGGCTGGACGACCGCTCCCTGCGCGTGGATCCCAAGATCGACCTGGACGATCTGCAGGAGGTTCTGGGCGTGGAGCTGCCGCTGGAGGAGGGCAGCGAGACCCTGGCCGGCCTGGTGTACGAGGCCGCCGGCAAGGTGCCGGCCAAGGGCGACGCCGTGGAGATCGCCGGCCTGAACGTGGTGGTGGACGAGGTGGCGGACCAGCGGATCCTGCAGGTGCGGCTGACTTCGCCGGAGCCGCTGCCGGGAGCGAGGCGCAACGGCGCCGCCGGTGCGGAGGCCGACGCGTGAAGCGCCTCCGCCAGCATTTCCTGACCGGGCTGCTCTCCATCACCCCGCTGGCGGTGACGGGCTGGATCGCCTGGCGGCTGTACCTGCTGGTGGACGGCGCCCTGCGGCCGCTGCTGGAGCGCTACCCCCCCGTGGAAACGCTGCCGGACGTGCTGGTCACGGCGCTGGGCGTGGTCCTGAGCGTGCTGCTGATCGTGACCGTGGGCCTGGTGTCGCGCAACCTGATCGGCGTGGCCTTCTTCAATCTGGTGGAGCGGCTCTTCAACCGCATCCCCATCGTCAAGGGCATCTTCACGGCGGTGAAGCAGATCGCGGAGGTGATCCTCAGCGACAACCGCCAGGCCTTCCAGAAGGTGGTGCTCTTCGAGTATCCGCGTCCGGGGCTGTGGGCCCTGGGGTTCGTGACGCGGGAGGAGCCAGACGCGGGGCTTCTGCACGTGTTCCTGCCCACCACGCCCAACCCCACCTCGGGTTTCCTGCTGCTGCTGCCGCGGGAGGACGCCCGCGAGCTGGACATGACCGTGGAGGAGGGGATCCGCCTGATCATCTCGGGCGGGGCCGTGGCCTCCGCCCCGCAGGTGCGCGCCCTGGACCGGCTCTGTCGCGCCGCGGACAGCAGGATCGGAGGACCCGACGATGCATGACGAGCTGCGCCCGGACCTGGAGCCCGTGCAGGACGATCCCTTCCTGGATCCCGCGAACCTCAGCGCCCAGTGGCACGAGTACAGCGTGCGTTTCGAGGAGCTCCTGCACGGGGACCATGGGGACGAGCTGGCGGCGCTCGCGGCGGAGCTGACGCCCGGCGACCTGTCCGAGATCGTGCGCCCCCTGAGCGTGGACGACACCGCGCGCGTGATCCAGCTGCTGCCCCTGGAGCTGGCGTCCGAGGTGCTCGCCGAGATCGACCGCCGCAGCGTGGACGCGGTGGTGCAGCTGCTGAGCGTGGACGCCATCGCCGACCTGCTGGAGGAGATGCCGTCGGACGAGGCCGCCGACGTCATGGGCGAGATGCCGCCGGAGCAGGCCCAGGAGATCCTGGCCGCCATGGAGGAGGAGGAGCGGCACGAGGTGGCCGAGCTCCTCCGGTACGACCCGGAGTCCGCCGGCGGCCTCATGGGCAAGGAGTTCCTGGCCGTGCCGGACACGGCCAGCTGCCTGCAGGCCGTCGAGGCGGTGCGCGCCCTGGATCCCGAGGACCGCGCGGCCCTGCACTTCATCTACGTGACCGATCCCGAAGGCCGTCTGGTGGGGCGCCTGCCCCTGGTGGAGATGCTCATGCAGCCCTGGTCGCGGTCGGTGGCCGAGGTCATGGAGCAGGACCCCCACCACGTGACGCCCGAGCTGGACCAGGAGCAGGTGGCCCAGTTCGTGCGCACCCACGAGCTGATCACGCTGCCGGTGGTGGACGACGCCGACCGCATGGTGGGCGTGATCCACGCCGACGACGTGCACGACGTGCTGGAGGAGGAGGCCACCGAGGACATCGCCCAGATGGCCGGCACCAGCGAGGAGCTGGGCGAGACGTCGCCGTTCAAGGTGGCGCGGGCGCGGCTGCCCTGGCTGCTCGTGGCGCTCTGCGGCCAGCTGGGGAGCGTGATCCTCCTGGAGCATTTCGAGGGCACGCTGCGCAGCGCGGTGGCCCTGTCGTTCTTCATCCCGGCCATCATGGCCATGGGCGGCAACACGGGCATCCAGACGTCGTCGGTCATCGTGCGCGGTCTGGCCACCGGCGAGGTGAACGTGTACCAGGTGGGGCGCTACCTGCTGCGCGAGCTGGTGACGTCGCTGATGACGGGCGGGCTCATCGCCTCCGCGCTCTTCGCCGTGTCCATGCTCCTGGTGGGCAACTGGGAGCTGGCGGCGGTGCTGGCCCTGTCCATGGTCACGGTCACGATCTTCGCGGCCTGCGTGGGCACCACGATCCCGCTGATGCTGCACCGCGTGGGCGTGGATCCCGCCCTGGCCACCGGCCCCTTCATCACCACCTTCAACGACGTGACCGCCATCGTCATCTACCTGGGCATGGCCACGCTGCTGCTGAGCGGGATCGCGGGATGACGGTCCTGCCGCGCCCCGCGGCGTCGGCGGACGCCGTGGTGCTGCGCACCTGGCCCACGGGGGAGACCAGCGTCATCGCCTCGACGGTCACCGCGGAGCACGGCTTCGTGCGGCTCATCGCCAAGGGGGCCCGCAACGAGCGCTCGGTGCTGCGTCCGCTGGTGCAGCCGGGTCGCTTGGTCAATGCGGAGTTCAGCCTGCGGCCGGACCGCGAGCTCCAGTACCTCAAGGGCGGGCAGGTGCTGCTGGATCCCGCCGCCGCGGATCCCGGCCTGGAGCGCACGGCCTATCTGCTGGCGGCCCTGGAGCTGCTGGACCGCTGCCGGCCAGGCGGCGAGCGCGACGGCCGCGTGTTCCCGCTTTGCCGGAATTTCCTGGGGATGCTATCATCGTCCTCACCCGGCGACGCCGGGCTTTTCTACGCCCTGGAGCTGAATCTCCTGGACCTGCACGGGGTGACGCCGGAGATCGGCGGCTGCGCCCAGTGCGGCGACGATGTGGCGCCGGACGACGCGGGCGGGGCCCGCTTCTGTGGCGCCGCGGGCGGCGTGGTCTGCCGCCGCTGCGCCGCGGAAGGGCACGGCGCGGGCGGACGCCCCCTCTCGCGTGCGGCCCTGGGGGTCCTGCGGGGCGTATCGGCGGGCGAGGCCGCGGCCTACGCCCAGGTCGGCGCGGAGCCGTCGCTGCGGCGCGAGGTGGGCATCCACCTCCACGGCTTCCTGGCGTACCACGTTCCCACGTACCGGCTGCCCGCGGCCCTGGAGCTGCTGCGGCCGCCGGCGGCCCAGGCCGCGGATCCCGCGGACCGGAAGGACGAACCGAGATGATCGCCTATCAGGACATGATCGCCCGCCTGCAGCAGTTCTGGAGCGACCAGGGCTGCGTGGTGGTGCAGCCGTACAACTCGGAGGTGGGGGCGGGCACGTTCAACCCCGCCACGTTCCTGCGCTGCCTCGGGCCGGAGCCCTGGAAGGTGGCCTACGTGGAGCCCAGCCGCCGGCCCAAGGACGGCCGCTACGGCGAGAATCCCAACCGCGTGCAGCAGTTCCTCCAGTACCAGGTGCTGCTGAAGCCGAACCCCGGCGATTCGCAGCAGCTCTACCTGGACTCCCTGCGGGCCATCGGCATCGAGCCGCGCGAGCACGACATCCGCTTCGTGGAGGACGACTGGGAGTCGCCCACCCTCGGCGCCAGCGGCCTGGGCTGGGAGGTGTGGATCGACGGCATGGAGATCTCCCAGTTCACCTACTTCCAGCAGGTGGGCGGCTTCCGCCTGAGCCCCGTGTCCGTGGAGCTGACCTACGGCCTGCTGCGCCTGGCCATGTACATCCAGGGCTGCGAGCACGTGAAGGACCTGGTGTGGGGCGGCGGGCTGACCTGGGGCGACGTGATGGGGCAGTTCGAGCGCGAGTTCAGCGCCTTCAACTTCGAGCACGCCGACGTGGAGATGTACCGTCGGCACTTCGAGGAGAAGGAGGCCGAGGCCAACGCCCTCATCGCCGCCGGCCTGGTCTACCCCGGCTACGACGCCGTCATCAAGTGCAGCCACCTCTTCAACGTGCTCGAGGCCCGCGGAGCCATCTCCGTGACCGAGCGCACGGGCTACATCAAGCGCGTGCGGCAGCTCGCGCGGGCCGTGGCCAAGGCCTACGTGGACTCCCGCGAGGCCATGGGCTTCCCCCTGCTGCGCACCCAGGAGGCCGACCATGACTGACATCGCCGCCCGCCTGCCCTTCCTGCTGGAGGTGGGGACCGACGAGCTGCCGGCCCGCTTCCAGCCCGTGGAGATCGACCACGTGCAGCGCGGCGTGGCCGCCCTGCTGGCCGAGGCCGAGCTGGCGCACGAGGGCCTGCGCGTGCTGGCGTCGCCGCGGCGTCTCGCGGTGCGCATCGACGCCCTGCAGGTTCGCCAGGCGGACCGCGTGGTGGAGCTCAAGGGACCGCCGCTGCAGGTCTGCTACGACGCCGACGGCAACCCCACCAAGGCCGCCGAGGGCTTCGCCCGCAAGAACGACGTGGACCTGGCCCAGGCCTTCGAGGTGGAGGACGAGAAGGGCGGCCGCTTCCTGGGCGCCCGCAAGACCGTGCCCGGCCGCCCGGCGGCCGAGGTCCTGGCCGAGGCGCTTCCGGCCCTCCTCCTGGGCATCCCGTTCCCCAAGGTCATGCGCTGGGGGACCGCGGACACCGAGTACGCCCGTCCCGTCCAGTGGGTGGCGGCCCTCCTGGGCGACGCCGTGGTGCCCGTGGCGGTGGCCGGCGTGCCGGCCGGCCGCACGACCCGCGGCCACCGCACCCTGGCCGATTCCCGGCGCGTGGAGCTCGCGTCCGCCGAGGCCTACGAGGACGCCCTGCGGGGCGTGGGCGTGATCGTGGACCAGCAGGAGCGCCGCGCCGTGATCGAGGCGGGGATCGCGGCCCTGGTGGCCGACCTGCCCGGCGGCATCTGGATCCGCGACGACGAGCTCATGACCGAGGTGGTGCACCTCTGCGAGCATCCCACGCCGTTCGTGGGCGGGTTCGAGGAATCGTACTTCGCCCTGCCCGACGAGGTCATCGTGACGGCCCTCAAGGCCCACCAGCGCTACTTCGCCGTGGGGCGCGAGGGCGGCGGGCTGCTGCCCTGCTTCCTCGCCGTGCGCGACGGCGACGGCACGGCCCTGGCCAACGTGCGCCACGGCAACGAGCGGGTGCTCCGCGCCCGGCTCAGCGACGCGCTCTTCTACTGGCGCTTCGACCAGAAGCAGACCCCGGATCAGCATACGGCGGGCCTGGATTCCGTGACCTGGCTGGAGGGCTACGGCTCCGTGGGCGAGAAGGTGCGGCGCGCCGCCGCCCTGGCCGGGTGGCTGTGGGAGAACGGGCTGGGGGAGGGCGGGGCGCTGCCGGCGGATCTGGCCCGCGCGGCGGTCATCGCCCGCTTCGACCTGGTCACCGAGATGATCAAGGACGGCAAGGAGTTCACCAAGCTGGAGGGCATCATCGCCGCCCGTTACGCCGCGGAGGCGGGGGAGAGCGCGGGGGTCTGCCGCATCCTGGAGGAGTTCCACCGGCCCCGCTCCGCCGCCGACGGCCTGCCTGCCGTACGCGAGGCCGCGGTGCTCTCGGCCGCGGAGCGCTCCGACACCCTGGCCGGCTGCTGGCTGGCCGGCTTCGCGCCCACCGGCGCCAAGGATCCCTATGCCCTGCGCCGCCACGCCTTGGCCCTGCTGCGCATCCTGCTGGATGCCCAGGCGAGCGTGGATCTGGAGGCCCTGTTCACCCGGGCGGCCGCGGGCTACGCCCACCTGGCCGACGCCGGGCGCCGCGAGGCCGCCGTGGCCGAGCTCCTGGACTTCGTGCGCACCCGCCTGGAGGGCGCCCTGACCGCCGGCGGCCTGAGCCTGGAGTCCGTGCGGGCCACGCTGCCGCTCCACGCCGCGGATCCCACCGCCGCCCGCGGCTGGGCCGAGGCCCTGGACGGCTTCCGGGAGCAGGAGGACTTCCTGCTGCTGGCCCAGGGATTCAAGCGTTGCTCCAACATCCTGGAGGGGGAGGTCCTGCCGGCCTCCGCCCTGGGAGCCTGCCGCGAACGCTGGCGCAGCGGGGAGAACGCCGGCGCCTTCGCCGATCTGCCCGAAGCGGAGGAGAGGGCGCTGCGCGACAGCATCCTGGAGGCCGCCCCCCATCTGGAGGCCGACCTGGCTGCGGGAAGGCGGACGGAGGTCTTCCGCCGCTTGTCGGCGCTGGGCCCGGCCATCGACGCCTTCTTCGATGCGGTGCGCGTGAACGCCGAGGATCCGGACCTGAGGGACCGTCGGCGGAGGTTCCTCGGGGAAGTCCAGGGACTCTTCGCGGGCTTTGCGGACTTCGGCGCCGTCGCACCTGCTGATCATTTGACAGGATGAGCGGAAAAGCTCTGTAGGACAACGAGATCCAAAATCGGACCTCCGCCGGGAGGTCCGATTATTTTTGACAGATCCTATTGACTCCGGGGTCCGTTTTCGGTAGTCTCAGGGGTGCGACTCAAGGGCAGAACCTTTCCACCATGACGTTGAGCCCGACTCCACTCTTCAAGTAAGTCCCTTTAACTTGACACTCTTGCTTGACACGCGAGTCACAAGTCAACGTCCGCTGTGGAGACGTTCCCTGAATGCGATCCTCCGCGGACGGCCGCGAAAGCGCTCTGCCTGCTCTGTTGGTGTCTCTGACCGATTCGTGGTCTTAGACGAACTTTCACCTGCACCATTGATTGACTCGTTCAGCGATGGGGGGAAAGTATGAGGAAAGTCACTCTCGTTAGCATGGCCCTGTTGGTGGTGGCCTCGGCCGCCTTCGCTTCGACGTCCATGGACGCTCGTCGCGTGCACTATGCTGATGCCGCTTACCAGAGCGTGCTGACCAGCAACGACCACAGTGGCGCGGCCAAGGCCGACACGGTCTACCTGTACGGTGGCCCGGGTACTGCCGAAGGCAAGTTCCAGAACGCCGTCAACCCGACTCTGCCGGACATGCAGGGCTGGGTGGGCGTCGACATCACGACCTCGCCCTTCTCGAAGTGGCAGGTCAGCACCTTCAACTCGCCCGACGGCAGCGCCGCTGCCTGGTGCGGTGAGTACCTGCCTCCCTGCCCCGGTGGCGACACCTCCGAGGGTTACGGGAACAACTACAAGGAAAACCTGGTGTGGTACGGCACCGTCGCGGACAACGGCCTGTCGACGAACGTCACCGTGACGTTCGACGCCAACGTCGATTCCGAGCCGGGCTTCGATTTCCTGGAGGTCCAGTACTACCAGACCGGTGCTGCCGCGTGGAGCACCGAGGGTGCGTACGACGCCGTCCAGAGCCTCACCGGTGAGACCCTGAACTTCACCGTCGACGCCGCCGACCTGTACGGCGTGGGCAGCAACCAGGTCCGTATCCGCTTCCGCGGCTACTCCGACGGCGCCTGGTCGGACATCGACTGCAACTGGCCCACCGCGGCCGGTCTGTGCCAGATCGACAACATCAGCATCAGCGGCGACAACGGTCTGCCGTCGACGACTGATAACTTCTCGGCCGGCATCGGTGGCAGCAACTTCGTGTCCGAGATCGATACCGGCGTGGGCAACTTCGCCAAGGTCTGGCCCAGCCTGACCACCATCGATCCCTGCAACGACAACAACACCCCGATGGTCGCCTTCATCGACGACGGCGTCGTGGTGCCCTGCACCGGCGGTACCCTGGGTACGACCTACACCTACGGTCCCTCCGGCTACACCCACAACCTCACCGGCGGCTGCCTCGGCCCCGCGAACCACGCTCAGAACGAAGTGTGGTCGCCCGCCATCGAGTGGGACGACGATCTGGGCAACTGGATCGGCGACACCCACGCCGGTGGTATCTACGGCTGGGACCAGTACATGCACCTGCCTCTGGCGAACGGCATGTTCATGGTGTGGCACGTGCGCACCTCCGCCGACAACGGCGTGACCTGGACGGGCTGGATGGATCGCGGCTTCGTGACCTACAGCAACACTCCGTTCCTGGGCCGTCGCGAAGAGGAAGTCACCGATCTGCTGGTCCAGCTCCCGACTCACGTCCAGCTGGGCTTCGGCATCGATGAGCTGGGTTGGTTCTGGGGCTTCGAGGGCACGGACGGCACCCCCGCTCCGTACTTCGACAACGCTTCGTTCCGTACCTTCGAGATCACCGGTCCTTCGATCGTCACGCGCGAGCTTGAGATCGCTCAGGACAACTTCCCCTCGATCGGTACGATCGATTACGTGAACCTGGGCGCCAACGACATCAGCTTCGACCGCGCCGAGGACATCAACGGCTCCGACTTCCCCGGCATCGTCCCCGGTGACTCGATCACCTTCGACGTCGTGCCGGTCCGTCCGGGCGCCGTGCTGAACGGCCCTCCGTCGCTGTACTACACCATGAAGACGAACCCCCTGTTCGACCCCTTCCGCCTGCACCCGACGACGGGTTCGGTGGTCGGCGACAGCGTGTTCAACGCTTCTGGTACGGTCATCGCGGACCGCTTCAGCTTCGACCTGCCGGATGAGGACCTGTTCTTCCCCGGCGACGTGATCCACTACTACATCTACGCCGAGGACAACGTCGGTGGGGACGTCACCTCCAGCACCCTGCCCGGCGACCTGTCCGGCTTCGGTGTGTTCGAGGATGGCGAGTCCGGCACCGCGTACACCATGTTCGACTGGCCGACCGCCTACACGGTCCACGGCCTGCCGACCATGTTCTCTGCGGTGCAGGGTGATCAGCCGGAGATCCTGTTCTACAACGACTTCGGCAACCGTGGTGCGGAGAACGAGTGGATGGGTGCCCTGGCCAACCTCGGCTACTACGAGGGCATCGACTACGACATCTTCTACACCAACGCTCCGTCCTCGGGCGTGAGCAACGGTCTGGGCGCCAAGGCCACGATCAACCAGATCGACGGCTACACCACCATGCTGTACTCCCTGGGCAACCTGGGCAGCATGGGCATCCAGCCCTACAACCAGGCCAACGACAAGTCGGACGACATCACGCTGCTGAACGCTTGGCTCAGCAACGGCAAGAACTTCCTGGCCACCGGCGACGGCATCGTGAGCGATCTCGTCAACGCCGCCGGCGCCCCGGGTGGTTCCTTCGTGTCCAACTGGTTCTCGGTCAGCTACATCCAGAACGACGTCAACGGCCTCATCGGTGGTCAGCGTGCGCCGCGCGTCAGCGCGACGGGCAACACCATCGGCGGCGCCACGGTGTTCGACAACGACTTCATCGCCTTCGGCGCCTGTCCTGGTCTGAACCAGTTCGACGCCGTGAGCGTGGCCGGCGCTGCCGTGCAGATCGCCGACTGGACCGACGCCTCGGGCAACCCCATCAGCGGCCTGGCCGCCGGTGTGGCCAACGAGACCAGCGGTTCGAAGATCGTGTACTTCCCCATCGATCTGGCTTACTGGTACACCCCGTCGGACCACGTGTCCGATCTGGGCCGTGGCCCGGTGGCGGCTCGTGTGGACGTCCTGGCTGACATCATGCTGTACTTCGGCTTCCTGCCCCAGGGCATCGGAACCGGCGTGGAGCAGGCCCCTGCGGTCTTCTCGGCCAGCAACTACCCGAACCCGTTCAACCCCTCGACCGAGATCAAGTGGTCCATCCCGCGTGCGGGCGACCTGTCGATCAAGATCTTCAACGTGCGCGGTGAGCTCGTGAAGACCCTGGTGGACAGCAAGGTGACCACCACCTCCGGTACCGAGATCTGGAACGGCACCAACGACCGTGACGCCCAGGTGGCCTCCGGTGTGTACTTCTACGAGGTGCGCAGCGGCAGCAACGTGGTCGTCAACAAGATGGCTCTGGTGAAGTAAGCTTCATCCGTCCCATCCGAGAGGGGGGAGGCCTCGGCCTCCTCCCTCTTTTTTTATCCCCCCGAGCTCCCGCTCCCGCGCCGCCTGCGGAAATCCCCGGAAAATCAAGCTGTTGCACGCGCGGACGGGGAGAAGTCGTAGTTGACACCCTCATTCACGCGTCCCTATATTTGCACAGCGACGCTCCCAACCCGTGAGCGGGAAAAACCCCCACGTTTCCCGTGCCCAGCAGCCGTTTCTGCGGCTGTCGGTTGCTTGGTATCGGACTGTACGCAGGAAAGGCGCTCACGATCATGCGCATCCAACGACGTCGAGTTGCGGGGACCCTCGCGGCAGCCATTCTCCTTCTGCTGGCGCTGGCCGGCTGCCGGGCCTTCGAGCCCGAGACCGTCATCGTCAACAAGGCCCCGGAGACCTACCTGACCGGCGCCCCCGTGGAGGAGGGCGGCGGCCAGTTCCACTTCCACCTGTTCTGGCATGGAACGGACGAGGACGGGCGCGTGGAGCGCTTCGTCTGGGCCCTGACCGACAGCACGGTGCAGGATCTGGAGACGGACGACGACGAGGAGGACGAGCGCTTCAACCCGGCCGAGAACATCACCACGCTGGAGATCGGCCACTGGACCACGCAGACGGACACCGTCATCGACTTCCAGATCAACGAGGGCTCCATCCAGTCGCGCGACATGACCTTCCACATCGTGGCGGTGGACGACCGCGGCGACTTCGACCGGACCCCGGCGCGGCTCTACTTCCTGAGCAACGCCCTGGGCCAGCCCCGCCTGCGCTTCTACGGCAGCCTGGACCAGACCGACGAGACGGTGTTCGCGGATTTCGACACCATCGGTTACGGCCAGCCCTTCGTGCTGAGCTGGAACGGCAGCACGCCCAACATCGCCTCGTTCACGGACGAGCTCCTGGCCGCGCGCGACACCGTGCCGCCCCTGGACGGCCTCTACGGCTACAAGTACCGCCTGCCCACGGACGTGGACTGCGACGCCGTGAACGAGGACTGCTGGCTGCCCCGCCGCTTCAACCCGGCCCAGGGCCGGCAGGTGAGCTACTTCGGCGGCGTGACCAGCCTGGAGTTCGCCAACAACGGCGTGGAGGGTTCGGCCGTCGCGGAGGAGCGCCTGGCCCAGGGCGTGCACGTGCTGCTGGTCAACACGGTGGACGTGGCCGGCGTGCAGGTGCCCTCGGACAAGCAGGCCCTGAACTTCGTGATCAACTACGACCCCGAGACCTACCTGCTGGGCCAGCCCCAGGCCCATGACGTGAACCACGACGGCAGCGTGGACGCGGGCGAGTTCCTGGACTTCGCCCAGGACCCCTTCTTCACCGACGACGCGCTGGCGTACCCCTACTGGACCGCCAAGCTGCCCGACGGCACCTACGCGCGGCAGAACTTCGGCCCCGGCGACCGCGTGCCCATGCGCTCGTTCGTGACCTTCAAGGCCGTGGGCTGGGACGACCACCGCGACGTGCGCCTGCGCGACATCGACAACCTGCCCGCGGAAGGCCTCACGCCCCGCGAGGTGGAGTTCCAGGGCAAGTTCGACGCCGTGGGCTTCTACCGCGGCGGCGCCAACTCGCTGTTCCGCTTCGAGTCGCAGTTCAGCCCCACCCGCAACGGCTGGGTGGACGAGACCCGCGGCGTGGCGGCGGACACCATCAGCTTCCCGGTGGGCTCCTTCAACTACGAGTTCACCATGCGCTCGGTGGACGAGCTGGAGAAGCGCGACTTCACGCCTTCGGTCTTCGACTTCTACGGCAACTTCGCCCCCGAGGTGGAGTGCGTGCGCGTGGTGGAGAGCGGCACGCCGTCGATCATCTACGACGGGACCTGCGACACCGCGGTGGACACGTTCTACGTGCGCAGCAGCTCCGCCGTGGACGTGAGCGCCACCCATCCGGACTGGATCCCCCTGGACCAGGTGCGCTTCGGCTCGGCCTACGTGAACCCCACCGCGAACTCGGTGCTGTTCACGGATCCCGGCAACTCCAACTACATCCCGGTGCTCGGCTATTTCTTCGAGTACGATCTGCAGATCTACGCCGAGGACAGCGAGTACGAGCGCCTCTTCCAGCCGCGCACGATCCCGGGCGGACCGACGGTGGGCAACCCCGCCGAGCGGATGCTCTCCTGCCGCTACCAGATCACGTCCCAGGCCGATGCGCTGTCCAACCTCATCCGCGAGGGCGGCGGCGAGGACGACCTCTCCGTGAACACCTACACGCTCACGGGCGCGGGTTCCGCGCACGCCGGCACCTACGACGACAACGGCGTCTGGACCATGACGGTGACGCTGTTCGCCCCGCTGCAGATCCTGCTGCAGGGCACCGAGGCCTTCGTGCAGGCCCTGATGGGGACGCCCTACTTCCTGTCGGAGACCGTCGCCCAGCGTGCGGCCGACCTGCTGACCCTCCAGTACGGACCCACCACCGCCCAGGTGGCCGCGCGCGACGGCACGAAGGAGGACTACGTGGCCGAGCGCTGCGCCTACTACTTCTGGGACGACGTGCGCGTGCACGACCTGGACGAGCCCTTCGTGGGCGAGGACTGGTGGGACAAGATCGACAACCTCTGCACCAACACCCTGAACACGGGCTTCGCCGGACGGCTGCTGGAGGACGATTTCTGCTTCCAGAGCCCGACGTTCAGCAGGGAATACGTGCTGATGCTCGTCACCAACACGCCCGAGATTTACCCGCCGCTGCCCTAGGGCCGCGCGAACCGAGCAGGCTGGGAGGTAGGCCTTGCAGCGAACGATGAAACTGGCGGCCGTGGCGCTCGCGCTGACGCCCGCGCTGATCCTGACGGTCCTCAACGGGTGCTCCCCGTCCACGGACATCGGCGGCGTGGCGGTCATCAACGCCCTGCCCGAGACCCACATCACGGGCAGCCCGCCCGTGCTGGATCAGACCGAGATCGTGGTGGAGTTCTTCTGGACCGGCAACGATCCCGACGGCCGCGTGAAGGGCTTCCAGTGGAAGATGTCGTCCAACGGCCCCGACGGCATCAGCGTGATGGACACGCTGACCGTGGACCCGGCCAGCGGCGACACGCTCAACCCCTGGCGCTTCACCACGTCCACGGACTCCACCTTCATCGTCACGGCGGATTCCTCCGGCTTCGACGGCGATGAGATCCTGCCCGAGCGCCTGCAGCGCTTCTTCCAGCCGCACACGCTGTTCGTGCGCGCCGTGGACGAGGACGGCGGCGTGGACCCCACGCCGGCCATGGTGACCTTCACGGCCACCACGCTGGCGCCCACGGTGCGCCTGTTCACGCCCAGCTCCCTGGGCTCCGGCTACTCCGCGGCCAGGCGCCTGCCGCCCACCTTCATCATGGGTTGGACGGGCTCGGATCCCGACTTCGAGACGGGCGTGCCCACGCGCGTGCGCTACCTGCTGAAGCAGGCGCTCCTGCCGCGCGGTCCCGGCTCCGCCGACGACCTCTGGATCACCACCGCCTACGAGTACAACCAGTTCAAGGACGAGCTGATCACGTTCAACGACCCGGACTGGAGCGACTGGATCCCCTTCGCCCAGGAGGCCGAGGACCGTCAGACGCCGTTCACCCTCGAGGAGAGCACCGCCGACGGCGCTCCCATCTACTACCTCTTCGCCCTGCAGGCCCAGGACACGGCCGGCGCCAGGAGCCTGGACCTGTCCTACGCGGGCACGGTGCACAACTTCCGCATCGACAACCTGCAGCGTCCTCAGCTCACCATCCGCGAGACCTTCTTGGGGGAGAAGAACTACACGGGCGTGGGCGGCGAGAACGTGGCGGCCCAGGACATCGCCCAGAACCAGCCCCTGGAGTTCAGCTGGACGGCGGACGCCAGCGGCTACGGCGGCATCATCACCGGCTACCGCTACGGCTGGGACGTGGAGGACCTCACGGACGACGAGGATCCGGGTTGGGCGGTGCAGTTCGGCACCACCTCGGCCAACATCGAGGCGCCCATCACCAGCTTCGACTCCGGCCTGCACACGCTGACGGTGGAGGTGCTGGACAACTCCGGCCAGCTCACCCGCGGCACCGTGCGCCTGTCCGTGGTGCCCGTGCCCGAGCCGGCGGACCAGAGCCCGCTGCTGCTCATCGACGACGTGCTGGACCAGGGCTCCAACCTGTGGCCCAACCGCACCGGCACCCAGAGCCTGAACGAGGACCGCTTCCGCGACCAGTTCTGGGAGACGGTGCTGAGCCGCGTGAGCGGCTGGAGCCCCACGGCCGACGTGATCGACGCCGAGACCCAGCAGGAGTGGGGCTACCGCGACGTGGTGAACTACCGCACGCTGCTGTGGACCACGGCGCGCGGCTCGGAGACCTACATCCGCCGCACGTTCAACCCCACCGGCTCCGAGGCCTTCGTGTGGCTGGAGACCTACCTGAGCAACGTGGGCAACCTGTTCCTGGCGGGCTCCGGCTCCGTGAACAACTTCCAGTACTACCTGAACGGCAACGTGGGCAACATCTGGATGTACCCGGTCATCTACGACACGGACGACGCGCCCCGCACCTGCAGCAACCAGAACCGCTACCTGAGCTTCGGCACGCGCGAGGACGAGGACAACAACATCATCATCCGCGGCCGCGAGGCCATCGGGTACCGCTCCCTGGGGCTGGCGGTGACCAGCCTGGTCATCCCGCAGACCTTCTGGCTTTCGTCGTCCACCTGCGGCGACGGCGGCTTCCATACCAAGCGGAACTGCATGGGCACCAAGGCGGTCATCCTGGACCCGGATTTCAAGACCCAGTTCGTCACCAACCAGACGTTCCCGGACACCATCTCCATCTGGACCCAGATCGACTACGCCGACCTCGACGTGGTGGGGATCCCCAGCCCGAGCGCCAACTACACGTTCGGCCGGGACGACGAGTACTACGACACCAACCCCACCTCGCGGCCCACCAACTGGGCTCCGCAGCAGCGTGAGGACGGTTCGGCCATGGTGGTGCCCATGTGGCGGGCCTACACCCGTTACGACTGGATCGCGGATCAGCATCTGGCCAACGGCGATTCGGACTTCCCCGACGGGCTGAACCTCACGACGATCTGCGGCGCGTGGTCGATCGATCCCGCCACCGGCCGTACGTACCTGGACGGCGTGCCCATGGGCGTGATCACCTACAAGACCGCGGATTCCAAGCCCGGCGGCCGTGCGGACATGATCTGGGGCTTCGACCCCTACCGCATGGAGCACGAGGAGATCACCAACGCCCTCTACTGGGCGCTGGGGGACCACTTCGAACTGGACCTGAACTGATCCCGCGGAGGGATCGCCAACGGAGATTCCGCCGCGGACGCCTCGGCACCCGCGGTGAGAAAGGCGGACGATCGTGATCGGTATCCCCCGCAAGATCCTGGGCGGCGTGGTGCTGCTCGGCGCCCTGACCCTGGTCCCGGCCCTCGCGGCCGCCCAGACCTCGGACGAGGAGTGCCTGGCGGACAAGCTCCGGCTGGTCTCGCCGGACCGTGACGGGCTCCGGGTGAGCCTGCAGGTGGAGCCGCCCTTCGGCGCCATCGTGCGGTGGGCGGATCTGGACGACTCCCAGACCACCTGCGCCGTGGTGTCCGGGGCCGACTCGCTGGGCTTCGACATCGCCCTGGACGGCTTCTACAATGACGTGGTGGACCGCCAGCTCAACTTCTTCGCCCCCGCGGGCGGCGCCGTAGGCTCCGCGGTCAAGAACCGCGTGACCATGCAGTGGAACAACGCCAACCTGGCGTTCACCGGCACCATCGTGGGCGAGATCAACCTGAGCAACAACGGCGGCCTGCTGATCTACGACGCCGCGGCCGACTCCTGGCGCCAGGAGAACGCCGGCCTGCCCATGTTCCTGAACTACACGGACCTGGTGGCCTACGCGGCCTCGCCGCTGGACGGCGGACGCCGCCTCTGCGCCTTGGAGGACCGCCTGAGCCGCGGCCTCTGGTACAAGGCCGACGCCTCCACCGACTGGGTGCGCGTGCGCGAGGACCTCTTCCCGGACGTGGCCAGCACCGAGACGCGCATCACCGCCGTGGCCTTCTCGCCCGTGGACGCCAACACCTACGTGGTGGGCACCAGCAACCGCGGCGTGTTCCTGACCCGCAACGGCGGCGTCGACTTCACCCAGATCCAGGACATCTTCGTGACCGCCGCCCCCGGCGCCGATCCCGCCGACGGGTGGAGCCAGCGTCGCGTGACCACCTTCAGCTGGACCGCGGCCGACCGCCTCTACGTGGCCATCAACCAGCTCGGCCTGTACGTCTCGACCGACGGCCTGGACAGCGTGGACCTGCTGGAGACCCTCCTGGTCCCCACCTCCACGGGCGACACCGTGCCCCCCGTGGTGCGCTGCATCGTGGACGCCGGCGCGGGCCGCCTGCTGGTGGGCGTGCAGAACTACGGCGTGTACGAGTCGCGCAACGGCGGCGAGGACTGGAGCTGGCGTTGGACCCAGATCCTCAACCAGCCCACCTTCGTGGACGTGCGCTCCCTGACCGTCTCGCCCGCCGATCCCAACGAGATGGTGGCCACCACGAGCAACCTGGGCATCTTCCACACGTCGGACGGCGGCCTGGACTGGGATCAGGTCTATCCCGCCGGCTCCACCTATCCCGACGAGCCGCCCCTGTCCGGCGACTTCGTGCCGGCCGCCGTCTGGTCCCAGGCCCTGGGGATGTACGTGGCCATGGTGGACGGGGAGGCCCTGCTGACCTCCAGCGACGGCATGACCTGGCTGGAGGGCGGCCTCGCGCTGCCGTCGAACCTCCAGGTGAAGTTCCTGCAGAGCGTGGCCGTGGGCGACGACGCCCTGGCGCTCGCCTCCTACAACGGCGGCATCTACGTGCCGGGCTCGGCCCTGTCGCTGACCAGCACCATGCGGCGCGCCTCCACGGACGCCGCCTACCGCGATCTGGACTTCGGCCTGGACATCAGCTTCAGCGAGGGCGTGGTGGACAGCCTGACGTCCTTCCGCCTCAAGCTCCAGGATTTCCAAGGCTACGGCGTGTGGCGGAGCGAGACCGGCTCGCCCGACGACATGGAGCTCATCGGCCTCTACGACAAGAACAACCCGGAGACCTGCATCCAGGGCTACTGCGGCGGCACGGGCTACTACCAGCTGCCCAACTGCTACGTGGACAAGCGCGCCGCCTGCTTCGACTTCAGCGATCCGGACACGGTCAAGTTCTTCGACGACAACGTGTACGACGGCTTCCAGTACTTCTACGCCGTGACCACCTTCGACTACGGCAACACGGCCCTGGCCTCGCCGTCGTCCCTGGCGTCGGACCAGGTGTTTTCCGCGCGGTTCGACGGGGATCCCAACGCTCCCTTCGGCGGCGACGGCAACCGGGTGCGCTTCAACGTGAACCAGGCCGCCCAGCCCGAGCGGGGCGGCGACGAGATCTACGTGTTCCCCAACCCGCTGCGCAACACCAGCCGGGGCTTCTCCCAGTCCGAGGACGGGGTGGAGGTCAACTTCGTGAACCTGCCTCCCTCCAGCCGCGTGAAGGTCTTCACCGTGGACGGGGACCTGGTGGGGGACCTGGGCGGCGAGGGCGTGCAGGAGGGCCACAGCATCAAGTGGATCACGCGGAACGACGATGGCGAACTGCTGGCCTCGGGCGTATACATCTACAAGGTGGAAATGCCCAGCCGTGATGACTATTTTGGCAAGCTGGTGATCATCCGGTAGGCCGCCGTCCGCAGCGCCGCTCGGCGTCGACGGCCCGGCCACCCGCCGGGCCGTCCGTGTGTCTGGGGGCCGAGGCTCCGCCCGACTCCGCAATGGCAGGCCAACGAGGGAGGAAATCGTAATGGCCGACAAGCTCGTCTATTTTTTCGGGAACAAGGAAGCCGAAGGTCGCGGTGACCAGAAGGAACTGCTGGGCGGCAAGGGTGCCAACCTGGCCGAGATGAACCTCATCGGCGTGCCGGTGCCGCCGGGCTTCACCATCGCCACGAGCTGCTGCATCGACTACCTGAAGAACCCCGTGATCTCCGCCGACCTGCGCGGCCAGGTGGACGCCGCCCTCGCCAAGGTGGAGGCGGTCATGGGCCAGAAGTACGCCGATCCGGCGGACCCCCTGCTCTTCTCCTGCCGCAGCGGCGCCAAGGTCTCCATGCCCGGCATGATGGACACGGTGCTGAACATCGGCCTGAACGACGAGACCGTGAAGGGCCTCATCGCCAAGAGCGGCAACGAGCGCTTCGCCTACGACAGCTACCGGCGCCTCATCCAGATGTACGGCGACGTGGTGATGGGCGTGCACGGCGAGCACTTCGAGGAGGCCCTGGACGAGATCAAGGCCGCCCGCGGCGTGAAGCTGGACACGGACCTGACCGTGGCGGACCTCAAGGAGCTCATCGGCACCTTCAAGGGCCTGGTCAAGAAGCACGCCGGCCGCGACTTCCCCACCGACCCCATGGAGCAGCTCTGGGGCGGCATCGAGGCCGTGTTCAAGAGCTGGAACGTGCCCCGCGCCATCAGCTACCGCAACCTGAACCGCCTGCCCCACGACATGGGCACCGCGGTGAACGTGCAGGCCATGGTCTTCGGCAACATGGGCGAGAACTCGGCCACCGGCGTGGCCTTCACCCGCGACCCCTCCAGCGGCGAGAACTTCTTCTACGGCGAGTTCCTGATCAACGCCCAGGGCGAGGACGTGGTGGCGGGCACGCGCACGCCGCAGGCCCTGAACATCGAGGGCCGCGACCGCCTGCCCGAGGGCAACCCCGTGCACGACCTGCCCACCCTGGAGGAGGTCATGCCCGAGGCGTACGCCACCCTCTGCGGCATCCGCAAGACCCTGGAGAACCACTACCGCAACATGCAGGACGTGGAGTTCACCATCCAGGACGGCCGCCTGTGGATGCTGCAGACCCGCCACGGCAAGCGGACCGGCCGCGCCGCGGTGCGCATCGCGGCGGAGATGGAGGCCGAGGGCCTCATGACCCCGGACGCTGCCCTGCTGGCCGTGGATCCCGAGCACCTGGACCAGCTCCTGCACGACCAGATCGACCCCAAGGCCGAGGTCCACGTGCTGGGCAAGGGCCTGCCCGCCTCGCCGGGCGCCGCCCAGGGCGAGGTGGTCTTCACCGCCGAGGACGCCGTGCGCGTGGCGGGAGAGGGGCGCCGGTGCATCCTGGTGCGCCGCGAGACCAGCCCCGAGGACATCGACGGCATGAACAGCGCCCAGGGCATCCTCACCTCGCGCGGCGGCATGACCAGCCACGCGGCGGTGGTGGCCCGCGGCATGGGCAAGCCCTGCGTGGCCGGCTGCGGCGACCTGGTGGTCAACGCCAAGGCGGAGACCATGGAGATCGGCGGCAAGACCTTCAAGGCCGGCGACATGCTGACCATCGACGGCACCCTGGGCACGGTGAACGAGGGCCTGGTGCCCCTGATCGCCCCGAGCCTGGACGATCCCAACCTCAAGAAGATCATGGACTGGGCCGACGCGCGCCGCACCCTGGGCGTGCGCACCAACGCCGACACGCCCCACGACTCGCGGCAGGCCCGCGAGTTCGGCGCCGCCGGCATCGGCCTCTGTCGCACCGAGCACATGTTCTTCGGCGAGGACCGCATCCGCACCATGCGCGAGATGATCCTGGCGGAGGACGAGGCCGGCCGCCGCAAGGCCCTGGCCAAGGTGCTGCCCCTGCAGCAGGAGGACTTCGAGGGCATCTTCACGGCCATGGACGGCTACCCCGTCACCGTGCGCCTGCTGGATCCGCCCCTGCACGAGTTCCTGCCCACGGCGGAGATGGCCCAGGAGATCGGCGAGCTGGCCGGCGACCTGGGCGTGAGCGTGGAGAAGCTGAAGCAGCGCATCGAGTCGCTGCACGAGCTGAACCCCATGCTGGGCCACCGCGGCTGCCGCCTGGGCATCACCTACCCGGAGATCTACGAGACGCAGGTGGAGGCCATCATCCGCGCCGCCCTCGTGGTGAAGGGGCAGGGCGTGGACGTGAAGCCCGAGATCATGATCCCGCTGGTGGGCGCGGTGCCCGAGCTGTCCAAGCTGCGCGACATGGCCGTGGCCACGGCCGACCGCGTGCAGAAGGAGCTGGGCGCCACCGTGGCCTACAAGGTGGGCACCATGATCGAGATCCCGCGCGCGGCGCTCATGGCCGACAAGATCGCCGGCGTGGCCGACTTCTTCAGCTTCGGCACCAACGACCTCACGCAGATGACCTTCGGCTACAGTCGCGACGACGCGGGCGTGTTCCTGCCCGAGTACGTCAACAAGGGCATCCTGCCGTCCGACCCGTTCCAGCAGCTGGATCAGGCGGGCGTGGGCCAGCTGGTGGCCATGGCGGCGGAGAAGGGCCGCAAGGCCAACGCGGCGATCCATCTGGGGATCTGCGGCGAGCACGGCGGCGATCCCAGCTCGGTGGACTTCTGCCACCGGGTGGGCCTGGACTACGTGAGCTGCTCGCCGTTCCGCGTGCCCATCGCGCGTCTGGCGGCCGCCCACGCGGCCATCAGGAACGGCTAGCGTGCATCTGGAGTGGACCACGCCGACGGCCGCGCTGCCGCTGCTGGTCCTGGCGATCGTGGCGGCGGGTCTCTGGACCCGTCGCCACTATCGTAGGACGGTGCCGCCTGCGCGCGGCGCCGTGGGACGCCTGCTGCCCTGGCTGCGGTGGTCGGCCCTGATCCTGATCCTGCTGGCGGCGGCGGGGCCGCTGCTGGTCATGGAACGCATCGAGGAGATCCCCGCGAGCGTGCTGGTGCTGGTGGAGGACTCCGCCAGCATGGCCCAGGACGACGGTCCCGACCGCCGCACCCGCTGGGAGCGCGCCGCCGCGGTGGCCGCCGCCGTGGACAGCGTCGCCGCCCTGCGCGACGTGGCCGTCGTGCAGCGTCGCGGCAACGGCCTGCAGGACGCCCGACCCTACCGCCCCGACGACTCCGTCCCCCCCGCGGCCCAGGGCACCGACCTGGCCGCCCTGCTCGACGCCGGCGCGGCCGGCGCGCGTGCGCCGCGCCTGACCGTTCTGATCACCGACGGTCACGCCACCGCCGGCGATCCCACCGCCGGGGGCCGCCGCGAGGACCTGATCCTGGCCGGCGTGGGCGATCCCGTGGGCCCGGGCGACCTCGCGGTGCGCGACGTGCAGGCCCCCGACCTGGCCTTCGTGGGCGACGAGGTGACGGTGGAGGCCGTGATCGGCCTGCGCGAGCCCCTGGACGCCGAGCGCCGCGTACGCGTGACCCTGGAGCACGCCGGCGCCGTGGTGGACGACCGCACCCTCATCGCCGGTCCCGACGACCGCACCCTCCGCGTGGAGCTCCGGGACCGCCCCGACGCCCCGGGCCTCCGCGAGCTCACGGTGCGGGTGGCGCCTCTGGCGGGGGAGCGCTTCCTGGGGAACAATTCGGCCGTGCTGGCCCTCAAGGTGCGCGCGGAACGGAGGCGTCTGCTGGCCCTGACCACGCGGCCCGGCTGGCTGGTGCGGGTTCTGGCCCAGGCCGCCGCCGCGGAGGACCGCCTGGAGCTGGAGGTGGTCTACCCGGGACCGGACGGCCCCCGCAGCTCCCGGGACGACGGCCCCTGGACGCCCCCCGCCGATGCCGAGGCCTGGCGCGACAGGGACGGCGTGCTGCTGCTGGACGCGGAGGCCGCCCGCCGCTGGGCCGACGGCACCGGCCTGGCCCTGGCCGCGCGCGAGGGCCTGGGCCTGCTGCTGCTGGACACGGGCCAGGAAGGCGCCTGGCCCGCGGACCTGGCCGGTCTGCTGCCCGCGCGTCCGACCGGAGCCGGCGCCGTCCGCGGCGCCCTCATGGTGCCCGACCGCCGTCACCCCCTGGCCGCCGCTCCCGCGGACGACGCCCGCGGCTGGTCCCGTCTCCCGCCGTTGACGGTGGCGGCGCCGGCGGAGGCGCCCGCCTCGGCGTCGGTGCTGCTGGCCGTGGCCGCGCCCGTCCCGGTTCCGGTGCTGACCGTGCGGGAGGAGCAGGGCCGCCGCCTGGCCTGGCTCGGCAGCCGCGACCTCTGGGAGCAGGCCTTCTGGTCGCCCGGCAGCGACGATGCCGCCGCCCAGCCCCTGCGCCGCCTGCTGCGCAACGTGCTGGTGTGGACGGCCCAGGGCTCGGACCTGGCGGGGGCCACGCTGCTGGCCCAGCGCACCGTGTACCGGGAGGGCGAACCCATCGCCGTGCGGGCCCGCGGCCGCAGCATGCGCGGCGGCGTGACGAGCCCGCCGCGCACCCTCGCGGTCACGCCGCGGGACGGCGGCGAGGCCCTCCGTTACACCCTGACGCCGGACCCCGCGACGCCCGGCACCGCCGCGGCCTCGTTGCCGCCCCTGCCCGCCGGCGTGCACCGCCTGCAGCTGCTGGACGACGGGGGAGAGCCCAGCGGCGAGCCGCTGGACGTGCTGGTGGCGGCCGGCAGCGTGGAGGAGCGCCAGACCACCCAGGACCGTCGCGCCCTGCGGGTGCTGGCCGACGCGTTGGGCGCGGAGCTCATCGACGCCCAGGCCCCCGGCGGCCCGGCGGCCGTGGCCGCGGCGCTGGCGGCCGCCGACCTCGCGCCCGAGTCGCACCCCCACCGCACCACCTGGCGGCCGTGGAGCACCTGGCCCGCCCTGCTGATCATCGTGGCGCTGCTGGGACTGGAATGGTTCCTGCGACGGCGTCTGGGCATGAGCTGATCCCACGCTCCCGACCGCCATCCCCTCCCGGAAGGTGCGGACCCGCGTGCCGCGGTTCCCGACCGTCCTCTGCCTGCTGCTGACCGCCGTCGCGTGGCGCGCCCCGGCCGCGCCGCTGCTCAACGAGGTCCTCTACGACCCCGAGGGCGCCGACGGCGGCCACGAGTTCGTGGAGCTGTTCAATCCCGCCGACGCGCCGCTGCCGTTGGCCGGCGTCGCCCTGGAATTCGCCAACGGCGCCGTGGGCGACGTCTGGTCCGTGCGCTGGACCGGGGCGGAGGCGGACACGCTGCCGCCCCGCGGCCTCTGGCTGATCGCGGACCGCGGCTGGGCGGGTCCGGCCGACGCGGTGGCGTCGCTCGGGCTGCAGAACGGTCCGGACGCCGTGCGGCTGCGCCGCGGGGAGACGGTGCTGGACCTGCTGGGCTACGGCGCGCTGGTCGAGCCGGCGCTGTTCGAGGGCGCGCCTCATCCCGGTTCCGGTTCCGGGGCGTCGCTGGCGCGCCGGCCGGACGGCGCCGACACCGACGACAACGCCGCGGACTGGTCCGTGGCCGCCGAACCCACCCCCGGCGCCTACAACATGCGCCTGCACTCCCTTCGCATCCTCGAAAGCGTGACCGAGCCGCCCTGCCGCTTCGCGCCGGCGCGGCCGTTCACCCTGACGGCGACCCTGGAGAACGACGGCCAGGAGACGTGGCCGGGCGGGCTGGTGGCCCTGCGCGACGCGGCCGGCGACCTGCTGACGGAGGCCGCGGCGCCGGCCCTGGCGTCCGGGGCGGCCGGCGTCTGGCGCGGCGTCTGGTCGCCGCGGGATACGGGCCTGGTGCGTCCCGTCCTGCACCCGGTGTCCGGCGGCGCGGAGCTGAGCCTCGCCCTCCCGCCCCTGCGCGTGGGCGTGCCCCGTCTCACCCTGCGCGAGGTCCTGCCCGCGCCCGAGCCCGGCGCGCCCGAGTGGGTGGAGGTCCGGGCCGAGGGGGAGGGGCCGCTGGATCTGGGAGGCTGGACCCTGGCCGACGAGGGCGGCGCCCCGCGGGCCCTGCCCGAACGCCTGCTGGTGCCCGGCGAGCGGCTCGTGCTCTGCGCGGATCCCCAGGAGCTGGCGGGCTGGTACATGGCCCGCCTCGCCCGCGGCGCTCCCGAACCCTGCGCCGTGGATCCGAGCTCCCATGCCGACGTCCTGGCGGGCGGCTGGCCCGTGCTGAACAACACGGCGGCCACGGGGGAGCCGTACGCGGATCGTCTCCTGCTGCGCGGACCCGACGGCGTGGTGGCGGACTGGGTGGCCTGGGACGGCGGCTGGCCGGCGCCGGCTCCGGGGCGCAGCCTGGAGAGGGTCTCGGTGCCGCCGCGGGGCGCCGTGGAGCGGTCCTGGGCGCCCAGCCCGGCGGCGTTCGGCTCCACGCCGGGCTGTCCCGACGCCGCGGCGGCATCGACGCCGACGGCGGGCGGGTTGGCGCTGTCGCCCGCGCTCATCCCGGCCGGGGGCGGCACGGCCCTGGGCTTCGCCCTGTCGGAGCAGGAGGCCTCCTGGGATCTGCGGGTGCTGAGTCCCGAGGGCGCCACGGTCCGTCGGCTGGGCGGGGACGCCCTGGGGCCGGGGCCGCGGGCCCTGACCTGGGACGGCACCGACGATCGGGGCCTGCGATTGCCGCCGGGACCGCGGGTGATCCTGCTGCGGGTGCGCGACGCCGAGGGCCGACTGCGACGCCGCGCCGCCGGCGTGGTGGTGCTGGATCGGGAGAGGCCATGAGGCGGGCCGTGCGCCGATTGGTCGGGGTGCTGGCCGTGGTCTGCGCCACGGCGGCTCCGGCCCAGGACGCGGACCGGACCGAGACGCCCGCGGATCTCCAGGCCTTCCTCGCCGGCGACGACGCGGCCCTCGCGTCCGCCTGGCTGCGCACCGTGGTCGGCGGCTGGGATCTGGTCCCGGAGCTGCGCCGGCGCGGGATCGAGGCCGGCCGCGGCTCCTGGCGTCTCTGGTGGCGTCGGACGGGCTCGCCCGACGGCCCCTGGCGCGAGGACCGGTCCGGCCTGCGCGCGCCGCTGCCGGGCCGCTGGGGCTCGTGGGAGGCGGAGCTGGGACTGGCGGGGCCGCGCGGGGAGGCGTGGCCCGCCGGCGGTCGGCTGGCGTGGAGGCCGACCCTGGGGCTCGGCGCCGGCTGGCGTCTCACGCTCCGCTGGGACCTGCTGGAGGTGCGGCGGCCGTGGCTGTCGCGGTCGCATGACCGCATCCGTCTGCACCGGAACGTTCTGCCATGGGCGCTCTGGGGGGCTTGGGGTCTCGATCGCGACGGCCGCCCGGGCCTGGAGCTCGGCGTACGGCGAAGGGTGCATGTCACGGCGGCCCTGGAAGGGGGGCGCACCGCGGGCGGCGTCGTCTACGGGGCCTTGCTGGTGCGGCGCGGGCCCCTCGTGGTCCGGGTGCGCCAGGGCGTCCATCCGCTGCTCGGCATCTGGCGGGCCTGGGAGGTGGGGCTGTGCGGCGCGGGATTCTGATGCTGACGGTCCTGCTCCACGCGCCGGCGTGGGCGGATGCCGCACCACCGGAACCGGAGGACCTGGCGGAGCAGGGCGCCGGGATCGAGGAGATCCTGGAGGCGGCGGAATCGGGTCCTTGGGAGTGGATCGAGGCCCGCCTGCGCTGGACACTCTCCGGCGCGTCGCTGCGGACAGGGGTCGAAGGAGGATCTATTGCTGTCGATGTCAACAGAAGCAGCAGCAGCGTGTTGCGGTGGAGCTCTCATGTCGTGCATGAACGATGGGCGATCCTCGCGGGCGGCTGGCGGGCGACGTCGGCGAGCGGCCTGCTGCAGGTGGGCGACGGCCGCACGCGCCTGCCGGGAGCCGACGGCGCCCCGGTGGCCCTGGGGGGTGGGGCGGGCGGGGACGTCTCGGCCTGGCGTCGGCGGCCGGTGGACGGCGCGCTGCTGGTCCGCGAAGGCGATGGGTGGCGCGTGCGGTTGGGGCTGGGCCGCGAGGCCGGCGCCGAGTCCGTGCGATGCGTTTCGTTGGGTCGGAAGGGCCGGCATCTGACCTGGGACCTCTGGACGCTGGAGCGGGCCGAAGGGCGCGCCGCCTCCGTGGCCGCGAGCCTGCGCGGGGACCAGGGCGAGGCCTGGAGCGAGGCGGCCTGGGCCGACGCGCCCGGTCGTCCCGCCGCCTGGCAGGCCGGGGCGGCGTGGCGGGCGGATGGCGGATGGCGCGGCGAGCTCGCCTGGGCGGCGGCCGACGCGGGACTGAGCGCCGTCTCGGCCGGCCGCAGCCCCCTGATTCCCGGCGAGGCGGGAGAGGGCTGGGCTCTGCGCGTGGTGCGCGCGGGGCGCGAGGGGCGTCGTGCGGCCCTGCTGCTCGCCGGTGGCTCGGCCCTGCGACCCGACCGCGGTCCCGATGAACAGGACCGCCGCACCCTGGCCGAGCTGCGCCTCGGCCTGCCCCTGGGGGCGGGCGTCCAGGGCCGCTGGCGCCTCCGCTGGCGGTCGGACGCACGCTCGGGCTGGGAGGGGCGCGAGCCCTGGGAACCGCCGTCGTCCACACGCCGGACCCATGACCTGGCGGCGGGAGCGGACCTGGAGGCCGCGGGGGCGGAGGGGGCCTGGCGTCTGAGCCTGCGCGCGCGGGGCCAGGACGGCGGCGAGGAGGTCCGTCGCCGGCTCCTGCTGACGCTTGGGCGCGACCATCCGCTGCTGGGCGGCCAGGGGCGGCTGCGGGTGGGCATGGCCTGGGGGGACGACCTGGCCCTGGTCACCGTGGCCGCGCCTGCGCCGGGGGCCGTCACGCTGAGCCATTGGGGCGACCGCGACGCGGAGACCTCGGTGGGATGGCGCGGGTCCCTGGGACCGCTCACGGCGGCCTGCGCGGCGTGGTGGGGCCCTGCGCAACAGGGGGGCGCGCCGAGCGGCATCCTGGTCCAGATCGAGGTCCGTCCGGGGCCCCGAGCGGCCTTTTGACATCCCCGGAACCAGCGGATACCATTGGTTCTTCGGGAGCTGCTCGTGGCAACGATCGCGCAGGGAGGGGTGGAGATGTTCGCGACGCGCATGGGACGTCTGGGAACCGAGACCGCATTCGTCGTGCTGGCCCGGGCCAAGGAGCTGGAGGCCCAGGGCCGGGACATCGTCCACCTGGAGATCGGCGAGCCCGATTTCGACACGCCCTCGTTCATCGTCGAGGCCGCCGCCCAGGCCCTGCGCGCCGGCGAGACCCACTACGGCCCGGCGGCCGGCAAGCCCGAGGTGCGCCAGGTCTTCGCGGACCACATCGCCCGCACCCGCGGCGTGGACATGGGGCGCGACAACGTGGTGATCACGCCGGGCGGCAAGCCCATCATGTACTTCCTGATGACCGCGCTGCTGAACGAGGGCGACGAGGCCATCTATCCCAATCCCGGCTTCCCCATCTACGAGAGCGTGATCAACTTCCTGGGCGCCAAGCCGGTGCCCCTGAAGCTGGCGGAGGAGAAGGACTTCACCTTCGACGTGAAGGACCTCGAGGCCCTCATCACCCCGCGCACCAAGCTGCTGATCCTCAACTCGCCGCAGAACCCCACGGGTTCGGTGCTGGAGAGCGCGGACCTGGACGCCATCGCCGCCCTGGCGGTGAAGCACGACCTCTTCGTGATGAGCGACGAGATCTACTCGCGCATCCTCTACACCGGCACGCACGACTCCATCATCACGCGGCCGGGCATGCTGGAGCGCACGTGCATCCTGGAGGGGCACTCCAAGACCTACGCCATGACCGGCTGGCGGCTGGGCTACGGCGTGATGCCCAAGGAGCTGGCCGCGGCGGTGGCCAAGCTGCAGACCAATGTGAACAGCTGCACAGCTTCCTTCACCCAGGTGGCCGGCGCGGCGGCGCTGACCGGTCCGCAGGACGAGGTGGAGGCCATGGTGGCCGAGTTCAAGGCGCGCCGCGACCTGCTGGTGGGCGGACTGAACGCCATCGACGGCGTGAGCTGCCGCGAGCCCAAGGGCGCCTTCTACGTGTTCCCCAACGTGTCCGGCCTGGGGCGGCGCAGCAGCGAGCTGGAGAAGCTGCTGCTGGACGAGTACGGCGTGGCGGCGCTGAGCGGCACCGCCTTCGGGGCCTGCGGCGAGGGCTACCTGCGCTTCAGCTACGCCAACAGCCAGGATCAGATCCGCAAGGCGCTGGAACGCGTGGAACGCATGGCGCGCGACCTGCGCGGCTGACGACGACGGTGGAGGCCCAGGGGCACCGCGATCACGCGGTGCCCTCCTTCTTTCCGGCACCTGTGCCACGGAGGACGCGATGTCCGTACGGCGCTTCGTGATCGCCCTGGGGGGCAACGCCATCGTGCCCCTGGACACCTCGGGCACCTACCTGGACCAGTACCAGATCACCAAGACCACCATGAACCAGGTGGCGGAGCTCACCGGCATGGGGCACCGCGTGGTGCTGACCCACGGCAACGGGCCGGTGGTGGGCAACATCTTCCTGCGCAACGAGGCGGGGTTCGCCACCTACGGCATCCCGCCCATGCCTCTGTTCGTGTGCGGCGCCGACAGCCAGGGCGGTCTGGGCTACATGATCCAGCAGAACCTGCAGAACGCCATGACGGTGCTGGGGCTCGACGTGCCCGTGGCCGCGGTGGTGACCCAGGTTCTGGTGGACCGCGAGGACCCGGCCTTCGCCAACCCCACCAAGCCCATCGGTCCCTACTACGACCGCGAGCAGGCCGAGCGCGTGGCGCAGGAGTTCGGCTGGGTGGTGCGCGAGGACGCTGGACGCGGCTGGCGCCGCGTGGTGCCCAGCCCCCGGCCCCAGCGCGTGATGGAGGCCGGCGTGATCCGCGCCATGCTGGAGGCGGGCGTCCTGGTGGTGGCCTGCGGCGGCGGCGGCGTGCCGGTGGTGCCGTGCGGCGGCGGACGCATCGAGGGCATCGATGCGGTGATCGACAAGGACCTGGCCAGCGAGCTGCTGGCGGAACTGGTGGGCGCCGATACGCTGGTCATCGTCACCCAGGTGGAGAAGGTGTACAGCGGCTTCGGCACCCCGGCGCAGGCGGCCCTGGACCTGGCGGACGCCGCCGAGCTGCGTCGGCTGCAGGCGGCCGGCGAGTTCCCCGCCGGCAGCATGGGACCCAAGATCGAAGCGGCGCTGGCCTTCCTGGACGCCGGCGGCCGCGAGGTGGTCATCACGGATCCGGAGCACCTGCTGGCGGCCGTGCGCGGCGAGGCCGGCACGCGCATCGTCGCCGAGCTCTGAACGACGCGCCGTTGCGGCGCGCGCGGGGCGCGGTGTACCATGCGCTCCCATCAGCCCCGAGACCCGGAGGTCCCCATGTCGCGACGGATCCTCGTGATCGGCTCCGGCGGGCGCGAGCACGCCCTGGTGCGTCAGCTCGCCCTGGCCGATCCCGCCCCCCAGCTCTACGCCCTGCCCGGCAACCCCGGCACCGCGGCCCTGGCCGCCGTCCCCGCCGTGGATCCCGCCGATCACGCCGCCCTGGCCGCCTGGTGCGCGGCGCAGGCGCTGGACCTGGTGGTGGTGGGCCCCGAGGACCCGCTCATCGCGGGCGTGGCCGACGCCGTGCGCGCGGCGGGCGTGCCCGTGTTCGGCCCCGGCGCCGACGGCGCGCGCCTGGAGGGCGACAAGCATTGGGCCAAGGAGATCATGGAGGCGGCGGGCGTGCCCACCGCCCGCTACGAGCACTACGAGGCCCTGGCGCCGGCCCTGGCCGCCCTGGACCGCTGGGAGTTCCCGCTGGTGGTCAAGGCCTGCGGCGCCGCCCAGGGCAAGGGCGTGGCCGTGTGCGCGGCGCGCGCGGAGGCCGAGGCCCATCTGCGCGACTGCTTCGAGGCCGACCGTTTCGGCGCCGCCGGCCGCAGCGTGCTGATCGAGGAGTGCCTGACCGGTCCCGAGCTCTCGGTGCTGGCGGTGACCGACGGCGAGGCCTACGCCCTGCTGGCCCCGTCGCGCGATCACAAGCGCGTGGGCGAGGGCGACACCGGCCCCAACACCGGCGGCATGGGCGCCTTTGCCGGGCGCGCGCTGCTGGATGCGGACCTGGCCGCCCGCGTGGGCCGCGACGTCATCGAGCCCACGTTGGCGGAGCTGCGCCGCCGTGGCGTGGACTACCGGGGCGTGGTGTACGCCGGCCTGATGCTCACGCCGCGCGGTCCCATGGTGCTGGAGTACAACGCGCGCTTCGGCGACCCGGAGACCCAGGTGGTGCTGCCCCTGCTGCGCGAGCCTCTGGCCGAGCTGCTGCTGGCCGCGGCGCGCAAGGAGCTGGGCGCGTACCTGGACGGCCTGCCGGCGCCGGATCCCGAGGCGCCTCCGGCCTGGCGGGGCGCGGCCGTGACGCGCTGGGACCGCGCCGCCATGGTGGTGGTGGGCGCGGCCGCGGGCTACCCGGGCGCCTACGCCAAGGGGGAGGAGATCGCCCTGCCGGCCGACCGCCGGGACGCCTGGGTCATCCACGCCGGCACCCGCCTGGACGGGGGCCGGCTGGTGAGCGCGGGCGGACGCGTGCTGGGCGCCGTGGGCCTGGGCGCGGATGTGGCCGCCGCCCGCGACCGCGCCTATGCTCTGCTGGCGGACGTGAGGTTCGCGGGCATGAATCATCGGCGCGACATCGGCGCCGCCTTCCTGGGAGAGTGAGCGATGAGCGTGGAGCTGAAGGACGCCAGGGTCGTCATCGTCATGGGCAGCGACTCGGACCGGCCGGTGGTGGAGCCCACCGGGGCGCTGCTGGAGCGCTTCGGGATCCCGTACCGGGTGGAGGTGGCGTCGGCGCACCGTTCGCCGGACCGCCTGCGCCGCATCGTGCAGGAGGGCGACGCCGCCCAGGTCCAGGTGTGGGTGGGCGTGGCGGGGCTGGCCGCGCACCTGCCGGGCGTGCTGGCTTCGCTGACCCTGAAGCCGGTGATCGGCGTGCCCGTGGCCGCCGGCGCGCTGCAGGGCATGGATGCGCTGCTCTCCATCGTGCAGATGCCAGGGGGCATTCCCGTGGCGGGCGTGGCCATCGGCTCCTCGGGCGCCAAGAACGCCGCGGTGCTCGCGGCGCGCATCCTGGCCCTGTCCGATGCCGACGTGGCGGCCAAGCTGGCCGCGCACCGCCAGGAGATGGCGGGGGAGTGACCGCACCGCGCCGCACGCAGGATCCCGCAGAAGCCGCCCGCGTCCTGGACGCGGGCGGCGTGGTTCTCATGCCCACCGACACCCTGCCGGGCCTGCATGCGCGGCTGGACCGGCCCGCGGCGCTGGCGCGCATCCGCGCCTTGAAGGGCCGCGACGCGGACAAGCCCTTGCTGGTGCTGGCCGCGTCCGCGGACGTCGCCGGCGCCTGGGTGCGCTGGGACGAGGCGGCGGCGGCGGAGGCCGCATCGGTCTGGCCCGGTCCGTACACCCTCATCCTGACGGCGGTCCCCGAGGCCCCGACGGCGGTCACCGGCGGCGGACCCACCCTCGCGGTGCGCGTGCCGGCGGACCCGCGGCTGCGCAGCCTGCTGGACGTTGTGGGCGCCCCGCTGGCCTCCACCAGCGCCAACGACGCGGGCCTGGCGCCGGCCACGGACCTGGACGCCGCGGCGGCCTGGGCCGGCGGCGGCGTGGACCTGGTGGCGGATCTGCCCTGGGGCGGCTCGGGACGCCCGTCCACCCTGGTGGACCTCACGCGGCGGCCGCCGCGGGTGCTGCGGGCGGGGGCCGGGGATCCGCTCCCGGGCTGGGAGTCCGTAACTGACGACGACGGTTAGGCTTGGGGCCGCCGCCGCGGCTTGACGCCGCCTGCGGCCCTGGCTACGTTTGGCCCGCATCGCAAAGGCCCGTGCCGTGACCAAGGTGCTCTTCTTCTGCAGCGGAAACACGTGCCGCAGCCCCCTGGCCCAGGGCCTTGCGGCGGCGCGCTGGCCGGACCTGCAGGCGGCGTCCGCCGGCCTGGACGCCGCCCCGGGCTGTCCGGCGTCGGCCGGGAGCTGCGACCAGGCCCGGGACCGCGGCCTGAATCTGGAGGCCCACCGCAGCCGCCGTCTGGACGACGAGATCCTGCGCGATGCGGACTGGGCCGTGGGCATGACCGCCGCCCACGTGGCGCGGTTCCGCGAGCGCTTCCCCGACTTCCCCGGCCGCCTGGGCAAGCTCGGCCGTCCGGGGGAGGACCTGCGCGGCGACGTCGACGCCCTTCCCGGCGAAGACGTGGATGATCCCTGGCGCAAGGGCACCGAGCTGGCCTACGATCTCATGGCCGAGCAGGTGGAACGACTCCTGGAGCCCTGGGGCTCAGTCTGGCGAAAGGACCGGCCATGAAGATCGCCGTGGGCAACGACCATCGCGGCTACGAGCTCAAGCTGGCCGTGACCGCCGCCCTGACCGACGACGGCCACGAGGTGGAGGACTACGGCTGCCACGGTCCCGAGTCGGCCGACTACCCGGACTTCGCCCGCGCCGTGGGCCTGGCGGTGGCCGCCGGCGACGCGGACTTGGGCGTGCTGGCCTGCGGCTCGGGCATCGGCGTGAGCATCGCGGCCAACAAGGTGCCAGGCGTGCGCGCCGCCCTCTGCTGCAGCCTGGAGGCGGCCGCCACCACGCGCCGCCACAACGACAGCAACGTGATCTGCTTCTCCGGCGATCACACCGCCGCGGACGACGCCGTGGCCATGGCCCGCGCCTGGATCGCCAGCGCCTTCGAGGGCGGGCGCCACGCCCGCCGCGTGGACAAGATCACCGCCATCGAGCAGAGCCTGGCCCGCCACGACCAGGGTTGACCCTTCGCCCCAACGAGGAGAGCGGCATGAGTGGATTCCTGAAGCGCGTCGACCCCGAGATCGCCGCCGTGGTGGATGCCGAGCTGGGCCGCCAGCGGGACCAGCTGGAGATGATCGCCAGCGAGAACTTCACCAGCCCGGCCGTGATGGAGGCCGTGGGCAGCGTGCTGACCAACAAGTACGCGGAGGGCTATCCCGGCAAGCGCTACTACGGGGGCTGCGTGCACGTGGACCAGGCGGAGACGCTGGCCAAGCAGCGCGCCTGCGAGCTCTTCGGCGCCGACCGCGCCAACGTGCAGCCCCACAGCGGCTCCACGGCCAACATGACCGCCTACCTGGCCTTCTGCAAGCCGGGCGACAGGATCCTGGGCCTGAGCCTGAGCCACGGCGGCCACCTGACCCACGGGCATCCGGTGAACTTCTCCGGCCTGATGTTCGAGGCCGTGCACTACGAGGTGAGCGAGGGCACGGAGACCATCGACTACGACCGCCTGCGCGATCAGGCCAAGCAGGTGCGCCCGCGCGTCCTGGTGGGCGGCGCCAGCGCCTACCCGCGCACCTGGGACTACGCGGCCATGCGCGCCATCGCCGACGAGGTGGACGCGGTCTTCCTCTTCGACATGGCCCACATCGCCGGCCTGGTGGCCGGGGGCGTGCATCCAAGCCCGGTGCCCCTCGCCGACGTGGTGACGTCCACCACGCACAAGACCCTGCGCGGCCCCCGCGGCGGCCTGGTGCTCTGCAAGGCCGAGCACATCAAGGCCGTGAACAAGATGAACTTCCCGGGCATCCAGGGCGGTCCGCTCATGCACGCCATCGCGGCCAAGGCCGTGTGCTTCCACGAGTGCCTGCAGCCTGAGTTCAAGACCTACGCCCAGCAGGTCCTGGACAACGCCCAGGCCCTGGCCGCCGGCCTGATGGCCAAGGGCTTCCGCCTGGTCAGCGGCGGCACCGACAACCACCTCCTGCTGGTGGACTGCAAGGCCCGCGGCCTGACCGGCAAGGACATGGAGGAGCTGCTGGAGCACGTGGGAATCACCTGCAACAAGAACACGGTGCCCTTCGACACGGAGAGCCCCTTCGTGACCAGCGGCGTGCGCCTGGGCACGCCGGCGCTGACCACGCGCGGCATGGGCACGGCGGAGATGGCGCGCATCGCGGACATCATGGACCGCGCGGTCCAGGCCCGCGGCGACGACGGCGCCCTGGTCAAGCTGCGCGGCGAGACGGCGGCCCTGGCGGCCGAGTTCCCCCTCTACCCGGAGCTCTAGGCCGTGCGCTGCCCCCGTTGCGACGCCGAGGACGACCGCGTGGTGGACAGCCGCGCGGCCCGCGACGGCCGCGCCGTGCGCCGCCGCCGCGAGTGCCTGCAGTGCGGCGAACGCTTCACCACCTTCGAGGCGGTGGAGCAGCATCCCCTGCTGGTGGTCAAGCGCGACGGGGAGCGGGTGGCCTTCGACCGCGCCAAGATCGTGCGCGGCATCGCCCGCGCCTGCGAGAAGCGCCCGGTGGCCCTGGCCCAGATGGAGGCCCTGGCCGAGCGCGTGGAGCGCGCCCTGGAGAGCGACGCCGCCCGCGAGGTGCCGTCCCAGGCCGTGGGCGAGCTGGTCATGCGCGAGCTGCGCGGCCTGGACGAGGTGGCCTACGTGCGCTTCGCCTCGGTCTACCGATCCTTCCGCGACGTGGACGAGTTCATGCTGGAGCTGAGGACCCTGCTGGACGGGAAGGAGGACGCCCGTGACGGACAGTGAGGAGCGGGACGACCTGCCGGCCCCTCCGCCGGCGCCCCTGGACCAGGCCTCCGCGGACCGGTCCGCGGTGGTCGAGGCGGCGGCGCCCGAGGGCGAGATGACGCTGCTGGATCACCTGGAGGAGCTGCGCGACACCCTGCTGCAGTCGGCCGTCGCGGCGGTGGTGGCGGCCATGGGCTGCTGGTTCGTCAGCGCGCCCCTGCTGGACCTGCTGATCACGCCCCTGTCGGCGGCGGGGGAGAAGGTCTACTTCCACGGCCCCATCGAGGCCTTCATGACCCGGCTGAAGATCGCCGCGGTCTGCGGCCTCTTCGTGGTGGTGCCGTTCATCCTCTGGCGGGTGTACCGTTTCGTCATGCCCGGGCTCTACCACAAGGAGCGGCGGGTGGTGGTCCCCCTGGTGGTGGCCTCCACGGGCCTGTTCTACGCCGGCGTGGCCTTCGCCTACGTGATCCTGATCCCCAAGGTCGTCGTCTTCATGCTCTCGTTCGGCACCGAGAACCTCATGCCGCTGATCGGGATCGACCCCTACTTCGCGTTCGTGTCGCGCCTCTGCCTGGCCTTCGGGCTGGTCTTCGAGCTGCCCCTGGCCGTCTTCATGCTCAGCGTCCTGGGACTGGTGCAGCCCCGGCAGCTCCTGGCCTGGTGGCGCTACGCCCTGGTGATCATCGTGATCGTTTCGGCCCTGCTCACGCCGCCCGACGTGCTCAGCCAGCTGCTCATGGCCGGGCCGGTCATGATCCTGTACCTTGGCTCGGTCCTGGTCTCCATGGCCGTGGTGCGTCGGAAAGAATCCGCGAAATCAGACGAGGATTGACAGACGGGCCTCCGGACGGCACTTTGGGACGTTCTTGGGACCGGACGGACCTGCGAGGAAGGGCCGATGTCTTTGCTTGATCGCCAGCGCGTGCAGCTTCTGACCCTCCAGCGGATCATCGGAGGCGAGCTCAAACGCTTCGAGGCCGCGTACGACGCCATGATGAGCGGGGAGACCCCGCTCATCGAGGACGTGTGCGCCCACGTGCGCAACGGCAAGAGCAAGCGCTTCCGGCCCACCCTGCTGCTGCTGTCGGCCAAGCACGAGGGCGACGTGCCCGACGGCGCCATCGCCGCCGCGGCCTGCGTGGAGATGATCCACACCGCCACCCTCCTCCACGACGACATCATCGACGAGGCGCTCACCCGCCGCGGCCTGCCGTCCATCAACGAGGCCTGGGGCGTGGCCACGGCCGTGGTCATGGGCGACTACCTCTACAGCAAGGCCCTGGACGTGTTGGCCGCGGAAGGCATGGGCGAAGCCCTGCGCCTGCTGGCCGGCACCACCTTCAAGATGAGCCAGGCCGAGATGATGCAGCTGGAGACCAAGCACGATCTGGCCATCTCCGAGGAGACCTACCTCACCATCATCGAGCGCAAGACCGCCTCGCTGATCGAGTCGGCCTGCGCCATCGGCGCCGGGTTCCATCCCCAGCATGCCGGGCGCACGGAGGTCTTCGGCGAGTTCGGCCGCAAGATCGGCTTCGTCTTCCAGATCACCGACGACATCTTCGACTACCTGGGCGACGAACGCCGCCTGGGCAAGCCCACCGGCCAGGACTGGGAGGAGGGGCGCATCACCCTGCCCCTGATCGCGGCCCTGCGGCAGGCGCCCCCGGCCGAGCGCGACGCCCTGCTGGCGGAGATCGCCGCCCTGCCCCCCGGCGAGCGCCGCCCCCTGTGGCCGCGCGTGAAGAGCTTCGTCCTGGACAACGGCGGCGTGGACTACGCCCGCGACCTGGCCCGTCGCCTCGGCGACGAGGGCAAGGACGCCCTGGCCCCCGTGGCCGCCGGCGCGCAGAAGGATCTGCTGACCGTGGCCGTGGAGTACGTGCTGCGACGCCTCAACTGAGCGCCTTCCCGACGAGAGAAGACCCATGACCGATCCTAGGGAGACATCCTGGTCCGCCGGCGCCGACGCGCCCGGGTTCCTGGCCGCCGAAGCCGCCGCCCACGCCGTCCTGCAGCGCAAGGGCGAGAACGTGGTGGTGCTGGACCTGCGCGGCCGCAGCGACGTGGCCGACTTCTTCCTCATCGCCTCCGGGGGCTCGCAGCCCCAGGTGGAGGCCATGACCAAGGCCGTGCGCGAGGCGCTGTTCCGCCTGAAGCAGAAGCCCCTGCACATCGAGGGCACCGAGCAGTCCCAGTGGGTGCTCATGGACTTCGTGGACCTGCTGGTCCACCTGATGCAGCCCCGGAGCCGCGAGTACTACGAGCTGGAGCGGCTCTGGAACGACGCCCCCCGCCTGGAGGTGGACGTCGCCTACTTCGGCAGGGACGACGTGGCCGCGCGCCACCCGGACCTGGAGCTGGTCCGGCGCGCCCGGGCCGCGGATCCCGAACAGAGCGGAGCGGACCCGGCATGACCATCCACGACCTCATCCGCAGCGAGATCCTCCGGTGCCTGGAGGAGTACGGACTCTTCGAGGGCGACCTGGACGTGGGTCTGGAGAAGCCCCGCGACAAGTCCCACGGCGACCTGAGCAGCAACGTGGCCATGGCCTGCGCCAAGCGCCTCAAGCGCAACCCGCGCGAGCTGGCCGGCGAGCTGGCGGCCAAGCTGAGCTTCGACCGCGACGTCATCGAGTCCGTGGAGATCGCCGGGCCCGGGTTCATCAACTTCCGCCTGGCCCGCGCCCACACCCGCGACCTCCTGCTGGACCTCTGGCAGGGCCAGGGTGCCATCCAGGAGATCCGCACCGGCGGCGGCAAGCGCATCAACGTGGAGTACATCAGCGCCAACCCCACCGGGCCGCTCAACGTGGTCTCGGCCCGCGCCGGCGCCTTCGGCTCCACCCTGGTCAAGCTGCTGGACGCGGTGGGCTACGACGCCCACGCCGAGTACTACGTGAACGACGCCGGCCGCCAGGTCACCCTGCTGGGCTACTCCCTGCGCGCGCGCCTCATGGAGATGCTGGGCCGCGAGGCCGAGTTCCCCGAGGGCGGCTACAAGGGCCGCTACGTCACGCGCATGGCCGAGGAGCTGCTCAACCTGGACAGCAAGGCCATCCAGGCCCAGGCGGGCGTCTTCAACGACGAGAGCTTCCAGCGCGTGACCGCGCCGGCGGGCAACGCCGACGACTGGCTGCAGCTGCCCGAGGCGGAATCGGCGCGCTGCTTCTCCAAGTACGCCCTGATGAAGATCCTCACCTGGCAGCGCCAGACCTGCCGCCGCTTCGGCCTGCGCTTCGACACCTGGTACTTCGAGTCGGAGCTGCACGAGACCAAGCGCGTGGAGCGCGCGCTGGAGAAGCTCAAGCAGAGCGGCCATGTGGACGAGCGCGAAGGCGCCCTCTGGTTCCGCTCCACGGACTTCGAGGACGACAAGGACCGCGTGGTGGTGCGCAGCGACGGCAACCCCACCTACTTCCTGGCGGACGTGGCGTACCACTTCCACAAGTTCCAGCGCGGCTTCGAGCGCGCCATCGACTTCCTGGGCCCCGACCACCACGGCCACATCCCGCGCATGGAGGCGGCCATGAAGGCCCTGGGCGTGCCCGACGGCTGGCTGGAGGTGCAGATCCTCCAGCAGGTGAACTTCGTGGAGGACGGCCGGCCCATGGACATGTCCAAGCGCGAGGGCCAGTTCGTCACCATGGACGCCCTGGGCGACGACGTGGGCGCCGACGTGGCCAAGTACATCTTCCTCACGCGCAAGCCCAACTCGCACCTGGATTTCGACCTGGACCTGGCCCGCGAGCAGTCCAGCGAGAACCCTGTGTACTACGTGAAGTACGCCCACGCGCGCATCTGCTCGGTGCTGCGCAAGGCGGAGGAGGCGGGCAAGGCGGAGACCGACGTCACGGCGGAAGGCCTGGCCGCCCTCGCCGAGGAGCAGGAGTGGGCCCTGGCCGGCGAGCTCATCCGCCTGCCCGAGATCATCGCCGGCGCCGCCGCCGCGCGGGAGCCGCACCGGCTCACGCAGTACGCCCAGGAGATCGCCGGCCTGTACCACCAGTTCTATCACAACTGCATGATCCTGGGCGACGACCCCAAGGTCACGCGCGCGCGCCTCCAGCTCTGCCTCGCGACGCGCAAGGTGCTGGCGGACGTGCTGGAGCTTCTCGGCGTGGAGGCGCCGGATTTCATGGGGGAGAAGGAATGAGCAAGGAGATCCTCGTCGTCGGCTCGGTGGCCTACGACACCGTGGCCACCGTGCGCGAGACCCGCGAGCGCCAGCTCGGGGGCAGCGCCAGCTTCTTCGCCCTGGCCGCCAGGCTCTTCGCCCCGGTGCGCGCCGTGGGCGTGGTGGGCGACGACTTCCGCCAGGCGGACCTGGACCTGCTCTCCTCCCGCGGCGTGGACATCGCCGGCATCGAGCGGGCGCAGGGGCCCACCTTCCACTGGTCGGGCCGCTACCACGCGGACATGATCGAGCGCGACACCCTGGCCACGGAGCTGGGCGTGTTCGCCGACTTCCAGCCCGCCCTGCCCGCCGGCTGGGCCGCGTCGCCCTACGTGCTGCTGGCCAACATCCACCCGGCCCTGCAGCTCGACGTGCTCGAGGCCGTGGATGCGCCGCGCCTGGTGGTGCTGGACACCATGAACCTCTGGATCGAGACCACGCGCGAGGCCCTGCTGGCCGTGCTGGCCCGCGTGGACGTGCTGCTGGTCAACGATTCCGAAGCCCGTCTGCTCACCGGCGAGACCGGTTTGAAGGAGGCCGCCGCGGCCATCGCGGAGCTCGGCCCCAAGCGCGTGGTGATCAAGAAGGGGGAGCACGGCGCCCTCTACTTCGGCCCCGACGGCGTGCTGGCCGTCCCCGCCATCCTCCTGCCCGAGGTGGTGGACCCCACCGGCGCCGGCGACACCTTCGCCGGCGGCTTCCTGGGCTGGCTCGCGGACCGCGGCGTGGACCGCGACGCGCCCGACGCCGAGTTCCGCCGCGCCATGGTGGCGGGCACGGCCGTGGCCAGCTTCTGCCCCCAGGCCTTCAGCGTGGAGGCCCTCGCGGATCTGGAGCGGGACCGCGTGGAGGCGCGCATGGCCGAGCTGTCGGCCATGATGACTCCCTGAAACCGGCTTCGTTCGGCGACAGGACTTGGATTTTCCCTCCCGTCCGGTTTTCGTTGGACCGGTCCGGTGGGCTCTGCTACCATTCCTCAATCCACCGAACCCCTTAGGCCTCAAGGATGTGCGGGGAGGCCCCCAAGTGAATCAGCATCATGACGAGCACCATGGTTGGGTCCAGGACGCGGAACGCTGGATCTGTCAGCTGCAGGCCGTGCGCCAGTGCAAGATCGACCTGGACGCCGCCGGCAACGTGAGCGGCATCCACGTGGTCTCCACGGACGAACGCGATCCGCGCCACGTGGTCCGGGACGTGGAGGGGCTGCTCAAGGCCCGCCTCGGCCTGGACGTGTACTACAAGAAGATCGGGGTGGTGCAGGTCATCGACCCCGTGGACGAGGACGAGGATGGGCCCCCCGAGCGCGAGGCGGTGTCCCAGGATCCGCCTCAGGCCGCCGTGCCGGAACCGCGCCCCGAGCCCGCGCCCGCGGCCGCCCGCCGCGCGCCCGACCCGGTGCCGTTCCCCGTGGGCGACGGCCCGCGCGCCGCGGTGATCGTGGAGGAGCCGCCCCTGGCCCGCGTGGAGTGCGCCGGCCTGGGGCTGATGGTGTCCGGCGCCAACCTCACCGCCACCGTGGAGCTGGTGCGGGGGGAGGCCTCGGCCCAGGGCCGCGCCGCCGGCCCCAACCAGCCCGGCATGGATCAGCAGATCCTGGCCCGGGCCGCGGTCCAGGCGCTGGAGAACCTGCTGGGCTCCGTGGTCCAGCTCAGCGTGGCCGACGTGCGGCCCCAGGAGACGGCCGGCGAGCCCCTGCTCGTGGTGGCCGTGGACCTGGTGGAGGGCCGCCGCAGCGAGCGCTTCTTCGGCCTCTGCCGGACGCGCCCCAATCCCCAGCAGGCGGCGGTCTACGCCGTGCTGGACGCCTTGAATCGGCGGCTGGAGCTCATGGACGCCCGCGGCGAGCTCCTGGCCCAGGAGGACTAGACAGACCAGGAGGTTCAGGAACCGGCAACGTCCTACCCACCACCCGAGCGGAGCGGTGCGGTTGAGCGGAGCGCCTCTGCCCACAGTGTTTCACTGATCGGCAAGTTCCCCCCAAGGAACGGAGGTGACGACATGCTCGACTTCCTGATGGGTCTGTTCTACAAGTGGGAGTGGTAGGCAGGTGAAGGGCGTTGCCGGTTCCCATCCCTCGGATTGCATTCAAGTCCAGCGCCTATCGGGCCGATAGGTTAAGGGAATCCATCGGCGTCGCCCTGCAGCGGCGACGGCCGCGCCTATCGTGAGACGTCCGGAGACGAGTTGTGAGCGAGACCCGCGAGCGCCAGCGCCGCAGACTTTTCCGAGCCTATTACGCCGTGAGCCTGGCCGCCGGTGCGGGCACGCTGGCGTGGCTGGCGGCGCGCGGCGTGGAGCCTCCCCACGACTCCCTGGGCTGGGTCTTCTTCTTCCTCGTCCTGCTCTTCGCCGACACCAAGATGGCCGAGGCCCAGGTCCGCGGCGGCGGCCGCGTGCTGTCCTCGCGCACCCTGGACCTCTCCATGGTGGTGCTCTTCGGGCCCCTGGTGGCCTGCACCGCCGAAGCCCTCTCGGCCGTGTTCCGCGGCCTGATCCTGCGCACGGCTCCGCCGCGCAAGGTGTTCTTCAACGCCAGCATGCTGGTCGTCGCGGCCGCGGCGGCGGGCCTGGTGTACGAGGCCGCGCCCTGGAACGACGCCTTCGATTCGCCGCTCTTCCTGGTGCCGCTGCTCACCTCGCTGCTGGCCTACAGCCTGGTGAACACCTTCATGGTCACCACCATCATGAGCCTGGACCGGGGCATCCCGTTCCGCGAGGTCTGGTTCCGCGACTTCCGCTGGGGCGGCGCGCGCGGGCTCATGGAGCTGCCGTTCACGGCCATGGTCATCCTGCTCTACATGCAGGCCGGCGCCTGGACCCTGGGCATCTACCTGCCCATCATCGCGGTGATCTACCTGAGCGCCAAGGCGGTCAAGAACACGCGCGAGGCGCACATGGCGTCGATCGCCGTGCTGGCCACCACCCTGGAGGCCGACGAGCCCTACACCCACGGCCACAGCTACCGCGTGGCCCAGTACAGCGTGACCATCGGCCGCGCCATGGGCATGTCGCCGCAGGAGCTGGAGACGCTGGAGTACGGCGGCCTGCTCCACGACATCGGCAAGATCGCCATCACCAACGACATCATCTGCAAGCCCGGCCGTCTGACCGACGAGGAGTTCAGCGTGCTGGCGGAGCATCCTGCCATCGGCGCGCGCATCGTGGAGCAGATCAAGTTCCTGCCGGACACGGTGGATCTGGTGCGCCACCACCACGAGCGCGTGGACGGCAAGGGCTACCCCGACGGCCTGCGCGGCGACGAGATCAGCCTGGGCTCCAGCATCATGAACGTGAGCGACGCCTTCGACGCCATGACCAGCGACCGCTCCTACCGCAAGGCCCTGCCCGTGGAGGTGGCCCTGCAGGAGCTGCAGAAGTACGCGGGCACCCAGTTCCGCCAGGACGTGGTGGACACCGTGTGCGATCTGCACCGCCGCGGCGAGTTCGACGTGATCCCCGACTCCGCCGTGCAGCAGGTCATCCGCGAGATCCAGCAGGTGGGGTCGCCGGCGGTCTCGCCCAGCATGCCCCGCATCGTGCCCATCGAGAAGGCCCCGGTGAAGGAGATCCCCGCCGAGGACCACGTGGAGACCGAGGTCCACCAGCTCCCCTGATCCCCGCCGCCTTCCGCGGTTGACAGCGCCGCCTCCCTGTCCCAACGTGACCCCGACCCTCCGGCCGCCCGCAGCGGCCCCGTGCGGCGTGTTTTCCCAAGGCGGATCCCATGAAGTACAGCGACAGCGGCGTGAACATCGACGCGGCCACGCGCGCCCTGGCCGGCGCCAAGCAGGCCGTGCGCTCCACCTGGGACGAGCGCGTGCTCAGCGATCTGGGCTCCTTCGGCGGCCTCTACCGCGCCGCGCCGGGCCAGCCCCTGCTGGTGGCCAGCGTGGACGGCGTGGGCACCAAGGTGAAGGTGGCCACCCTGGCGGGACGCTTCGACACGGTGGGGCAGGACCTGGTCAACCACTGCGTGGACGACATCCTGGTCCAGGGCGCCGAGCCCCTGTTCTTCCTGGACTACTTCGCCACCGGCAAGCTGGCCGACGGCATGCTGGAGCAGGTGCTCGAGGGCTTCGCGGCGGCCTGCCGCGAGAACGGCTGCGCCCTGCTGGGCGGCGAGACGGCCGAGATGCCCGGCGTGTACCCGGAGGGGGAGTTCGACCTGGCCGGCTGCATCGTGGGCCAGGTGCGTGAGGAGGACCTGATCGACGGCAGCGCCATCCGCGCCGGCGACCGCCTCTGGGGCCTGCCGTCCACGGGCCTGCACACCAACGGCTACAGCCTGGCCCGCCGCGTGCTCTTCGACGTGGCCGGCTTCGGGGCCGACACGCATCTGGACGAGTTGGGCACCACCGTGGGCGACGCCCTGCTGGCCGTCCACCGCAGCTACCTGGAGCCCGTGCGCGCGCTGTGGAAGGCCCTGGGCCGTCCGGCGGTGCACGGCCTGGCCCACATCACCGGCGGCGGCTTCTACGACAACGTGCCGCGCATCGTGCCCAAGGGGCTGTGCGCGCGCATCGACACCACCGCCTGGGACGTGCCGCCCGTCTTCCCGCTCATCGCGCGGCTGGGCGACGTGGACGCCGCGGAGATGCACCGCGTGTTCAACATGGGCATCGGCCTGGTGCTGGCGGTGGACGCCGGCGCGGACGAGGGCGCCCTGCGCGAGG
>ERZ795053.397-NODE-397-length-55561-cov-7.925684_pt1 | contig 55561 bp, 49 predicted proteins | sample MGYA00375137_ERZ795053 | MGnify/ENA primary metagenome ERZ795053 (study PRJEB30182, sample SAMN05720284) | activated sludge metagenome | isolation source: Anaerobic digester | place: Hong Kong | collected 2014-12-17 ...
TATGATTTTCTGAAGAACAAACTCAACATGGATTTGTCTTCTTCCTCTCCGGCAAATTTCAGGTTGTTTGGTAACGGAGGAGGAATTCTGCCAATGCTTAATTCTGATTTCCGTTATGATGATTTGCAGGAAAATGCAGTTTACGTTTATGACGGTGGCACATCAGGTAAATGGGACGATCAGGACTATGTACTTTTTTACGGACAATCACCTGTACAATGGCGATATAATACCACACAAAACAGGTTTACGCATCAGGCAAATTATTATTCTGATTCAACTTTTTATTTTGTTACTGTTAATGGCGGAACAGGTTCACCCAAACGTATTCAGCAAACATCTTCACTCAATGTAACTCCTGATTTTGTGGTAAATTCTTTTGATGATTATCAGGTGCATGAATTGGATAAAACCAACTTTATCAAGTCGGGACGAAATTTTTACGGAGAAGCATTTGATATTAACCCTACTCAGACATTTAACTTTACATTTCCGAATATTTTACAACAGAATGTTTTGTTTAAAACGAATTATGCAGCCCATTCACCGGGTGTGACAAGTTCTGTTGTTGCTCGTTATCAAAGTCAGAATTTGTTTTCGGGTAGCTACAGCACCGGAGTAGTTTATACCGATGATTATGCTGCCGAAAAAACCGGAACAACTACTTTCATGCCTTCAGCCGGAGATAATATTTCCATTGCTTATACATTCACCGCAGGCAATTCAAGTTGCATCGGTTATCTTGATTTTATAGAGTTGCAGGCTCGCAGAGCACTCACCTTTGCCAATACCAACAACAAGGATCAAATGTTTTTCAGAGACCTGAACTCTACAGGTTCAGGAAAAACAGCTCAGTTCAACATTGCATCAGCTCCGGCAAGTATGGTGGTATGGAATGTTACTGACAGAATAAATGTGAAGCAACAGATACTCAATAATGGAAGTTTTATTGCTGCAGCGGATTCTCTTCAGCAATATGTTGCCTTTGGAGGAACTAATTTTTTTAATGCCGGTGCTGTAGGAAGAATTGACAACCAGAATCTGCATGCACTGTCGCAAGCTGATATGATTATTGTAACTCATCCGCTTTTTGAGGGTGAAGCTAACCGAATTGCCGATATGCATCGTACTCAAGATAACTTATCTGTGCATGTCGTTAGAACTGATCAAATTTACAATGAGTTTTCTTCGGGGGCGCAGGATATAGCCGGCATACGCGATTTTGTAAAAATGTTTTATGACAGAGGCATCAGCAATGGTACAGAACCAAAATATCTTTTGCTTTTTGGTGATGGATCGTATGATAATAAATACAGATTGGCAAACAACTCGAATTTTATACCCACATTCGAATCGGAGAATTCATATTCTTACCTGAGTTCATTTGTTGCAGATGATTTTTACGGATTAATGGACGACAATGAAGGGTTATGCAGTGCATCAGAACAAATTGATATTGGCGTAGGTCGTTTTGTAGTGCAAACTGCGGAAGAAGCAAAAACTGTAGTTGACAAAACTATTTCATACACATCGTTGCCCGTTCAGACTAACTGCTGTGATGGAGGAGGAGGAACTTTAGGCGATTGGCGCAACGTGCTCACTTTTGTTGCTGACGATGAGGACGGAATGATGCATGTTGGCCCTGCGGAATCCATTTCAAATTATATTAAAACCAATCACGGAGTTTATAATATTGATAAGATTTATCTGGATGCATACAAGCAGGTATCAACACCGGCTGGTCAGCGTTATCCTGATGTGAATGATGCCATCAATAAGCGAATTAATAAAGGTACACTCATAATGAATTATGTAGGGCATGGTGGCGAAACCGGTTGGGCCGAGGAGCGTGTACTTACCAATGACGATATCAATTCATGGAGTAATATCAATAAGCTTTCGGTATTTATCACTGCCACTTGTGAGTTCAGCAGATGGGATGACCCTGCCCGGGTTTCTTCAGGTGAAAAAATTCTTTTAAGTTCTGCCGGTGGTGGTGTGGCATTGTTTTCTACAACACGATTGGTATTTGCAAGCAGCAATGCCGTGCTGAATATGTCACTCATCAAACACATGTTTGACGACCCTGAACCGCGGCTTGGCGATATAATGGTGGCCAGCAAAAATGATCCTGGAAATCTCAACCTGAATACGCGTAATTTCAGTTTGCTTGGCGATCCTGCAATCCGACTTCATTATCCTAAATTTAATATTGAAGCAACGAGCGTAAATGCTCAACCTTTGGTGGCTTTGAATGATACACTGAGTGCACTGAGCAAAGTAACCATAGGAGGCAGAATTACCAAAGGCGGACAACTGCAATCTGATTTCAACGGTTTTATTTATCCTACGGTTTACGATAAATATTCCAATATACCTATGTTGAGGAATGATGCAGCAAGTCCGAATCTCACGTTTCAGCTTCAGAAAAATATACTTTACAAAGGAAAAGCTACCGTGAAAAACGGAGAGTGGTCATTTACTTTTATTGTTCCCAAGGATATATCGTATCAGTATGGTCTTGGCAAACTTAGTTTTTATGCTGAAAACAGTATTGAAGACGGTTCCGGTTATTACGACAGTATTGTTGTGGGCGGTTCATCAGGAAATATCATAAATGATGTGGCTGGGCCTATGTTAAAACTGTATATGAATGACGACCGTTTTGTATTTGGCGGAACCACAAATGATAAGCCTGTAATAGTATGTTATTTATCCGACTCAACTGGTATTAATACCGTTGGCAATGGTGTAGGTCATGATATCACGGCTGTGCTCGACAGCAAAACCGATCCTGTATATGTGCTGAATGATTATTACGAAGGCGATTTGGATAGTTACAGCAGTGGAAAAATATCTTATCCGCTTTCAAAACTCAGCGAAGGACGGCATACACTGAAGGTAAAGGCATGGGATATATTGAACAACTCATCTGAATCTTATACTGAATTTGTAGTAGCCTCAGACGCTTCATTAGCGCTGAAACATGTGTTGAACTATCCCAATCCGTTTACTACACATACAGAGTTTTCTTTTGAATATAATAAACCTTGCGAAGATTTAGATGTACAAATTCAGATTTTTACAATTTCAGGAAAATTGGTAAAAACGATTTCCAAAAAGGTACTTACTCCGGGAACCCGTATTGATGACATAACCTGGGACGGAAGAGATGATTTTGGCGACCGTATTGGCAGGGGTGTTTATGTTTACCGGGTAAAGTTGAAAACCCCTGACGAAACAGCTTCTCTGACTGAAAAGCTCGTGATTCTCAAATAGAAACCTTTTTTATGGAATTATCGTATATTTGCGAGCCGCTTTTTTAGGCGGTTTTAAAATAAAAACCACATTAAGTCGTTTTACTTGCTTCTTTGCTAAATTAACACAGAATAAAATTTATAAATGAGCTATAAAAATATCACAGGAGTGTGTCTGACAATGATGTTAATACCCTCCTTAATTTTTGCCCAAAGTACTGACAAAACAAACTTGTTAGGTCAGATAAATACCATTACCACAGCAGTTCCTTTTCTGATGATATCACCGGATGCACGTGCCGGTGGAATGGGTGATGCAGGTGCCGCTTCATCACCTGATGTAAACAGTATTCACTGGAATCCTGCCAAACTGGTGTTTAATGACAAAAAAATTGGTGTAGGAATTTCCTATACACCCTGGTTAAGAAAGCTTGTTCCGGATATCAATCTGGCTTATGTAAGTTTTTATACCAAGCCTAATACGACTTCGGCTATTGGTGCATCACTTCGTTATTTTTCTCTTGGAAATATTGATTTTACCAGTGAGAATGGAGAACCAATGGGCTCTTATAAGCCAAATGAGTTTGCAGTGGATGTAGCTTACTCCCGTAAACTTGGCGAAGAGTTCAGCGGAGGTATAGCTTTACGTTATATACATTCAAGTCTTACCGGAGGAATTACTGTAGGTGGCAACGCTACAAAGGCAGGTAATTCTGTAGCAGCAGATATCTCGTTTTATTACAACACCAATACACAGGTTGCAGGAAAAGATGCAGTTTTTGCAGCAGGATTTGCAATCACCAATATCGGTTCGAAAATTTCTTACACTGATAAAGGTACCAAAGACTTCATTCCAATCAATCTTCGCCTTGGCCCATCATTGAAATTAAAGCTCAACGAATTTAATGACCTTTCTTTTCTGGTGGACTTTAATAAACTTCTTGTGCCAACACCTCCTGTATATTCTGATTCTGTTAGCAATAACGAGTATCTCATCCTTGCAGGTAAAGATCCCAATGTTGGTGTTGCTCAGGGAATTTTCCAGTCGTTTGGCGATGCACCGGGTGGTTTCAAAGAGGAATTGCGTGAGATAAATATCGGTGGAGGAATGGAATACTGGTACGACAATCAGTTTGCTCTGCGTGCAGGTTATTTTTATGAGCATAAAACCAAGGGAAACAGAAAGTATTTCACACTTGGGGCAAGTTTGCGTTACAACATTTTCGGTTTGGATTTCGCATATCTGATTCCAACAGAACAACGTAATCCATTGGAGAACACTCTTCGCTTTACTCTTTCTTTCAACTTCGATTCCATCAAGGGAAGCGACAATAACGAATAGTTTATCTTGAACATCAGGGTTGGTTTTGGGTTTGATGTTCACTCCTTGGAAGAAGGAATTCCTTTTTATCTGGGTGGAGTTTTAATTCAACATACCAAAGGTGCCAAAGGCCACAGCGATGCCGATGTGGTGCTGCATGCTGTTTGTGATGCATTACTTGGAGCAGCTGCTTTAGGTGATATCGGTAAACATTTTCCTGATACTTCAAGTGAGTTTAAAGGGATTGATTCTAAAATTCTGCTCAAACGTGTTGTAGAGTTGCTTTCATCCAAAGGCTATAAAACAGGAAATGTAGATGTAAGCCTCGTACTGGAAAAACCAAAAATTGCACCTTATATTTCACAAATGCAACAAGCTATTGCCGAAGTAATGAACATGGATGCAGGATGCATTTCTGTGAAAGCTACCACCAATGAACGTATGGGGTATGTGGGTCGTGAAGAAGGTGTGGCAGCCTATGCAGTGGTACTCATTGAGAAAATCTGATAAATAAGAATTAACAGTTGCTATTGAGCGTTTGAATCTTAGCATATTTTTTTCGTTTCAGATACGATTCGAAAAATATATTGGCATCGGAAAAAGATTTCAGCATAGTGAGGCGAGATACTATCAGGTCAGTTTGTTCAGTTTGATTTTTTCTGACAAAGGTGTAGCCAATGCTTCTGTTTTTTCTTGCAAGTACTACGTACTCATCAGCCGAATAATCATTTTCCAAGAAAAGCATGATGTCTTCATTGTATGAATGAAATGATGAAAGACTTTTTTGAAAACGAGTTTCATATTCCTGTTCGCTTTCTTTTTTCTGAATCACACCATTGCATTTTTTTATCTGCGTGTAAAAGCAGCTTGAAGAAAACTTGTCGAGACCATTCAGGCATCGGCAGAGTTGATACTTCTCGGTATGTTTGTCGAGAAATTCCTCAGCAGATTGCCGCGACTTGAACATTTTAAGAACAGGCGTAATACAATTTTCAACTTCGGTGATATGATAAGCCGGAAGATTTTTGTTGGTCAGCGTTGTTAAACAATATTGTATCTCACGTTTACCTGCACGGTTGAAATAAGGCTGATAGTTTTTTATTTCTTCCGATTCGATGATGCAGGCAAGCAGTTCACAACCTGTTTCGTAATAAGAAATATCATCGAGCATCAGTTGTATTTTTTTTGATTTGCCCGATCTGCTCACCGATAAATGACGCGCAACTCTTTTCCTGATGTTCTTTGACATGCCTACATAGAAAATTTCTTTATTGGAGTCGGTAAAAAAATAAACTCCTGCTTTTTCAGGTAATTTATTTAATAATTCAGCAGCACGAAAATTTTTCTTTTCCTGTGGTGAGCGGTGCATGAGAATTTCCTGCAATCCCTGATAGTCAACCAACATCTTCAGTATTTCACTTGCTGCAAGGGCATCGTTCAGTGCGCGGTGATGACCATTGAGCGTTATCCCCAGATTTTTTGTCAGAGCACTGAGCGAATAAGAGCCAAATCCTTTAAAAATACTTCTGCTGACCTGGCAGGTGCAAAGTTTGTCGGTAGTAAAATCAATACCGCAACGTGAAAATTCAGCACTTACATAACTGAGATCATAAGAAACATTATGCGCGACAAATATTTTATCAGTAAAAAGTTCCTGAAGCTGTGGTGCAATTTCAGTAAAAGCAGGTGCAGAAGCCACCATCTCATCAGTGATGCCTGTAAGTTTTGAAATGAAAGGAGGTATGGGAATTCCTGGATTTACTAATGACGAAAATTTTTCATGCACAAGGTATCCGTCATGAACAACTACTGCAATTTCAGTTATTCTGCTGCCTTGCTCCAGACTTCCTCCGGTAGTTTCTACATCAACAACAGCAAAAAGACTCATGGTTTTTCTTAAAAAGTAAAATTACAAATGTTGTCAGACTTCCATTTTGTATCCACATCTGAAATCTCCTCGTGGACACTGACGGTAACCATGCAATCCACATGGTCTGCAATCAAGATGGCTGACTTGTTGAATAATGGCTATATCAGATAAAGGTCCGAACCCAAACGAAGGAACGGTAGAGCAAAAGAATGCTGTAACAGGTGCATTTACTGCCGAAGCAAGATGCAGAGGTGCTGAGTCGTTGACATAATTCATTTCAGCATCTTTCATCAGTGCTGCCGATGCAGTGAGAGATAATTTTCCGCAAAGATTTTCAACACCGCTATGCTCAGCCAGCAATGCAATTTCGTTGCACAGTTGAGAATCAGAAGGAGCGCCAATCAGAAATATTTTTTTATCCTCCGAAATGGATTTTATCAGCTCAACCCATTTGGCCAATGGCAACTGTTTGGTAAACCACACCGATGCAGGTGCCATACACACGTATGTTTTTGTTTTAAACCCTTTTGTTTTTTCAAAATCAGCAGGGGTGGGGTAGAGTTTGGGTTTGGCATAACTTACAGAGTCAAGTCCTTTGAGCAATGCAAAATTACGCTCTGTTTCATGTCCTTTGCCAATCTCATGTTTTAATTTTAAATGGTACGAAAATGAAAAAGGGTTTTTGTCGAATCCGCGTTTTTCTTGGGCACGGGCAAACCAACTAATCAAACCTGAGCTGAAAAACCGCTGCAGATTGATGAGTAAATCATAGTTGTCCCTGCGCAATGTCTGAATAATATTCAGGAGCGATTTTATTTTTCCGGATTGTTTTTCCCATACAATAACTTTATTCAGAAATGGATGCTCCTTAAACAAGGATTCATTGCCTCTTCGGAGCAGGAAATCAATTTTTGCATCAGGATAAGCCTTGTGCAACGATTCTATCAGGCCTGTTGCAAGAATGACATCGCCAATAAAAGCTGTTTGTATGATGAGAATTTTTTTCAAGTAAAAAATATTAAACAGCTACATTGAAATCACGCAATGCATCATTGAGAGAAGTTTTGGTATCGGTAGATGCTTTTCTTTTTCCGATGATTAATGCACAGGGCACCTGATAAGTTCCTGCAGGAAATTTTTTTGAAACACTTCCGGGAATTACTACCGAGCGTGGAGGAACAATACCTCTGTATTCCACAGGTTCGTTGCCGGTTACGTCAATAATTTTTGTGGACATGGTAAGCACCACATTTGCACCCAAAACAGCTTCGCTTTGTACGCGTACTCCTTCTACAACAATACATCTTGATCCGATAAAGCAATTGTCTTCAATGATAACAGGTGCTGCCTGCACAGGCTCCAATACTCCGCCAATTCCTACACCACCGCTCAGGTGAACATTTTTCCCAATCTGAGCGCATGAACCTACGGTTGCCCAGGTATCAACCATTGTTCCACTGTCAACATAAGCACCAATATTCACATACGAAGGCATCATGATGACTCCGGGTGCAAGAAAACTTCCATAACGTGCAACGGCATGTGGTACTACACGAACACCTAATTTTTCATAACCGGTTTTAAGCAACATTTTATCATGAAACTCCATTGGGCCTGCATGCAGGGTTTCCATTTTCTGAATAGGAAAATAAAGTATCACAGCCTTTTTTACCCAATCATTCACCTTCCATCCCGCACCATCGGGTTCAGCCACACGTAAGGTGCCTTTGTCCAGTTGTTCAATTGTATCGCGAATGATTTGTTGTGAAGAAGGTTCATTCAGCAGACTGCGGTCTTCCCAGATTTTATGAATAAGAGATTCGTTTTTCGACATAACATATTTTACTCTGCAAATATACACGACAATGCTAAGATGAGCACTATTGCTTATTTTTGTAATCTGAAGTTAGATATTGATGTCAAGAATTTTAGCAATTGACTACGGAACCAAACGTGTAGGAATAGCTGTTACCGATCCGTTGCAGATGATAGCCACACCGCTGGCATCGGTACATGCAAGCGAAGCGGTGAATTTTGTCATTGAATATACAAAGAAGGAAGAAACAGAATGTGTTGTAATAGGTAAACCGGTGCAGATGGACAATACGGCTTCGGAGAGTGAAAAACAAATTAAAGTATTTATTCAAACGCTTAGAAAACAAAAACCGGATTTGAAAATAGAACGTTATGATGAGCGTTTTACATCGGTGATGGCACAACAAACCTTACACACAATGGGCGAAAGCAAGAGAATGAGAAAAGATAAGTCTGTAATTGACAGAACCAGTGCAGTAATTATTTTACAATCGTATTTACTATATCGCAACAATAAAATTAAGCATACATGATATTACCCATTACCTCCTATGGCAATCCGGTATTGAAGAAAAAATCAGTTACCATAGATAAAAATTATCCCAATCTCAGTCAGCTTATAGCCAACATGTTTGAAACCATGTATGCTGCTTCGGGAGTGGGATTGGCAGCACCACAAATTGGACTGGGCATACGCTTGTTTGTGGTTGATGCAAAACCTTTTGCTGATGAAGAGAAAGAACTAGAACATTTTAAGCGTGTATTCATCAATGCACAGATGTTAGATGAAAATGGCAATGAATGGAAGTTTAACGAAGGATGTTTGAGTATTCCCGGAATCCGTGAAGATATTATGCGCAAAAAGATTATCAGAATAAGGTATCAGGATGAAAATTTCGAAGCTCACGAAGAAATTTTTGACGGATTGGCTGCACGTGTCATTCAGCATGAATACGACCACATAGAAGGTATTTTGTTTGTAGATAAACTTTCGCCTCTGAAAAAACAATTGCTGAAAGGAAAACTCCGCGACATTACCATAGGGAAAGTTGACGTGGACTACCGGATGAAATTCCCTGCTAAGTAATAAAAACAAATGTTGATTTTTCTGGTGGGTTTTATGGGCAGTGGAAAAAGTACTGTAGGAAAAAAACTTGCAGCCAGACTGCAGTATGATTTTGTGGATTTGGATAAGACCATTGAATTAATAGCAGGTAAATCCATTGCTGCCATTTTTGATGAAGAAGGTGAGTCTTATTTCAGAAGTAAAGAAACAGAAGTGCTCAGGTCGCTTGACGGCAGAAAAAATTTAGTGGTGTCAACCGGTGGAGGCACGCCTTGCCATTCTGAAAACATGCAATGGATGAATGAAAACGGCATCACTGTATATCTTGAAATGCATCACGGCAGTATTTATCATCGTATTGGCAAACATAAAAAGGAGCGACCATTGATCAGACATTTAGGTGATGTGGAACTGATGGAATTTATCATTAATGAGTTGGACAAACGGAAAATCGTTTACCGGAAGGCTAATTTGGTAATGAAAGGAGAAAGACTGAAAACCGAAGAGCTTGAACAACAGCTTCTGCTCATGATGAAAAAATAGTTTGGGTGCGAATAAGATTTAATTTTTAAATATTTATTTTTACTGCACTAAAATGAATATGCAAATGAGAACATTGATTTTATTACTCTTGCTGCCCTTGTTATCAGGAGCGCAGGATTTTATTCGTAAAGAAGGCGAATCACCTGAGGATTTTGTAAATCGGATAGCACCTGCCGAATCGCATACCGTAAAGTATTTGCTGGCAGATAAGTTTAATACCGGTGATGAAAAAATTGTTTATGCCTACACTATTTTTGAGCCCGGAAATATTATAAATAATGCTGACAGCACATTGACTTATTATGCCTGTATTTTAGTTCCTGACGCAGAAAATGGCATGCATTACAACGAGCAACGTTTCAAAATGGTTGCCAGTTATAAAAAGCGTACCCGCATTGAGAGTGCTGAAATTATCAAGGTGAATAATGCAAAACGACTGCAGATATATGTTGCAGAGTTAGTTCGGGGGCCCGGAGGTATTCCACGTGATGTGAAACGGACTTTTGTTTATGGTCAGGAAAACTTTAACGGTATATTTAAAGATACCTTTATTGAAGTAAAGACCCATTAACGTTTGCTGGAGGTGGCATTGCCCAACACGATACCAACATTCAGATAAAATGTCCCGTAACGCGCATTGGATTTATAATAATCCAAGTCCTTCCAGGCATCACTGAGGCTCAGGCTGTATCCTGCTTCAACTGTGAGCAACCAGAAGTCAATTCCAAAAGCAGCATCTATGTTGAATAAACCATTGTTGAAGTTTTTCTCCAGTTCGGAAATCGTAGTTTTACTAAGAGAATCTTTTTTAGCACTGTTGGAAAGAAGAATGTTATAGCTTGGCCCTACACTGAAACGGAATTTTGCATTTTCATCGTCCATGATATTTACGCCTATTCGTCCGTTTAATTTTAAATCCGTTCGGTTAAAGCGGGTGTCGAGTTGCAAAGAGTCATTGATATATGCAGTAGAAGTATTCCAGTAAAAAATTCCGGGTTGTATATAAAATCTTCTTCCAATTCTGAAATCGGCACCTGCCAGCCATCCTACACGTGCTTTACCTTTTTCTTCGCTTTCCAGCGATTGTAATCGGGCAACCGAAATTCCCACCTGCGGATTGAATGCCAACTGCGCAAATGCCGGCACCGAACTTATTAAAGTTAATAATATGATGGCGGTCCTTTTCATTTTATTTTTGATTGAACAGAACCAAAAGTAATAAAAAAATCAGTTCTCTATTACCTTACCTGTTTCGAGGCGGATAATACGTGCAGGGAATCTTTCGATGAGAGAATAATTGTGGGTAGCCATAATCACAGAACAACGTGTTTTGCTTAATTCAAAAAACAGATTCATAATTTCATTGCTTGTTTCAGGATCCAGATTTCCTGATGGTTCATCTGCAAGAATCAGTTCAGGCTCATTCAGCAAAGCACGTGCAATGGCCAGACGTTGCTGTTCACCTCCTGAAAGTTCATGTGGCATTTTAAACCCTTTGGTGCTCAGGCCAACTTTCTGAAGAACTTCGTTAATGCGGTCGTCAATTTTATTTTTGTCATGCCATCCTGTTGCTTTCAGCACAAAAAGCAGATTGTCTTTGGCAGTACGATCACTCAGTAACTGAAAATCCTGAAAAACTATACCCAGTTTTCTGCGAAGGAAGGGAATATCGCGCTGACGAAGTTTTACAAGATTATAACCTGCTACATTGCCATCGCCCTGATTGAGTTTGATATCACCAAAAAGCACACGCAATAATGAACTTTTACCGCTTCCTGTTTTTCCAATCAGATAAACGAATTCATTTTTACTTACCTGCAGATTTACACCTGTAAGAATCAGATTTTTCTTTACATAAATATTGGCATCATGCAATGATACAATGGGATGTTCTGCTGTTGTCATAAGTCAATTTTTTGAATTTTGCCAAACGGCATTTCGTTTATAATTTTAAGAATCTGTTCTTCCTTATCTGCATATCCTGCTTTGGCAAGTGCTTTTTCCGGTCTGTCGGCTCTGAAATATGCGATGAGGTTAAACTTGTCATCACGCATCTGAACATAGTCAGGAATTTTAGCAGTGCCTTTGATTTTCAGAAGATACATCAAGGCAAATGTAAAGGGAGATTACTTCGAATTTTTCAGGAGAGAGGAGTAGTTTTAAACGAAACAGTGTTTAAGAAAAATAGTGGAGCCGGTGAGATTTGAACTCACGTCCAGAGTTGGAATCAATACGCTTTCTACATGCTTATCTTTCGCTTAGTTGTAGGGAAATGGCAAGGCGGAAAGCTTACCATCCTTTTCCTTAGCTCTTTAATCTTATTGCTGCATCAGAGCACTACAGCAACCAGTTCATATTTGTGATGCCCCTGGTCTGAACTCTATGAACGTAAGTTCAGGAGGGACAGCTTGTCGTGCCACCTGGTGACACGATTAGGCAATTCTTCTTGGAAGAATTAAGCCGCAAGCGCGTAGTTTGTTTCGCCATTTAAGCGAGTTGTGAATCGGGATTTACGGGTCGTGTTCACAGCACCCGGCATGCTTACGCACCTATTGCGCAACCTGTCGAAACCTTTCGGCCCCATATATGTGAAAGAACTCTGTTTCTCTCTGCAAAAATAGTGCAAATACCCTTTGGCTTGTCAACTTGTCTGAATTGTTATTTTTGCAGTCAGTATTTATCTGAAAAAATTATGGGACGCGTATTTGAAAAGAGAAAACACAAAATGTTTGCCCGCTATGCCAAGATGGCTAAGGCGTTTACCCGTATCGGGAAAGAGATTGCTATTGCTGTGAAAGCAGGCGGCCCCGACCCGCATTATAATCCCAAACTCAGACAGGTTATACAAAATGCCAAAGGACTGAACATGCCCAAAGACCGTGTTGATGCAGCCATCAAGCGTGCTACCAGTAAAGACATGAAAGACTATGAGGAAATAACTTACGAAGGTTATGCTCCTTTTGGTGTGGCTATTCTGGTCGAAACGGCTACTGACAATTCTACACGTACTGTTGCCAACATCCGAATGCACTTCAACAGAGAAGAAGGAAGTTTGGGTACATCAGGATCGGTGGCGTTTATGTTCGACCGCAAAGGTTTATTTAAATTTTCTGCAGAAGGCAAAGACCTTGAATCACTCGAGCTTGAATTAATAGATTTCGGTTTACAGGAAATTTGGGAAGAAGACGGAAATGTATATCTATACAGCGGCTACGAAGATTTTGGCGGAATGACCAAGGCACTTGAAGACAGAGGTATTGAGATTGTGAGCAGTGAACTTACGAGAGTTCCACTTAATACGGTAGAACTTACAGAAGAGCAGGAACAAAAGGTGATGGCGCTGATAGATCGTTTGGAAGACGATGAAGATGTTCAGAGCGTTTATCATAACATGAAATAATTTTTTTGGTTGCATTTTGCAAACAGAAAAGGAGGTAGATGTTGCCATAGTGGGTGCAGGGCCGGCAGGCTCGGCATGTGTGATGGCTCTTAAAGATTCAGGTTTGCGCATTGCATGGATTGATAAATCAGCGTTTCCAAGAGATAAGGTTTGCGGAGATGCTATTCCATCCAATGTTCAACGTGTTCTTAATCTGATTGACCCACAACTGAAGGAGCGTTTCATACATTCGTTTTCTGAAAAACTGACCATTGAAGGATGCCGTTTTGTTTCACCGGATTTATCATCATTCGACCTTACATTTTCTACCAAAGGATTTGCATCCAGAAGAATGGACTTTGACCATTTTTTGTTCAATACAGCACTTGAAGTAAATCAAACAACTACTTCTTTCCTGAAATCAGAGATCAAAACAATTGAAACTTCAGCCATTGGTGTGAGAATTGAATTTGCTGATGATAAGTTTATTAAGGCAAAAATGATAGTTGGTTGTGACGGTACCAATTCTCAGGTAAGAAAAAATCTTGCAGAGCCATTCATACGCAAGCACGAAAATATTGCTGCAGTAAGAGCTTATTATTCCAATGTTTCAGATTTAAATCACCAACTTCTCGAAATTCATATTGTAAAAGGATTTATGCCCGGATATTTTTGGATTTTCCCTATGAAAAACAACATGGCCAATGTGGGATTCGGTATGGTGAATAAATATATCTCACGTCATTCAACAGATTTGAAAAAAGCTCTGAAGCAAATCATAGCAAGCGAACGTTTTGCAAAACGTTTTGAACATGCTACAACAGATCATGTGATTTCAGGTTTTGGACTTGCATGTGGCGGCAGAAAAAGTCCGATTTCCGGTGAGCGCTTTTTGTTATGTGGCGATGCAGCATCGCTGATAAATCCTGCCACAGGCGAGGGGATAGGCAATGCCATGATAAGCGGAAGGTTTGCAGCACTGCATCTGATTTCCTGTTTTGAAAAGCAACGATTTGATGCGAAGCATAACCAATCGTATGATCAAATGGTTTACAACAAACTTTTAAAAGATTTGCGTATTCAGCGGTTCATGCAAAAACTAACTGCGGACAGAGAGTGGCTTATCAATTTTGCACTAAGGCAGGTGAGCAAGCATGAGTTTATCCGAGAACGTGTAAGAAAGTTTTTTTAGTCAGGATTATTGTACAGGGTCACTCTGGTTAATTTTTATAACCTTGGCTAAGGTTGGCACAAGTGTTTTATGTTTTTTGACAACAGGATTGTTTTCGTCCCACACATAACCTGCCAGTACTGAACATATCTGACGTTTGAGTTCCGGTTCCATCGTTTTAGAATAGATGATAGTTTGCATATCACCATTGTACCATCCTAAAACAAATGTCCTGAACACATCTATTCCTCTGCGGAGAATGTTTTCGTAATCGTTCATCCAGTCAACTTTTTCACCTGAGAGTGTTTTATGAGTGAGTTTAGCAGCCAAAATACCTGAGCCGGTAGCAAGAGTAACCCCTGATGAAAAAACAGGATCTAAAAATTCAGTGCTGTTACCGCAAAGTACATAGCCGGGTCCGAAAAGTTGTTTCACACCTACTGCATAATTTAATATGGTTCGAGGTTCAAAAACGGTTTTTTCAGAAGTGAATCTCCCTTTCAGCTCAGGAAAATTTCTGATATGTTGTAAAAATTTAGCGCCATTGTCAGCATAAAAATCTTGCACCAAACTGCTGTCGCTCACTACACCGATGGAAGTAGTTTGGTCGCTGAATGGAATCACCCAAATCCATGCAGAATTTTCGTTAAATGAATGGATAAAAATATTACCACTTTCTTCAGGCTTGCGTTTAGTATCCTGTATGTGGCAAAATACAGCCCCTCTCGGTGGTGTACTTACAGGTGCGTCAAGGTTAAACATACGTGGTAATACACGACCGTATCCACTGGCATCAATGATAAACCGAGATTTAACGGTATGCGTTTTTCCGGAATTATCGGTGTAGGTGGTCACTTGCTCAGTGTCGTTGCTTTCTACAGTTTTTACTTCACACTCAAATTTTACAGGAACACCTTGTTCTATGGCAGAATTGATTAGAATGTTATCGAAGTCGGCACGCTTCACCTGCCAGGTCCAACTCCATCCATTGGTAAACTGATCGGCAAACAAAAAATCTGTTTTATGATCGCCTCTGTAAAACGAAGCTCCAGTTTTAATCTGAAAGCCATGTTTTTTAACATTATCAATAAAGCCAACTTCAGCAAGATGATCCATACAATGAGGAAGTAAACTTTCACCAATCACAAAACGTGGAAATTTTTGTTTCTCAAGTACCAGTACTTTATATTTATTCTTATTCAGCCATGCAGATGATACAGCGCCTGCAGGTCCTGCGCCAATAATCAAAACGTCAACTTGTTCCATATTTTCTTTAAGAAGGCTGCAAATATATTTTTCTCAAAATTGTAATCAAAGGATTTAAATCAACTGTGAAAAAGAATTTATTTTTTCCATCAGTTTTTTGCGATTTACAAATTCAAAACAGGTTACAATGGCTCCAATTGATGTGCCAAGCACACCATGAAAAATTAAATTTTGACCGGATAAATAGAGATTAGGTATTTTGGTACGTGAATTTATGACTGTTGACAACGGAGAATTACTGTTCTTTAATATTCCATAAATAGAGCCATTTACAGAGTTGGTATAATCTCTGAAAGTAAGAGGAGATGAACTGTAAACATGTAATATTGAATTTCGGATTCCGGGGTAAAGAGTTTCTAATTTTTTTATTACCAATTCTTCTTTCTGTTTTTTGAATTTCTCATAATCGTCACCACGGCTGCCGGGATGAACGGTAGAGTTGAAAGTGTTTACCCATGGAGCCACATCTTCAGGTTGCATATAACACATAACCGTAAGCGATTCAGCAAATGACTTATTCTTCACAGGCACAGGAGTAGTGAGATAAAAACCTAATGGCCACTCCTCGCCAGAATAATTAATCGTTTCCCACACGTCATCAGTAAAGTAATGATAAATATTGTGATTAAGGTAGGGGAAGGAGTAAGGTTTGAAAGTGAGTTGAACAATAAAAGAGGAAGTTGTGTTCTCCAGATTATTAATTCTTTTTACAAAAGCAGGATAAAAATTTTCCTGGCCGAAAATATCAATAGTAGCGGAGGGATGAATGGCGGAGATAAAATTTTTGCCGTAAATAGTTTCTCCGGTATCAGTTTTCAGAGCTGAAATCTTATTGCCGTCATATACCGCAGATACAACTTTATGACGATTCATTTTCTTAACTCCTTTTTCGCGCAATCTTTGCGAAAACTGACGAATTAACTGAGCACCTCCGGTAACAATTTTATAACTTCCACAGATGTAACTGTTAAATATCAGTGCAAGAACAAACAAAGGTGTTTTTTCTTTCACACCGGCATACAACATGTTGTTTCCTGCCAATACATTTCTTAAAGCAATATTGTTTGTAATCGAAGCAAGATAGTCATGAGCATTCTCGCCTCTTACTTCAACATCGAGGTAATTTTCAGCCTGTTCGTCTTTCAGATGATAAATCGGGAATTGTTTACACACTTCCTGTATCTTTTTACAAAAAGCATGAATAGCTTTTTCTTCTTCAGGAAAATCTTTAACCAGTTGCTGAATAAAATTTTCATAACCCATTCCATGCTTAAACTTTCTGCCATCGCTGAAGCTTATGATATCAAAACCATTTTCATCCATGCGATGAAATTTCATTTTGTCGGCTAATCCGAGGTAATGAAAGATGGTATTCAGATTTTGTCCGGGATCAAATCCACCGATGTAATGCAAACCGGTATCCAGAATAAACTTATCGCGACTGAAAATTTGCAGGCAGCCACCATACTGAATATTTTTCTCTAACAAGGCTACAGAATATCCTTCATCAGCAAGAATATAGGCACAACACATTCCTCCAAAGCCACTGCCAATGATGACAAAGTCGAATATTTTATCTGCGTCCTTACTCATTTGCGAAGAATAAATAACATGTTGGAAGTGCTTTGTGAATGACTATGATTCTCTGTTTTCAAATTGAATTTGTTTGCCAGTGATGTGATTTTATCTGAGTTGAAAAAGTGCAGTTCATTGGCTTTCTTGTTAAATCTGAAAATTTTTGTTGACAAATATTCAGTAAGTTTAGTGAATTTGTGTTTACGGTTATTGGTAATTCCGTCTCTGATGAACAGAATTCCCTCAGGTGAAAGTGCTTCAATACATTTTTCCAATAAGTGCTGTTGTTTTTCCGGGGTAAGATAATGCAAAACATCATTCAGGAAAATAGCATCCGATTGCGGAACGGTGTATGTGGCAACATCAGCCTGAACGAACTGAAGATTGTTGGTCTTGTTGTAACCATTTGCTGCAATCTCAATTTTTTCATCATCATAATCTACTGCTGTAATTACTCTTTCAGGATTTTTGTAATGAAGGAAATAATCAAAATATCCATAGCCACTGCCCAAATCACAAATAAGCTTACGATTACCGATTTGCTGATTATAAAAATCATAATTCTTTTTTTCCAACACCCATTTTACTCTGCCATACCATTCCACCACAGGTCCTTTGAAGATGTAGTTGTAATAAACTTTGCGCCACAGATAGTCTGCATCTTCCATTTCATCTTTAAACAGTGCATGTTGTTTCTTAAAGTATGCTGAAATACTTTTTTGGCGACTTCTGTAATCATCTCCCCATGATTTGTCTTCAGCTTTTATTCTTGGAAGTGCTTTAACATTCAATGCACCTTCTTTTACCAGCATTTCTTTCTTAGGTGAAACTTCCGATGCGCCATGAATGAGCACAGGCTGAATATCTGCATGTAATTTTTCTGCAAGATAAAATGCTCCTCTGTGAAAACGGTGAATAGTGTCATCTTCGGAACGAGAGCCTTCCGGGAAAATCATGATGGAATATCCCTCATCCATTTTGGATTTTATTTCAGCAATGTTTTCATCAGTGCCGGTTTCTGAGTAGATGTAGCCAACATATCGCACTACAGAACCAAAAAGCGGAGATTTGTAAACCCAGTCTTTCACCATAATAATCACTTTAGGATTCAGCATGAGCATCAAAAGTATGTCGAGGAAGGAAGAATGATTGGCTATGATAATGGACGGTTTGCTGAAATCCAAATCATTTAAATTGTAAAAGCGTTTGCGTACATGAATGCCGGAATATAAAACGGAAGCTGCAAATTTTGAAGTCAGATAATTCACCCATTTCTTTTTTGCTGCTGATGGTGCAGGGAAGATTCGGATGATAAGCAGAACAGGGTAAAATAATAAGCAACCTAAGATAAAATAAGTAAAGCAAAACACCGATATGCAAAGCTGAAAGAATGGAATGGGAGTTCTTTTTTTAGCAATTCTGTTTTGAACAAAAAGATTAAAAAGAATCGGCTGCAACGTGAATGAAATAATAAGAATACAGATAATGCCAATAACACTTATGGCTGCTACCGAGTGAATGGCAGGATGCTCTGCGAAGAATAACACACCTGTGCCAATGATGACTGTAAGTGCTGAAAGAAGTATGGCCGACTGATAGGATGCTAAACTGTCTTTGTTGAACTTATACCGGCTCAGCAATCCATCTGTTACGAAAATACTGAAGTCGTCACCAAGACCAAAAATAAATGTGGCTATAACAATATTGACAAAATTAAATTCAATAGGGACAATTGCAGCAATTCCAAGAATCCAAATCCAGGTTATCACCATTGGCAGATAAGCAAGAAGTGTCAGTTCAATACGGCCATAGATGATAAGTAACGTCAGAAAAACGATTCCTGCAGTGACAAACAGTAAGAAGTTGAAATCAGTGCTAACGGTTTCGAGAAGTATGGAAGCAGTTTCGCTGCGGTCAAATACAGTTATGCCGGGAATTTGTTTCAGCAAATGTTTTACAGAATCTTTATAAGCAACAGGCACATTGAAAGTGGTGATGTAGGTAGTCTTTCCATCGTCTGTACTTACTAAATTTTCCAATCCTGTTTTCTGAAGCATTTCAGTATTGTTCAGTCTTAATGAGTCGGTGTTGAGCAACTGTTCAAAATGATGGAATGCATTTTCGGAGAAACCGGCTTGCGAGGCATCCTTATTCAGTTGATCAATGACGTTTTGCTTATGCGAGGTCCAGTAATTTTTCCAATGTTTTAGATTCCTATTCGCAACGGTTTGGGGAATGTCGAAGTTGGCAGCGGATACTACATTGGTTACTTTTTTGTTAAGTAACAGGTGAATTAAGGTCTGATATGCTTCGTAATTGGATTCAGAAGCTTTTTCGGCACTGGAATCAATAGCCAGGACGTATAGTTTTTTTTCAGTGACAGGATTTAGTCCTGTTAATTCATTTTCTTTTTGAATGAGATTGTCGGAGTGGATACTGAGCGATTCAACATCTGAATTAAATTTCACATCAAAGGAGTGATACAGAAAAAACACTGTGATTATTCCTGTTGAAACCAGAATCCATCGCGCTGCTTTTCTGTGGAAAGAGGTTAGGTTTAAAGGAATGTGCCGAGGTGTGAATGTTTTATAATTAAAATGAGTGAGCCTGATAAGTACGGGCAACCCAACCATGGTGAATATAGCAGAACCTGCAAGCGCAACGGATGCAAATAAACCAAAATCACGAAGAATAACTGAACTTGTGAAATTGAGAGCTACAAGAGCAAGGACGGTAGTTGTGCTTCCGGTAAGTAACGGTAAACTTATTTCGCGAATGGTTGTGGTAAGAGAGCGGGTATGTTGCAGATGTGTAAAAAAATGAAAAGAATAATCGAGAATAATTCCCAAAACAATAGCACCTGTGGCAAGTGAGATTGCCGAAATCTCAGGTCGCAGATAGCCCATCACACCTAATGCTAAAAAACCACCAAAAATTCCGGGAGTGATAAACAGTAACGGAACCGAAAGTTTCCGGTAGTATAAAATCAGAATCAATAAAATCAGAATCAGCGAAAGTGTAATCGTCAGAGTGGTATCTTTTTTTATCTGAATGGCATTTTGAGCAGCTATTTCAAAAGTGCCAAAGTGTGTGAGCTGATTCTGTGGATATTTCTTGTCCCATTGTTGCTCTAATGATTTCAGTGATTTACTTAGTGCAATATTTGCTTCAGAGTTTTTAGTGCTGAAAGCCAATCGTGCATTAATCAACATACTCTTTTTTCCTTCTGTATAAACAATTCCATCTTCAAGAACAATATGATTACTGTTGGCAGTTTCATTCAGTTGCTTAAAAAAAGGAGTTGTAATATTCAGTGGGTCATTCACTAAAAACTCTTTGGCAAACAATCCTGCCGGAGAAAGCAGCCGCTGATAACTTTCGCTGACGGACTGTTTTATTTTTTCAGTTGTTATGCAGGAGTCAATATGACTATAATAACCAGAATCAATAAAAGCAGGAAAAGCTGAATAATAATAATCGTAAACTTCTTGCTGGATATCAGGACGTGTGGCCCGTATGTCTGTCAGATAATTTTTGCATGCAGAGTCGAGCAGAACTGCTGCTTCATCAATAAGCTGTTGGTGAAAATCAGGGTCATTATTTCCACCGGTTTCAATCGAAAACAATACCTGATTCGAGATATTCTTTGTTTCGATTAAGCTGTTAAATTGCTGAAATTGTTTCCCTTTGGGCAAAGCGGCAAAAATATCTTCAGTAATCCGCAGATTTCGGATACCATTATAAGTGAAAAAAGCTATAACGGATAGCAAAAGAATCAAAAACAGAGGTTTTTTGACCAGAAACTGAACAAAACGTGTGATGCTGCTACTCAATCTGATTTGGGGTAATAAGTCTGCGAATTTAGGTGAATTTATTTAGTGCAAAAGGGTGGATTATTTATTTTTAAAATGCGTATTTTTGTATCTTATTATTAATACAAATTATCATGGCAGAAGATTTTCTTCCTTTAAACGGTACAGACCACATTGAATTCTATGTGGGCAATGCCAAACAATCGGCATATTATTATCAGTCAGCCTGGGGTTATGAACTAATAGCATACGCTGGCCCCGAAACGGGTGTTCGCGATCGTGCATCATACGTTTTGCAGCAAGGTAAAATTCGTTTTGTACTTAGCAGTGCAATGCATCCCGACAGTGAAATAACAAAGCACGTAGCACAGCATGGTGATGGTGTAAAAGTGCTTGCACTTTGGGTGGATGATGCTGAGAAGTCATTTTACGAAACAATGAGCAGGGGAGCAAAGGCTCATACACAACCAACTACTTTATCAGACGAATTTGGAGAAGTAAAAATTTCAGCAATACATACTTATGGAGAAACCATCCATAAATTTGTTGAGCGTAAAAATTACAAAGGTGCTTTTATGCCCGGTTTCAAAGCTGCCAAAAGTTCTATTCCCGTAAAACCTGTTGGCTTGCGACATGTAGATCATTGCGTGGGCAATGTAGAGTTGGGTCAGATGAATCAGTGGGTGAAATTTTATGAGGATGTAATGGGATTCAAACTTCTTATTACGTTTGATGATAAAGATATTTCAACTGAATACTCTGCTTTGATGAGTAAGGTGGTGAGCAATGGAAACGGATATGTGAAGTTTCCGATTAATGAACCTGCCGATGGAAAACGCAAATCACAAATTGAAGAGTATATTGAATTTTATCACGGTTCAGGAGTGCAACACGTAGCTATTGAAACGGCAGATATTATTTCTACAGTTCGGGAATTGCGCAGCCGTGGAGTTGAGTTTTTGCATGTGCCTGATACTTACTATGAGGACGTATGGAACAGAGTAGGGCATATCAATGAAGATACAAAAGCAATTAAAGATTTAAATATTTTGGTTGACCGTGATGATGAAGGTTATCTGCTTCAGTTGTTTTCAAAACCTGTGCAGGACAGACCAACTGTATTTTTTGAAATCATTCAGCGTGTTGGTGCCAAATCATTCGGCAAAGGAAACTTCAAAGCACTGTTTGAAGCTATAGAACGCGAACAGGCTTTGCGCGGAAATCTTTAAGAATAATTTATATTTTTCTGAATTGGCGGTTCTCGGTTTACAGAGCCGCCAATTTTATTTTATGAGCACATTTTCATAAGGTACTCTGTTGAGAATAGAGCGACCTAAAGTAACTTCATCGGCATATTCCAGTTCTCCACCTATGGCAACACCTCTTGCCAGAATAGAAATTTTTACTCCCGAATCGCGAAGTTTTTTTGAAATATAAAATACGGTAGTATCTCCTTCCATAGTGGCGCTGAGGGCCATTATTACTTCTGAAATTTTTCCGGAGTTTACTTTTTCAACCAATGAATCAATGTTCAGCTGCCCGGGGCCAATACCATCCATTGGTGAGATAATTCCTCCAAGAACATGATATAGTCCGTTGAATTGCGAAGTATTTTCAACAGCCATCACATCTCTGATGTCCTGCACCACACAAATCTGCGAGTTGTCTCTTCGCGGATTGGCACAGATACTGCAAACTTCTGATTCAGAAATATTATGGCAACTTGTACAATAATTGATGTTGTTTCTCAACCTGATAATGGCATTGCCGAAACGATTTACATCGGCAGCATCCTGTTTGAGCAAATGCAATGCAAGCCTCAGTGCACCTCTGCGGCCAATACCCGGCAGGCGCGAAAGTTCGTTTACAGCTTCTTCCAGTAAGCGGGAAGGATAATGTTCCATTTTTAAAAAGCAGGGAAATATTTGTCAAATATAGGTTGTTTAAAAATATCAGATGTGGTTTTTATTTAAATCATCATTAAATAGTAATCTTGTTAATCAAATATTTTACTCTTGACTCCTGCTCTCATTCTTACTGTGGTGCTTATCTACACCATCTTGTTGTTCGGCATCACATTCTACACTTCACGCAATGCCGATAATCAAAGCTATTTTGTCGGTAATCGCGCATCTCCCTGGTATGTGGTAGCTTATGGTATGATAGGTGCTTCGTTATCGGGAGTAACTTTTATGTCGGTACCGGGCGATGTGGGAACAGGAAATTTCTCTTATTTCCAGATGGTGTTGGGTTATCTGCTGGGATATGGAGTGATTGCTTTTGTATTGCTTCCTGTGTATTACAGAATGAACCTGACTTCTATCTATACATATCTCAAAGAGCGGTTGGGGATAAGCACTTACAAAACCGGAGCTTTTTTCTTTATCCTTTCGCGTGTAGTAGGTGCTTCGTTCCGATTGTATATTGTAGTATATGTTTTGCAGTTGTTTATTTTTCAAGCCTGGGGTGTTCCTTTTTGGCTAACGGTTTTAATATTTATTCTGCTCATATTAGCATACACTTTTAAAGGTGGAGTAAAAACCATCGTGTGGACAGATTCTCTGCAAACAACTTTTATGTTGTTGTCGTTGTTTTTATCAGTTTACCTTATATCAGATCAACTCAACTGGAGTTTTTCAGAAGTAATTTCTCAAATCACTAAGAGCAGCTATTCAGATATTTTTGTATGGGACTGGCATGCCGGAACATTTTTTCCTAAACATTTTTTCGGTGGAATGTTTATTGCCATTGCCATGACAGGTCTTGATCAGGAGATGATGCAGAAAAACATCAGTTGCCGCAATGTTGGTGAGTCACAAAAAAACATGGTTACATTCAGCATCATACTTGTATTTGTAAATCTTGTTTTCCTCTCGCTCGGTGCATTACTTTATTTGTATATTCAGAAAGAAGGAATTGTCATTCCTGAAAGAACTACAGATGATTTGTTCCCAAGTATTGCGCTAAATAATTTAGGAACTTTGTCAGCCATTTGTTTTATCATTGGATTGATATCTGCAGCCTATCCAAGTGCTGACGGTGCACTCACTGCACTTACTGCTTCGGTATGCATAGATTTCCTCGGTTTTGAAGAAGGAAAATATTCAGAAGAGCAAAAGACAAGAATACGCAAAAGAGTACATGTGATTTTTGGATTTGTTTTGCTGGCAGTCATCGTTATTTTTCATGCCATCAACAATCAGGCTGTCATACGTCAGATTTTCAAAGCTGCTAACTACACTTATGGGCCATTGCTCGGATTGTTTGCCTTTGGAATATTAACCAAACGAAATGTGTTGGATAAAATGGTGCCTGTTGTAGGAATTTTATCTCCGATTATTTGTTATGTGCTGGACGTAAATTCAAAAGAGTGGTTTAACGGATATAAATTTGGCAATGAACTCATCATCGTAAATGGCTGCATTACCTTTTTGGGTTTACTTTTGTTATCACGTAATAAGAAAGTATTGTCATGAACCGTGAAGAATTAAGTAAAAAATATAATCAGCCTGAATCAAAACATATTGAAGCACTTCAGAAAATATGTGGCGAAGCTTATGTTTTTACAGATGACGAAGTTCGTAATGATTATGGCCACGATCAGACAGAAGATTTGTTGTTTAAGCCTTCAGTAGTTGTAAAACCAAGAACACCAGAAGAAATTTCTGAAATCTTAAAGTTAGCCAACCGTGATAATATAGCAGTGACTCCCCGTGGAGCAGGCACAGGTCTCAGTGGTGGAGCATTGCCTGTGCATGGAGGTATCATTATTTCTATGGAGCGCTTCAATGCCATTATTGAAATTGATGAGCAAAATCTGCAATGTACTGTCGAAACAGGTGTGATCAATCAGCATTTGCGCGATGCCGTTGAAGCCAAAGGATTGTTCTATCCTCCTGACCCGGCAAGCAGAGGCAGTTGCTACATAGGTGGAAACCTTGCCGAATGCAGTGGCGGACCAAAAGCAGTAAAATATGGTGTGACGAAAGATTATGTGCTCAATTGTGAAGTGGTTTTGCCAACAGGTGAAATCATTTGGACAGGAGCTAATGTTTTAAAAAATTCAACAGGGTATAATTTAACTCAACTGATGGTAGGCAGCGAAGGCACACTTGGCATTATCACCAAGGTAGTGCTCAAGTTAATTCCGCTTCCCTCTGAAAATTTGCTGATGCTTGCACCATTTAAGTCAGCTGAGAAAGCATGTGAAGCAGTATCTGCAGTTTTCCGCCAGGGAATCACACCTTCGGCAATGGAGTTTATGGAGCGTGAAGCAATTGAATATGTGATGCAGTTTACAGATGTAAGGGTTGAACTGGCTGACGACACCACTGCACACCTGCTTGTTGAAGTGGATGGCAACGACAGAGATGTGTTGTTTAAAGAATGCGAAAAAATAAGTGAAGTATTGTATGCACATGACTGTGGCGAAGTGTTGTTTGCAGAAACATCACAACAAAAAGCTGACTTATGGAGAATGCGCAGAGTTGTTGGCGAAGCGGTGAAATCACATTCGGTTTATAAAGAAGAAGATACCGTTGTGCCACGAGCACATTTGCCCGAGTTGCTCAAAGGAGTTAAGCAAATCGGAGCGAAATATGGATTTCGCAGTGTGTGCTATGGTCATGCGGGCGATGGCAATCTGCATGTCAACATCATTAAGGAGAATATGAGTGATGAAGACTGGAATGAAAAACTCCCTTTGGGAATTACTGAGATATTTAAGCTATGTATCAGTCTTAACGGAACCATTTCAGGCGAACATGGAATAGGGTGGGTTCAGAAAAATTATATGCCATTGCGTTTTAGTCCGGTTGAAATTGCTCTTCAAAAAGGAATAAAAAAACTCTTCGATCCGAATGAAATTTTAAATCCTTCAAAAATTTTCTGAAAGAAAAGTTTTAAGGTTGCTCAACAATTTTCAATCTTGCATACTTCAGCAGCAGTTGTTTTGACTCTCCGTTTTCAAAATTTACAACCGCTTTTAAATCGGGCATACGTCCTTCCAGACTCATCACCTTGCCCTTGCCAAAACGTTGATGCAACACCTGCATTCCAATCTCAATGCGCAATGGGTCATCAGCTGTAAAATTTTCCAGCAACTTTGGGTCAACAGCTTTGGCAGCAGGTTTTTTAGCTAATGGTTTCAGTTTGTTTTTTGTGAAGCTGTTGTTGCTGTAAGTTGGTAAGTTGTCGTCACCTGAAATTCGTCCTCCTCTTTGGGTTGTAGGTTCAGGTGCAAATTTCATATCAACAAATTCTGGATTTATTTCACTGAGAAAACGACTTGGTTCGCATCCGGTAAGATTACCCCAGCGATAACGGGTCATGGCATAACTTAAAGTTAAACGCTTTTCCGCACGTGTAACAGCTACATAAAAGAGTCTGCGTTCTTCTTCCATGTCTTCCCTTGAGTTTATGGAAAGTTGTGAAGGGAAAAGATTTTCTTCCAATCCTGACACAAACACTTCTTTAAACTCTAACCCTTTAGCCTGATGAATGGTCATAAGAGACACTTTATCATCATTACCGTCATCTTTATTTTCAGCATCGGTTAACAGTGCAATATCCTGCATGTATTCATTCAGCAAACGGGTATCGGATTCTCGCAGTTCTGAAGAAGGAGATTCAAGAGGCAGATTCCCTCTTTCACTAAATTCTTTAATACCTGCAAGCAGTTCCTGAATATTTTCATAATGGCTTACACCTTCAGATGATTTGTCGTTAAACAATTCCTTCAGCAGTCCGCTGCTTTGTGCAATATGACTTGCCACATCATAGGCATTTTGAGTTTTTGACATCACAGCAAAACTCTTAATCATGGTAACAAAGTCTGATATTTTTGTTTTGGTTGCTGATGCGATATCTATCTCTTTGTCGTGAATATCTTCCATCACATTCCAAATGGTGCAGGTACGCTGATCGGCCATCACCATAAGTTTTTCATACGATGTTTTTCCTATTCCTCGTATCGGATAATTGTACACACGTTCCAGTGCTTCTTCATCGGCATGATTGATGGTAAGTCTGAAATAGGCGAGGAGGTCTTTAATTTCTTTTCGTTTAAAAAACGAGAGTCCTCCATAAATACGGTAAGGGATATTTAATTTACGGAGAGCTTCTTCCAGTGATCGCGATTGAGCATTGGTGCGATAAAGAATGGCAAAATCTTTATTCTTATATTGATGATTCATTCTGTCTTCGAAAATGGTATTTGCTATCTGATTACCTTCTTCGTTGTCGCTGATAGCTCTCAGCAGTCTGATTTTGTCACCGTTTGTGTTATCTGTCCAAACTTCTTTTTTCAGCTGATGTCTGTTGTTGGCAATAACATTGTTGGCAGCACCAACAATTGTTTTTGTACTGCGGTAATTTTGTTCCAGCTTAAATGTTTTCAGATCAGGATAGTCTTTTTCAAAATTCAGAATATTTTGAATGTTGGCTCCTCTGAAAGCATAAATACTTTGCGCATCATCGCCTACCACACAAATGTTTTCGTGCTGAGCTGCCAGTTTGCGTACTATGATATACTGAGCATAGTTGGTGTCCTGAAACTCGTCCACCATGATGTAGCGAAATTTTTTCTGATACTTCAGCAAAGCATCCGGATGGTTTTTCAGAAGCAGATAAGTATTGAAAAGTAAATCATCAAAATCCATTGCATCAGCCTGCTTCAGTCTTTTCTGATAAATTTGATACAACTCACCGATTTTAGGTTTCCCTGCCATACGGTCTTCGCTCATCAGTTGATCATTGCTCAGATAATCACTTACAGAAAAAAGATTGTTCTTGGCGGATGAAATGCGGTTGAGTACCAGAGAAGGCTTGTAATTCTTGTCATCTAACTGTTGCTCCTGAATAATTTTCTTTACCAGATTTTTTGAATCATCGGCATCGTAAATTGTAAAAGCGGCAGGGAATCCGATTTTTTCAGCTTCAATACGTAAAAGTTTCGCAAAAACAGAATGAAAAGTTCCCATCCACAGACTCATTGCATCGTTGCCAACCATACTGATAACACGGTCTTTCATTTCGCGTGCAGCTTTGTTGGTAAAAGTAAGTGCGAGAATATTGAAAGGATCCACTTGGTTATGCAACATGTGTACAATCCGGTAAGTCAGAACACGTGTTTTTCCTGAACCTGCACCGGCAATTATCATGCTGGGTCCATCCATACACATTACTGCATCGCGCTGTGACGGGTTCAATTGATCTAAATAATTACTCATTCTGATGTTGCTATCGAAATATAGCTATAAGATATTGACGAAAAAAAAAGATTTTAATTTATTGTTAAACACCGTAGTGAAATAAAGTTTCCATAAATGATGAAACTTTTCCTGCGGACAGATGATATTGTTACATGTACTTTCTCAGAAAAGTATAGTAATCATGTTTAAGGTCAACATACAGATGCTCAAAAACCTTCATTCTTTCGCGCAGTGATGTTTCAATTTCAAGTGTTTCCTGAGTTACTTTTCCGCCTTTGCTAATAGCTTCGAACTCATCATCCATGCGGTTTTCCAGTTGTTTCACATCGTGACGGATAATATCAATCTGATCTTCCTGAATGATTACCTGATTCTGGAAATGCTCAGCTTCGCGAAGAATATCTTTGTTGGTATTGCTTGTTACAACATGAGAAAGATGCTTACGCCAGAATCGCAGTTCGTTTTTATAAAAGTCAAGTGCTTTGAGCCATTCAAGCAGCTCTACGTGGTTCAAATCTATTTTTGTAGCCATATTCTTTCAGTAAAATTTATTTTGCTAAAATACAGAATTCCTCTGACAGATTTCATCAATAGAAAGCTAAAAACCATATTTGCACACTTGTTATTAAATTGATTGGAAAATACTATTTTTGAACACACATAACCAACTTATAAAAATAATATTATGAAACCATTTTTAAAATACGGATTATTAGGAGCTGCATTATCTATCATCTGGACATTGATAGGTTACATCATGGGAAATGAAATGCAGGAAAAACTAAAGTGGCTTAGCACGATAATCATGATAGCGATATCGGTTTTTTGTTTTATTGCTGCCATAAAGGAAGAACGATTAGCAGGGGAGGGGTTTATCAGTTTTGGTAAAGCATTTGGTACTGCTTTCAAAACAGGTTTGATAATGGCAATAATTGGCGCAATTTTTACTTATCTGTATTTTTCGTTTATCAATACAAGTTATATGACTTTTGTTCTGGAAAAAGCGCAGGAAGAAATGTCTAATCGTGGTATGGATGAAGAGCAAATAGAAATGGCTATGAAAATGCAATCTAAATTTATAACTCCACCGGTGATGGCGGGTTTTGCATTTGTAGGTGGTTTAATCGTTAACCTGATTATTGCTCTGATTCTGGGAGCTGCAATGAAAAAAGAAAATCCTGCAGGAGAAATCAAATAAAGGATTCAATACTTTTTTTGATTATTCCGATACATTCGTAAAGCTGCTCTTCATTAATTACCAAAGGAGGAGCAAAGCGGATGATATCACCGTGGGTTGGTTTTGCAAGCAGACCATTTTCTGCAAGTTTCAGACACACATCCCATGCATCTTTGCCTTTATGCGGTTTGATGACGATGGCATTTAACAAGCCTTTTCCTCTGACCAGCGTCAGCATTTCATGGCTTATGGTATTCAACTCCGAACGGAGAATTTCTCCCATGTGAGCTGCATTTTCAGCAAGATTTTCCTGTTCAATCACGCGAAGCGATGCCATACCTACAGCACATGCCAGAGGATTACCACCATAAGTAGAGCCATGTTCGCCAGGTTTTATCGTAAGCATAATTTCATCATTGGCAAGAACAGCACTCACGGGCATCATTCCGCCACTCAATGCCTTTCCAAGAATAAGAATATCAGGATGAACATTTTCATAATCACATGCCAGCATTTTTCCGGTACGTGCAAGCCCTGTTTGAATTTCATCAGCAATAAATAAAACATTTCTTTCTTTACATAAAGAATATGCTTTTGACAAATATCCATCGTCTGGTACTACAACACCGGCTTCCCCTTGTATAGGCTCAACAATAAATCCTGCAATGGCAGGATCTTCGAGTGCTGCTTCTAATGCAGCTAAGTCGTTATATGGTATGATGGTATATCCGGGAGTAAAAGGGCCATATCCGGTAGATGCAGTAGGATCGGTAGATGCTGAAATAATAGAAATGGTTCTGCCATGAAAGTTACCTTCACAAAAAATAATTTTTGCCTGATTACGCGGAACGCCTTTCACCTGATAAGCCCATTTGCGACAGAGTTTGATGGCAGTTTCTACTGCCTCTGCCCCTGAATTCATAGGCAACATTTTATCATAACCAAAAAGTTCAGTAATATATTTTTCAAATTCACCTAACTGATCATTATAAAATGCTCTCGAAGTGAGTGTAAGCTTTTCTAACTGAGAAGTTAAAGCTTTGATAATATGAGGATGACAATGTCCCTGATTTAATGCAGAATATGCAGAAAGAAAATCGTAATATTTTTTCCCTTCAGCATCCCAAACAAATACACCTTTTCCTTTTGACAAGACTACAGGTAAAGGATGATAATTATGTGCTCCGTACTTTTCTTCCAGCTCAATAAAATACTGATTCGATATGATGCTGCTCGTATTCATAAAAATTACATTTTAATAAACTACAAATATACATGAAACACTCCAAAGAAAATAATAACACCAGTGATACATGATATGAAAATTATAACACAACTTACTATGTAAATGGTTTCAGGAATGATGATTTTATTTTATATTGTATTCTGTCTGTTTAGATAGAATTCATAATTTCGCAAACTAATGGTATAATATTAGATATGCCAAAATAAACATTAACAACATGACGAAATACTTAATTACACTAATCACTTGCGTTTTCTTTGCAACAGGGTTGCAGGCGCAAAATTCTAATTTGATTCTCTTTACTGAGAATGGCGAAAAATTTTATGCAATTCTTAATGGAGTAAGGCAAAATGACAAACCTGAGACCAATGTAAAAATTACAGACCTCAATGCTAATTTTTACAAGCTTAAGGTGATTTTTGATGATGCTAAATTAGGAGAGAAGAATTTTAACGTAGGACTCAATCCCGGAACCGAAACTTCTGTGATGATTAAGTTCCATGCTAAGAAAAATGAATATGTTTTGCGCCCTGTGAGCGAAACTCCTATTGCAGAGGCATTGCCACCGGCTCCTAATCAAACGGTAGTAGTGTATTCAGCTACGCCTACACCTGCACCGGCTGCAACATCTGTTACTCAAACTACAACTACAACTACGGGCGTACCCGGAGATAACGTGAATATGTCTGTTGGAGTGAATATGGGTGATATGGGAGGTGGATTTAATGTGAATGTTTCAGGAGGAACAACACATACCACCACACAAACTACTACCACAACTACAACTGTTAGTCACTCTCATACGATTGACGAACCTGTAGCTCCGCCACCACCGCCACCTGCTTATCTGCCTGGCTATAATGGTCCTTATGGATGTCCGGTGCCAATGGCTCCACAGGATTTTGAGTCTTTGAAGCAGACTATTTCAAGCAAAACTTTTGAAGACAGCAAAATGACCATTGCCAAGCAAGTATTGCAAAGCAATTGTCTGTTGACCTCACAGGTAAAACAGATTATGGGTTTGTTTACTTACGAGCAAAGCAAACTTGATTTTGCAAAATATGCTTATGCTTACACCTATGATATCGGGAATTATTTCAAGGTGAATGATATGTTTACATTCGAATCTTCTATAGATGATTTGAACCAATATATTTCTTCTCAGAGAAGATAGTCTGAAAACTGTAAGTATTGAAAAAACGGGAGAGGCGGCTGAAAGCCGCCTCTCCCGTTTTAATGCAACAATTTATTATGTTAAAAAAACTGTTATTTCACAAAATCAGTTAATGCCGCAGCATCTTTATAACCCGATGCTTTACGAACAAGTTTACCATCATTAAAAAAATAGAGAGATGGAAGTTCTGTTGCTTCAAGTGTTTTTGCCAGTTGCTGATTATCGTCTTTATTAAAACGAAGAATTTTTACATTGCCTTTCCATGCTGTTTCAAGAGAGTCGAGCGTTGGTTTCATTTTCACACATGGCGCACACCAAGGCGCGTTGATGTCAACCAACACTTTGCCTGATGCTTTCAGTTGATTAAACTCTTCCATATTAATTCCTGCATTCAAAGTATTTCTGTTTTCCACCGGAAGATTGGCATCTGTCCATGCGCTGTAACCGCCCTGCATATCGTAGATGATTTTAAATCCCATCTTTTTAAAATATTCACAAGCTTTTGCACTGCGACCACCCATATAACAATATACGAATAGTGGCTTTTCCTTATCAAGATAAGGAGCACGCTTTTCCAGATCACTACTGTTGATATTCATGTTCAGTGCATTTTTCAGATGACCTTTCTGGAATTCTTCAGGAGTGCGCACATCTACTAATTGTCCATCCGGTGTTTCATGTAATCTTTTGGCAAATACTTCAGGTGTCAACAGTTGATTGGTTTGACATACTGCCATTCCGCAACCGGCAATAAAGAGCAAAGTGACTATAATATTTTTCATCGTTATTAAATTAGAGTGTTAACTTTAATAATCTCATTGTTGATAGCATCGTTTTCTATCAATCCATCTTTTATTCTTACAATACGATGGGCATATCGTGCAATATCCTCTTCATGGGTTACTACGATAATGGTGTTACCGTTGCTGTGAATTTCTTCAAACAAAGCCATAATTTCAATGGATGTTTTTGAATCAAGATTACCTGTAGGCTCATCAGCAAGAATGATAGATGGATTGTTGACCAACGCTCGGGCTACTGCAACCCTTTGTCTTTGACCTCCTGAAAGTTCATTGGGTTTATGATGAATGCGATCTCCGAGACCAACATTACGAAGTACCTTTTCTGCACGTTCCAAACGCTCTTCTTTTGCTACTCCTGCATATACAAGTGGCAATGCAACATTTTCTAAAGCTGTACTTCGTGGCAGCAGGTTGAATGTCTGAAACACAAAACCAATTTGCTTGTTGCGAACCTCTGCCAGATCATTATCTGTCATTCCGGATACTGCAATTCCATTTAGTTCATAATGGCCGGCAGAAGGAGTGTCTAAACATCCTAAAATATTCATGAGTGTGGATTTTCCGGAACCCGAACTTCCCATCAGTGCCACATATTCATTTTTTGAAATATCAAGGGTGATAGAGCGTAAAGCATGAATGGTTTCAGTTCCAACTTTATATTCTCTTGATATATTTTCTAAACGGATAATTACCGGCTGCATAGATTCAAAATATTTGTAAAAATAGCGATTTAAGCCGAAAGTAAAATGTTATTCAATTGTTAATAACGCAGTACAAAATCCTGCTTACTTAAATCAGGGTCGAAAAAAACCAAACCCATCATAAACAAATCAATCGTTACTGTAACCTTAGGGTGATTTTTAATTTCATTCCAGGCACGTTTCATCCCTTCGCTCCAGTTGATGTCATCAAATACAAAAACACTTTTTGAATGTACTTTATCGAGGCACATATTAAAATATTTCAAAGTTGGTTCATACTGATGATTACCATCAAAGAACACAAAATCCGTTTTTGAAATACCTGCCAGCACTCCGGGAAGTGTTTCATCAAACATTCCCTGAACAGTTTCAATTCTGCTGCCATAACTGCTCGTGTCAAATTCTTGTCTTGCAAGTTGCAGCACGGCATTATTACCTTCCAGTGTAATAACTTTACCATTGAATGCTGATGCCAGATACAGTGTGCTGATACCAAGTGAGGTTCCTAATTCCACACATACAGATGGGTTGAAGTAAGTTGCAAGGCGATAAATCAGTCGGGCATAGCGGGGGCTTTTCAGTGAGTTTTTGGCAATATCAGCAATACGTTTCTCTGTTGTAGTACCGGCAGAATTGATGGTGGGTATTTTATAGTGATTATTTAGAAATTGCTTCCGTATCTGTTCAATCTCTTTAAAATGTTTTTGATTTTTATCAGGTGAAATTACGCGTGTGTAAAGCTGATAAACAAAAGGAGAATGTATGTGATGCGCATTGTGCGAGGTCAGATAATATCCTGCATAATGCAACGTCATCAGCAACTTATTCATTGAAAATAATTTTTGCCATTAACAGTTTTTTTCTGTTCCAGCAGGGAATTACCAGTTCATCAGCACTGATTTGTCGTGCAGCAAATGGTATAATCATAATTCTGTCCTCAGGCTGAATAAATTCTTTTGTATCGGAGGTTCCGTTATTTTTAACTCTGAAAACGGCTACTGAATTGTTGCGGTCAATGCGTGTGTTGTAAACAAGATTTATTTCATTATCTGTTTGAGCAATGGTGAAGGAGGAATATTTTCCGTAATCGTTTGTAGAAACCTGATCTTTTCGCAAAACCGCATCCCAGTCAATACTTCCGTCAGCATTTACCGAAAGTGCAACTGCGTTGTTAAAATGATATTCGTAACTCCTGATATAATTCTGAGTAAAATAATCGTAATATGAATAATCGGTCACATACGACATTTCAGTTATCAGCACTGCACCACCATCATTTCTGAGAATTATTTTTTCAATATTGAGATTATCCACTCCTGTATTGCTTTTATCAATCGTTAATCCCGAAAACATTCTGGCCTGTGTGCTTTCACCAATGGGTTGCCTGAATATTTTCAGAGAATCATTTGATTCAGTTTTAAGTGTTGCATAAATTATACCTGACTTACCATTTGTTTTATCAGTATAAAACCCTGCAAGCACCAGTTGTTTATTGGCAATGTCGTAGGCAATGTTACTGCCATTCAGTTCTATGTCGCTTTTGTTTACTGCATATTCTACCGCACCTTCATTGCCATTCAGCGACACAAAAAGTTTGTAAGCATCCCAGCGTTTACGTTTCTCATTGTTTTCTTTGGAATAAAAACTTCCTTCAAGTACAAAATCACCTGCCTCTGTCAGCAACCAGTTTTCATAGCTGAAATTTTTCTCAGGATAAGGTACATCAAACTGCAACTGTCTCATAGTAACTAATTCGGAACTGATGACTATGCAATGCAGCTTCTGCATGCCATTTTGTTTTTTCTCATTCTGAATTATTCCGAATAAATTATTTCTCTGAGAAGCTATAATCTTGATTTTATCCAGACTACTGGTTTTGTCAAATGCAATGCTGCCAAGCAGGAGGGGTGATGCAGATTCCTTGCCTGAATCGTCAAGAGGTGAAGCATAAACATTAAGTTTATCTTCTTTATCTGTAAATGTTGATTTAATCAGCACCACCTTGCCATTGATAACAGCCATGGTTTCAATTCTCTCTTTATCATTTGAAGGATTGAATTTTTTCGACCATTTGACAGTAAGGTTGTTGTTATAACAGGTAATCTGATATTTTCTCGACTTAAAACCTATACGGTCACGGTCGTTTTCAAAAGGCAGATTACTCTGAAAAAGAAAAAATTCGTTCTCATTATAACCTGCAATTTTTATAAAATCGTAACTATAGGCATCTATTTCCTGTTTGGAATAAACCACTTTTTGCGATGTAGCAAATAAAGGCATCAACAATAGCAGGCTTAGTATTCTGAAATGGCTCAACATGTAATTTTTTTTTCAAAAGTAACTATTCAACGTCTTAAAGAGAAAAATATGATATACTGTGATGAAAATTAGGTTAGACCTTCGTTTTCACATGAGCCCATTTCTTCAGCTGCCACTCAACTTGGCTGGTACTGATGTGGTTCTTATCTGTGTCAAAGGCTTTTGCCTCCAGTTTCAGCAGTGCAGCACCCGTATCTGCAGGAATTTCTTCAAGGAATTTTATAAAATTGTTCTTATCCATTTCAAAACGTACAGAAACATCTTTCTTCCCCTGATAAAAATATTCATTGCTCAGGCTTTTAAGAATAAGACGATACTCGCCCTCAGGAAGCAAAGTTGTCAGACAAAATCCTGTTGCATACTCTGAAGCTGTTGCAAGTGCACAGGCATGTATACTTTTTATATGATTGAGGTTGCTTCTGCGATAGGGGATGAGGATTTCAATTTTTCCTTCTCCAATATCAGTAATTCTGAAGCGATGTGCAGCATTGAACGGAATCTTTCTCGATAAGATTAAATTTAATATCCATAGATAAAAACCTGAATGCTCTGCCTTATGTATCAGATGTTGTAAGTTCATTGGTCAAAAAGCGTGTCGAGTTCTGTTTTAGCCTGGAGAGTTTCGTCTTTCAGTTTATTGATAATTTCATCACAGGATAATATTTCATCTATAAGTTCCACTGTTTGCCCTGCACACCACAGGTTATGGTAGTTTCCGGGCTTCACGGCCTGTTCCAGTTTCTTCAATCCACGATACTGAACCAGCATCTTAAAATATTTTTTTGTTGTGGAGTTGTTACTAAGCCAGCGTTCAAATATATTTTGACGATAGCCAATTTTTTTAGCGTATGGTGTGTTGATGATATTGCAAGGTGTTCCTGAAAGCCGCTCTGTGAGCACCACATCTTTCATCCCTGAACTGACCACACTGTTTTTGTAATCATCTGATACAGTAGCTTCATGCGATGCAATAAACCGCGTACCAATACTGATACCTGCAGCGCCTAACGACAACATGCTAAGTATTCCTTTGCCGGTGGTTACAGTGCCTGCAGCAATTACCGGTATGTTTGGAAAGTGTTTTTTCAGAGAAGGAATCAATAATGAGTTTGGATAGGGACCTGCATGTCCTCCTGCACCCTGACTTACTGCAATAAATCCGTCACATCCATTCTCAGCAGCCTTGGCGGCATGTGCAGGATTGGTTACATCACAATACACTTTGGCTCCATAACGGTGCGCTTCTTCAATTACATGTTTAGGATTTCCAAGTGAAGTAATATAAAACGGAACCTTATTATCCACACATATTGAAAGATGTTTTTCATATAGCGGATTTGTTTTTTGCACGATGAGGTTTACTCCATACGTACCTTTACAGTTGTTGTTGAAAGCATTAAGTCGTTTTAACAATTCACTTAATTCATTTTCCTTTCGATAATTCAATGACGGAAAAACCCCGGCAATTCCGTTTCTCATGGCAGACAATATCATGGCTTCATTGCTTACCAGAAACATGGGAGCCATGATGATGGGGAACTCTATATTAAGTTGTTTTGTAAAAGTTGTTTCAATTTTCATTTTACATGACAGGTTGAGCCGAATAAATAACGGTTTCGCGCAACGAAGCGATAGAGTTTGTTGCGTAAAAACAAAGGAATGATTTTAGCTAAAATAAAAATTCTGCACCAGCCACCTGTCGCCACCAGTGATTCAATTACAGCATCGCTTTCAGTGTAAAATTTTCCCTGATGGTAAAAAATTACTGAGTTAAATGTTTCAGCAGAAGCATTCTCTTGAATATTGTTGGTATTATCTTGTGTGTTGTAACTAACTAATTTAATCCTGTGTTGTTTGTCAAGGGTATGCAAAATCGAAGTGCATCGCTGACAAAAGGAACAATCACCGTCAAATACCAGCGTGTTGTTTTCCGGCTTTTCATTCTTAAATATCGTATTTGCGAAGTTGTTCAAAACCATTATTTTTTCAATATGCAAAATTACCAAATGTTTCATTCGATTTAGTATTTTTAGCGTGCGCTAATAAAGATTTTCAGAGTTATGGATGTAACGCGACTAATAGATTTGTTTCCTTACCAGTTAGAGAAATTTCCCAAATCAGATGCTCTTGCTGCAAAAGAAAATGGTGTCTGGAAAAAATACAGCACAGCTGAAGTATTGGAAATAGTCAACAACCTGAGTTATGGCTTATTGAATGCAGGTATTAAACCGGGAGATAAAATCGGTATTATTTCCAATAACCGTCCTGAATGGAATTTTATTGACCATGCCTGTCTGCAAATTGCAGTTGCCGATGTTCCGTTATATCCGACCATCAGCGAACATGACCTCAAGTTTACAATGCATCAATCCGAAGTGCGTTATATGTTTGTTTCTGATAAAGTGATTTATGATAAAATAAATGCACTTAAACCGGAACTCCCGTTTCTTGAGAAAATTTACACATTCAATAAGTTGGAAGGAGCTGCTCACTGGACCGAGCTTACCGAAGCAGGTAAAAAAGCACCCCTTGCAGAGAGGGTTAACGAAATACGCAGTACCATCAAACCTTCTGATTTGGCAACAATCATTTATACCTCAGGTACTACAGGCAACCCCAAAGGGGTGATGTTATCGCACAATAATCTGGTAAGTAATTTCAAAGCTTGTGAAGTACTGTGTCCGTTTAATGATAATTGGAGAGCGTTGAGTTTCCTTCCACTCAATCACGTTTACGAACGCATGTTGTCATATCTTTATGTGTATTACGGTGTTTCTATTTACTATGCCGAAAGCCTGGATACCATTGCTGATAATCTGAAAGATGTTAAGCCGGAAATATTTGTAACAGTGCCACGGTTACTCGAAAAAGTGTACGATAAAATTGTGTCGAAAGGCGCTGAACTTTCCGGGATAAAAAAGGCTTTGTTTTATTGGGCTTTAAATCTTGGATTACGATATGAATTGCATGGTGCCAATGGTTGGTGGTATGAGTTTCAGCTTAAAATTGCGAATAAACTTATATTCAGCAAATGGCGTGAAGCATTAGGTAATAACATTGTTGCAATAGCATCAGGAGGTGCTGCATTGCAGCCAAGGCTTGCACGCGTATTTCATGCTGCGCGCATTCCTGTGCTCGAAGGATATGGACTTACTGAAACAAGTCCTGTGATTGCTGTAAATAATTTTCAGCCTGACTGTATAAAGTTTGGAACAGTAGGCACGGTGATTGACAAAGTAGAAGTGAAGATTGCTGAAGATGGGGAGATATTATGCAAAGGCCCCAATGTGATGATGGGATATTATCAGAATCCTGAACAAACTGCTGAAATGATTGATGCCGAAGGATGGTTTCATACAGGGGATATCGGAATTATTGAAGATGGAAAGTTTCTGAAAATTACTGATCGCAAAAAAGAAATATTCAAAACTTCAGGAGGAAAATATATCGTGCCACAGATGATTGAAAACAAACTCAAAGAATCGCGATTTATAGAACAGGCAATGGTGATTGGAGAGAACCAGAAATTTGCTTCAGCATTTATAGTTCCTAATTTTTCGTTTATTCGAGACTGGGCTAATCGCAAAAATCTGAAACTGGATACCAATGACGAAATTGCGACCAATCCGGAAGTAAAAAAACGCATTGCAGAGGAAGTAAATGAAATAAATAAAACGCTTGGACATTTTGAAACTATTAAACGCTTCGAACTGCTCAGCAGAGAATTCAGCATTGAAAAAAATGAAATGACTCCGAAACTTAGCCTTCGCAGAAAAATTATTCTGGAAAATTTTAAGGAGCAGTACAATCGTATTTACTCTTTTGACTGAATCGGTTTATGATTTACAGAAAAAAGAAGCAGGGAGACTTAACTACACGTCAGTTGTTGTTGTCAGGTAACAAAGTGGTTTCATACACCGATAGTGAACAGGGAGATTTTACACTGTTGTTTATTCATGGTTTTCCTTTCAATAAAGATTTTTGGCAACCTCAGCTTTCTTTTTTCTCTTCAATTTGCAGAGTGGTAGCCTATGATGTGAGAGGATATGGAAGCAGTTCAAAAGTTACTGATAATTTTACGGTTGATGATTTGGGAGATGACCTTGTGAGCCTAATTACCACTTTGCAACTGAATCGTGTTGTATTGTGCGGATTGTCTATGGGAGGTTATATTGCGCTGAATGTTATTGGCCGTTATCCCCAACATGTGTCGGGAATCATTCTCTGCGATACACAATGCACTGCTGATACAGATGAAATGCGTGAAAAAAGATTTCATGCTATTGATTTAATTCAGAAAGGAGGTAAGGATGCCTACATTCATACTTCTCTGAAGAATTTGTTTGCTCCGCAATCGTTCAGCACACATCCGCAGTCGGTAGAATTTATTCGCAATATCATGAACAAGGCCGATGCTGAAATTATTTGTAATACACTCAAAGCACTTGCCGGCCGACATGAAACATGTTCATCGCTTGCAACGATACAAGTTCCTGCACTGGTCATTTGCGGAGTTGAAGATGCAATGACTCCTGTGGCTAAAGCAGAGTATATGCACCGGCATATAACAGGAAGCAGTTTGGTGTTGATTCCGGATGCAGGTCATGTTACCAATCATGAGGCGACTGAAACTTTTAATAATTGTGTTTCGGAGTTTTTGCAGAAAAATTTCAATTGAAAATATTCTCAGAAAAGTTCAGAGAGAGAGAGAATCACGTTTTCTGTTTTTTCTTTTTTGCAGCAGGAAACAAAACATTGTTTAGAATCAAACGATATCCCGGGCTGTTGGGGTGAAGATTCAAATCAGTGGGAGGGTCGCCAACCAAATGCTGATAATCTTCAGGGTCATGACCCCCGTAAAACGTCCAGGTGCCTTTGCCAAAATCACCATGAATATATTTTGCTTCGTTGGCGGCTTTGTTTTCACCCATAATCACCACATCAGGTTTAATCATGTTTTTATTGAATGCAGTTGTTTGTCCCATAAATCCTTTTATCACCTGCATGTGATTTTGACAGAGCATGGTTGGCACAGGATCCCACTTAGCCGAAAAATCAAACAGTGTAAACACATCTTCATCGCGAGGAACTCTCCGTGTTGTTGTAACATCAATATTCGAAAAACGATATTCAAGCGGATTGGTGCTTAGTTTATAATCACGGAAAGCAAATGTTTTAGAGTAATCGAGTTTTGAATTATAATCCGGTGTAGTGCCATCACCATCATACATGCTTTCGCAAATATCCAGCCCTTCAGCAGAAAGTGCAATGTCGTAGGTGTCGGTTCCTGAGCACATGGTAAACAAAAATCCACCTCCTGCAACAAACTCTTTTATGCTTTTGGCAACAGCAAGTTTCATCTGCGATACTTTGGCAAAACCTAATTTGTGTGCCATACTTTCCATGCTGCGTTGCTGCTCCTGATACCATGGAGCATTGCGGTACATGGCGTAAAACTTCCCATATTGTCCTGTAAAATCTTCGTGGTGCAGATGTAGCCAGTCATACAGATTTAATTTTCCCTGCAATATTTCTTCGTCATAAATTACATCGTATGGTATTTCGGCATACGTCAGCGCCAGTGTTACAGCATCGTCCCAGGGACGTTTGTCTTTAGGTGAATACACACATATTTTGGGAACTTTTTCAAGTTTTACCACGTCCTCATTTACCTGCGGATCCAGAATTTCATTTACTATCTGCCCGGCTTGTGCTTCGGAAACCACCGTATAACTCACTCCTCTTAATTTCATTTCAGTTTCGAAGCGCTGGCTTTGTGGAAACATAAAACTTCCACCACGGTAGTTGAGCAACCAGTTTATTTCTATACCACCCTGCAACACCCAGTAGGCTATGCCATACGCTTTCAGATGATTGGTCTGTGTATCATCCATCGGTATAAGTATTTGTGCAGAGTATGCAGGACGATGCATGAGCAGCACAAGCAGTAATAAAGAAATAATGCGTTTCATTTTTCTGTTTTTAATTAAACGTTATTCAATGATTACAGGTTTACTTTCACGTTTTCCATCAGCAAACCACGAAACAAAATAAATTCCTTTTGCCCAGTTGTTTACACTGATATTTTTTGTTTTTTCTTTCACTGCATCTTCTTTCAAAAGAATTTTACCTGCAGCATCTGAAATTACTAACTGTCCTGACGACTGATTTCGTATTTCAATCTTCAAATTATCTTTTACGGGATTAGGGTAAATGTCAAAAGAAGTTGTTGGATGAGACAGTGAAGGAATACCCAAACTTACCTGATTGTTGGCAGAGAGTATCCATAAATCAGGGTCGAACTCAACTGTTGATACCGGCCATGGGATTGTCGCAGTAAACAACTGACCTGAAAAAGTATGGTTAAACACCAATGTTGTGTCATGACCTGCACCACTGAACTTTACAGGTACAGGCATTTCAAAGAATGTAACCGATGGGTCAGACGTAGTTTGGTTAATCTGAACATACACCTGTTGATTATTTTGTGACCAGTTCACCTGATAGGAGGGATATCCCTGTTTGTAATACCACTGGTCGAAGAATACGTTGAGGTTTTGTCCGCTTGTATTCTGCAAATGTTGAATCAAGTCAGGTGTTTTTGCGTAACCGAATTTCAATGCCGGGTCGTTTAGGTAATCCCTTAAAGCCTGAAAAAAAACAGCATCACCAAGTTTCCATCGAAGCATGTGCAGTAAGTAACTGCCCTTGTCATAAGTAAGCCTTCCGTTGAAAATACGGCTTACATCTGTTGTGTCAGTACATTTTACTGAGCCATCAGGCTGTGAGGTAATGTTACTTATTTTTTGTGATTTCCATGAGTACCATTGTGCCGGGAAATATCGCTCTTTGGTTAGTCCTTCAAAATAAGTGGCAAAGCCTTCGTTCAGCCAGATATCCTCCCAACTTCCGCATGTTACCAAATCGCCAAACCACTGATGCGCACATTCATGTGCTATCAGACTCTGACCGTAGTTAATTACAAAACTCATTGTCTGATGTTCCATCCCGCCACCCCAGTTAAACTGAGCGTGCCCGTACTTTTCATTTTTAAAAGGATATTCTATTGTAAGGCTGTCATACAGCTGAATAATGGGAATAATCTGTGGTGTTTGCGACTGTGCTGTTGCCAGATCTTCAGGGTACACATAGTTGAGCACCTGCAAACTGTCGCCTCCTGCCAAAGGAACATAATCGGAATACACAGCATAATTTGTTACAGCTATTGCCACCAGATAAGAAGAGATGGGATAATTACTTTTCCAGTGAACGGTTTTCTCACTGCCATTAAAAATTTCATTCATCATTTTTCCGTTTGATGCTACATGATACGAAGTATCTGTTGTAACAAACACATCAATGCTGTCAGCTTTATCGGTATTCAAACTCTTACATGGCCACCAGTCGCTCGAATAAAAAGGTTCTGACAAAGTCCATAATACAGGAGTGCCGTTATGTGTACTGGTGTTAAACGAACCAAATCCTGAACCCGGTGGCACTCCCTGATAAACAATTTCAACACTGTCGAGTGTTCCCACAGGAAGTGTTGCAGGCAGCATTACTGTTAAAATATCATTGGTATGTGAAAAGTTTACAGTTGCTGAATGATACATTACCGAATCAACTGTAAGTGCTGAAACCAAATCAAACTCCAGTTGATTAGTGTTGCTTTTAGTTTCAAACAATGTCATCACACTTCCTGAAATATAAAGCTGTGAAGGGTCAATCTGCCAGTGGAAGCGGTGATATTTTACGTCATAATTACTTCCGGTGGTAAGCATACGTTGTGGAACATTCAGAAAAGCTGACGCTGAAGCGCTGCGCTTACATTCCTGATATTGTGCATTTGTTTTTGCGAAACAAAAAACAGCTAATAACAGCAAGGCTGTTTTTTTCATTGCGATAAATATTATTTGTTTTCCTGCAGTAATAAATCAATATCGGTAAGCAACCGGTTTACATCAGTAGAATCGGTGCCGTCATAATATCCTCTGATTCGTTTATCCTTATCCACCAATGCAAAATTTTGTGTATGTATAAAGTCATCCGGGCCACCGTCACCTTTTGATGCAATAGAAAGATAGGAGGTACGTGCCAGATCGTAAATTTGTTTTTTATCTCCCGTAACAAAAAACCATTTCCCTGATACTGCATGATGCATGTCAGCATATTCTTTCAGCACGGCAGGTGTATCATATTCCGGATTTACTGAGTGCGATATAATAAGTACATTGGGATTGTTGGCATATTTTTCAGCCACACGTTCCATTTGTGTTGACATGACAGGGCAAATACTTCTGCACGTAGTGAAGAAAAAATCAGCTACATAAATTTTTCCGTCAAAGGTGTGGTTGGTAATGGTATCTCCATCCTGATCAATCAGACTGAAAGGCTGCACATGGTGTGAAGCTTTTGTTTCTTCATTGGTTGGACCATAAATGGGTAAAGTACGCAGTGGGCCGTCATTGCAGGATGTCCACAAAAGCGAAAGACCAAGAAGGAATAATATGATTACCCACTCCAAAAGTGGCACTGCCCATAGCCGTTTAAAAGAAAAGCTATTCATTTATCTGTTAAATATGCAGAAGGGTTTTTTATAAAATCTTCTTTGCAGGATGCGCCACAGAATGCATAAATCTTTCCGTCAACCATAGCTGTATCCGAATATTCTTCTTTGACTGACATCATACACACCGGATCAATATCTGAAGCCAATGCAATTTTCGGTTTCTCTGTTTCGGATTTTTGTTCAAGCGCAGGTGCGGTAAGTACTTCCGGCTCTTTGGGTTTATTCTGGCATGCTGCTACAACAAATACTAAAGGAAGAATTAATTTTCTCATTATTTCATTTTTACTGTGTAAAAGTAAGCAATACATACTATACTTTTACTGATTTAAGTCGTATTTTTAACAGCCGATTCTCATTTCATTATAAGTGAACAAATAAGAAGATTTTTGTAATATATAAACGTATGAAACTTAATAAACTTTTCATTCTTGGATTTTTTTTATTTACAACCGGCAATGTGTTTGCACAACAAAAATTCGAAGTGTATCATCCTGATGCCGATGCACGTCAACAGGTAGATGAAGCAGTTGTTAGAGCTGCAGCGGAACATAAAAACGTTTTTCTTTTTATAGGAGGAAACTGGTGCGGATGGTGTCGAAAATTTTATAAGTTCAGCAAAGAGGATTTTCAGATTGACTCACTGATGAAGGCTGATTATATTGTGGAACATATCAATTTCAGCAAGGAAAACCGCAATTTGCCATTAATGCAGGAACTGGATTTCCCTCAGCGGTTTGGTTTTCCGGTATTTGTTATATTGGACGAAAAAGGAAAAAGAATCCATACCCAAAACTCAGGCTACCTCGAAGAAGGTGAAGGATACAGCAAGAAAAAAGTAATGGAGTTTTTGCAGCAATGGAGTCCTGCTGCTTTAGAGCCTGCTCAATACGAACAGTAATCAGTAAACCGGATTTTTAATTGCAGCTCCTTTTTGAGTGTATAGGAGTGAGAGTTGTTTATTCCCTTTTTGTTTGTAAATGCGACTGAGGCTGTCGTAGGCAGTCACACAATTGGGATAATGTGCAATATTGAGTTTTAAAATTTTAATAGCATCATCCAATTGGCGTTTGCGAATTAAATTATTGCCCATCGCAAGAAATTTGTTCATGCTTACTCCGGCATCTTCTTCAGGTTGTTTTTTGATTCGTATAGAGGCCAGTTCTTTCTGGATTTTTTCCATGCGTGTGATAAAGAAATCAGCCGGGATAGTGCCATCCATTAAGTCATCACTGTACGATTCCATACATTGTTTCAGCAGGTGAATATCCTGTCGCGTTCCTTTGCGGTTCTTTTTATATGCAGCAAACTGTTTTTCTCCCTGTACTAGCCACATGGAGTCTTTATCGGCATTCAGAAAATTTTCGAAAATTACAATATTGGCAAGCGCAATCTGAGAGTAGTTCTGTGATTCATTCTTAAAACCTCCACATTCAGTATTCCAAATTTTGGTAAATAAGTCTATACCTCCTTTATCCGGTTTAAGTTGATTGATTACACATGCTACATTACCCGGGCCTGCATGATAAGCATGCAGCACAAGTAACCTGAACCATAAATCTTCTTCATTGTACGAAACGTTATTTGCATCCAGTACAGCTTTTACTTTTGGAATGCAGGAGTGCTTAAGTAATTGTGATGCTGCAAAAGCGGCTCTGTTTAAGTCAGTCCGCTCGTCAACTTTTGAATTAACTCTCAAGCCATATTTGATGGCAACACTTTTCATCAGCTGAAAAGGCCCGTTAGCTCCCACATAAGATTTGTTATGGTTTTTTCCGGGATTTTCAATCAACAAAATGGTTTGAGCATACCAGGGATCAACAGAGTTGGTGTTAAATACTTTAATTGCGCTGTTTATGGTAGGAATTACTCTTTTGTACTCATAAAATTCTTTCTTGCCAAATGTTACATATAATGAGGTGTTGGTATCAAGACCATTGGCTAAATTGATAAATTTCTTATATGCTGTTTTTTCAGTTTCATTCTGGCATGTCCAGTCGGCAAAAGGTATTTTATGTAAAACCTGTCTTGACGATGACACATTTATCAAAGCTGTATCGGCATTCAAACCAATTACTTGTTGCCAGAATTTAACTTGTTGTAAAGTATCCCAATGTTCTCTGAACAAAACAGCATTCGACACAAAACTCATTTTTGCAGTGTCACTTACACCACATACCGTACGGCTCACCATTGTAGTGGTAGCTGATACACTGCCAATGATGCCAAAAAGCAGAAAACAGGTATTTATTGTTTTTAACTTCATCAATCTAACGAAACATACGCAGATGTTACAACGCAGTTTTGTCTTTTTTTCTGTTTAACTTACAATTCACAAAAGTATCACTCAATAACCTTTTGGATTTTTATGATGCTAAGATATTATAAAATCTTTATCAACACAATTAAAAATGAATGAGAAGTGCTCTGATTTCAGGTTATTTTACCATTGCGATGTATTTGTTTTGGTGATGTGGATAAAATAAATCAAAATTTTCAATGTAAATTTTTTAGCAGCATTTCAAATATTACATTTGCAAACCATGACACGGTTGATACTCTCAGAAAAACAGATGGGCATAACCATCCAGCGTATGTGTCATCAATTGGTTGAAAATCATGATGATTTTTCTAATAGCTGCATTATAGGACTTCAGCCAAGAGGAATTTTTCTTTCAAAAAGAATTGTGCAGCACCTGCAGAAATGGAATCCTAAAAACAAACTGAAGTATGGGGCTTTGGATATTACTTTCTACAGAGATGATTACAGACGGAGTGAAAAACTGCTGGTACCATCACGCACAGATATAGACTTTGTGGTAGAAGGGAAAAAAGTCATACTGGTAGATGATGTATTGTTCACCGGTCGTACCATACGCGCAGCAATGGATGCATTACTGGCTTTTGGCCGACCTGAGAAAGTAGAATTACTGGTACTGATTGACAGAAAATTCAGCAGACATTTACCTATTGAACCGGATTATACAGGTGATGCCATTGATTCAATTGACAGTGACAAAGTGAATGTGGAATGGAAAGAAAATGGCAAAGAAGACGGAGTATGGTTAGTTTCAAAATCGAAATCAAATGCAACGAAAACTAAGCGTTAAACATCTGATTGGAATTAAGGGGCTTGTTCCTTCCGATATTGAGTTGATTTTTGAAACAGCTCAGACTTTTAAAGAAGTCATCAACAGGCCAATAAAGAAGGTGCCTTCCATGCGCGATGTTACTGTAGTAAATTTGTTTTTCGAAAATTCAACGAGAACCAGATTATCTTTTGAACTGGCAGAGAAAAGACTTTCTGCAGATGTTCTCAATTTTACTGCATCATCGTCTTCAGTAAGCAAAGGTGAAACACTTATTGATACAGTGAACAATATACTTGCCATGAAAGTGGATATGGTAGTAATGCGTCACCCCAAACCGGGAGCAGCTTTATTCCTGTCACAAAAAGTAAATTCCATCATTGTGAATGCCGGTGACGGCACTCATGAACACCCAACACAGGCTTTACTGGATGCATTTTCAATAAGAGAAGCATTGGGAGAGTTGAAAGGGAAGAAAGTTGTAATTGTTGGCGATATTCTTCATTCAAGGGTTGCATTATCCAATATTTATTGTCTGCAGAAGATGGGAGCAGAGGTAATGGTGTGTGGTCCCCCCACACTTATTCCAAAATATATAGATGAATTAGGTGTTAAAGTAGAAACGAATCTGTTCAAAGCATTATCGTGGTGCGATGTAGCCAATGTGCTGCGCATTCAGCTTGAAAGGCAGGATATTAAATATTTCCCATCATTGCGTGATTATATATTGCAGTATGGCATTAACGCTGAAATACTGAATAAGATAAATAAAAAAATCACCATCATGCATCCCGGTCCAATCAACCGTGGAGTAGAAATTACCAGTGATGTTGCCGACAGCAAACAGTCTATTATTCTCGATCAGGTTGAGAATGGTGTAGCCGTGAGGATGGCTGTACTTTATTTACTTGGAGGGCAACAAAATAGCTGATTTGCAATATTCAATTCAAGTTCTTTATATTTGTTATCACTTTATTTAATCAGAAATATGCATTACACCTTAGACAAGAAAGAAAAATACGCAGTGCTTAAGCTTCACGAACAGAAACTTAATACACTTATTTCCGCTGAACTCAAATCTGAACTGTTAATTCTGAACAGTCAGGGATATATCAATATCTTACTCGACCTCACTGACACCAACTATTGCGATTCTTCAGGACTGAGTGCAATTTTGGTTGGAAACAGAATCTGCAGAAATGCAAATGGAAATTTTATAGTAACTGAAATCAGTGAGCCTGTAAAAAAACTTATTTCCATCTCTCAGCTGGATTCGGTGTTAACCATCATTCCAACACTGGATGACGCACTGGCTCAGATTGCCAAAGCTACATCTGTAAATTAAATTTTAGAAAAATATAAAATCATGCTTAGAAAACTACTCTTCACAGCTTCAATTATTGCTTCAGGCTTATTTGCCAATGCACAATGTGTTCCTGATGTAACTATCACCGACCCCGGAGTGTATCCCGACAGTGCCACCGGCCTGGCTGTTGGAGTGGTGGGTGTGCCTTATAATCAGGTGATTCAGGTACGTACTTTTTTGGATACTGTTGTTACTGTTCCACCTTTCGGCACAGTAAATTTTCAGTTAGATTCTATTACAATAACCGGAGTAAGTGGTTTACCTCCTGGAATTACTTATGCATGCAACCCCGGAACCTGCAAGTTTTTAGCAAGCAGCAATGGATGTCTTCTGCTTTCAGGAACTCCTGTTACAGCAGGTGTTTATCCAATTACAGTAGATGTGATGGCTAAAGGAAAATTAACCAATCTTGGAAATCTTTCTTTCTCACAACCACAGTCGGTAACTTATTATACCATTACCATTGATACCAATTCAGGCATAATGGAATTGTTGCCTAAGGATAAGTTAAGCATGTCACAAAATTTGCCAAATCCATATCGTGACAAGTCAGTAATTTATTTTAATACTCCATCAGGCGGCAAACTTGAGTTTAAAGTATTTAATATTTTAGGAAAAGTTGTATTCAGCGATTGGATAACTGCAAAAAGAGGAGTGAACACTTATACACTTGATGCTGCAAAATTCAATTCAGGAATTTACATGTATTCGTTAACATCAGGTACATCTACCGTAACACGCAGAATGGTTGTAGCCAAATAATGAATTTTGAAGTAACGATTTTAGGAAGCAGCTCAGCAACTCCTATCTTTCAAAGACATCCCACCGCTCAGGTACTTAACATACGTGAGCGGTTTTTTTTGGTTGATTGCGGTGAAGGTACTCAGGCTCAGTTTCTGAAATACAAGGTGCGTCTCAGTAAGATTACTCATATTTTCATTTCGCACCTGCATGGCGATCATTATCTCGGGCTTGTCGGATTACTGTCAACCATGCACCTGCAGGGACGCACCAATGAGATTCATGTTTACGGACAAGCAGAGTTAATGGATGTTATAGAACTTCAGCTGCGGCTCTCGATGACGAGGCTTCGCTATCAGATAATTTTTCATCCCATCAAACATTTTGCACCGGCTATCATTTTAGAAGATGAGGATATGATAGTAAAAACAATCATTCTCAATCACCGTATTCCCTGTACCGGATTTTTGTTTAAAGAAAAACCCAAGCCACGTAAATTACTTGTCAATAAACTTCAGCAGTATAACATTCCGTTTTCATTTTATGGCAAATTAAAAGATGGTTTTGATTACAGAGATGTGGATGGCAATGTTATTGCCAATGATGAGTTAACCATTTCTTCGAGGGCACCACGTTCTTATGCATTTTGCAGCGACACTGTTTATGACGAATCTATCATCAATGAGATAAGAGGTGTGGATTTGCTTTATCACGAAGCAACTTTTTTGCATGATATGGTTGAGCGTGCACAAACTACTTTTCATACTACAAGCCTGCAGGCTGCCACCATTGCCAAAAAAGCAGAAGTGAAAAAATTAATTATCGGACATTTTTCAGCCCGTTACAAAGAACTTCAGCCGTTGGTTGACGAAGCAAGAACTGTTTTCCCGAATACAGAACTGGCTATAGAAGGAAATCGTTTTGAAGTAGAATAAACCGTTTTTAGAAATTGTCGTAGCGATCGTTTTTACGGGTAAGTTTCAAATCCTGCAAAATACTTGACTTTACATTTATCTGGAAGAAATAATTTGCCTGATATCCGAATGGCACCCAGTTAAGCCTCATCTCCCAGCAATGCAGGTCGCGATAAAATCCCAGTGAAGTATAGGAGAGTTTTTTACTCTGAAAATCGTAACCGGAATTAAACGTCACTTTCCAGTTTTTAGTCAGCGAAATATCACCGTTAAATCCTACAATTTGTGTGACAATACCTTTTGCTAAACCCGGTCGGGAATAATTGATACTATAGTTCACAGCCAGATTATAAGGTATGGTGAAATCAACATAATCTTCCGGATGGTCATTTATTTCTTTAAGCTGTTCGGGTGTTCCTTTCAGACTTTTCTTTGCTCCTTTATTCTGATTCAGATTAAAACTTACACTGCTTCCGGCTGATGTAAGTCGTGCAAGTTTGCCATTTTCTGAAAGAGAATATTCCTTGGTGCGAATTCCGGATTCGTTAATGTAATAAGGATCGAAAGTACCTGATGCAGTGAGATTGATTCTGTCAAACAGTGTTGTGCGTGCACTCATGCCGATAGGAGAGAGGTTGAAGGAATCAACAGCCAGATTATATGATGCCGCAATACTGAAACTTTCAAGAAGTTTAATTTTCTTAAGATTGGTAGCTGTATCTGTATATTGCCTAACCTTCATTTCAAAATTATTATCGAGGCTGAAAGAAAGAATACTCGATTTGCCTTGTCCGGGGCCACCGTATAGCGTATTGTCGTAGATGGAATATTTACGTGTATTTCCCAAGGAATCTATCTGAACAGTTTTATAGTAACCATATTTGCTTTCAGAAAAATCAGGTCGCCATGAATAGCTCAGGTTAGGAGTCATCACATGCCTGAAGGCTGCCACTTTTCCTTTTTTAAACTGAAACAAACCATAAATACGTGTGTTGAGCGAAGCAGAACCACTGTAATCGTGTGCAGCACTGAATGATTTAACGGTATCGGTTACCAACCAGTTGTTGGCAGCATCATAATGCAACCGGTAGGTCTGAAGGTACCATCGTTCATTGAAACTTGCTGATGGTGTGAGTGTGAAATATTTGAGTACACGAAACGAAGTGCTTATAGGAATACTGTGCTGCATTCCGTTTCTCATGTTTTGAATGGTGGAATTGGTAAAAAATACGCTGTCAGGATTCTGCAATTGATTTTGTAGTGTACTGCTGTAGCCAACACCGATTTTCTCATACCATTTTGGTGTTCCTTCAGAATCTTTTTTTCGGAAAGGATACAATGTTGCCATACTCATATTCACAGTAGGAGCAGTTAGGTAAACCATTCTCGACTGAGTATTCTGAGAATGAGTAATTGCAGTTGAAATATTAAACTGTTTATTGAATAACGATGTGGAGTAGGAAATGGATGAATTAAAAGTATTGGTCAGATAATTTGAGGCAGATGAGATATTACGTGTATAATAATCGTTGGAGCCCGCTCTTACCGAAGCAGAAAATATTCCATTGGGACGTGCTTTGGCATCCTGCTGATGCGACCAGTTGATAAAAAACTCTTTACTTCTGCTGTAGTCAGGCAAATCTTTTTCGCTGACCTTGATGATGGAATATAAAAATGACAGATTGCCATTGTAGTGATAACGGTTGCTGTACCGTGATGAAGCTCTTACTGCCCAGCTTCCCAAAGTATAAATATCACCGGTTAGCGACAAATCAACATGATCACTTATCCCGAAATAATAACCTCCGTTTTTGAAAAAGAATCCGAGTGAATTACTTTCACCATAGGCGGGAAACAAAATTCCTGAACTTCTGCCTTTGGTATTTGGAAAAAGACCGAATGGAATGGCAGCAGGTGTAGGTACATCAGCAATAACCAGATAAGCGGGCCCTGTAATAATTTTATTATTTGGAATCACCTTCAGTTTGTTTGCAGCAATGTAATAATGTGGTGTGTCAAGGTCGCAGGTAGTGTAACGGCCATGACTGATGTAACTGCTTTCTTCTTCTTTTTTCACAATTTTACCATGGATGAATCCTTCGCCCTGCTGGGTAGTAACATTATAAACCTTACCTTTTTTTGTATCGAAATTATACCGCATGGTATCTGCTTTAAATTCATCATCCCCATCTTTGAATACAGGTTTGTCATAAATTTTTCCGCTGCTGTCGCGCAAGCCTGATGAAAACACATTTTTACTATTCCAGTCCACAGAAATGAAAGCTGCTTTCAGTTCAATATTTTCATAATTAACCTGTGCCTTTTTATAGAGGTAAACTTTTTCATTTGAGATGTCAAACTCAATGGTATCATCTGCAGTATAGTGCACCTTCGATTTAATTTCGTTGCTGATACCGGCATGCAAAGAGTCTTTTTTTAAGGTATCTGCGTGCATTTGCAGAGTAGTATCATTAGCTGCAACAGCCTTGTTTTGAGCATGAACAGATGATGATGACAGACCGAATGCCGTTAAATACAGCAGAAAAACTGGCGTTAATAAGTTTTTAAAAACGGTCATTCTAACAGACAAAATTGGGGCGAAAACTTATATTTTTGACCCGCAAAGGTAATTGAACAGAAACATACCACATTAACGAATTTGCTGAAACAGATGTTGTTTTCTAAAAAGCTATCATGGGCAAGAGGATTTATTATTGTTTTAACAGGATTTTTCCTCTGTACATCTTCTACTTTCGGTACCTATAAGCCTCCTTATCACATCAAAACCGTAGTTATTGACCCCGGACACGGAGGTCATGATTCAGGTTGTTTGGGTTCTTCTTCAAAAGAAAAACAGATAGCTCTTGAAATTGCGCTTAAACTTGGGGATTTAATTTCCAAGAAATATCCTGATGTAAATGTTATTTACACCCGAAAAACAGATGAGTTTATAGAATTACATGAACGTGCTGCCATTGCCAACCGCAACCATGCCGACCTTTTTATATGTATTCACTGTAACTCAGGTGCTCCGGCTGCATTTGGTGCTGAAACCTATGTGATGGGATTACATAAAACAGAGGATAATCTGAGTGTTGCAAAGCGCGAAAATGCTTCAGTGTTGTATGAAAAAGATTACAAACAAAAGTACGATGGCTTTGACCCGAATTCTCCTGAAGCCAACATTATTTTTTCATTATATCAGAACGCATACCTTACGCAAAGTCTCAAATTTGCATCAGCAGTGCAGCGCCAGTTTGAAGAATATGCAGGCAGATTTAACCGCGGTGTGAAACAGGCCGGATTTCTGGTTCTCTACAAAACAGCAATGCCGAGTGTGTTGATTGAAACAGGCTTTCTTACCAATAAAACAGATGAAAAATATTTGTTATCGGAAAAAGGACAACTCGCTACTGCCAACAGTATTTTCAGAGCATTTATGGCCTACAAACTCGATATGGAAATGCCCGGCTCTAAAGACAAAGAGTTGGCTTCTGCCGATTCTGACATGAAAAAGAATCAACCTGTTGTAAATCCTGATTTGAAAGAGAATACTGAAACGCCAAAACCATCGCCTAAAAATAATGCAGATGCTGCTGCTGAAAAAACAAAAACAGATACGCCTGAGCAAAAGGAACCGGTAAAATCCACTGTTACGCCAATAGATAAAAAGAAAGATGATGTAAAACCTGCTCCGGAAAAAATAAATGACACAAAACCTGCACCACCTAAAACAAATGCAAACGCAACAACAACGGTGGAAGCGGGTGACAAGGAAGTAAAATATCCTGATTTGTTTTATACCGTTCAGGTGGCTGCAGCTCAGCCTGAATCCATAGAAAACGAACTGAAAAAATACTCAGCACTTGGCGATGTTCATACATTCAAAGCTGAGAATGGTATGATAAGAATATGTAATGGTATATATTTGAGCCATGCTAAAGCAACTGAAGCACAAAATGCAATCAGGAAAAAAGGATATTCTGATGCATTTGTTACCCCATATTATAAAGGTAAAAGAATCAGTGTTCAAGAAGCATTAAAAATTAAAAAATAATTCCGTGTGAAAATATCGAATGAAGTTAAAGTAGGCATTGCAGTAGTCATAACCATAGCAGGATTAATATGGGGACTTAACTACCTCAAGGGTACAGACCTTTTTGCTACTACCAATAAGTATTTTGTGGTTTATAACAATGTAAATGGTATCGTCAAATCCAATCCTGTTATAATGAACGGATATAAAATTGGTCAGGTGGACAAAATAGAATATACCAAAGATAAGAGCGGAAGGTTGGTGGTTACACTAAAAATTGATGATAATATTTTTGTTCCCAAATCAAGCAATGCAGTTATTGTTTCGAGTGATTTATTAGGTTCCAAAGCCATTGAACTTGAATTTGGAAATGATGGAACTCCGGCAAAAAACGGAGATACGCTGGTGGGTGATGTTGAATCAGGACTTACAGAGCAAATCAAACCATTAAAAAATAAAGCTGAAGGGCTTGTTACTTCGCTTGATTCTCTTTCTTTTGCTTTAAGCCAACTGCTGAATGACAATTCGCGCAACAGTCTCAATAAAACATTTTCTAATCTTGAGAAAATTTCTTCCGGGTTGGATCAGTTAATTAATTCAGAAAATAGTCGTTTGCGTTCATTTATTACCAATGCTGATGGAGTGGCAGGAAATCTGAATAAAAACAGCAACAACATCAACGCTATTTTAAGTAATGTAAACTCTTTGAGCGACTCGCTCAGCAGACTGCAACTTAATGCCACGATTGAAAGGCTAAATAAAACCGTTACAGAATTAAGTAATGTATTGGCTAAAATTGAAAACGGGCAAGGAAGTCTGGGTAAATTAGTTAATAACGACAGCCTGTATGTCAACCTGAATAATGCTTCTGCCAATCTGGATAAATTGCTGATTGATTTAAAAGCAAATCCGGGCCGTTATGTGCATGTATCTGTTTTTGGAAGAAAGGATAAGTAACAGAACTTTTTCGGTATAAGTTTGTTAAAAGTAACTCATATAGTTACGACTAAATCATGTTTTTCTTAATTGCCCGCAGATAAATTATGATTATTTTCGTATCCTAAGCTTTAAATTAATCAGGATGAATACCCGTGTAATTTTATTTTCTGCAATTATATGTGCAGGTATGAGTGCTTGCGGTGG
>ERZ795053.399-NODE-399-length-55479-cov-19.052306_pt1 | contig 55479 bp, 53 predicted proteins | sample MGYA00375137_ERZ795053 | MGnify/ENA primary metagenome ERZ795053 (study PRJEB30182, sample SAMN05720284) | activated sludge metagenome | isolation source: Anaerobic digester | place: Hong Kong | collected 2014-12-17 ...
AGAGTTTCAGTCCGCAGCGAAACAGCTTCTCTAAAAAACTGTGACTGCCATAAAAAATGCCCGCGTAGCAGAATTTTGGCATATGCACTGGACTAAGGATCCAGGTTTTGAGGGTTCGAGTCCCTCCGCGGGTACCAATATATACATTAAATTTGCAACATTGTGTACATCTAAGATGTGGATCAAGGTGTGGATAGTATGAAATACTGACGCAACAGTTTGGTTCGACTCCCATTGATAGATGACAAGCTTACTGATTTCCACACATGAGAGTAAGTAATGTATGTGAAGCTATGCTCAGCTGAAGACTGACCATCTTCTGGTTAGTAAGCAGCTGCTGCTTCACAAGACTCAGGATTGAGAAATCATTCCTACGTTAGATTAGTGAACCATAAGGTTACTCACCTTCGGTTGTCGCCTTAGACCGTAGCTCTGAGTTTACAAATTAAGTTGAGAGGACAGCATTGAGTCTCTGTGTTTGTAGATTGAAAACCTAATCTAACATTGTCGAAAGGAAGTCGGATTCTTATTATGGTAACAGTAATAAGATACGCATTACCTGCTTTTTAGCAGAGTTTTTACATCGCCAGGATAATAGCCATTCATGGTCCAAGCTAAAGACTTGCACCTTTTCTGGCGATGTATTTATAAATTTATTGCAAAGAGGCTTCCTTATTGCCGTCAGGCAAACAACTTTTAATTGTTACTTTAGTCTCCGCAATAATTATGGGGCCGTAGTTCCAATTGGCGAGAACAGGTGCTTTGCAAGCACACGGTTATGGGTTCAAGTCCCATCGGCTCCACCAGCACGGAATTGTCTTAAGAGTGTGGGGTGACATGAGCAACTAAGAATGGTTAGGGTTGTAGCAGAGAGAACTGCTTGCTCTGCAGAGCTAATCAAACACAAGCCAAATTCATTTTTTGATCAGTCGCGAATGGTTAGAAAATGATGATGGCGATACTATGCCCGTATAGCTCAGCTGGGATGAGCAAGTGCCTTACAAGCACAAGGTCGGGGGTTCGATCCCCTCTGCGGGCACCAATAGAGATAGATCAAAATCTGTTTTGCAAGATGGATTGAGATTCAGAGAAATCGCCAGCCTAGTCAACTGGTTAAAACTAATGTGGTGACACCTATTTAGCACAATTTCTCGGTGGGTTCGAGTCCTAAAGAGTTAGCCATACTCGAAGACGAAGGTAGTTATCTCTTATTTATGGGTGTGTAGCTTAGTTGGTAGAGCAGCTGACTCTTAATCAGAAGGTCGCAGGTTCGAAGCCTGTCACGCCCACCAAATTATCGCATAAGGGCTTCCTTAATAAAATTTGAAAACCTTATAGTCCTCGCAATAAAAAATGTCTCCGTAACTCAACAGGAAGAGTAATCGCCTTCTAAGCGATAAGTTGCAGGTTCGAGCCCTGTCGGGGATACCAGCGAGTTTAGGTAGCAAATAGTGTTGATTGGCGAAACAACTTTAAGTAGTATTTAAAGCAATAATATATACTAGTCAATTTAGTATTGTAAAGAATATGAAAGATTTTGTTTCTATGAAAAAGACATGTCGGCGTCTGTAGCAAAAATAGCTGAATGTGCGGGAACTAGACCTTAGATAGTGGTGGCGGCAGTCCTTATGTCGCAAATATGTTTGATTGATGCAATTTGGCAGACATCTTCGGTTCAAACCTGAAGTTCTCAGGGTTCAAGTCCCTGATCAGACACCAGTAGAGCGTAGCAGCAAGAATCACAAGCAGTCCGACTAGTCGATCAGAAGTTTTATAAGGATTAAGTGCACATGTGTCCTTTAAAACAACGGCGGAGTAGTGTCCGACCCGCTCACACCAAAATGCTTAGATAGCTCAGATGGTAGAGCATCGGACTGAAAATCCGAGTGTCACCAGTTCGATTCTGGTTCTAAGCACCAATTGCAAAGAGGCTTCCTTAATGCCGTCAGGCAAACAACTTCTAATTGTTATTTAGTCTCCGCAATAAACTAATCTATAAGATTATATAATATACCCGATTAGCAGAATTGGCATATGCTCTTCGCTTAAGACGAAGGTAATTTCAGAGTTCGAGTCTCTGATCGGGTACCAATGAAGCTAAGACCAAATGTTGCTTCGAGTACCAACTGGCCACTGGGAAAGTAGAAAAAATGTGGGGCGAGGCGTAGCGATCAACTACGTCAGAGATGCAGGATTAGTTTAATGGTAAAACGCGACCTTGCCAAGGTTAAGTTGCGAGTTCGATTCTCGTATCTTGCTCCAATTGTTCATATGTCGGGAATAGGACGAACCGGCAGTGTCCGAAAGGACGGAGAGTTAGACAATTTCTAGGTGACGTAGTTGTGTACAGGCTACTGATAGAAAATGGGTAATGAACGCTGTAGGTTCGAGTCCTACTATGAACAGTTTATGCTTCCATAGGCTAACGGAAGACTAATCGGCTACGGACCGATCGGTGAGGGTTCGAATCCCTCTGGAAGTACCAAGACTCTTATAATAGACGAGTTGGCGTAATTCCAACCACTCTTTTTAAAATAAAATATTTACTTATTCTTTTTTCTATGATATTATATATTTATAATAAATTTTATGCCTATGTAGCTTAGATTGTCAGAGCACTCGGTTCATACCCGAAAGGTCGTGCGTTCGAATCGCACCATAGGCACCATAAAATATCTAGGTATAGCTCAGATGGTAGAGCGCCTGGCCAGGGACCAGGAGGCCGCACGTTCAAATCGTGTTACTTAGACCAAAAGAAGTAAAAAGAAGAACATTAAGACATAACCTGGAACAAAGAGAGGTCCGGAACGATCAATGGAAAAGATTATGACACTGGTAAGTATTCTGGATAGTGGTGTAATTGGTATAGCACGCATCCTGATGGGCCCGAGACGCAGGTTCGAATCCTGTCTATCCACTTCTTATTATATACTGGCTTAGTGTAATGGTAACACAGCTGACTCTGACTCAGCTATTTGAGGTTCAAGTCATCAAGCCAGTGCCAACTATAAACTAGAAAAGGAAATTAAAATAGTGAATTATTATATCTCAGACCTGCATTTAGGTCATAAAAACGTAATCTATCTATCTAAGCGGCCGTTTCATTCTATAGAAGAAATGGATCAAACTATTATCAATAGTATCAATGAAACAGTAAAGCCTGAGGATAATTTGTATATCTTAGGCGATTTTGCTTTTAGAAGTGGAAATCCTGTAAAATACTTAAAGCAAATTAAGTGTAAGATGCATTTGATTATTGGTAATCACGATGGTAATATACTTAAGAATAATAATGCTAGAAGTTATTTTGAAAGTATTACTTCTTACAAAAAGATTATAGATAATGGAAAGACAGTTGTTCTTTTTCATTATCCTATTGCTGAATGGGATGGATATTTTAAAGGAGCATATCACTTATATGGTCATGTTCATAATAATTTTACTAATCCTTGGCATAAGTATATGGAACAATTTGATAATTGCTGGAACGTAGGAGCAGATGTTCTTGATTTTATTCCAGTTACGTTAGATCAACTTATTAAGAAAGGAAAATAATATGATTTATTTAGCTGGAAGGTGTTCGTCTGAACAAAGAACATTTATGGTAAAGATTGCTGAATTTATTAGAGAGCAATTTAGTGAAGAAGTATATTGTCCATTTGAGCTTCAAATTCCTAATGCTTGGGAGTATTCTCAGGAAGATTGGGCTAAAATGGTTTTTGATAAAGATAAAGAAGCAATTGATGCGTGCGATGCGTTTATTATGATTTCTCCTGGTAGAATTAGTACTGCTGGAACTAATTGGGAACAAGGCTATGCTTTTGGTTTAGGAAAAAGAGTAATTGTTTTTCAGTATACAGAAGACAAAACAAGTCTTATGACGTATTGTGGCTGTACTAGATTTATTAATACAAATAAAGATGATATTTTTAATGACATTAGGGTCTTTTTTAATAGTATTGACGAAAAGATTACTTATACTAGTTGTAAGACAATCTTAACGTAAGAGGTATTGGGTATGAAAATGATAGATAAGTATAAAGCAAAAGGAAATCTAACGTTTTTTGTAGAATCTACTAAAAAGGCTATAGCTTTGGTTATACTACTAAAACAATAGATAATATAGTTAATGAATATACAAAAATAAATAATGAGCCAGAATTTCATAAGTTAGTTGAGGATAGTATTACTGGGGATTATACTTTTGAAATTTATACTCTTATGTCAGGAAAAGATTTTCTTGAGGCTGTATTAGATGGGTGTATTATCGATTATGATGGATCTATTGCAAATATATTTGTAGATGGATTTAAGTCAAATTTAGGCTTACGCACGAATAACCTTACCTCAGGCAAATTCCTTGTAGATGAACAAACTTTTAGAGATATTTGTAATACTCATACAGTAGAAGTTAATTGGGCTAATAAATAACCAGTAAAAATTGTTTACAATATATACAGGTCATGATATAATAAATCTATAATAATTTATAGAGGAGATATTTGATATGGCTAGTATTAAGGGAATTGAACTTAAAGGTGTTAGAACTTTCAGAGGAATGGAATATCCTACTAATTATCAAGGAAATGTTTATTTCCATGGTAAAAAACTTGGCTTTTGGTCTCAGGATGGAAATGGTGGCTCTGATCATTATGAGTTCAATACAGATGAACTTGATAAGGTAGCTAAAGAGTATTATGGAGAAGACAGTATTTATGATCTTGATTGTCTTCTTGAAGAAGTTCTTAATCTTCTTGAATACGAAAAAGAATATAAGAAAGCTATTAAAGAACATTTTAGTGCCTTTGTAGTAATTTCAGATGGTTATGAAGAGACTGCTCTCAAAGTAACAAAAGGTAAAGACAAAGAAGTTATTCTTAAGAGATGTGATTCTTATATCAAGAAGTTCGAGCAGAGATCTCACTATAAGGAAGATATTAAGATTGCAGTATATACTGATCTAGCAGATTTTGTTAAGTAATTTGAATTCTCGAGGCTGCTAGATCTAACGTCTAGCAGCTAAGAGAAACTTATTTACTAAGTTTTATTTTAGAGATATAATATATATATTATTAAATGGTGACGTGCCAGAGTTGGTTGATTGGGACCGCCTGCTAAGCGGTTAAACGGTGTTAAAGCTGTTTCATGGGTTCAAATCCCATCGTCACCGCCAAATTAAATAAAATTGAAGTGAAAACGAAGAAGAGTATCTTCTAATTCTATAGGTAAGAATGTACCTGTAAGTCGGGTGAGATAGCAGTGGCGGTTCCTTAAAAAAAAGAAAGGATTTTTACTATGGCTACAAGTTTAAGTTTAGATGAACAACGAACAATATGTAAATTATATGAGTCTGGTAAATCATTTAAAGAGATTCGTGAAATTACTGGCCGTAGTCGAGAGGCACAGGTAAAAGTTCTTACAAGTGTTGGACTATATAAAGATGGATTATTAGGTAGTGCTAGTGAACGGGCTAGATATAATTATGAAGTACATAAAGATAAAGGTGCGCCATATTGGCATAAACTAGAATTATTTGAACGAGAGCGATATATCAATGCAGAAATAAATAAATTAAAAAAGAACGCAAAAACTAGATATAATCTTTTGTTTAATATAAGTGAAGATGATACATCTGAGAATGAATCAAATATAAACTACATAAAAGTTCAAGATATTCTAGACTATTGTGAGAAAGTAAAAACAACTGTAGCTGAATTACGACAGAAAAATCTCGAAGTTATGAAGACTACAGATGTAGATAAGAAAATCGCAGATTGCGCATCAGCTGATATTCATTTGCAACAATTATATTGCACATACGCATATGATATTCCTAATATGATTAAGGAGATACAAAATGGAAAAGCAAATTGAAATTGAAGTTGCAAAAGAAATTTGGAATATTTGTAAGAAGTCACCTTAACACGGTAACGTAGTTATGGATGTTATTGATGAAGAAGCCTATAAAAATGGCAGGATACCGAAGTGGTCATAACGGCACAGTCTTGAAAACTGGTGTGGTGTAACAGCCTCCTGGGTTCGAATCCCAGTCCTGTCGCCAATTAAATATGTGGTTCGTAGTGTAATGGTAGCACGACAGTTTGTGGCACTGTTAGCGAGAGTTCGATTCTCTTCGTTCCACCCAATTTATTTTCTAGTTATAAATATATAATCTAGAAGAAAGACTATTTAATTATATAGCTAAGAGGATACGCATATTTTTTTCGTATCCTTTTTTATATGAAAAATTTAAACAATAGATTATGTGAAGCTATGCTTGGCTGAAGACCAACCATCTTCTGGTTGGTAAGCAGTTATTGCTTCACAAGTCTTAGGCTTGAGAAATCTTGCCTACGTTGAGTCAGAGAACCATAAGGTTACTCACCTTCGGTTGTCGCCTTAGACCGTAGCTCTGAGTTTACAAATTAAGTTGAGAGGACAGCATTGAGTCTCTGTGTTTGTAGATTGAAAACCTGATTCAACATTGACGAAAGGAAGTCCAATTCTAATCTTGGTAACAGAGATTAGATAGGCACTAAGGTTCGTAAGTACCTGCTTACAGCATTAAAACTTACGATTCGGTAGAAAGGAGCCATTCATGTGCTCAGCTGAAGACTGACCACTTTTCTGGCTCGGAAAATAATAAAGGAGATAATATGAAACTTAAAGAATCAATTGCTGGATTAATTTCAGCAGCTATTTTGCTATCTGCTTCGTCCGTAGTCTTAGCAGATGAAGAGTTTAAAGTCGATTTTACTCAAACGTATGTAGTTACAAATGAGGATTCGTCGAGTCAAACTCCTGAGATTCCGTCTTCTCATTTTTATGTTACAGAAGTACAAGATGCAAGTATTCTAAATATTTCAACTGTACCTGGAATAAATAACGTAAATAATGGAAATCCGGAAAACGTAGCTATTACAAATCCTGATGTAGCATTTAGCGACACAGTTCCAGCTAATACTGAAAACTATCAAGTAGATTATCCTGTTGAGTTAGTTTTTAATGATAATGTTGCTACTGGCGTGTATAGATATGAATTACATAAGACAACAGGTGATTTAGATGAATTTTGTTATTTTGACGTATATATATTTACTGATGAAACTGCAGTAAATTTCTACGAATCGAGTAATTTTTCAAATGCACAAGTTAAGATCGTTGGCTTCACTGATAATTATCTTATAGAACAAGGTGAAGTTATTTCTTATAACTATACTTCAATTATTCAATTTCAGTTAGAGGATGGTACACTTATACATGATGATATTTCTCTTGGTTATAGTGTAACTAATTCTTCCATTGATAACGCTTCCATTAGAAAATTATCTGCTAGACCTACTTCTAGAGTTTTAGGTGCAAGTAGAGTAAACTTTGCTGAAACTACTAATGACATTTCTTTCCAACCTGCATTGGATGAATATGAGACAGTTTTAGCTCAATTACTTGCTAGTGGCTATGAAGTCGTAAAAGATGAAGTAGCTGAAAATACTTCTGGAATCTGGTTCAGTAACGATCCAAATGAAACTCTTATTTTCCACATTTATATGAAAGTAGTAGATGGTCCTACGGTTACTCCAGAACCTACTGCTACTACTACGCCTTCAGAACCAAAAACTGGAGATGACTTTAATCCTGTTTATTATACTACCTTAGCCATAGTTTCCATATTAGGATTAGCTAGTAGTGTGATATATATACGTAGTAAGAAAATTAAGAAAAATAAAGACGAAGAAAATTAATTAAAAACATAAAAGGAGACTTGAAAAATTGATTAATTTGAAGAAAACACTCGCTATATGTACCGCTGCAGCTTTAATGATTGGTTGCGTGAGTGTAGCTCCAGTTTTAGCTGGAGAAATTGGAGATGACGGTACTTATACGGGTAATGATACTACTATCAGTATTGATAAAGATCTCGTTATTTATAATGATGGATTTACAAAGTCCTATTCTCCTAGTATTACTTACAGATTCCAGATTGAAGCTGCTTATGTATCTAATGGAACTACAGTAACTGATAATACTGGTAGATCTATTACTGTTAAGCCTGGTTTAATTAGTGCTTTTGCTGAAACTATTTCAGAAGTAACATTTGCTTCCCAGGAAGTAACAGAAGCAACAGCCGATCAGAATTTCTTAGCTGAGGCTCTTAGAGGAAATATTGAATTTACAGTAGATCCTTCTCAGTTTACTGATCCTGGTATCTATAGATATATCATCACAGATATCACATCAGATTCTGCTCTTACTAATGCTGGTATTATTAGACCAGAAGGCTATGAATATTCTAAGCAGCTTGATGTTTATATTGCAAGCTCTTCTACTCCAGGTGAGCTTAAAGTTGCCAGTTATGCTTTAATTGATTCTAATACAGTAACAAGTATTACTCCTGCTACTGCTAAGGATCCTGGTTTTAGAACATCAATCACTACTCCTTCTGAAATTCCTGTTCCTGGAACACCTGCATCGCCTGGTTTAGATAATTCCGAATATGGTAATTCTGGAATTGATGGTGATAATGATTTCGATTACTACGTAACCTATAACATTGATATCGATAAGGTTATTACGGGTAATGTGGCTGATCTTACTTGTCAGTTCCCATTCGAAGCAGTAATTAATAATGGCTTAGATGGAAATAATCTTACTGTAAGTGACTATGTTTATTTTGGTGAAGATGAGTCTCAGTTAACTGCAGATAATAGTGGTACAGCGATGGCTGGTCTTACTAATGGTGAGCACCTCTATGTCTATGGTATTAATCCATTTGCTACAGTTACTGTTACTGAGGCTAATAACTCTGGAAGTACTTATAACTTAACTACTTCTGATGGAGCTAATGATAATGTAGCTATTGCTAGTGGTGAAGAAGGTTCTGCTACTCCTATCGTAGTATCTAACATTTCTAGAACTGCAGTAAATCATAGCATTTCTTCTACAGCTAATGATGTTACGTTTACTAACGATCGTCAAGCTGGTTCTCCTACAGGATTAAAGCTTGCTATCGGTGCGCTTGTTGCTGTTGCTGCTCTCGTAGCTGGGCTCTTCTGCTTTAATAAAGTTAAGGTTGATGATAAGAAGAATAATGCTTCTGAAGAGAATAAGTAATAATATCTTCCTTATATCTAACGATGTAGACAGATTGAGGTAAATGATGCAAAAATGTAAGGAATTTTTTAAAAAACATATAGAATTAGTTTTAGCGGTCGCAAAGCTCTTTGCCTTTGTGGCTGTTATTCTAATTTCTTTCGGTCTTATTTTAGGTATAACTACTGCAAAAACTGATTTTATGCAACCAAATATAAAATATCATGACAATATTATTTATTCTAGATTGTCAGACAGTTATATTTTAAGAGATGTTGTAGTCTATAATTATGATGGAACTGAATATGTGGGTAGAGTAGTAGGAATGCCTGGTGATACTATTAAGACAAATTCATCTGGTAATATATTTCAAAATGGTCATTTAGTATATGAAGATAATATCAAATATACTTTAGATAGATCAGTTGAAGTTGAAATTACTTTAGGTGAAGATCAATATTTTATTATTTGCGACGATCGTTCTCAAAACTTTGATAGTAGAACATTTGGAGCAATTAATAGTTCAGATATTAAAGGAAACGTATTAATTGTATTAAGGCGGTATGGTATATGAGAGTGGAAAAAGTTATTCATATGCTTGTTTCTGGTTTCATAGAAGTATTTTGCCTTATTCTTTTATTAGGTTTAGGTTATATAGTCTATGATACTATGAGCATAGAGAAATCTAATGTAGTGGATGATTATATACTAGAAAGAAAACCTGTAGTAGATGAGACTACAACTGAAGTAGACTTTTCTGCTTTACAAGAAATAAATCCAGATATTGTAGGCTGGTTAACAATGGATGACACTAATATAGATTATCCAATTTTACAAGGTGATTCTGAACATTCATATCTAAACAGAGACTTATATGGTAATAGTAGTCTAACAGGCTCTTTATATATTGGTCTTATTGCAGATAGATATTTTGAGGATGATTATACAATTATTTATGGCCATCATATTGCTGGTGGTGCTATGCTTGGAGCTCTAGATTATTACGATGATTTAGATTATTTGAATTCTCATAATACTGGAGTTCTTATTACTGAGAGAGCTATATATGATTTACATGTAGAAGCTCTTATCTCGTTAGATGCTTATGATGACGTATATAGATACGCATCAACTGAAGCATTAACTAATTATTTTGATAGTGATGCATATACCTTAAAAGTAGGTACTATAAACATCACAGATAAAATGTTATTACTGTCTACTTGTGGATCTAATGGAAACACAGACAGAACAATCTTAATTTTAACAATGGAGGAAAGGTAATAATGATATTAAAACGTAAGATTATCGCTTCGATTATGTCAGCTGCTATAATGTTTAGTATTATTCAGCCAGGAATAGTATTAGCAGCAGAGACTTCTAAGTCTGATTCAGAACCTACAGAAACAGTCATAACAGTCGATGGGTCTGAAACTGATGAAAGTACAATTGACATATCTGTTGATGAGACTGACCCTTCCGAAGATGTAGATACTACTGAAACAAGTGAGGTTCCTGAAGAAACCGAGCCAACTGTAAGTGAGCCTAGCGAAACAGAACCTACAGAAACAGTAGAACCTACTTTACCTGAGGAAACAACTCCAGTGCCTCTCGAAGCTTTTGATCAATCTAAAACAATAGATGGCATTGAAGTAAGGGTTATTGCTGAGCCAGGAGTATTTCCACCTGGATCTACATTATCAGTCCAAAAGATCGACAATACGACAATTGATGATTTTGCTTCTATTGACAGAAGCAATTTTATTATATCTGAATCTATTTTATTTGATATCACTATTTTAGATGCTGATGGTAATGAAATAGAACCAGATGGCGACGTCAAAGTTCAGTTCTATGATACTAGATTTTCTGACGAAAATCTTGAAGCAACTATTTATCATATTGAAAACGTAAATGAAGTCGTTGAACTTGATTATACTTATGTAGACGACAATGGAAATACTACTACACAGGCTTCTGATATTATTGAAGCAGAGACAGATAGTTTCTCTTATTACACTGTAGAATTTACTTATGCTGAAAAGCAGTATGTTCTTGATGGTGGAGCTTCTGTTTCTATTTCTACTATTTTAGAAGCTGTAGGTTTAATGGGCACTCCTACCTCAATTGAAGTTAGTGATACTAATCTTCTTTCAGTTAGTAATAATAGTATTATAGCTTTAAAAGCTTTTACTACTGAAGAGTGGATTAAAGTTACTATTAATGACGTTGAGTATACTATTATCGTTACTGATGACGTAGATGACACTGGAGTAGCCACAGCTGGTGAAGACCTTTACGCGGTTCTGTATGATAGCGGAAAATTAGTATTTCAGAAAGGCGAAGATGCTAGAGAAGCATACGGAACTATTGCCCAATCCTGGGCAGTTACTCCATCTTTTAGCTCAGATTGTCCTTGGGCTAACTATAGCTCTTCTATAACTAGTATTATATTTAACAATCCTACTGAAGGAATTATTGCTTTAGATAATTATTTTTCTGGATGTTCTAATTTAACTGAAGTAGTTAATATTGATAGGCTTGATACTTCTGAAGTTACAACTATGGGAAGCATGTTTTCTGAATGTTCTTCTTTAACTTCTTTAGATTTATCTTCTTTCGATACTAGTATATGTACAAACATGAGCGGAATGTTTAGTGAATGTTCTTCTTTAACATCATTAGATCTATCTACTTTTGATTTTAGTAATGTTAGTATTTATATCGGGATGCTTTATGATTTCGCAGGAAATACTTTAGTTATTCCAGACTCATTCTCTAATATTAATGATAATGGAGCTACTAAGCTTACAGGAAATTGGATTTCTGGAGATAATGCTGTAAGAGGTACTGAAATTGAGTCAGCTTCTGCTGGCACATATACTAAAGTAGAATCAGCTACTCTTGGTACCAATGTTTACGGTATTCTTTATGAAGATGGAACACTAGTAATTCAAAAGGGCAATACTCCAGATCCTGCTAGAGGAACAGTCGTATCTAGTGGAAAAGCTTCTACTTCTTATATTGGACCACGTGCTTGGGGTGCTGGAAGTGGCTATATTTCTACTATTAAAAGAGTAGTATTTACTGTAGAATGTTCTGTAAATCCTACAAGAGCTAATGATATGTTTAGTGGTTATTCTAGTCTAGAAGAAATTGACAACTTGTTCTTAATAAATTTAGGAAATAATCCTAACTTATCTAATTTCTGGTACAATTGTTCTAGCTTAGAAGAAGTTGATTTTTCTCAATTAACATTTACTGGTAACATAAATAATATTTATCACGCCTTATACGGGTGTAATAACTTAAAGCGTATTATTTACATATCTAATGTAAGTGTTTTGTCTAGTGTAAATGATTATGTAGGCGATAATAATAAAAATACATTCTACGTAACAGCTTCAGACGATCCGACATCTGCTTTTGATTTTAAGACAGTTCTTAATACTTATGGAGATACTGCAGATGTTTATACTGTAGTTAATAAAGTATCATTCTATCTTAATGGTGGTTCTATGACTGGTCCTGTCATTAGATATGCAAATGAAAATGGTTTAATAGACGGAAATCAATTCTATACTCCTACTAGAACAAATTATACGTTTGATGGTTGGTATGATGAAGATGGTAATCGTTATGAGGAATATCCAGCTGGCGAAATGATAGATTATTTCTATGCTAGATGGACAGCTAACACTTATACTATTACGCTTGATCCTAATGGTAGATTTGGATTAGATCCTGTAGTATTAGAAGTTCCTTATGATGAATCAGTTTCATTATCTGATGTATTTGCAGATGAAAATACTGAAAATTGGTATGTAAAGAATTGGAATACTAAAGCTACTGGTGTAGGTACTTCGTACTCAGTTAACTACAGAGTATGTAATTTGGCTGGACAAGAAGACAATATTACTATTTACGCTCAATGGTCTGAAGATATTCCAGTAAACATGACAATTAGGTATATTAATCTTATGACAGGTGAAGAAGTTCATGATCCTGAACAAATAACAGTTTCGGCTACTAGAACATTTACTCAAGCTGGAATAGACTTCTATAAAACTTGGGATTATGATTATGTACAATTCGTATCTCTTACTCCTGACTTAGATTATGCTCATACTCAGGTAACTGAAACTAGCGAAGCTCCAGAAAATGGATATCGCTATTCAACAACAATTAGTGGACAAACATATTATTATAATTATTATTATAATACAATCCAAAACTCAACTGTTGTAAATACTGAGATGGATGGAGCAACTATCTATGCATATGTATTGCCTAAGATAGCTATACGTATTAATTTCCCTTCTGAAATACTTGAGTATTTCCCTGATCTATCTTTTACTTTAGATGGTGAAAGTTATACAAGTGGTGAGTATATTATTTATGTTAAGCACTCTAATTCTACAGGAAGTGCATACTCTTTCGAATACTACAATACACCGGCAAATGGTTACGGAACATCCAATTTCGAAACTGAAGCTAGATACATGGTAAATAATGGAGTATTTGATAATAGTATTTTTGGTTGGAAGGGTTATTGGTGTGCTCATACTCATGATCATTTCTATACGTCTTCAGAATATACTGGAAGCAATAATAGTTACTCATATTCATGTACTTCCTATAGCAATGAGGGCAGTTACTACGTTTATGGTTCCAGCTTATTTGATGGATATGTAGATTATTATTATGACCTATTAGCATATATTTATATTGATGCTAATGGCGGAGCTGCTACAACCGACTTAAGTTCATATCTTAATGATGGTACATTATATAGACATACTACATATATAAGTTCTGGTGCTAATGGTTATGATCTAACAGATTGTAATTGGTGGGCTAATGCATTTAAGAATGAGCCTACAGAAGAGCAAAATAACGATTGTGACTTTACTGGATTCTCTCGTCCTGGATATGTTTATGCTGGTCTTTGGACAGAACCTGACGGTGGAGAACAAGTTGTTTATGAGTCAATTGGTACTAATTTTTATTCAAGAAAAATAAATCTTCTTACAACTCCTGTTCTTTATGTACATTGGGAAGAAGAAGAAGTACCTACAGAAACTGTAACTATCACGTTTGATAGTCAAGGTGGTTCTGATATAGAACCTGTTGTTGTATTTAAAGGATATACTTTATCTTCTGCTACAAATGCTAGATTAGCTCCTACTTACGCAAATAAGACTTTTATTGGTTGGTATACAGAACCTAATGGACAAGGTACAGCTCTTGATTATAATGCTCTAATAAATGATAATATAACTTATTACGCATATTGGGTAGATTCAACTAGATTCACTTTAACTTATAATGGTAATGGCGGACAAGTTAGATGGCGTACTAGTTCTTCTAATTATGGAGCAACTTATAATGCTAGTGGTATATATGCTGGACCAATTAGACATGATTATATTGCTTATTTAGAAAATAATATGTTTATTGGTTGGTTTACTGAACCTGATGGTGGTATTCAAATTAAGAATGGTGACGTTATAACTCCTGACATCACTACTTTATATGCTCACTACACTCCTATGATTGGCAATGTAAATGATGATAATTTTGTTTACACTTATTATGCTAACTGGACAGGATATGATCCATATAGAGTAATTCATGAAAATCAATCTAGTGCAACTGACACCTTGCATTTTAGATTTGATGTAAATGAATCTTCTGATACCTTACCTGCAGGAGCAGTTAGAATCAGAATTCCATATGCTTTAGGTAGGGGTGGTTATGCCAACTTAGGTAATATCCCTGAATATCCTACAGACGATTCTTCTAGCGGAATGTTCTTCTCTTATGAGGAACACTTATTCTATGATGATATTACTGATGAAGTTGATCGTGATAGAAGTTACTACGAAATAATCAATGTAGTACCATTACAAGGTGGTTTTGGTATTGATGCAAATATTTCTTATAATACTCCTCTTTACTATATGTATGGTGGAGATATGTTAAATAGTACTACTTATTCTAACGGTAAAACTCATTTTACTGATAAGACGGTGCCTGTATTATTCTACATTGATACTAACTTAGATGGCGATTTAGAAACTTCTGCAGAAGTTGATTTAAAGTACGAAGTACATCATACCTTTGAGTTAACCTCAAGCTCTCAGGTATCTGGTGTTGGATATATGTTCTGGCAAGATTCTTGGGGAGATAGACCGGCAGACGCTGATGATTATATGTATGCTGTATGGACGGGTAACGCTGCACTAAGTGGTCAGGGTACTCAAGGTAGAGCTTGGATGGATGAAGGCAGTAGTCCAGACGGTGAATTTGTTAAGTACTTAACTACAGGAAATACAAATATTACCATTACAAGTAATAATATTAGACAAGCGGCTGGATCTGTACTCTATAGATATCCAAAAGCATTATTGTATGTTGCTGAAGATGAGAGATATACTGCATCTTTCACTACTAATATTAATGCTTATACCAGGGATGCCTTTACTAGATCACGTAGTGTATCTAATACTTGTGATATTAATTGGATATACTTATCTCATAATGAAGCTGCGTTTGGGATCAGTAGAACAGCTAATAAAGAGCAAAATACTCAAAGAAATCTTACTCAGTGGGGTTCTCCACAAAACGCTCAATGGCAAATTAGATATCGTGACACAGCTCCTTATTTTATTGTTACTAATCCAGATGGAAGTAGATCAATGGATGTAGAGTCTATGACGGTATCTATTGGACAAAGAGCTAGTGATTATATTTATAGTTCAGGCGCTGGTCAGAATTTCTCTAGATGGTTCTCACCTTCTGGAAATATTCGTATGACTGATGATGAAGTATATTTTAGCTCAATTCGCATTACTGCTACCGCTTATGATGCTACTTATGTCGATGAAAATGATAATATTACTTTTGCGTATAAAACACAAAGAGCTTATCCACTTTATTTCGACATTTATGTACGTTATCTAGGTACTGACGAATTAGTATTCTATAAGACTGTAGAAATTACTAATAGTTCTGGTACAGTTACTAATTTACCAACCGGTTCAGCTCCTGTAGTTGAATATGAGGTAAGATATAATACTAATGGAGCTTATTATACTGATTTCGCAGTTCAACCTTTTGTTAATTACCGTTTCGATGCTAATCAAGGTAGACTTAGAAACTATGTAATATCTGACTATAATGCAGATGTAACGTCTATATTTAAGGCAGACTTTAGAGGTAGAGTTACTGATTCTCAAGGACAATGGGCTGAAGTTTCTATGGAATATACTAGAGATAGTTTAGGAAATATAGCGCAAGCTTCTCCTACAGCAGCAGCTACGGATAGTCTATATGAATATTCTAAAGTTAAAGTCAATGAGTATGAGCTGCTTAGTGTAGATACAAGTAATTATATAGAAGATGATACTCAATCTAGTACAATTAGAGCTGGAGCAGTATTCTCTAATATTACTACTAATTACAGTCAACAGAAAACTGGAATTACTAGTGGTACTTTCTATTTCTTAATTCCTGATCATGTTTCTGTATCTAGTGTACAAGTACGTTCTAGTGGAAGTAATTCAACTAATCCTACGTACTCTTCAGGAAGTGCGTTGTCTTCTGAATATTGGACAGTTTCTTATACTAATGACTGGAATAATAGTGGCTATACTTTAATGCAAATTGATATAGCACAACCACGCACAGATAGAAACTTAGTAGCTGTTTCATTTAATATGACTAGAACTTTTGGAGAAGTTGAACAATGGGGTAATCTTGATACGTTAAGAGGTATGTTCTATAATACTTCAGATACGTTAATAAATGAGCCAACTTCTAGAACCTATACTTATGCTAATGCTAGATCCATAGCAGCAGCATTTAATGGAATTTATACTAATTCTATGGAATCTAGAACATTGTTTGATGATGCTTCTATAGCATTTGAACCGCCTGCTGCTACTGCTTGGGGTATTTTTTCTAATGTAACTAATAGCGCAGATTTACCTAGTGAGCATGCTTATGTTTTCCCTGGAGAAGATTATACTTATAGAATTATTTATAATCAATCTGAGGATAAGAAAGCATATAGATTAAGATTTGAAGATCAACTCGATGGTATGGGATATCTTACTGCTGTCGAAGCTCCGGTCTTAAGTGGTATAGATGAGTTAGGTAATGAAACTACTTGTACTCCGATTATCTGGTATTCTACAAATGAAAATCCTGATTATGAGCACATTGATACTGAGCACGGCTGGACAACAACTAGGCCAGAAAATGTAATCGTTTATGGATTATCTATAGACTATACTACAGCTGATAATGGAAATGAATTTAGATTACCTGGTCAGAGACTTATTGATATTACGTTACGCATGCATAATGGTTCGTATTTTGAAGCAATAGAGCATACTAACACAGCAATCGCTTATACAGCTGATTATACTAGTGTTGATCCTGATACTATTACGGCAATGAATACTACCACTACAGTAACATTAGAGTTACCTGATCTTACAGTAGCTAAATCTTCTAATCCAGAAAGTGGTACAGAAGCTGAGCCTGCTTTAGTACTATTTGAATCTGATATTACTTATACTATCTCAGTTACTAATAACGGAGATAGACAGATTCAGAATGTAGTAATAAGAGATATTTTGGATCAGAATCTCACTTATAATGTAAGTGGAATTACTATCGGTGGAATGACGTTAGATCAATCAGTTAAGGCTGATTTGTTAACTAATGACAATAATCTACTTGAGATTAAGATCCACTCATTAGAAGCTGGAGAAACTCTTAATATTCAAATTAAAACTTCTATAGCGTCTGCTCATGGAAGTGATCCAAGTACTGGTAGATGCGTAGTTACAAATGAGGCATATCTTGTAGCATACAATGATGTTAGACTTGAAAAACAAGCTAAGTATACTTCAAATATTACTTATCATGAGTTCTATGTATTCCCAGATGCTACTGGAATTAATGTAAAAGTTACTGCCTATATAGCAGTATTTACTTTATGTGCTTGTCTATATGTTGTTTCTAAGCGTAAAAAGCATAGGTATAACAGATAATAATTAAAAAAGCCTCTAGTTAGCTTTAATACTAGCTAGAGGTTATTTTTTATTTTAAGGTAAAATATTGATGTTTTTTGGGAAAAAGTATTTACAATTTGCAGTCTGATGTGTATAATATAATTATAAATATATAAATAAAAAATTTTATCTACAATAAGGAGTAAAAATAATGAAAAAGCTTTTAACAATAGTAATGGCAATTTCAATGATTCTTGGAACAATGTCTCCTCCAGTTTCAGCTTCTACTAACGTAACAGTAAATTATACTATTACTCAGACAACAGCTGCCCAGGGAGTTCAAGATTTTGTAACAAGACTCTATAATGCATGTCTTGATAGAGATCCTGATACTGATGGATTTAATAATTGGTGTAACAGACTTTCTAGCTATGAAATCTCTGGATCTGAAGCTGCTTATGGTTTTATCTTTTCTCCAGAGTTTCAAAACAAGAGCGTAACAAATGAGCAGTATGTAGAACTTATGTACAATTGCTTCTTTGGAAGAGCTTCTGATTCTGCAGGTAAGGCTTATTGGCTTAATGCAATGAATAATGAAGGAATGACAAGAACTCAGCTTTATGCTGGATTTACAAATTCTCAGGAGTTTGATAATCTTTGTGCTAGCTACAATATTATGAGAGGTCAGTTCAATCTTACTTCTCCTGATGGCGGTTTCTTCTCCAATACAGCTAATAGAGCTCAGATCGAAGCTTTCGTAACTAGACTTTATAGCGTATGTCTTGGTAGAAATCCTGATGCTGATGGTCTTAATGATTGGATTAATAGACTCGCTAATAGGGAAATTTCTGGTACAGAAGCTGCATATGGATTCTTCTTCTCTAATGAGTATAGAAATAAGAATAGATCTAATTCTGATTTTCTCGATGATCTTTACAACTGCTTCCTCGGCAGAACAGCTGATACAGATAGTAAGAACTCGTGGATGATTCAGCTTGGTCTTTCTTACAATGGAATGAGCGCAGATTGCTACGTATTTAATGGATTCTCTCAGAGCCAGGAATATACAAATATCTGTAATTCTTATGGAATTGATAGAGGTGGAGCTATTATTACTACTACAAGAGCTAGAAGTGGAGCTGCTGTAACTCCTACTACATCTCCTCGTCTAGTATTTAACTCTTATGCAGAAGAGCTTGAGTATGCAAGACAGCATGGATATGAGCTTGTTACTATTGATTGTGGTAGCATTGATCAGTACACAGTTCTTGATGATGGATCATTGTTTAGAGAATTTAATCAAAATGGTATTCATGCAGAAATTACTATTCCTTCTAATCAGTATGTTCTAAATGGTAACAATGTAACTTGGACAATTTATGGTACATATGCTTCTGATGCTGATGTTCAAGCAATGCAGAATATGATCAATGCTTATAGAGTTCAGAATGGAGTAAACGCTCTTCCTCTTTGCACTAATCAGGCAGATATAGATTACTTCAGAGCTAGAGCAGCCGAGCTTACTGTATATTTTAATCATGAAAGACCTAATGGAGAAAATAGTGGACCTAACGTTACTGGTGGTAGAGTTGGAGTAGAAGCATATGAAGCTTTTTATAATAGTCCTGGACATAGAAATGTATGGGGCGCTACACGCACAACATTTGGAACTAATGGCGAAATTACTTCAGCATATATTTCTGGATTTACTAGATATACACTTAATTATGAAACTAGCGTATTTTCTGTTATTGGTATAAGAGGCACAATTCAAGGATTTATTGCTGAGAACTATAAAACTCCAGGTACTATAGAATATCTCGTAAACGGAACACCTATAAGGGCAAGATATGTATAATTATCAAGGTTCTAAGTAAAAAGTACATATAATTTATTATTACAATTTTTAAGAGTCCTTAGAAATAAGGACTCTTTTTATTGAAGGTTTATTTAATTATAACATTGATATATATATGGAAAGGAAACGCATAAATGAACAACACTTGTTAATCATCATCATAGTATCACAAAAAGTAATCACAATTAAATGTGTAAAAAAATTAAGGAGTAAATTATGAGAAAAATAAAGATTGAAATTATTAGTGGAATACTTTCTGCTGTAATGATCTTGTCTTCTCTACCAGTTACTGTTTTTGCAGGTGAAAACACAGCTGAAAATACTGTGCCTACAATAACATCTGAGATTATTACTTCAGAGCCTTCTACAGAAACTGAAGTAGTATATGAAGAAACAGAAACTGAACCTATTGATGAAAATGTTACATCTATTCCAGAAGATGAAACAGGATCATCTCAGGTTGATCTTGATGAAGATATAGATCCTTTAATTGACGAAACTACTGAAACTTCTGAGGCAACAGAAGAAACTACAGAGACATCAGAGACTACTGAAGCTCCAGCTGAGCTTATAGTATTTGATCATTATTATACAGAAATTGATGAATCTGTAGTAAATACTTCTGATCTCTTTGTTCAAACATCTGATGCGTCTGTTTTTACATTAAACACTAATGTTGTATCTAATTATGGCGATGTTTACATTATCGCTTGCGATTCTGTAGAAGAGGCTCGTTATGTTTATTCTTATTATGTAGGAAAAGTAGACAACATTACTGATTTGGCTAACGTAATTTCTATTGCTTCAGAGGATAATGAGGATGACGTAGCAGACTTATCAAACACTAATAACGGAGAAGATGCTATATCCAACCTCAATGAAATAGACGTAAATGATTACTCAGGATATATTGCTCTTATTGATACTGGAGCAAATGCTGATGTTAATTTTTCTGTAGTTGGAGATAATACTACAGACTCAAATGGACACGGTACAGCAATGCTTGGCTATATTAGAGAAGAAAATCCTGACGCTAAAGTAATGTCTATTAAAGTATTTGATGATAGCAATACTACTAACGCAGCAAACGTATATGCTGGTATTAAATTAGCTATTGAATCTAACGTGTCCATAATTAACCTTTCTCTTGTTGGTGCAGATATTGAAAAGAATGCTATCGTTAAAGAAGTAATACAAGAGGCTATAGATAAAGATATTATTGTTATTGGTGCCGCAGGTAACTATAATCGTAATGCAGTTAACTATATTCCTGGTTGCGTAAATGACGTTATTACTGTAGGTGCTGTAAACGAAGATGGTACAAAATACGCTACTTCTAACTACAACGCTGATCTTTATGTTATAGCAACTTCGACATCAGAAGCTGCTGCTAGATATTCTGGAATTTATACGTCTGGTAATTCTTCTGATAAAGTTTATAGCGCGTATATTATGCCTGCTCCAACAATCACTCCTACAGCAGCAGTTACTCCTGTTCCTACTTCTGTAGAAGATGATTTTGTAGATGATAGAGATTTTGATACTTATTCAGCTGATATGGCAGAGCTTGGAATTTCTGTTACTATAGATGAGAATGGAAATTACGTATATAATATCCTAGAAGATAGTTTTGAGATTGCTGCTACTCAGGCAGAAAGTATTAATAATCTTGGTACTATTAATCCTAATACTCTTAACTTAGCTAACTATGCTCCTAGTGGAAATGACTATGGTACTTGCTTATTTACTAGTGATAGTGGTGATCGTGGTAGGGGTACAGTTAGTTCATTTGTTTCCGATGGTCATGATCCAGACGAATTAACGATTAATGATTTTGGAAGTGATCTTACTTCTGTATGTTCCCGTTATTGGGGTGAGACTGCTAGCGAAGGCGCTCTGCCTATAAGTGGTACCGGTGTTCAATGCTGGTATGAATCTTCATATACTATAACTTATGATATTAGCACTTCAGTTTATAGAGTAGAATTTGTTATTCGCTTAAGTCAAAGAGACAATATGACACAACCTATATGGCGTGATATTAGTGACTCTACTAACTATAAGATAACTAGTGAAAGCCATGGTGGCCTTACTCAATACTATGTTAGTATCGGAGATAGTGCTCCTATGTTATTTGATGCGGTATACGGAGCAACTACTACGCAAAAAATTGCTGACAAAATCACAGATTACCTTACTGACTATATTACTGATGGTCATGCGTATAGTGGTAATAGAGGTATTCGTATAGGTTCCGTTAATCCTTCCCTAAATATCAACCATACTGTATCTTATACTTATGAGACATCAAGCGACACTCAAGTATTTAGAGCACAGCTTGTTGCTCAGCAAGTAAGTGTAGCTGATACTATAACTACTGATCTATCTATACATAAAGTATTTAGCAATAATACTTCACAAGTTATACCTAATGCAGCATTTATAGTTAGCGGTAATCCAACCGATGCGAATACAGCAGCTACAAACTATGTTGCTACTTATGATTTAGTTGATGCTATTTATAGTGCAGCTCGTCCTGGAAGTAATTCGAGATATAGTGATTTACTTGGTAAATTGAGATGGGTAGACGCTGCTCTTCAAGGCGATGAAAGAGTAGCTATAACATTGTTAGTTAACTCTTTTACTAACAGTGAGCAGGTTAGTTGGGACTTAGATGCTTTAGGTAGTGCTCTGTTAGATAGACCTTGGACTCATAGTGGCACTGGTTGGGATACAGTAGACGAAGTACTTATTGGAGTTCTTAACTCACAAGAATTTATTAATAGATACTATAATCATAGTTCTATTCCTTCTGGAACATCTATTATACATACAGATAATAACGGTATCGCACTCAATCCTATTGTATTAGGTACTATAACTCCAGGTAGTCCTACTATAGCTGAGCAAACTTATTATTATAGAGAAGCACAATCTAATAGAGTAGACGCAGCTACTGATACAAATCTTTATCGAGTAACTATTAGCGCTGCTGGGGCATATACTGGAAATAATTTAACAGCAGTGACATATAATAGAAGTGTATACAATGAAACTACTGGAGCTCTATTATACAATGAGTCTGGGCCAGATAGTCAAGATATTGGCATTAGAGTGGGTAATAGCTCTGAAAATACTGATTTTGCTGATAACTATTTCCCTACTTATGAAGAGCATTATATTGATTTAGAATTGAGAACTAATAAAGTAGATGATCAATATCATCCATCTAGAGGAGCCACTTTTATAGTTTATGATGATGCTAGTTGTACCAGTAATCACGCTGTAGGAACAATGACTCTGTCTGGAAATAATACATATACTTATGATTTTGGCCATCTAGATTCAGTAGTTGGAGAAGCTAATACGTTTAGTTCAAAAACCTTTACTTATTACATTAGGGAAACTTCTCCAGCTACTCAAGTTCTTATAAATGGAACTTGGCAAGATGCAAATTTTGAAGCAAACAATGCTGTATATAGCATAACATTTACTTGGAATCCAAATAGTGATACTATTAGCGGACAATCTGCTACAGGTGGTACCGTTACTTCTAGCTTAGATGGTAATATTATACGCGTAACAGCTACTTTTGGTACAAGTAACGGTAATACGGTAAATGATATATTTGGTTCTATTACAATCAACAAGGTAGAAGAAGCAAACCATAGTTCTCTTGCCGGTGCTGAGTTTACTATCTATAATGATGTAAATGAAAATGGTACTTATGATGAGAATGTTGATACAATTTATGCTGTAAGAACAACTACTTCTACTGGTATTATCTCTCTTGAGAATATACCTAGAGGACAGTACCTTGTAAAAGAAACAGCTGCTCCTGAATACTATGAAGTAGATCCTAACTATTATGTAGTAACTATCTCTCTTGATAAGCTTAACTGGGTAGTAGATAATATTACTTGGGCGGCTATCGAAGGAGTAACTGGAGAATTTATTAACCATAATCCTATTGTTGGAACTACGTTAACTGATGTTGCTACAGTAGAGCATGTTGGTGTAAACACTGATACCGCTCATCTTGTAGACGTAGTTGAGTATAATGGTCTCCATGTTGGTGAAACGTATGTCATGGAAGGTGTTCTCTATGATAAGAATACTGGAGAAATTTATCTTGATGCTGAAGGAAATGAAGTCAGAAATTCTGTAACTTTCACTCCTGAAACTGAAAGTGGATCTGTAGAAGTTCCATTCAGCTTCCCTATAGAACAGAGAGCAATTTCTGTAGTTGCTGTAGAGAAAGTACGTCACGAGAACGAAGAAAATTACGTAGGTATTCACTATGACTTAACTGATGAAGATCAGACGGTATATGTGCCAGATGTTCAGACAACTGCTGTAGATTCTGTTGATAATGATAAGATTATTGACGGCACATCTCACGAGCAGACAATTATTGATACAGTTGCTTATACTAACTTAATACCTGGCATAACTTATACTGTTACTGGTAAGTTAGTAGTTAAGAAAGACTATGCTGAAGGCGAAGAGTATGAGTATGTAAAGGATGCTGATGGAAACATTATAACATCTTCTACAACATTTACTCCTACAACAGCTAATGGTTCTGTAGACGTAATCTTTACCATAGATGCTTCTATCTATGCTGGTGAACAGATTGTAGTATTTGAAGACGTTTATTACAATAATAACCTTATCATTAGTCACTCTGACATCAATGATGAAGATCAGACTATTGAAATTAGTCTCCTTCTCCACGTAAAGATTGCTAAAGCAGATACAGACAATGTTGCATATTACTTGAGAGACGCTGAGATTACTATCTTCAACGCTGATGGTACTATTGCATATGATGTTAATGGTAATCCTTGTGTAGGTATTACTAATGAGAATGGTGAAGTAGAATTTACTCTTGTATATGATCGTGAAAATACATATTATGCACAAGAGACTAAAGCTCCAGCAGGATATAACATTAATCCTGAAAAATTCGAAGTTACTCCTACGAGTGATAGAGAATCTGAAGGTACATGTTTAATTCCTGTAACAATTCTTGATACTATTATTATCATTCCGCCTAAGACGGGAGATAATATGAATTTTGGATTGTATATAATGCTTACTGTTCTTTCTACTTGCGGATTAGCAGGTGGATGCTTCTATTTTTTCAAAAGAAGAAAGAAGAAGCATAATGCTTAAAGCATAAACTTCTAAGAGGTATAGCTAGAGTAAAATCTGGTTATACCTCTTTTTTATTTACTATTTAAATGTAATATACTATAATACACTTAATTAATGTTTATCCTTTCAATATTCTTTTTATGAAAGACTATTTAATTATACTAAAAAACTATTTACTTTATTGCTCATTATATGTATAATAATTTTATGAACATTGAAAATTATTGCTGATTAGCCTAATGGTAGGGCGGTGGACTTTGATCCCACACGTGAAGGTTCGATTCCTTCATCGGCAGCCAAATATGCGCTAGTAACTCAGATGGCTAGAGTACATGACTTTTAATCATGGAGTCAGGGGTTCGAGTCCCCTCTAGCGCACCAATAATTGCATAAGGGCTTCCTTATTTTTTTTCTTTCTAGTCCTCGCAATTAAAAACATCAAATTTAGGCAAAGAGGCTTCCTTATAAGGTTCAATTCCTTTTAGCTGGTTGCATTAGTCTCCGCCAAATTAAAAAACAAAAACAAAAAATTCAAATCTCGCCAAAAAGGCATAGGAGGAATTATGGTGAAGAACATTAACGAATCATTAATTAACTTAACACACGCCGTAGTTAATAACTCCAAGGATCGCGTTGATTCTTACGAAGAGATTATTAATCACGGTATTATTTTTGTAGATGCGGAAGGTCCTGTAAAGGAAGTTCCTCATGATATAGTACAGCTTGCTATCAATATTCTTGGTTTCCGTTGGGAAATCTGGAACAGTCAGTTTCATAAGACTTGGAAGAAGGTAGCAGATGCTCCTATCGAGCAGCTTGTTTGGGAACAGATACTTAACTACTTCTCTACTTATGGCTTTGAGCATATGGGTCTTAAGGCTAGTCCTTTTATCCCTGTAGAAGATATTCTTCCTGAGGAAATGAGACCTGAGATTAAGAAGTTTGTTGTAGTAAGAATTGTTTCTGAAAAGGAAGCAATCGAGCTTGTAAACAACTACCTTAAGGTTACTCAGAGACCTAAGGCAGAGAATATGAGAGGTATTCGTGAGTTTGTAGAAGTAACTACAGCTGATCCTGACGATATTGCTTCTTTTGAGATAAAGTGTCTCTATTGTGATATTCGTAAGATTTATCCTAAGACAAATCAGGATCTTTTGAGATATCTTGTATATCTTGCTACTGATAATACACTTATCATTAAGAACAACAAAACTGTTGATAATATTGAGCGTATGCTGTTGTGTTATCCTGAACAGGCTAATGCAGTACATGACGCCTTATCAAAGGCAGACTTGGTAGAGCTTTCTAAGATCTTTTTAAGAAACAAGAGATTATTCCTTGCTTTCAAGAAGGATAAGAGAAATGCTTCTATTATCAACAAGATTCGTAGACTTGCTGTAGATAATCATCAGCCTTTGTCTGAGATTACTGTAGCTAATATGATGAATCTATTGGCTCAGGGCCGTAAGGACGATGCTCTTGCAGTAATTAATAAGACTTCTAACAGAAATCTTATTAAGCTTATCAACTATGCTAATGTAGATAATGATACTCATATCTATAACATTAGAAATGGTAAGGTTTTCATTAATGACAAGTCCATTAACAAAGACCACATGAGATGGCTGTACAATCAGGCTCTCAAGAAGTTGGCTCTTAATCTGAGTGGCACTATGTCTGGTAAGACTTACTTTATTCCTGATGGAGTTGACTACAAGGCACCTATCTCTGAGAAGCAGATGATGGGTAATATTCCTTATGGTACTTCAGTATCTGCTCCTGATGATGTACACGCAATTTGTGCTTCTACCACTTGGGATGATTATAAGGGTGAGAGAACTGACATTGACTTCCACCTCCAGTCAGCTACAAGATCCTTTGGATGGAATAGCTCTTACAGAAGTGGAGATGAAGTTCTCTTCTCAGGAGATATGACATCTGCTGGTACTGAGACTTACAGATTTAATGTAACTGATGAGGTATTCTTAGCTTCTGTATCTCTTTTTAGTGGTAAAGATGGGTGTCCTTTCAAGTTCTTCTTGTCTGGAGCTGAAAACTTTAGAATGAAGGATAATGGTATGGTAGATGCCTCTAAGGCTCTTACAATGCCTATTAATCTTGAATTTGCTCCTTCTGCTCATTCAATGTCTATTGGATTTATGAAGGATAAGGCATTCACATTCTACGGTGGATCTCTTGGATCAGACATTGTTCCTAAGAAAGACCTTTATACAAAGGCTCTTGACGCTATCGTAGATAGAGTTCAGTCAATGCTTTCTTTGAAGGATTTGATTGAGTTCGCTGGTGGTACTGTAGTAAATGCTATTACAGAAAAGAATAAGGATGATATCATTGACCTTAGTCCCGAAAACATCCTTGCTACTACTATCTTCAAAATCGTAGACAGTGAAGTAGCTTAGTGTTTAGTATAACAACTAAACAAACAACTTAACAGTCTGCTCGAGAATTACTCGGGCAGATTTTCATAATATATATAATAAGAAAAGAGTTGATATATAATGCTTACACAAAAGTTTGTTAGACATTCAGGAAAGATTATTTCTGGAGCAGAAGTTATTAAGATAGTAGCTGATTACATTAGAGCAGAGCCTGATGCAGCTTATGACTTTACTATCGGAACAGACAGCCAAACTTTTGCTGATAATACAAAGATCGTAGAAGTTATAGCTGTTCGCAGAACTGGAAGAGGAGGAATCTTCTTCTACAACACTAACAGAATTCCTAGAGTTCAGACTCTTAGAGAAAAGATTTATGAAGAAACAAGTAGATCTTTGCAAATAGCTGATGGTCTTCTAATAGATGTTGAATGTATTCTTGAGGACGAAGGAATTAACATAGATGAATTAAACATTAAGTTCCAAATTCACTGCGATATTGGTAAGAACGGTAAGACAAACGAGCTTATCAAGGAGATTGTTGGTTGGGTAACTGCTTCTGGATATGAGTGTCTCATTAAGCCAGAAAGCTACACCGCAAACAGTATTGCAGATAAGTACTCTAAGTGAAAACATGGTCCATATCCTAACTAAAGGGTATGGACTTTTGTTTAAGAAAGGAGAATGCTATGGTTTTAGGATTTGCTTATATTGATAAGATAGAAGATATTTATCCTATATTGAGTATGAAAGATATACTGTCGAGTTCGATGATGAAAATCACACAGTATATCTGTCCGATAATTAATCTCCTTTTTAACAAAATACTCTCTAGTAAAATAGAGAGTATTTTTATGTAAATAAACCGAAATACAAAACTTATTTACAGTTGTATACTAGCATTATATAATATACTTATAATTCTTAAGGAGGTAAGTTTTTATATGACTAAGGCAACTTTAGCAAATAAAAGAAGAAGTTATATTAGGAGACAGATAGCTGCTAAGCTTTTATCTTTTGCTAGAACTTGCAGTTTTATTGCTGGAAGTCTCAATTTTATAACTTGCTACGTAGTATGCGAAACAGATGGCCCGCTTAATCAATGTCTTTTCTATCTTTGCAGTACAGTTTTTCTTATTGCTCTGGCTGTTTGGATCGAGTATTATGTAAATACATATCTCAATAAGAATGGTGATCTTGCATTTAAGTGCATTTTTGATTGGCCGTTTGAGTATGAAGATACTTCATACAAAGAATGGCTTAGAAAGTATCATTTATCTGATACTCCTAAGAACTTCAGAACATATCTAACAAAGAAAGGACTTATATGAGATTAAGAGTTAATCATACTCTAATTACTGTATTCTTATGTTTTGCTACTTGTATTTTTACCTTTTTCTTAGGTACTAAAAATGTAGAAGCAGAAACAGAACTTAATACAGAGATTAGCTATAGAGAAGTAATTGCTCCTACAAACACAATCCCTACAATTATACCTACTGTTACAGTAACTCCTAGCCCTACTCCGACACCTAGTCCGTCGCCTACGCCTGAAACGCCTGAAGAGTGGTACGAATTAGCACTTGAAAATGGAGACATCTCTGGACCTCAAGACTCTAGATTAACAGCATACTCTGGTGTGTATCAGGGACCCTCCGGTCGAGAGACATATTATAACTTAAATATGAATCTGGTAGTAAGTTATATGAGAAATCTGGGCTACTCAGAAGAAGACTATCCTTACTGGGTAAGAGAAGATGGTTGTAAGATGCTAGGTAACTATATTATAGTAGCTGCTAATCTTTCTACTAGACCAAAAGGAACTATACTAGAAACTTCATTAGGAACAGCAATCGTTTGCGATACTGGGTCTTTTGTAAATACGTATCCTAATGGAATTGACATTGCTATAAATTGGTAAAAAAAATATGATCTTTAAAGTATTATCCAGAACAAAGAGACTTTTTATAGTCTCTTTTTTGCGTTAAATCTATTTATTTGACTCTTGTATTATGGTATAATATATTCATAATCTAACAAAATATGAGGTAAAGAATGAATAAAACAGAAATTATTGAGGTTTTAAATGATATTACTTGGAACAGTAATGGCAGATATAGTGTTGAAGTTATGAATGAATGTAGAAGAGAAGCAATTGCGGCATTATCTATGAATAATGAAGATTTAAAAGATGATTTACTTAAGTTACAGGATTATAAGATTGTACAACTCAAAAAAGAATTGGCTAATGTAAAAACTAAGTTAGAACAGCTTAAAATGAACTCATACTAAAAATTGATTATAAAAAGAAGGAGAAAATAATTCATGTTTGAATTAAAAGGAAAAAATAATATATGTAAGGTGTTTACTGATAATTGTGATAGTGAAACTATTTCTCAGCTTTCTACATTATTAAATCAGGATTCTGTTATCGGTAGCAAGATAAGAATTATGCCAGATACACATGCAGGTAAAGGTTGTGTTATTGGAACTACAATGACTATTAAAGATACAGTTATTCCAAATTTAGTTGGTGTAGATATAGGTTGCTTTACTAGTGATACTAAAGTATCTTTAGCTGATGGTAGAAGTTTATCATTTTTAGAGCTAATACAAGAACACAAAGAAGGAAAGGTTAATTATGGTTATTGTGTAGATAAAAATAATCATATTCAAATAGGAAAGCTAGAATATCCTAGATTAATAAAGAAAGTTAATAAACTGGCTGTCATAACTCTAGATAATAATGAGGAAATTAAGTGCACATTAGATCATTTAATTATGTTAAGGAATGGTGAATACATAGAAGCGTCTAAATTATCTGCAGGAGATAGTCTAATGCCCGTTTATATAAAGTTAAAAAACGAATTAGGCGATAATTATTTTAACAATAGATTTATGGATGAATTAGCCGATCATAAATGTATATATGATCCAGCTAGTAATAAATATAAATTTATTCATTTTCTATCAGATGAATACAATATTAGACATTCTGTTTATATTCCTAGTAAAAAAGAAAGTATAAGACATCATAAAGATTTTCATAAACACAACAATAATCCAGATAATATAGAAAGAGTTACCTATAAGGCTCATTGGAAAATTCATGCAGATAATATTAAATATACTAATGATATTGGCATCACTGGCTGGAAAAGAGCAGAACAATTACATCCAGGACAGTGTAAATCTGCATCAGTAAAGAGAGCCTATCAGACATGGCATGGGCCAAATGCAGAAAAAAATAGAGAAGCATTAATTAAAAGAACAAAATATGGATTTGCTAACTATGAAGAACAGAGAAATAGAGCAAGAATTCGCCAACTAGCTAATAACACAAATACATTTAATACTCAAAACAGAGATGCAGTCTTCATTATATGTAGTAAACTAAGTAAAATAAAAAAAATTCTAAATCATTGCCTTGAAAATTATAATAGCATTAATGAGGATAATTATGAAAAAAGTAGACTAAATTTTTATAACGGAATTACTTACAACAATGCCTTAGCTATTTGTAGAGATAATGGCTTATCAGTTAATGAACTACTAACAAGAGAAAATCTAAAGGACTATATAACTAATAAACAGAATCATAAAGTAAAATCTGTAAATATTATAAATGTAGAAGAAGAACCAGTATATTGTCTAACTAATCACGAGTTTAGTAATTTTGCATTATCTGCTGGTGTTATTGTTCATAATTGTGGTATGCTAGCACTTAAACTAGGCACCAGTAAAATTGATTTAGATCAGCTAGACCAAGTAATTAGAAAATATGTGCCATCTGGTTTTAGCATTCATGAAAGAGCTATATGTGAGTTCGACTTTAGCAAAATGGTTGCTCATGTAAATGTAGATAGAGCTGAAAAGTCTATAGGTACCTTAGGTGGCGGAAATCACTTTATTGAAGTTAATAGAGGATCAGATGATTTATTATGGTTAGTTATTCATACTGGATCTAGACACTTAGGAACTGAAGTATGCAAACATTATCAAGACTTAGCTTATAATAATATTAGAAACAACGGTGTACAGAAGAAAATTGAAGAAACTGTAGCTAAATTGAAAAAAGAAGGAAAAGAGCATGAAATTGAAAACACTATAAAAGTATTAAAGATGCAGACTGTTCCAGTACCAAAAGATTTATGTTACTTAGAAGGAGAAGATCTATCTAATTATTTAAATGATATGAAGATTGCTCAAGAGTTTGCATATACAAATAGAAAATACATAGCCAGAAGCATTTTATCTAATATGGGATTAAGTGAATCAGTATTAAAATCTTTTCAAACTATTCACAACTATATTGATACAGATAAATTAATTCTTAGAAAAGGTGCAGTTTCTTCTGAATTAGGAGAAGAACTAATTATACCTATGAATATGAGAGATGGATCACTTATTTGTATTGGTAAAGGAAATGAAGATTGGAATTGTTCAGCCCCACACGGTGCCGGAAGATTAATGTCTAGAAGTCAGGCAAAAGATAGAGTTTCATTAGAAGAATTTGAAAAATCAATGGAAGGAATCTACACTACATGTGTTTCTACTTCTACTATTGATGAATCACCAATGGCATACAAACCAATGGATGAAATCATTTTAAATGTTAAAGACACTGTAGATATTATTGAGTGCATTAAACCTATATATAACTACAAAGCAAACTAATATAGCAGAGAGGCTTATTATTAAGATAAAAGATACTGAAATATTCTTATGTTTTACTTGTGATCCATTTCCAATTGGAGTATCAAATAATGTTACATATGAATTAATTAAATTGATTAAAGAAAGTGGAAATAGAGTAGCTATACTAACTAAAGGCAGACCTACAAAAGAATTATTTGCTATGTTAGATTCAGATGATAGATTTGGAGTTACTATTGCTTGTGGAAGCGAAATGATGAAAGAACTAGAGCCAAATGCTTCAACTTATGAAGAAAGAATAAGTTTCTTAAAATTAGCTAAACTTAATAACATTCCAACTTTTGTATCATTTGAACCAGTTTTTGAACCAGAAGCAGTTTATGAATTAATTAAATCTTCAGACTTTATAGATGATTTTAGAATAGGTAAGCTTAACTATGTTGAAAGTAATATAAATTGGAAAGAATTTGGTTTCAATTGTGTACAATTATGTGAAGAATATAAAAGAAACTATAAGATCAAAGAAGGTTTAGTAGAAGAAATGTTAAAATAATTTTAAGTTAACTATAATTTAGGTTAGGGTGAATATCACTCTAGCCTATTTTTATAATACAAATCTATTTACTCATATTAAAAAATTTGATATAATCATACTATAAACATTTTACTCTATAAGGAGAAAATATATGGTGTATAAAATTAAAGTTATGAAAGATACAAATGAAGTATCAGTTAAAAAATCACTAATGCCAAATTTCTTTTTTGAAATGGTGTATTCATCTAGATATTGGTATGGTGATTGGTATAGCAATAAAAATCATTATGTGTATTATTCTAACGTTTATTTTGGATTAAACTCTTTATCTTTAAAATTAAAGGAATTAGATAAACTTAGAAAGACTTATTATTGTTCATAATAAATATGTACTTCTTATATAGAAAGGTAACTCAAAAAATGAAAGATGAAATACAAAAGTTAATTGATAAATATGAAAAAGATAAAAAATATTTAAAAAGCGGAGTTTGGTATGGTGACGAAATTGGATATGAAAGAGATCATGCTAAAATTGATTTATTAGAAGATATTATTAGTGATCTTAAATCTGCAATTAATGATTATGAAGATCAAATTAAAAATGACATAATTATGAAACTTGTTATAGACTATGAAGCATCTTATGAAGAATTAGAAAAGCTTTCTATAGAAGAACTAGAAGTTTTAATAAATCAATATCATGAAGATTCTTCATTATCCGTAAAATAACAACTAGAAAACTAATATGAGGTATATAATATAGTAATATTAAGAAATGAGGTGTTTAGTAATGTCAATAGAAAATGAAATGCTAGAAGTTGTAATTTGTAGACATTGTGGTAAGCCAGAATATTATGGTGAAATGAGATGGCTAAATGGCACTTATAGCTGTAGAAGTTGCTATAAGTCTCAGTGGGAAGATACTAATCATAAAAGATATATTTGGGATGATTTAGATGGTGATCGTCCTAAAGTCATATAAAATAAAGGAGAGCGATTAATATGCAAGATAGTGAAGGCAAATTAGAATTATGTCCTTTTAGAATTAGAAGAGAACAAAGTTATGATAATCCAAATATATTTACAGAAATGTTTATGGATTGTCTAAAAGAACAATGTATATGTTATTCTAAAAGTGTATATGATAATAGAATAACGGAAAGCTGTTATAGAGATCAGATCGCATTTTCAAGAACCAGTAAGTTATAAGTAAACTAAAGGAGCTGTTCTGGTTAACAAAACAGCTTCATTTTTGTTATAATCTATTTACTTACGGTTATATATTTGATAAAATTATATTAAAGAACATAAAGGATTTAAAGACCTTATAAGAGAGGATTGTATAATGTTACAGAAAAAAGAAATGTATAATAAATGACTAGTGAAGAAATGTTGGTGACCATGCACTAAGCTAAAGACTGATTACTTTTCTTGAATACTAGTATATTGTTATATATGTATAACTTAGAAAGGGAAAATCGTAATAGATTTTCCTTTTTTATTTTACTATTATTCTCTAATTAAGTATAATATAAAAAATTTAAAAAAGGAGGGCAGAATAAATGATTCGAATTTTATCTTGTGATAGATGTAACGTTGAATTTGAGCCTTATACTCCCCAAGATAATGAGACTCTTACTCTTCAAGTAGAAACTGAAAAAGAAAATTTTGATGTAGATTTATGTCCCAAGTGTTATGAAGAATTAAACAAATGGTGGCAGCAATAATATTAGAAAGGAAAAACAATGACTAAAGATTTTGATGGAGCTAATAAAGACGTAACTACTCTATATAAGCAGATATCTCCGATGGTAGAAGAGGTAGTTTCTAAGCATAGTAAAGACGTAGACGCCATTATTGCAAAAATTAAATCAAATCTTACAAATCTTACTAATAAGGAACTACAAAATTATATTTTGGAGTTAGGTGTAGAGGCGTATTATCTTGCAAGCACAAAGGATCTTTCTATCCTAAAGCAAGAATGCGCCCTTACTCTTATGAAAGAATCGCAGGCAAATATTTATAATGGAACAGCAGGAACGCAAGCAACTAGAAACAACCAAGCTATTACAGATACTGGAGATAAGCAATGTGTTACTATGTTATATAATGCCGTTTCCAATAGAATGAAATCAAAGTTAGATGAAGTGCATAGAATGATTGGTGTCCTGACAAACGTCCTCATTAGTAAGAATGCAGAAGCAAAGTTACGAGGAGGAAACACTGACTATGATTTACACACTAACAACGTTTGAGAAGATTACTAGGATAGAAGAAGACTCAAACGGACGTTATACACTTCCATTTCCTACATTTGGCGATCGTAGATGCGTAGGATATTTCGATAATATAGAAGATGCACTAATAAATATTAGTGAAAATGGATATGAACTACGTGATCATATGTATGATTATTGTATTATCGAAGAATATGAACAAGGTCTTTTTAGTATTTCAAGTAATCGATATTTGTTTAAGTGGGACGGGGATAGGTATATCCAAGTAGATGAGCCTATTACTATAAACAAAGTCACAAATTTTGCTATGGGATAACACGAAAGACTATTTAATTATATTATAAACGATGAAAGGATTTTTAGAAAATTTATGAGTAGTGTTTTAGAAATTGCGAAAAGTATTAACAAAGCATGGAAATCCGACGTTATTACATCAGCTGATCTTATTCCTGAATGTGAACGATTCTCAATGGGAACGTTATCTGCAGACTATGCTCTGCATGGTGGACTCCCTGAAGGTAAGTTGATTGTATTTGCTGGAGAATCTGGATCAGGTAAGTCACTTCAGGCAGTAGATGCTATGGCTAGATATCAGGAGAAGCATCCTAATAAGACAAATATTTATGTTGATGCGGAAGAGACTCTTAGAGGACAGCTGGATTGGTTCGTGCGGATGACTGGTCTCGATCTTGATCCTGAAAAATTCGTTAGATACGACTGTGCAGGTAAGTCAGCAGAAGAAATTTTTGATGATATTGTAAAGTTGCAAGCAGCTGATAATATTGGACTGATTGCTATTGATTCAGCTCCAATGCTTCTTTCTCAGGCAGATATTGATAATGAGATTGCTAAAGATAATGGACAGAGAGCTTCTATTGCTAAGTCAATGGGTAAATTTCTTAAGTTTATGATTCCAGCAATTGCAAAGAAAGGTAACCCTCTTATCATCATCAATCACACTCGTGTAGCTGGTACAACATTCAACGGTGCTAAGATATATACAGAGCCTTGTGGATATGCTCTTAATTATTATCCTACTAGTAAAGTTAGATTTGCAGCTAGAAAGTTCACTAAAGGCGATAATCTTAATATTTCTGCTTCTCAGGCAGATGACACAGATGGATTCTGCGTAACATTCTCTGTAACAAAGAATAGACTTGGAGCGCTTAATAGAAGTGGCGCTAAGATTGTTTATAGATATGCTACAGGTATTGATAAGATTACTGATCTTTTCGAAATCATCACTAAGAGAGAAATAGCTAGACTTGAAGGTAATACTTGGTTCCTTGAGAATCCTATTACTAATGAACCATACTTAGATGAAGATGGAAATCCTCTTAAGTGTAGTAGTAAGGCTAAGTTATTTGCTTATCTCCAAGATCATCCAGACTTTACAGCTGAATATGAAAAAGTAGTTTCTGATTACGTTAATCAGGCTAAGAGAGACATTTCTCTTATTGATGAAGAAGACCTTGCTGAGATCCTCGAAGTAGAAAAAGGTGTTGAAGAGTCTATTAAGAATTACAAAGAAGATGAGGAAGATACTTCTTCTAAAGATGAATCTATTGATTCTGAAGTATTAGATACTCTAAAAGATGATCAATATCCTTCAACAAAAGATGAAGATGATACGAATGATCCTATTTAACTTTTAATAAAGTCGTAGTGGTGGAATAAGTAGACACTTCAGATGCTTGAGAAAAACTATAAGACTATAAGAGACTTATAAAAATAGCATCATTTCGCCCATACAAATAGTATGAAGGCTGGCAAACAAATTTACTTATGTAAGGTGCAAATCCTTACCTACGACTCATTATATATTTGAGGTAAATAATGAGATTGCAAAAAGACAGCTCGTCTGACAGTAATCCTAATAGATTACGTAAAGACGACGGTAAACAAAAACCGACTAGATATTATTCATCTCGACAAGAACGAGCTATAGCTTCTGCTGTTAGTGGTAGACAAACTGCTAACAGCGGGGCTACTGCCTTTTCTAAAGGAGATGTTACAGTTGGTGATAAAACAGGCTGGTTAATTGAAGCTAAAACCTGTATGAAAGATCAGAAAACTTTTACCATGCATGAAGAATGGTTTAAGAAAAATATTGATGAGAGTATTTTTATGAAAAAAGATCATACTGCAGTAGTATTTAATTTTGGTCCTAATAAACCAAATTATTACTGTGTAGATGAACAAACATTTTTAAGAATGAAAGAACTTTTAGATCAATTTGGAGATGGTTAAATTTTTAAGGAGGAGATAAGATGACAAATGTTGAGATCTATGAAAAGATAAAAGAGCAGCTTCCTAGATATACTGACGCTAAACTTTATAAGCAAAAGTATGATCAGTTTATTGATCTTACCATGAGTTGTGATAGAGAAGAAGCCATAGATCAATGTAGATATTTCTTAGAAGCAGCAATTGACCGCTGGGATCTTTTTGGAATTTTGGCCGCTTATGATCTCTACACCTATCTTAAGAATGGCGTATGAAAACTAAGGAATTAGTAGAAGGTATTCTATATCTAAATCCTAGTTTAGAGATATTATTTAGAGCTGCTCAGATAATATCTAAAGAAAGGGATTGGAAGCCAGTCGAACATAATGAAATTGGGTTTATCCATAAATTTACTAATCCTAAATTTATAGTAATAGTTGAAACTCAAATTCATGTATTTATGATTGGTGATCCTTATTTAGATGAATATGGAAACAAGCATGGCTTTCATGTTTACATTATTGAGGGATATAATTGTAAGCATACAGCTATAGATAGAAATAAACTTATAGGAGAAGTAAAGGCTATTACAAATCAAGAAAGATTTTTACCTGAAGGATATATGCGTCGTATTATGTATTTAGATTGTAATAATGTCTTCGTATTTAATAAGATTGATGGTAGAGGTAATTTATTTGGAAAGTCTACTTGGACTATGGGTATAGATATATATGATACGTCGGTTACGGCTTACTTAACTAATGCAGATAGCATTCTCAAAGAATGTTACAAACAGATTGAGGAACTATAATTTACTTTAAGGATAATATGTTTTATATTTTACTAAAGGAGTAAATAATGAGTAAAAGAGGTACAAACGATCAACAACATATAATGGATGCGTTAGATGCTGGAGACTACAGCTACGTATGGGAAAAAGTAAAGTTTATTGGATTTAAGAAGATGCCTAGTATTAATGAGAGATACATGATCTTCTTCGATATTGTTCAAAAATTTGATACTGAAAAGAACAATAACTTTATTCAATTCTACTCTTCTTATATTGGCTACGCGTCTACTAATTACAGAAACTCAAGAATAACGCAGACTCGCGGCGTATTAGACAGATGTAAAAATGAGTATATTTCTACTACTGACTGTAAAGGATATCCTATTGCTAAAGATATGAGAAATTGGCACTGATTGGAAGGGAATTTAATTAATGAGCGATAAAATTGATATTGTACGACTATCAGGACAAAGTGTGGATCTTTGCGTCCTTAGAACAGATGATGAAGCTATAGATGCTTATACTAAATGGATGAATGACGCTTCAATAGCTAAGTGGATTGGAGCTAATAGAACTGTTACTCAAAGATCTGAAGAAGTAGACTGGGCTAATAATCAGGCAGATGAGGCCTGTCAATTTTGTATAGTAGAAAAAACAAGTAGACAGCTTATTGGAACTTGCTCTTGTAATTGTTATGATGGGATATCGGCTTATTTAGAAATAATTATTGGAGAACCTTCTGGTCAGGATAAAGGATATGGCACAGAAGTTATTAAGATGTTGATTAAATTTTGTTTTGAAGAACTAAATGCTCATAGAGTTAGTCTTGTCGTAGTAGGAGATAATGCTAGAGCAATAAAATGCTATACTAAGGCTGGGCTTAAAGAATGTGGTAGAGATCATGAAGCTGTTTATTATGACGGTCATTACTGCGATTATGTTCGAATGGAAATTTTAAGAAAGGATTGGGAAAATAATTTATGATAGTTAGTGTACAAGGTATTAGAAAAATGCTGACAATTCCTACAGACTTTCTTAATGATGCTAGGTTGTCACTTGGAGCAAAGGGATTATATGCTCAAATACTTTATAGTAATGATGCTTATAGTAGTCTTACAGAACTAATAGAAGTTACTAAGAATACTGAAGAAGAACTTAAGCAATATTTTGGAGAGTTAGCTGCTGTTGGCTATCTTGAAGTAGGCAAAAATACTAAACTTAAGAATAATGCTCCTAAGGATGTGGAGAATGCGGAAGAGAAAGTTAAAGAAGCTGAAAAGTATGCAGAAACTACTCAACCTAAGCCTCTTAGTATATATGAAAAGATTAAGCTTATTATTGATGGATATGAGCTTAGTACTAACGTAAAAGAACTTCTATTGGTTTACTTTGTTAAGAGATTGAATAAAGAAGGAAGATTTGCTGAGGCTGGAGATATTCACTCTAATCAAGTAAGAGCTATGATTGGAGAAATTGTAAGTTTTCATATTAGTGATGAGGAACAGATAGATTGCGTTCAACAGTCAATTGATAGAGAATGGTTTAAATTTGTTAAGCCTGCCCCTAAGACAGCTGGATCATCAACTAATATAGCTCCTAAGGCTTCATTTGATAAGATAAACATTAAGAGCGGTACATATACTCAGGAAGATATTGATAGAATTAAAGAGAGATCAGCTGCACTTGAAGCTAGTGGTGAGCAGGGAGTATTCTAATGAGATTACAAGATTGTTTATATAAATCAGTATGCACTAATAAATGTACAAGTTATTGCGAACGATATGTTCAAATGAATAGATTACTTGAACTTAGTAATTTACCTGAGAACTATCAGAAACCAGTAAAGATAATTAATGTAGATGAAGATAGACCTTCATACATTAAACTAGCTAAGATTAAAGAAAATATAGAAGATTTTGTACGTAAAGGTAAGAATCTATATATTTGCTCTAGTACTTGTGGTAATGCTAAGACTAGTTGGGCAGTTAAATTAATGCTTAGATATTTTGATAGAACTTGGCCCAATAGCTATGATCTTACTAGAGGTATATATGTCCATGTTCCTAAGTTTCTAAGTGATTTGAAGAATTTTAATGACCCGCCTGAGTATCTTAATAGAATTATCGAAGCAGATTTAGTTATTTGGGACGATATAGCTTTAGCTACATTAACTACTTATGAACACGATAGATTATTGCAGTTTATTGATAATAGAATGGCAAACAATAAGAGTAATATTTATACTAGTAATGTAGTTAATTCTGCTGACTTAATTAAGATGGTTGGTAGTAGATTAGCTAGCAGAATTTATAGTTTTTCAGAGAGAATTACATTTAATGCAGGTGACTTTAGAGTCGGAGGTAAGTTAGAATGATACAATTGCAAGCACTTAATTATATTCTTAAGAATAAAGACGCTGATCTTCTAATGACCTTTGGCCCAGAGTATTATTTCAATTATGCAGATGAGTACAATGCTATAAGAGATCACTATACAAAATATAAGACTGTCCCTGACGTATTAACAGTTTTAGATAAAGTTCCTAGTTTTAGTGTAGTAGACACCAACGAATCAAAGAAATATATTGAGCAGAAGCTTTACGAAGAGTATGTTTATGAGTTTACTAGACAAGTAATGAATAACAAGCGAGAGCTATTCAAAGTAGACTCAATAAAAGCCAAAAATGAGATTGTTTCTGCTTTAAACAACCTACATCCACCTAAAGTAGGTTATGGTGTAGATATTGTTGCTTCAGCTCAAGATAGATATGATAAGCTAATAGATACTTTAGCTTCTCCTAATGCTAAGAAAATTAGTACGGGTCTTAAAGAACTTGATATGAAGCTTGGTGGTGGTATGCACATGGGAGAAGAGTTTATTGTATTATTTGCTAGAACAAATAATGCTAAGACTTGGGTTGCTGAGAAGATAGCAGTTTCTGCTTGGGAATCTGGATTTAGTGTAGGATTTTTCTCTCCTGAGATGACAGCTACTTCTATCGGATATAGATTTGATACTCTATATAAGAATTTTAGTAACTACGGAATTCAAGGTAGTGATGCTAGCTTTGATACTAGTAAGTATAGATCGTATATCAATAATCTTTCTAAGAATAAGAATAAGTTTAGCGTAACGTCTCCTATGGATTTTGATAAGGAAGTTACTATTTCTAATCTTAGAAAATGGGCTACTGATCTTAATCTTAAACTTATAGTTATTGATGGTCTTACATATCTTAAGAATGAGAGAACTAAAGGACATCAACCTGAGCATGAAAGGTTAACTGATCTTTCAGAAGATTTAATGACTTTATCAAATGAGCTTGAGATTCCTATTATTGTTGTAGTACAAGCAAATAGAGAAGGTGCTAGAGATAAAGAAGGAGAAATCAATAACGATACTCCTGAGATTGATACCATTAGAGGATCTGACGGCATTTCACATAATGCTTCAAGAGTTATTTCTGTTAGATATAAAGACGGTAACATTACTCTTTATCTTAATAAAAACAGATACGGTGAAGTAAACGTAAAGCTTATTTATAGTTATGATATTAATGAAGGTAAGTTCCATTACATAAATAACCCGAAGTCAGGATTTGATGTATCTCCAGAAGAACAACAAGCTCAATATCATGATACTGGAGAAACTACTTTATGAGAATTCAGAATATCGAATTACAGACTGATATTTATAAGATTTTGGATAAGCTACTAGCTGATATTAAAGATAGTGGCTTAGACTATTTCAGTTTGGGATATAAAGAATCTGGAGATTACTTAATGGTTCAGTGTCCTTATCATAAGTTTGGACAAGAACGACATCCTTCAGCGGAATTTAGAAAAGAAGATGGGTATTTCTATTGCTTTAGTTGTAAGAAAGCTCACCCTCTTCCTTCTGTTATTTCTGACTTATTAAGTACAAATGGGCGTGCTTGGCTTTTAGAAAATTTTGAAGGTACTAGCGTAAGTGAACGAGATACTAATTTTGGTTTACCTGAAAAAGAAAGTATTCAAAAGACTTATGTAGATCCTTCAATTTTAGAAAAATATAAGAACAAACATCCTTACATGTATAAGAGAAAACTTACTGATGAGATTATAGATAAGCTTAGCGTAGGATATGATCCTGACTTTACTATAGAAAAGAATGGCAAAACTTTACATTTTGGAGAATGTATTACTTTTCCAGTAAAAGATGAATTTGGAAATATCTTATTTATTGCTAGAAGAGCTATAAATCAGAAACTATTCCATTATCCTGAAGGAGCTGACAAACCTCTTTATGGACTATATGAAATCTATAGAGAGATGGCTACAGGAAAAGAAATCAATACTATTTATGTATGCGAAAGTATTATTAATGCCTTAACTCTTTGGAGTTGGGGAAAATATGCAATAGCTCTTAATGGAACTGGATCTAAAGAACAAATAGACATGCTAAAAAAGACTCCTTTTAGAGAGTTAATATTAGCTCTGGATCCTGATTTTGCCGGTAAGAAAGGTACAGAAAAAATTAAGAATGCTTTGATAAGTCATAAGATCATTAGTGAATTAGAAGTTCCTGAAGGAAAAGACGTAAACGATCTTACTAAAGAAGAATTTCTAAAACTAAAACTAAAAGATGATTTTTGGTTATGATAAGGTAACTAAATGCTACCTTATTTTTTATTTACTTGTGAAATAACTATTTACAGAACTCTTTATTTTTGATACAATAATCTTATTAAAGATAAGGAGAACTTGTTTCATGAAAAATCATAAGTGGGGAACAAAGTCATTTATAGAAGATCCGATCAATATCGTACTTTTTATATCTAGAAATAAAGACAATAAAGACCTCAAAGGTTTTAAGGAAAGAAGATATTCTTTTATTACTCCTTATGCTATGGGTAGTGCAGAACTTAAAACTAAGTTTGCTGAATTTGTTTATTCTGGTTTAAAGGGTGAACTTTGCAGATGTTATTATTCTGCAAATGAGAGAGATCCTATTAAGATTCATAATGAGCTTATACATTTCCTTATTGATCATCCGAATTTTAACCTTTGTGATATTAACCCTAAGCTTGCTGGTATTGCCAATACTAAGGGATGTGCTAAGACTAAGAGATGGCTCTTTGACTTCGATATTGATGATGAAGTTAAGGTTAAGGAGTTTATGGAAGACATTAAAGCAATTGATGCTACTGTAGAACTTACTTGCTATAAGACTCCACATGGTTATGGTATTCTTGCTTCTCACGGTTTCGATACTAGAAAGCTTTACGAAAAGTGGGATCGTGGCGAGACTGAGTGCAAGAAAGATGATCTTATGTGTGTAGACTGGGCAATTAAGAAATAAGAAAGGAAAAAATGTATGAAGCATTTTATGGACATTGAAGTACTTAGAGAATTTGACACTGAAATTAAGTTGTCTAATGCTAAGGGTTTTGAAGTTGGAGATCTAATTCAGATCACAGAAAAGGTAGATGGATCAACTGCCTCTATCAATTATGTTAATGGAAAGCTTAACGTTTTTTCTAGAAGACAAGATTTGACTTCTAATAATACTTTGGGCGGATTCTACAATTTTGCGCAGACTTTGAATGTTGCTACTTACGCTGATACTCCAAATCTTGTAATTTTTGGTGAATGGCTTAGGAAGAATAAGATCATTTATGATGAGAAGACTATGTACAAGTGGTATGTATACGATATTTACGATCTTTCTACTGAGCAGTGGATGTCTCAGAATTTCGTAAAAGAATTCTGTAAGACCCATGATCTTATTTACATTCATGTTCTTTATGAAGGACCTTTTGTTTCTTGGGATTACTGTAGAACATTTATGAATAGTCCTAGTTATGGTAACAGACAAGAAGGTATCGTAATTAAGAATCAAACTAAGCTCAATAATCCTAATTCTAGGCTTCCATTCTACCTTAAGATTGTTAATGATGATTTTAAGGAGTCTATGAAGATTAAGGTTAGAGAGCCAAAGAGTGATGAGCAGATTGAGGCTGAAACTAAGGCTGGAGAACTTGCTAGATCTATTGTAACTGAGAGAAGAGTGGAGAAGATGATTTTTGCTCTTAGAGACGATGGAATTTTCCCTGAAAAGCTCGAGCCTAAGGATATGAAGCTCGTTGCTCAGAATCTTCCTAAGAGAGTTTATGATGATTGCCTTAAGGAAGAGGTTGAAGTAGTCAATGCTATCGATGAACTTGGAGTTCAGCCATTTAGTAAGATTTGTAATTCTATTGTAATGCAGATCGCTAGAAATATGATTTGTTCTTAATTGAATTTTAGTGAAAAGGTCTTGTTAATTCAAGATCTTTTTTAATGTAAATTAACTATTTACTCGGACCTATCATTATGATATTATTTTATTAAATAAATAAGGAGGCATTATAATGGAAAAATATGTAGCTTTAGTAGAAAAGATGAGAATAGAGAATGGAGTGAATAGTTATATTAGATGTTACCTAAATATTCTCAATAAGGGACATGTAGATTTTAAGATACCATTAAATAATACAGATGAAGTTTTAGAATTCTTTAGTGCTCTTGAAGCCAATAATATTGATTGCGCAGGTCAGATTTGTAAAGTATATGTAGATGATAATAATTTGGTAAGTATTGAAGGGATGAAAACAAATAAAGTATGGATCCGAAAGAATCAGAAGACTTAAAAACGTATACTAGATGATGAGTAACTTAAAATTTAGTTTGCTACCGACATTTATGTCGTGAGCAGAAAGGATAAAGATGCTAAATATTACAAAAGGACAAGTTTTGTATGTTATTTTAAATGACGCTTCAACAATAAAACCAACTAAAATTATAGATATTGTTAAAATATATGAAGAATCCGTAAACCCAGACTACTATATGGATATCGATACAAGATATTTAGATAGTAAAACGAATGGAACAGTCACTTTCCATCCAAAAGATTTTGGAATTATTATCTTTTATTCTGAACAAGAAGCAAAACAAAAAGTTGCGCAATATAAATTTGATGGCGTTGATGAAATATTTATATAATTATATTAGAATTGCTCCTTCTTATCCTAACGTAGAAGATATTGAAAAAGCAATGAGAATATTTTCTGCTTGTGTAAAGATTAAGGCCATTGACAAAATTCTTGAAACGATTGATTGGAGATAATTGTGAAATTAAATCAAGATGGAATTAATCCAGAAGATAAAAATCTAGCTATAAATATTAGAAATTATCTTATTGCTGGTAATAGAGTTATTGGAGATCCTGGAGAAGGGTTAAAGCAAACTCTAGTTAAGCTAGAAGAACAAAGAGATAATAGAAATTTTGGTATTTTAGATTGGAAGATAAAAGACTCTGAACTAGAAAACCAAATATCTAAAACTAAAGCTGGAATTACTGGTGAAGAAAAGCTTTGTGATTACTTAGCTACTTTAATTAAATATGATGATAAGCTAGAAGGATTAGTAGCATTTGCTTCTCTAGCTTATGATTTTGGTGAAGAAAATGAACTAGACTATATTCCAGATACTGATACTTTGTTAGTATATGGAAATCATATCTTAGTAGTTGATGCTAAAAATCTTAAAACTAAACCTGGAACTCCTTTAATGTTGTTAGACAACTTAGTTGTAGATGCAGAAAAAGGTAAAGAAATTATTGAAGTTCATCCATCTACTCATATTTGGGAGAAAGTAATGGCTCAAGCTGGAATTCCATTAGATTCTATAGATGGATATGTTTGTATCGTAAATGATCAAGAAGTAGAGATCATTAGAGATGAACATTGGTATGAGTGTCATACTAAACTTATTCATATTGCTGAACTAAAAGATATATTAGAAGAGTGGGTAGAAGGCAAAGATAATAAGCTTTCGTTAAAGATGCTCACTGAGATTGCAAAAGCTCAAATAAAGAAGGAGAAAAACCTTTCTTTTGATATCGATGAAATAAAAAGAAAATTCGATATTTAGTGGTTTACTTTTAAAACGTTGTTTTTTATAATAATTTATAGATTATTTAAGGAGGTACTGCTATGGAGCGTACTACAAGTTTATTGAGACGTAATTGCGAAAGCGATTTTGAAAAGATTAAGATTACAAAGTCGTCTACAAATAGAGCAGCTTGCAATCTTTACTATGATTCTTTTGCTATTGAGAAGATAAAGATTCAGAATTTTGATTATGATAGTAAGTTGAGCATCGACGCTTACTTGGATTTTGAAGAAGTTATTAGAATCGCTAAGGATTGTATGTCCGGTAAGATCCTTAAGGACATTAATCAGGCAGCTACAGAAAATAAGCAGTACAACCTTGGATATAAGGGATCTAAGTCATCTCCTAATTATAATGGAAAACCTGAATCTAGACAGATTACATTTGGTCTTAGTAAAGATAAGATCTATGTTAATATGGTAAGATGTGAAGGTATAAGAGATTCTGAGAATGGAACAATTAAACCTAAGCCTGATAGAGACAAGACTAAGGACGCTAAGATCTCTGTAGGAATGTCTATTGATAAGTTTAGATCAATGTTTATGTATGCTGAAGCATGGATAACTGCATTCCTTATGAGAGAAGTTCCTCTTCTTTACGATGAGGCTGCTGCTAAGAGAAAGGAAGCTAATTCAACTCAGAATGTAGAAAACTAAGCAATAATTTATCTCGGAGGTACCAAAATGACAGTTCCTGAATTATTTGATAAAGAATTGAAGTTTTGGATAGAGGCAAATATAAAGTTCCTAGGCGTTGCTCCTATAGACGACACCTGGGACTATGCTGCTATTCAGGAATCAATTGATGACTCTTGTGCCAAGTATTGGAATACAGAGAAACCTTGTAAGCTGGCAGTAAAGCTTAATAGTGGTCTTCTTAACAAAGATGCTTCAAAGCAAGTAAAAAATTCATATAAGCTTAAACTCAACTTCTATAACATGTGTATAGATGTTTTTGGTGATTATGGAGAAGAATATGGTTTGAAGAAAATTTGTGCTATTCCTACTCCTTGCTCAGATCTTTGCTGGATAATTAACAGAACACATTACGTAACAAGAGTTGCTGCAACTAAAGATATTTTTGGTTGCGTAAATAAACTTGATTTTGATAATGTAAATGGAGAAGGTTGGAGATACATTATTCCTGAAGATAGGTTCGACTGCATTATTAATAAAGAAGAAAATAAGTTCTCACCTACATTAGAGGAGATTTTCGATAATCACCTTTCAAGACGCTCAATCTATTTGCTTGAAGCAGTGCTTGAAGAACCTCTTACTAAGGAAAACTTCACTAAAGGACTTAAGAAACTTCCTATTTTTGATAGATCTTCTATATTTAATTACAAGTTTACTCGTATGGAGTATTTTGAAGACGTAGTTCTTAATTCTAAGAAGTATGCTCAGCCTACTAAGAATATTCTTCTTGGAGTCAATACTATTATCTCTTCTAAGACTAAGCAGTATACTACTACTGGTGATAAGATTGATGGTTGTCTTGTTCGTTCAGAGTCTAAGATTTTTGCTCTTGAGAACTTTAGAACTTGCACAAACTTCTTTAATGTGGAAACTGCTGGAGCTTCTGCTTCAGGAGTTCACTCTAAATTTACTTATAATGATTCAAATGGATTCTTTGACAGCTTTAAGACAGTTACCTCTAAGTCAGCTGGACGTCAGAGATTACTTTTGGATAACATTGTTACTAAGCATGGACTTCTTTGGGTAATAGACGAAAATGGTACTATGCATAATATGTTTGAGTACTTGAACATGCCACCTGAAGATAGACTTTCTTGTCTTTCTAAAGCTCCATTCTGTAATAATGATAAGCCTAAGAGAATTATGATGAACGCTAAGATGACTTCTCAAGCAGTTCCTCTTAAGGGAGAACTTGATGATCTTACTCATAGAATTAAGGCAAGAGTCGGATTTACTGATATTGAAGGCTATACCGCAGCTGACTCGATCATTATTTCAGAGTCATTTGCTAAGAAGCTTAGAACTTATGATCAGGAAATTCTTTATCTTGATAAGAATTCTAATCTTTATAAGGATCTTACTTCTACAGATAAATTCGATCTCGAAATGCTGAGGAAGATTTTCCCTAGAAAGAATAGTGCTATTCTTATTAGTTTAGAGAACGTAAAGATTGATCATATAGATCACGTTGATGATTATAGAGCTAGAGTCTTTATTACTTGGGAGATTCCTTTCAGACTTGGAGATAAGATCACAAATCTCCATGGAGCAAAGGGTACAGTAGGACTTATTCTTCCTGACGATAAGATGCCTTGCCTTAAGAAGAAGGTTGGCAATATGATTTCTGGACCTCTTGAAGTTATTATATCTGGATTCTCTACTTCAAGACGTGTATCTCTTGGACAGATCTTTGAAGCTTGGTCTCTTGCTTCTGGATATAATGACGTAGACTTTATCTCAGAAGCCATCGATAAGCATAAGAAAGCTCTTATTACCTTCGGAGAAGACTCCATTGTAGAATATAACGGAGAACAGAGTAATATCCCTGTAGGCTATAACTACATCATGAGACTTTATCACCACGCATCAACTAAAGTATCTTGTTCATCTGCAGATTTTGCTTATAAACGTACTCTTAGATTTGGTGAGATGGAGAAGCTGAATCTTGTAGCCAATGATTGCTATGCTATTCTCAAAGAACTTGGTATTAGATCAGTTACTAAGTATATTGGTTCTCACAGACTTATCCGTGAGATTGAAGAGACAAGGGAACTTCCTAAGAATACTCATATGTCACTTCAGTTTGTAGAAATCCTTAAGTCTATGGGATATAAGCTAACTGTAAGTAAGCTTTCTGATAACTATTCTAATACAGACGAAGTAGATAATAATAACCTTAACTTGATTATTAAGAAGGAGGCAAAGTCTAATGAAGATGACGATAACTCCAATTAAGATTATCGAAGATCCTGCTAATGAGGTAAAGTCTGATAAGATTTTTCCTAACCGTAAGATAAAAGATAAAGACGGTAACTATATTTTCCATGAGGAAGGTATTTTCTCAGAAAAGATCTTTGGTAAATTTGGACACTGTAGATGTGGTGCTTTAAAGAAGCCAGGTTATTGTGAAGAATGCGGGTGTCGTGTTCTTAATAAAAGAAAAATGCCTGACTTCTACATTAAGTTTAATTTTGATCTTCCTAACCGTTTTATCGATTACGGAAAGTATAATAAGACTCTTTTTAGAAATTTGCTTTATTATAGAGGATTCATATATGAAGGCAAGTATGTAGAGTTTGATCTTAAAAATGACATGTCTATCTATGAGCAAGATAAGATCCTCTTTAGTAAGGATGCTATTATGAGTCTTGTTCCTATCAATAATACTAATGAAGATACTCTTAAAAAAAGTACAGCTGATAGAGAAGCTCTTGAACAGTGGTATGAGAATTCTGTTTACAGACTTATTTCCATTCCTCATACTTCTCATAGAAAGATAACTTTCCAGAATGATAATTATTTTATTGGAGATCTTAACAAACTCTATATTGATATGATTCGTCTCAATAACAAGTATGAGAGACTTAAGACTAACAGTAAGCTTAATGTCCTTAATGAGCTTAATGTCAGATTCTCTACTTGTTCTGATCTTGAAGATCTTTATAATCAACTTTTCCAGATCCTTGCTAAGAATAAGCGTAATGTTATCGATAATGAACTTAGAGGACAGCCTGAAACTGGAATGAGCAGATCAGTTATGACAAATAACTTTAGTCTTGACGAAGATGTAATTCTTATTGGTAAGTACTTTATTGAGACTCTTTATCCTAAGCTCTATAGAGAGAATCTTTTAGACGAAGATGGAAATAAAGTAGATCCTAAGAATATCCCACTTAATGTACATCCTGATATTAAAGCAATTAACAAAATCCTTAAAGATGAGAAGTATTTAGTCTTATTTAACAGACAGCCTACTATTGGCGCTAAGTCTATTATGGCTATGATCCCGGTTTTCTCAGAAAAAGACTCTGAGATGTTTGTTATCCAAGTCAATCCTATTGTTTATGATGGACTTGCTGCTGATGTAGACGGAGACTCTCTTAATGTTATTGCTTTATACTCTAAGGAAGCTTGTGAAGAAGCAAGAAAGTTGTTACCTAATGTAAACTACGTAGAGGGTTCTAATAGTAGTATCAGAAATGGTATTCTTGAAGAGTTCAAGTACGTAGATGAGATGATAGGAGATAAATAATATGGCAGAGGTCAAAGAAGCTCCTAAGGATAAGAAGCCAGAGAAAAAAGATGGTCTATTCTCATCCAATAAGAAAGCGAATGAGCAGAGATTAACTTATGTCTTCTTTGGAATTCTTATTGTTGGACTTATTATATTTACTATAATACTTTTTATTCAAAAGCCTAGAAAGTATGTAGCTACTTTTGATGATAACGTTACTACAACTATTGAACTGAACGAAGAAAATATTCAAATAAAAGTAGCTGTGGGTGATACTAAGATCACTCAAAGCGGTACTTTAGTAGCTCTTATGGATGGCGAGGACGAAGTTGGAAAATTTACTATTTATGAAGCTACTCTAGAGCCTATGACTGAAGAGGAAGAAGAAGAAGTAGTTCAAGTTAAGGTCTATGATGATTATCTAATCTTAGCTTACGATACTGGCGAAACTGTTACTTATGAGAAAGGGTAAATAAACTATGATCGATAGAAAAAAGTACGTAAAACATTATCATGAACTTGGAGATGCAATGTTTAAACGCTGTCTTACTCCTACTGTAGCAGATTTTGCTAAAGCTTTTGGAGATAATGATCCAGAAGCAAAAGGTAAGTTTAAGAATATTTCTCAATTTACTGGAAACGAAGCAGACATTACTGCTTCTGTTACTAGAAGAAATGGCTTATATACTGAAGCTGAGTCTAAGAAGTTCATGAATTCTGTTATAGCTGCTAATATTACAGATATTACCGCAAGTGGTTGGTTCTATAAGAAGCTTATTAGTTCTTGCGATGATATGATTATTGTAGCAGACGATTGTAAGAGTAAGGGAGAAGAATTTACTTGTCCTATAGATGAAGCTACTTTTAACTATAAGATCAGAAATAGATTTATTGTAGAGCTTAATGACTATATTGAAGACTATAAGAAACTTCCTAAGACCGGAACAATTCACGTAAGAACTTTCCTCTCATGTAAGAAAGGAATCAGACACTTTTGCGCTAAGTGCGCTGGATTATATAGAAGAGCTTACGATTCAACCTTTGTTCCTAAAAATATTGGCATATATTCTACTCTAATGATTACAGAGCATGCTACGCAGGCTTCTCTCGATGCTATGAATAAGGGTGTATCTGAGAAACTTAATGTATTGCTTGAGAAAAAAATTGAGAAGCCTACAGATATTGAAGATGCTAAAGATAAAATCAGAAAGATGATCGATGAGATTGGTGACGTAGGTGTAGAATCTAGATTTTATGAAATTGCTTTACTTTCTAGAATTAGAGACGGCGAATTCTCTACATTACCGAATTCATTTATGAAGCAGCCTGACGTATTTGGAGCATTTATTTATAAGCCTACAGATAAAGCATTTAATAAGCTTATTGAGGCCAGAGAATTTAACGCTAACTCAATGAAGACTAAGATTGCTTTTGACGCATATTAAGGAGTAATGCATGAGTATGGGAATGAATATTGACATGGGTACTTTATTTACATGAAGCATGATCTAGTTTATAATATGTTAAAGGAGTTAATTAATTATGGAAATAATTACTGAAAATGGTAAAGATTACTTGATCTCTAATATAGCAAAGAGAGATAATAGTACTATTGATGCTAATGAGTTTTTTGTAGATGCTCAAGAATTACTTCAGCTAATCTTGAAAAAACATAATAATCTACATAAGACTAGCACGTCATATATTGCTAAAGGATATGGATCAACTATCCAATCAGTTGTTCAAAGATTTAGCGGAGATTATATGTCACCTTCATTTATGAAAGGATATACTACAAATCCTGCTCTAAATCTAGTGCAAACTTTCTTTGTCGAAGAAGCAAATGACGCTACAGCAATTGGTTCTACAGTACATAAATGCTTAGAAGAATATTATTTACTTCCTAAAGAAGAAAGAGAAAGAGTTAAGCTTTGGGAAATTGAAAAGAACTGCATTGGTCCTAATCAAAACAAAGAAAAAGTAGATCATTATATTGAAGGATATATAAATATTAAAGATTATCTTCATCCTAGATCTGAGTTAGATGATAAGACATTAGAATGCGTTACTGAGCATAGAGGTAGAGCTCAAAATCTTTATGTTAAGTCTTGTGGATATACTATTCCTTGTGCAGTATCTTATGTAGCTGACCGAATTGATTATAGAGATGGAGAAGCTATTATTCTTGACTACAAGACAGGTAAACAAGATGAGCATTCTGTTACTTTTGATGGTTATCTCGGTTCAATGCTTCTTTATAAATGGGCTATGGAACAAGAGCTTAATACTACTATTACAAAGGGATATCTTATTTGCCCAGGAAATACCGCTTCTAAAAAATATCTACAACTTGATTATTCTAAAGAGAATGAAGAAAAGATGGTAGAGCAGATAGACAGATTTTATAAGAACTTTATGAGAGATAAGCGTTCTAGAGAATATGTATTTACTGGAAATGGTTATTTTACTTCAGATGATGCAAAGGCTTTTAGAAGAATTATGATGGATAATACTTTATGGAATGCTAAGATTCCTGTAAAGCTTTATATAGGTGAACATGAAGAGTCACTTTTAGGAAATAATTAAAAATTGAGTTTAATAGAAATAAGGAGTAAATTAATGAAAAGAGATTTAACTGGACAGCATTTTGGAAAATTGACTGCTATTAGGTATATTCCAGGACGACCAGGTAAATGGGAATGTTCTTGTGAGTGTGGTAATACAACTAAAGTAAGTACTCAACATCTTATAAATGGTGTAACTAGAAGTTGCGGTTGTAAAAAATACAAAGATACTACATTAAGTACTGCTGGAATAAAAGCAATAAATCCTAAGACCAATTTAACTGGAATGAGATTTGGAAAAATTACAGTCATTAAAGATACTGGCAAGTCAAATGAAAATGGAAAACTTTGGCTTTGTAAATGTGATTGCGGTAATACTAAAGAAATTCCTGATTCTAGACTTAGATTTAATCAAGCTAAAAGCTGTGGATGTTCAGCTTATAATAAAAAAGACTTGACAGGTCAAAGATTTGGACATCTTACAGTGCTTGAGAAAACTGATCAAAGATATTATGGCTATGTAGTATGGAAGTGTCAGTGTGATTGTGGAAATATTACATATGTTCCTATGCATAATCTTTCATATAATAAAGGAGTCAAATCTTGTGGTTGTATGCTAAATGAGAATCGTAGTTCTTGGGGAAGTAAAGTACATAAGCATAATACTTATAGAAAGAACAAGAAGTCTTATAATATTAGTGATGAAAATGGCAACAAATTTTTAATTGATCTAGAAGATAAAGATCGTATTGACAATTATTATTGGACAGTTCGTAAATCTGACACGACTGTATATGCTTATAATAGAAAATTATATGCTAAGACAAAGAAGAGCGATAGTATATGTCTATGGCGACTAATTCTTAATGATAATAACAAGAAGCATAAGATTGTTTATAAAAATGGCCACAAATCTGATCTTAGAAAAGAAAATTTGATAGTAGTTAAGTAAGGAAATAGAAGAATGACCTATGGATTATTGTCTGTTATTATTCTTAGTGCAATATTTATAATGTACTATGATATAAAAAAGCAGGAAATTCCGATTTCCTTAATTATTATAAATTATGCTTGTGCTTGTCTTCTAATCAATCCATATTTATTATTTGGAGAAATATTTATCTTTATTGCTTATAAATATAAGATTCCTATAGATCCACTATATCTAATTCTAATAGTCTATTTAATATTAATAAAGGGAGTAAGCGGACTTTTATTTACGCTTAGTCTATTATTAGGACTCATATTTATTTTTGTCTCTAAGAGAAAAGTAAGTTTTATGTTCCCTTTAGAGGTTATTTTAATTTCAGCATTATTATAAGGAGGTTCACAAATGGATAAATCTTTGCTAATTAAAAGGCTTGCTGAACGTAAGGATGTGAACAAAAAACTAACAGATGCGTATGAACTTTCACTAAGTTATACGAAATTAGATCCTGCGGAGGCATTTTCTAGATGTGCAGAGTTTATCAAAGAAATTTCTGATCTTTCTTATGATTTTGCGTACTTAAAAGAAGAAGCTCCAAAATTGGATCTTACTCGTAAGGACTTTAGATGTCTTTGTGATACAATTTGTGAATACTTAGGTGATTCTATTGAATCACTCTGCATCAGTCCAGTTTTTACAAATCCTTCTAGATTAGAAGGATGCCCTGTAACTGTCAATGAATTAGTTATATATACAACTAAGCCATTTGACGTAAATCTTCATAGTACAGTTAGTTTCGATAAAGAAACATATAAAACCATTAAATGTTTTAATGAAAAGACTCCGTACTATGATATTTATCTAACTATGTTAGAGCTTACTTAAAAGGAAGGTAAATTAAATGATTAGTACGATTTTAGAAAATTTATGGGCATTTGCTATGTCAATGCCTACTAATATGGTAATTCTAATCATTATATGTGTAATAATGAAGCTTTGTAAAGCTAAGATTAGAGACTGTGTAGCAGTTATTCTTGGCTATTTATTTATTGGTTTATTGTTAGCTATGTTTGGAATTACAATGCCTAGCTTCTTAGTTATAGGCAGATGGTTGGCTGATCTTGTAAAATCAACCTTTGAAGATATTTGGTAACTTATACTTATATATAGGTATCCTCGTTGATAAATATATTGCTCGAGACAGGTCTAGATTTATTCTAGACCTGTTTCTATGAAAAAATTATATACTTATAATTTTAATTATGATATAATAAATATATCAATCAATTAAGGAGATTTTTAAATATGAGCTTTACTTTTGTTTTTAAGAACGATGGTTGGTAAGACAATCAAGTTGCCGCTCGTCTTGTTGATGAAAATGAATCACATAGATTGAAAGATTTATATAGTAAATATATTGCACACAAAAAAGAACAGACGTTCGCTGAATATTTTAAGAACTTTAAAAATAAGGAAAACCCTCTCGGCAGAGTCTACCTAGAAAGACTAGAAGATACTGTAAAACGTGGGATAGTGACAGATTGGAGAAAAATCATGAAAGTAAAGAGAACAATTGAGACAGAAGTTGAATCCTTTGAGCTTGGCGATGTTATCACATTTAAGCTGAAAGATGACGAAAAGGTGCAGGCAAAGGCAGTACAGAAAACCGATGAAGGTATGCTGTTTCTCACTGTGGATTGTCTGAAAGACAAATATCAGATGTTCAAGTACAAAGTCGGGGCAATGGAAATCAACTATTTTAATTCTGATTTGAGACACGCTCTTAATGGAGAAATTCTTGACCGATTCCCTGAAGAAATCAGAAGCC